>Ga0315282_10000109_pt1 | contig 160628 bp, 124 predicted proteins | sample YL17G07_20_MG_FD_203693 | JGI IMG/M metagenome (GOLD analysis project Ga0315282, IMG submission 203693) | Sediment microbial communities from Yellowstone Lake, YNP, Wyoming, USA - YL17G07_20 | ecosystem: Environmental > Aquatic > Freshwater > Lake > Sediment | place: USA: Wyoming | collected... | reverse complement strand
GGGCGTACGAGAGTTTGGAAACGGGGTGTTTCCTTGGGAGCTTTGCCTCGCCGAGTGGAATTCGCAATTCACCGGCGATCAGGCCTACAAGATCAGCGAGCAGGAGAAGAGGGACCTCCGCTGGGAAGGCCAGAAATTCCGCGCCGGGGAACTCTGGCACCGTTGGGACTATCCCTGCCCGCCGGACTCGAGGGCATTCGATGAACGTTATCCGATATATGCCGCGTACATCACCGATAACTGGCGCGCATTCCGCACCTGGGGGATGTCTGCCAACTCGCCGTCGGAGTACCGCCTGTACTGGAAGCCGCGGGCAGGCGTGGACAAGGCCCGCAAGGATTTCAAGGTTGACTGGGAGAGCTTGCAGCGGCCGGGACTCAGCCCCGACTACGTCGGCGAGCGTTACGAACGCATGGACATAGCCTACGATGCTGCGGATTGGATCGCGACGGCCGCAGCCACGGCGCTCTATCGCAACAACATGCCGTTGCTGGCCTATATCGGCGGCAAGCCGGCGGTCTTCACCAGTAAAGACCACAATTTCTACCCCGGCGAAACGGTCCAGAAGCAGCTCATCGTCATCAACAACTCCCGGGAGACGGTGACCTGCGATTGCCAGTGGTCGTTCGGGCTGCCGCAGGCCCTCACGGGCAGCGAAAAAGTCACCTTGCCCACCGGAGAGCAGAAGCGCATTCTGCTCCGCTTTGATTTGCCGGCAGCGCTGGCCCCCGGCAAGTACGAACTCAAAGCCACGGTCAAGTTCGGCAACGGCGAGACCCAGGACGACTCGTTCTTGGTTGACGTCCTGCCTGCGCCGGCGGCTGTCCAGACAGCCGGGAGAGTGGCGCTCTTCGACCCGAAGGGGGAGACGGGCAAGCTGCTCAGCGCCATGGGACTCCAGTGCCAGCCCATGGACGCAAACGCCGACCTCTCGGCCTTCGAGACCCTCGTAGTGGGCAAGGAGGCCCTGACCACAGATGCCCCGGCACCGGACATTGCCCGCGTGCGGGACGGCCTGAAGGTGATCCTGTTCGAACAGACACCTGATGTCCTGGAGAGAAGGTTCGGATTCCGCACGGCGGAGTACGGCCTGAGGCAGGTGTTCAGGCGCGTGCCGGACCATCCGCTGTTGGCCGGCATTGGCGCGGAGAACTTCCGCAATTGGCGCGGCGAGGCCACGATCCTTTCTCCGCGCCTCAAATACGAGATAAGCCGTCAATTCGGCGCGCCGACGATCAGTTGGTGTGATATCCCCGTCACGCATGTGTGGCGCTGCGGGAATCGAGGGGACGTGGCTTCGGCGTTGATCGAGAAGCCCGCGTGCGGAGACTTCATGTCCATCCTCGACGGGGGCTTCTCTCTCCAGTACACCTCGCTCATGGAGTACCGCGAGGGCAAGGGCATGGTCCTGTTCTGCCAGACGGACGTGACGGGTCGCACTGAGAGCGACCCGGCGGCAGAGGCGCTGGCGCGCAACATTGCGAGGTACGTCGCCGACTGGAAACCGGCGCCCAGGCGGACCGCCGTCTACGCGGGCGACGAGGCCGGCAGGAAGCACCTTGAGGCAGCGGGCCTGTCGCCGGCAGCCTATGCAGGCGGGGCTCTTACTCCCGATAAGGTGCTTGTGGTGGGGCCGGGCGGCGGGCAACAGCTTGTCGGCAAAGCGGCGGTGGTCGCCGACTTCCTAAAGGCAGGCGGGAATATCCTGGCCGTCGGGCTCGATGAGCAGGAGGCGAACGCGTTTCTGCCGACGAAGGTCGCGATGAAGAAAGCGGAGCATATCGCCGCTTACTTCGACCCTCTGGGCAAGGACTCTCTGCTGGTGGGAGTTTGCCCGGCCGACGTCCATAACCGCGACCCGCGCGACTTTCCCCTTGTGTCCTCAGGGGCCACGGTCTTCGGCGATGGCGTGCTGGCGAAGGGTCAAAACGCCAACGTCGTCTTCTGCCAGCTCCTGCCCTGGCAGTTTGACGTCGGAAAGTGGAACACCAAACGGACCTTCAGGCGGGTATCGTGCCTGACGACCCGCCTGCTGGCCAACATGGGCGCCGCCGGTCAGACGCCGCTGCTCGCGCGCTTCTCCAGTCCGGTCAAAGCGATCGAGAAGCGGTGGCTTAGCGGCTTCTATCTTGACACGCCCGAAGAGCGGGACGATCCCTACCGATTCTTCTGCTGGTAGCGCAGACGCGTTAGCCGAACTTGCAGGGAAGTCGCAGCATGGCAGGCCCACGGCGCCGGCGAAGCAGGCCGGAGCCCTCAAGCCGACCGCAGAGAAGCTGCTGAGGCCGATAGCATGAACGCGATTGACATTCACGTGCATCACCGTTGGACGAAGCTGGACGAGCGGCCCGACTACCAGCTTGAGCGCACGCGGGAGCTTGCCCGCCAGAGCGGCGTGGATAAAGTGCTTCTGCTGACCGGGGGCTGGCGCGCAACACCAGAGCAGTTGCACCAGCAAAACGACTGCACGCAACGGCTGATGGGGTTCGACCCCGACTTCTTCCTTGGCGCAATGTACCTGTCTCCGGCTCACGATCCGACCTTCATCAAAGACGAGGCCCGCCGCTGCGCCGAGGCGGGAATGTTGGCGATCAAGCAGGGCCTGGAAGCCAATGCTCGCGACCCGCGCGTCAGCGCTGTTGCAGAGGCCGCGGCCGACTTCGACATTCCCATTCTCTACCATGCCTGGTACAAGACGCTCGGAATTGAGCCGTCCGAGACGGAATCGAACGGAGCCGATATCGCCGATCTCGCCCGGCGTTACCCGGAGGCGCGCGTCATCATGGCGCACCTGACGGGCGTCGGCCGGCGGGGCGTCCAGGACGTGGAGGACCTGCCCAACGTCTATGTGGATACTTCGGGCAGCTGGTACGACAGCGAGATGGTCGAGTACGCCGTGCGCCACATGGGAGCAGACCGGGTGCTCTATGGCTCGGACTATCCCGGGCGCGACTACGCGCCGCAGGTCGGCCGCGTGACAGGCGCGAAGCTCTCCGAACGCGACAAGGCGAAGATCCTGTGGCGCAACGCCGCCGCGCTGCTCAAACTCGACGAAAGCTGACGGGCCGAGCGCTGACGCACCTGACAACCGTTACCCAAAAACGGGGACACAGAACATGGGTGCTTTGGATAAACGCGTCGTATTCGTAAGGAAAGGCGTAGTGGACCTCGAGGAATTCGAGCTTGGCGAGCCAAAAGACAACGAGGTGCTGGTAGACATAAAGGCGCAACTGATGAACACCGGCACCGAACTTGCCAACTTGGCCGGCATCACTCACGCCATCGAGGTCGGAGAGGTAAGTTACCCGATCCGACCGGGTGGATCGGGCGCAGGGGTGATCGTTGCGGTAGGGCGGGGCGTTGCCGACCTGAAGGTGGGCGACCGGGTCCTCGGAGGTGGCCAGCACGCCACGCGAGCCATATGCCGCCGGGAAGCGGTACGACGCATACCCGAAAGCCTCTCTTTCGAGGAAGCCACGTTCGCTGGCCTGAGCACCGTCGGCATACAGGGCATTCGGATCGGGCAGCCTCAATTGGGCGAAGTGGTGGTCGTGATAGGCGCGGGCATAATAGGGGCATTGGCGCTGCAGTTCGCCAGGATGGCGGGCGCCGGGACGGTTGTGGCGGTGGACCTAAGCGCTAACCGACTGAGAATGGCGCGGGAACTCGGGGCCGATGAGACTATCAACCCTGCAGAAACGGACGTGCCGAAGGCCTTGAGCGAGCTGACCGGGGGCGAGATGGCCGACCTGGTAATCGAGGCCACCGGCAATCCCAGGGCCTTTCCCATGGCCCTGAAGTTGGCACGCGAACGCGGCAGGATCGTTGCCCTCGGGTCGCCGCGCGGAAACGTGCCGGAGTTGGACCTCTACACCGAGTTGCACTGCAAGGGCCTGATCCTCCTCGGCGCGCACAATATGGCCCATCCAGCCGTTGAGACCCCGTACAACAGGTGGACGCGGGCGCGGGATTCCCAACTGGCGCTCGACCTGATACACAAGGGAAAGCTTCCAGCAGCGAAGATGATCAGCCATCGGCTTCCATTCGAAGACGCAGTGAACGCGTACAAGATGCTTGCGGAAGACCGCACACAGGCATTGGGCGTCGTCTTCGTTCGGTAGACGAAGCGCTGCAAGGGAATGCGCAAGGGCCCGGCCAGACTTGATGCCGCTGCGCCATGTCCGAGCGGCGGCCGTGACCCTCTATGTCTGCCGGACGGCGTGCCCATCTGGGCCGCATGGGGGCCAATGATCCAAGAGACGAGACATCCGACTATCCAGTGGCTCACGGTCACCGCTTGTGCCGCCTTCTTCCTGTACGCCAGCACGCCTACGCTCTTTTCGGTCTGCTTGAGGGCCATCGCTGCGGATCTTGGCATCAGCTATGGGGTACAAGGCAGCATCGTGTTGGCCCGTGCAGCTGTCATGGGAGTCGCCACCCTCGGGGCCGGCTATCTTGCCGACCACCTCGGCAAGCGATGCCTCTTGACAGCGGCAATGCTGTCGGTAGCCGGGGGCATGTTCTGGATGGGGCGCAGCGGCGGGCTGGCAGGCCTGCTCGGAGGCATTGCAGTCACGAGCGTCGGCCTTGGTGGCCTGGAAGCGCTTAATGGTGCGCTCATCTGCGACCTGCACCCCCGCGCCGTGGCGAGCCGAGTGAACTTTCTCTACGCCTTCTACCCCTGTGGAGTTGTCGCCTCTGCCCTAGCCGCTGGAACAGCTCTGGACGCGGACGTTAGCTGGCGCCTGCCATTCCTTACCACAGTCGCTCCGTGCGTTGTAATTGCGGCCATGTACTGGGTGGGCGGCTATCCTGAGGCGCAGCCAGGCACGGTGGCGGGACGGCTCACCATCTCCCGCATCATAGCCAGTGGGACGTTCTGGCTCCTGGTCTCAGCCATGCTCCTGGCTGCCGGCGCCATGGGCTGCCTGGTCTATTGGGGCCCCAGCTTCATCCAGGAGGCCTACGGCGCATCTGCGAAAGCAGGCTCGGCGGGCCTGGCACTGTACATGGCCGCTGTGGCTGCAGGCCGATTCGGCATGGCAACCGCTACCCGATTCGTGCCTCTCCTGCGGCTCATGCTGGCCATGGTTGTCGTAGGATTCATCAGCACCCTGTCAGTTGTGCTGGTGGACAGCCTCTGGGCCACGATGGCGGCGCTGCTGCTGTCGGGCGTTGCTTTCAGTTGCTTCTGGCCGGGAGTCCTGGCGCTTGGAGTAAGCCGCATAGGCCCGGGCTCAACCACGCTGCTCGCGATGCTCTCCACCGCGGGCATCGTGGGGTTCGGCCTCCTACCCTACGGAGTTGGCCAGCTTGCGGGCGCATGGGGCTTGCGGCTGGCCCTGGGCGTGTGCCCCGCTGCAATAGCCGTCATGGGAGTGCTGCTTGCAGTGGTGTCGCTGCGTGACTCCGCGAGAGCGTCGGCCGGCCCCAAGACTTAAGAACACGCTACGAGAGCCCTCATCGGAGCGCTGGCGGGAGCGTCGCCGCTTAGCATCCTTCGCATCTGACGCCGAACTCAGCCATCCACTCCTTCATGAGGCCCATGCCGATCTCTACTTCCCTGGCCATCGCCTCCCGCGTTATCCACCGCATGTCGTCAATCGGGCTGTGGAACGGCGCGGCCGACCTCCAGCCGTGGTCCTCGCGGCCGTACAGGTCACCCAACCTCCATCTCGATGCCGACACCCACACAGCCTCCACCCCGATCGGCACAAAATACGTAGCGTCCCCGCCACCTCCGGTCCCCGGCCTGAATTTCACTGCCCCGCGCTTCTCGGCGTAAGCCTGCACCTTCGGTGTCAGTTCCGGCCCTCCCCACGCCATGATCTCGGGGTCCGCCTTGGCCGCTCCTACGCCGTCGAAAACCAACAGCCGCTTCACCTTCTTCGCCTCGTCTCCGCAATTTTCAACGTACCACTTGGAGCCCAGCGCTCCGAACTCGTGCCCACCCCATCCCACGAATCGGAGCCGTGCACCGCAGTCTACTTTCGAAAACCGCTCCGCCATCTCCAGGATCACCCCGATCCCCGCCGCGTTGTCATACGCCCCCGGCGAGCCCGGCGACGCCTCGTGGTGAGCACAGATCAGGAACACCGGGCCGTCCGCCGGCCCTTTCTCCCCGATCACGTTGGAGGTCGTGCTCTGCGTCTGACGCGCCCGGATCACAAGCTTCGCTTTCTTTCCCAGCGACGCGAACAGCTTCTTTCCCACCTCGCCGCTCACGCCCGCCGCGGGCAGTTTGGACTCGGGCGTCCGGAACATCTTCGTCGAATACGTGTCCGGATACTCGCTCTCCATGACGGCAGCGACCGCGCCGGCAGTTTCGAGCGCGAGGAGTATCTTGTTCCGCTCGATGACGTCCGTCGTGTCGGTCTCCTTGAGGAGGGCGATCTTGCCCTTCACCTCGCCGTGGAATCCGCCCTTTCCGTCCGGCTTTACTGCCGTCAGGGGCGCGGTCACGTCGCAGCCCACGCTGAAGAACTGCGCGCCGGCCTTCAAAGGCTTGCCCTCAAGGTAGAACTCCTCTCCCTCGTACTCCCAACCAGGGCAGTTGAACCTTGTCTGGCGGGTCTGGTACCCCATCCGCGCAAGCTGCTTCTCCATCCAGTCTCCCGATTCCCTCTCGCCGACGGAACCCGTCCAGCGGTTCGGCCAGGTCTCCACCATGTACTTACAGTAATCGTAGCCGTCCACCGTCTTCTCCTCGCTCAGAAGGTTGAATGCCCCATCAGAATACGCCCAAGCCAGCGCAAGGGATTGCACTTGCGCAGTCAGCGGATGACCATCGGCATGTCCTCAGGTGTCAACTTGGGTGCCGATGTCACGCGTCTGGCAAAAAGAAGCCCCGAGGGCCGTTGATTGAAGTTCTTTTGCCGCCGGGGCTTCCGTGGTAGCGGGGGCAGGATTCGAACCTGCGACCTTCAGGTTATGAGCCTGACGAGCTTCCTGGCTGCTCCACCCCGCGATTGATACAGCCACTATACTCGTTCGCACGCCTCCAGTCAACTACGTGAATCAAACCATCCAAGATCCTGCCGGCGAGGGTATCATCCAGCCTTCGCAGCCGAAGTGGCTGCTTCGGCGGAGTAGGCTCCTGCCATCAGCGGTCTTGCCGGAGGACAGGGAGCAGTTTGGCCATGCGGGCTGCGCACGGTTATACTATCAGGCCTTTGGAGTACCTTCTGCCTGAGGGCCAGCGAAATGCGTCCTGAGCCAGTGACCATCATGAGCGGAGGGCGGCGACTTTACGGCCTGCTCGAGCGACCAGATGGGACCGCACGCGGCGGCGTCGTGTTGGTCCACGGCTGGGACGGGTGTCGCATTGGTCCCCACCGGATTCTCGTTGACGCCGCGCGGCACTTGCAGGCTCTGGGTTTCGTAACGCTTCGGTTCGACCTAAGCGGGCGGGGCGAAAGCGAAGGAGAGCCACTCAAAACGGACCTGGACATGATGATCTCTGATGCTTCGGTTGCTGTGGGTTTGCTCAAAGAGCGGCTCGGCCGCCCCATCCCCGTCGCAATGCTCGGCATGTGCTCCGGCGGCAACGTGGCCCTGGCGGCATCGTCGCTACGTGACGACGTCCGCGCGGTGGTTGCCTGGTCAACCTATCCGTTCCAGGAACAGCGGACGGCTGCCCAAGACTTGAAGCGAACGAGGCACTTCGCCGGTGTCTACCTTGGCAAGGCGCTGCGCTCCGAAACATGGAAGAAGTTGCTCAGGGGGCGCGTGAACTTACGCGCGATCCGCAGGGTGCTGCTCGGCCATAGCGTGGCAAGGGAGGGCAGCCAGCGCGACCTGCAGCGCTCCCGCCGCGACGTTCTCGGCGCGCTCGGAGCATACAAGGGGCGAATGCTGTTCGTCTTCGGGGCGAAGGATCCGGAGGCTATTGACGCGGAGCGGATGTTCCGGGCGTTCTGCTCGCAGCACGGCCTGTCAGCGGACTTCGCGTCCATTCAGGGCGCAAACCACAATTTCCAGTCGTTGCCCTGGAAGAGCCAGGCAATCGAACTGACCGGACGCTGGCTGTCGGAAGCCCTCGCCGGCTGAGAATTCCACCCGAGAGCGGGCCGCGCGGAGCTGAAGCCCTACGGTGCAATAGGGGCGGCCTGCGACGGAGGTGCTTCCGGCCCCGCTGCGCCGGCGGCCTGCAGGGTAACTATCAGGTCCCTTGCTGAAGTCGCACGGGTTCCGCCATAAATGATATGTTTACGCAGCGCCTCTATGGCGTCTGCCGGCCGGTTCAGCTCCCTGGCGTACAGCAGTCCGAGATTGAAGTACGCGGGCGTGTACTTCTCGTCGAGGGCTAAGGCCTTCTTGTATGCCTCGACAGCTTGTTCGGGTTTGCCGAGCCTTGACTCGGTTACGCCGTAATTCGTAAGGCATTTCTTGAGCAGGTCAGAGTCCCTCCCCGGCTTGCTTTCCAAGGCACCAAGGGCCCTCTGATAGGATGCGGCGGCGGCGTCCGGTTGTCCGGCCGCTGCCTGGCAGTATGCAATACGGTAGAGCAGTTCTGCGTCGTCGGAGCCCAGATCGCGAACGCTTTCCAGGGCGATGAGTGCCGTGCCGGTCTCGCCGCGCTCGAAGAGCAGGGCACCCAACTCTTCCAGGCGTTTACGCGCCTTGTTTGTCTGGAGCTGCTGGTCCTTGCCAATGGGGGCTGCGAGGGGCCGGCCTTGCTGCAGTCCGGCGAGCTGCTCCTGCAATTCCTGAACGCGTTCCTTCTGCGTGGCCAAGTCTTTCTTGAGTTTCTCGGCTTCGTCGGCCGCGCCTACTTTTGAGTTCAGCGCATCCCGTTCGGCAGTCACACGCCGGTCCTGCTCCTTTAGCGCGGCCAGCTCTTCCTCCGACTTGGACAACTGGCCAGCGAGGGACTCACTACTGGCCTGTAATTCGGCGAGTTCAGCGCGGAGCTTCGCCGCTTCCTGCTTGTCTTTCTTGCCACAGCCGCCTGCAAACAGCAGAAGGAGCAATGCCAGGCTGGTCACGCTGCACTTGAGCGCAATGTTTCTCATTGTTTCCAGCTTCCGTTCGTAGAGGTCATTGCGGCATCATACCGCACGAAGCTTGGCCCCACAAAGCATCAGTCAAATTGCGCGGGGAATTATGTAAGTATCCTTGTGATCTCGTCCTGCGGGAAAGTCGGCAGAGGGACTTGCCTGCCGTTGCGCATCATTATGGAGCCTTCCTGCCGAGGCCTGACTTCGCCAATGTCCACGCAGGCGATGTCCAGGGCTCGGATGGCCGCGGCAATCCGCAAGGCGTCGCCCGGTGGGGTGCAGATGAGGAGCGAGCCGCTCGATATGGTCCCCAACGGGTCGAGGCCGAAGTGACGGCAGAACGAGCCGCCGGGCTCCACGATCGGTATGCGGTCCTCCCACACCAGCATGCCGCAGCGGGCGGCTTCGCCCAGTTCCCACAGCCCTGTGGCGACTCCGCCCTCCGTCGGGTCATGCATAGCATGCACCTCGCCGGCATTGCAGGCCGTCATCGCCTCGGGCAGGATGCTGATGCCCGGATCGTCAAGGAAAGCACTCGCCTGCTGCACGGTCTCAGCGGGGAAAGCCTGGCGCAACTCATCTGCTCGCTCGAGCGCCATCAGGGCTGTGCCCTCGATGGGCACGCCTTTGGTCAGGAGTATGCGGTCGCCCGGCCGCACGCTCGTGCTGTCTATAAGGTTTTTGGCGTCCACCTCGCCGAGCATTTGGCCTACGAGGACGGGGCGGTCGAGCCCGATGGTGATCTCGGTGTGGCCGCCACAGAGTTCACAGCCGACCTGGGCCAGCGCTGACTGGACGTCATGCCAGATGCGTCGCATAAGTGCTGCGTCCGTGTTTCTCTCCGGCAGCAGGGCGGTGAGGAGGAACCATTTCGGGCGCGCGCCTGCCGTGGCTATGTCGTTTGCGTTGACATGGACCACATACCAACCGATGCGATCCGTGGCGAATGTGATCGGGTCGGTCTTGGCGACCAGATAGCCATCGCCCATGCGAATCGCGCAGACATCACGCCCGACGGCCGGCCGGATCACGACGCGCTCGTCGTTGATGACATTCGATGCAAGCAGTTCCGCCAAGAGTTCGGGGGCCAGTTTGCCGGGACGAAGGCGCATAGCTCACATATCCGAAGCAGAAGGCAAGGGGGCATCGCCGCGCGGATTCAGCCGGTTGCGGCCCTCCACGTAGACCATCAGGACAGAGATGTCCGCCGGAGAGATGCCGCTGATCCGCGAGGCCTGGCCGAGCGAGGCCGGCTGAACACGGCTGAGTTTCTCACGGGCCTCGCTTCGAAGGTGTGGGATGGCATCATAGTCGAGCCACGCTGGAATGCGCTTGTCCTCGCTGCGCAGGAACTTCTCCACCTGCTGCCGCTGACGGGTGAGGTACCCCTCATACTTGACCTCGATCTCGACCTGCTCGCGGATAGGCGGGTCAGCGCATAACTGAGCCAGTCCGGGGTCGGCCGCGGCCAACTCTCTTAGGCTAACTTCGGGGCGGCGAAGAAGTTGCACCAAGGGTGTACTGCCGCAGGAAACAGTCCTCAAATAGTTAAGCGCCGTTGCGATGGCTGCTTCCTTTTCTTGCAGCGACTGCCATTGGGCCGGGCTAATAAGCCCGTTCTCATTGCCATATTTCATCAGGCGGCGGTCGGCGTTATCCTGGCGCAACAACAGGCGGTATTCGGCCAGCGAAGTGAACATACGGTAAGGTTCCTCGGTGCCCTTTGTGACCAGGTCATCAATCAGGACTCCGATGTATGCCTCGTCCCGCCTGAGGATGAGGGGCCCTTTGCCGTGCAGCTTGTGTGCGGCGTTGATGCCTGCGATGAGCCCCTGAGCCGCGGCCTCTTCATAGCCGCTCGTGCCATTGATCTGGCCGGCGTGAAAGAGGCCATGGACGCGCTTGGCCTCCAGGCTGGGGCGGAGCTGCGTGGGGGGGACCCAGTCGTATTCGACGGCGTATCCGTAGCGCATGATTTCGGCGTCTTCGAGCCCCTCGATGCTGTGCACCATGTCGTCCTGGACGTCGCGGGGCAGGCTCGTGAAAAGGCCGTTGCAGTAGACCTCGAGTGTGTTACGCCCTTCAGGCTCGAGAAAAAGGAGGTGGTGTTCCTTGTCCGGGAATCGCACGACCTTGACCTCGATGGACGGGCAGTAGCGCGGGCCGGTTGAGGTGATCTGGCCCGTGTAGACAGGCGCCCGGCCCAGGGCAGCCATGATGATGGCATGGGTTCGAGGATTAGTGCGTGTCATGTAGCAGGGGATGTGCCCCTGGGTGATGCGGCGCGTGGAGAAGCTCAGGGGCCGCGGCTCGGCGTCGCCGTGCTGGACTTCGAGCTTCTCGAAGTGGACCGTGCGGCCATTGACGCGCGGCGGCGTGCCGGTCTTCAGCCGGCCCACTTCAAAACCCAGGCCCCGCAGAGAGTCCGAGAGGCCTTGTGCAGGCGGTTCCCCCATTCGACCACCGGGAACGATGGACGGGCCGCAGTGAAGAACGCCGTTCAAGAACGTGCCAGTGGTCAGGATGACTGCGCCGCTTCGGTAAGCGTGTCCGCCGCGGGTCCCCACGCCGCGCACGGCCCCGTCTTCGACAATAATGGAAGTGACCTCGTCCTGGCAGAGGAGCAGGTTCTCCTGCACTTCCAGGCGCCGCTTCATTTCGAGGTGGTATGCGTTCTTGTCCGCCTGCGCGCGAGGCGAGCGCATGGCCGGCCCCTTGCCCGTGTTGATTACGCGAAACTGTATGCCGGTTGCGTCAGTGACTCTGGCCATCTCGCCGCCGAGAGCGTCTATCTCCCGGACCAACTGCCCCTTCGCCAGGCCGCCTATGGCCGGGTTACAGCTCATGCGCGCGATTGCATCCAAGCTGAGGGTGAGCAGGACGGTGCGGGCACCCATGCGTGCGGCGGCAAGCGCCGCCTCGCACCCGGCATGGCCGGCGCCCACGACGGCTATGTCGAAAACGGAGTCCTTCATCAGGTATTCATTTCGTCCGGATGGGAGGAACAGACACCTCAAGAGACATTCTATCGTAGCCTCCCGCGGGCTGCTCTGACAAACGAGGGGCGGCGGGCGTACACACCATCCCCTCTCTCCGCTTTCGCGAGCAAAGCGAGACGTCACGGCGTGGGTGAACGCGGAACGCATCTCGCGCAAGTCAGATTAGTCTCGGGACGGCCTCACCCCTTTCATGTAAAGGCTCGAACCTCTGATAAGTCACAAGCCGGCACTCCCCGGGCCTTCGGGGTCTGGGCAAGGTTGTTTGAAGGCCCGGCAGGCCAGAAGCTTGTGGCAAATCCTTTGTGTGTCCCTGGGCGCGTGGAATGCGGTCACCGCAATGAGCATGCGCAAGGGACCATGGATCAGCCAAGAAGCACTTCATGCAAATGTTGCGGCCAACGCTCTTCAGCTTCACGCCACCGGAGGGTGACATGACGGACAAGCTCAAGGTCTGGGCAATGGCGTGTGCGGGCAGACGTCGCCCGCAGGAATCCCGCACAACGGCGCGGGCGTTATGAGGTTCGGGATAAAGCGTCATGTCAGCCTCCGACAGCTCCGCAGGAGCCTTGACCCAGACCAAGCGTAGATCATACACGGTTTTCGGAAATCGTGTGTCCGGTTTGGGCGCGTAGGGCCCAAAAAGACCTTAGATTCCCAAGATTCCCCAAACGGCGCCCGGAGGGGCTGCAATCCCAAGGCAAGTCACTGAATCATAAGGACTTAGGACAACCAAAGGAGGTGCGGAGGGGTGAGGCAGCCTGCATGATGTAAGAGATGGCCAGCCAAAGACTTAGGCGCATTCGAGTGGTCCTCCGGAGGGATATGCTTTGTTGCGCTTAAGGAGACAAAAAACGAATGGCAGCCGCCGAATATTAAATATTACCGCACAAAGATTGGCGTAAACCTGAAGGAGCGGCATGGCCGGGTCCACTCAGAAAGTCAAGGGCACGATGGCGCCGGCACAGTTCCCGGGCGACGGGTAACTGCCCTCTGCGGCGACAAGACCGCGAGGGATGAACAGTCAAGCACGTGGTGGCGGCGTTATGGAGAGCAGCCCGGGCCCGCGGCGCGGCGGAAAGCGGCCAGGTTGACAGTCCCTGAGCGGCCTCGTAGGATGGCACGATCAGGCGTGTGCGCCGGGTGGCGAGCGAAAACGAGAGTCCGCTGCCCGGAAAGCGGCAGCCGGGGACTGCCCCGTGGGCTGTATTTATAGTGACTGCTGCCGGGACGCCGGCGCGCAATTCAGTGGCGTCCGCGCATGGTCGAACGCGCGGCTCATGACACGCGAAGCCAAAGGAAGTGGTCAACGATGACTTTCGAAGAAGCGGACGCTTACGAGCAACTCAGGGAAGTCGCCCTGCGGGACGGGGCGACCCTTTTCGGCGTGGCTGAGACGGGCGCGCTACGGGACCAGTTCTGCGGCCTGTCGCCACTGACCATCGAACCTTTGACACGCGCGGTGTCCGTCGGATTCCATCTCTCCGATGCGGTTCTGGACGACCTCGCGGACCGGCCAACGCAGCTCTACTTCTTTCACTATCAGCGCGTGAACATTCTGCTGGACTCTTGCGCCCTCAGACTCGCGGCGCACATTCAATCGCTCGGCGGGCAGGCCCTTCCGGTGCCGGCCTCGCAGATCGTGGACTGGGAGAAGCAACGAGGACACGTCTCGCATAAGCATATCGCGCAGCAGGCGGGGCTGGGCTGGATCGGGCGCAACAACCTTCTCGTGAGTCCTACGTTTGGGGCGCGGCTGCGACTCGTGAGCGTGCTCACCGACCTGCCGCTCAAGACGGACACGCCGCTACCGTGGGGGTGCAGGGCATGCTCTGCCTGCGTTTCGTCGTGCCCGGCGGGCTGCATTAAGGAGCGGCCGGGGGATTTCGATCACGTCGCGTGCTACAAACAAATCAAAGCGATGGTGAAGGCGGCAGGCATCAGTCAGAACATCTGCGGCTTGTGCGTGAAGGCGTGCCGGGGTAGGGGAGCGGCCTCCGGTTCCACGGCCGGTTGACCCCGTGTTTGCGGCTCGCTTCATCGGCTGGGCGCACAGCCGCGGAAGGGCGCCCTTGAAGGACGGGCCCGGGTCTGATAGCATACTCGAAAGGGCAGTGGTGGGCATAGCTCAACTGGTCAGAGCATCAGACTGTGGCTCTGAGGGTTGCGGGTTCGAGTCCCGCTGCTCACCCCAACTGAAAGCGCACGCGGGCCGCTGGTACCAAGGATTTTCCTTGACAGGCGGCCCGCTTCGTTTCTGGTCGCTCAGCTCGCCTCACCAGCAGGCTTGACACGGAAATCCGTGTTGACAGCCTCGGTCGCCTCACGACAGGCGCCCTGGGGCGCGCTACAAGCTCTGGCGGCAGGCGGTCCAGCGAACCTGCCGTAGGTCGCGCAATGGAAATTCGCTTCCCATGACAAGCTGGGGCAGCAGGCCCGCGGAGACTGCGGCCTCCGCATGCCGGTACAGGTCGGTGAGACGGGAGATCTCGATCCGGAAGTCGCTCCTCGCCCGGATCGTTTCGACGTGGGGCTGGATGAACTGCCACGGAACCCCCTGGAACACGTAGGCATTCTTTGGGGCCGGCCCTGCAAAGGCGCCGAACTCGTCGGCCGCCACGGGGCGATACTGTATGGCTGGATGACGGAAGCGATGGTCCCCGAAGGCGCAGTTGACCCACACCGGAACGGATGTGCGCGCGCATTCTTCGAACAGCGGCATCTGGGCGGGGTCATCGAGACGCCAGCTGTGCAGGTAGGGGGACACGAGCACTCCTGCTGACTGCTGCGGGCGGGCTGATAGGACTCGACGCCAGTTGGATGCGCGGGGATTGACGATAGCCAGGGGCGCGAGCCGCGGGCAAGCCTCACAGTGTTGCACAAAGGTGCGGTTCGCCTCTGTGAGGTCGGTCCTGAACATGCTGCCCAGGTCTGCCACGTAGGCTTTCTCCGCACCAGCGACTGCGAGTAAGACATTCAATGCCCGCGGCGTCTCGCACGGCGTTTCGAATGAGGGCCACCGTCCGCAGAAACAGAAATGGTCGGGGCTGTGGTCGAGGTGCTCCGATTGGAGGTGCTGAGCTGCCATAGCAGGAGCGGGCCGGGGCACCCTTTGCCCCGGCGACTCGGAGGGGGAATCTCCCGGACTCAAGCCGAAGATGCGGGCAGCATTCTTCCACAGGATCAGCTCCCTTTCTTCTTCGCTTACGTCAGCAAAAACAACTTTCGCGAGCTGAGAGGCAAAGCTTCGGCCGGGCATATCGGTCCCAAAGACTATTCTTGCGACACCGACGTCGGCGACAAGAGCTTCGACCATGCCCTGCGCAGGAAAGGAGCCGCAAACATCCACGGAGGCGTTCGGCACCCGGGAAATGGCGCCGATGGATTGCCGCCAGTTGCCGCCGGCGTGGGCGGCAATGAGGTTCGCCTTGGGGAAGTCGGCAGCGATCTCGGCAAACTCCTCGATGTTCAGCTCACCTGCCGGATTCCCCTCTGTGTGGCTGAAGGTGTGTATCAGACAGGGCAGCCGCCTTTCAGCCGCCACGGCGATGACGCTGCGAGTGCGGCCCATGCTGCCGCCTGCATCTTTGAGGGCGCACCACAGCTTGATGCCGATGGCTCCCTGGCTGAGGCAAAGATCCAGCTCCTCGGACCAGTTCTCATTCTGCGGGTTGACGTAGGCGAGCCAGCGGGCGAAGTTGCCGGCGGCGCGGGCGAAGGAGGCACTGTCTGCGTTGTACCGGCGGACAGCCTCCGGCTCCGGATAGCGCTCAAACCGGCCCACGGAGGAGACAAGCGCCATGCCGGCGCCATCCTGCTTGAGGTCGCGGATGAGGCGTTCGTATCCGGCCGGGCCAGCATCAGGACTTACGTGAACGTGCGCGTCAATGATCATGGCTTCTCCTGTAAGTGCTCATGCGTTGTAGCTCTGACGATCGAGCGCCCGCCGAGGCAGCTGGCAGTCAGCCTTCTTGAGAGAAAGCGGCGTCTCTCGGGGTCCAGCCGACCTGCTCGGTAATGGCCGATGTATCTATGACGGATGTTTTGCCTTCAATGGGCTTGCGGATTGGCACGCCTGCATAAAACTTCTCGATCATCTCTGAGGTGCTCATGCCAAAGGAATTGTCTGGAGCAGCCGGCAGGAATTGGTGATAACCGGGCGGCAGTTTCAGAAGCACCGCAACTACCAGCCTTCCTGCGTCCTCCACGGTCAGATAGCCGAAACCTTCGTCCGGATGAGTCGCATAGGGGCGCGGCGCGCGAGGGCCCACCTTTCCGAGCCACTGCATGTGCCACGGCGTGCGAAGGGCCGGAAAGCGCAGGGCGACGCAAGCGAGGTCGCGATCGAGCGAGGCAAAGTATCTGAGTTGCTGCTCGCCGGTTTCCTTGCTCAGAGCGTAGGAATTGCGAGGGCAGGCAGGCATATCCCCATCTATGGGCAAATAGGCCAGGCAACTGGGTCTGTCCAGATCGTCCGTAGTGCGGTCACCTGAGAACACCTGGACCGAGCTGGCGAAGACAATCTTCCGGACGCCGAGGTCCGCGGCTGCCTGAAACACGTTCATGTCCATGGCCACGTTCTCAATGTAGAGCCGCTGGGGCGGGAGATGGCCGTGGGGGTTGGGATGGTTAGCCAGATGAACCACAGCGGCGCACCCCTTCAGGAGCCGATAGGCAGCCTGAGCATCCAGCAGATCTGCGACTTCCAGCGGCACGGGGACCTCGCGCCGGTAGATGCGGTCCACGGCACGCACCTCGAAGCCTGAGTCTGCCAACTCCTTGCACACGGGTGAGCCCAGAGTGCCGGCGCCCCCCGTGACCACAACGCGCATTGCCATTGTCTAAACACCTCGCGTGATCCGCCGATTAGTTCTGGCATTCGTCTTATTCCCGCGCACCAGTATATCAAAGGGCGCAAGGACGCAAGCACTGATCAGCGGGGCAGACGACAGCGAAGGCAATCTACTGTGTTCGGCCAAAAGCAGAAGCGCGGCGGAGATGGAGGGCGTTTCGGAATCACCTGGCCTTGAAACGCGCCCGGTTTGGTGTAAAGTGTCGCATGTGCTCCTTTCCGGCTCCGACTTCATAGGGGAGGGTCGGCTCATGCACTTGATTGCGGACGCTGCCGCGACGTTGGGAAGCCGCTTCAGTCTCATCTTTGATCCTCACGAGCATTGCGTCTACCAGAACGCCTATGGCGACTGGCGGGAACGGCGGCTGAACCTGACAGTCGGCGTGAAGACGCCGGAGGGGGAGACATGGGCACTGCCGTTTACTGACAACGCCAAGCATTTCCCGTTCGTAGAGCAGTTCAGCACTTTGACGACGATCGAGTACCGGGCGCTGCACGTCGGGCTGTGGGTAGAACTCAGGGTGCGCGTAAGGGCGCCCTTTTATCCCAGGGACGTAAAGCTCTCGACGGCGCCCGTGTATTACGTGGACGTGGAAGTGAGGCCGATGCACAGGTTCCGCTGGATGGGGTCGCAGTCTCCGCTCAAGGCGGGAGAGTTGGTATTCGAACTCAGCGGCGAAGGGGTGGACTTCAAGCCTGCCGGAAACGGGTTCTCATACAGCTTTCCGAGCACGGCGCCCGCGAGATGGAAAGAGCAGATGCAGCTCTCGGCGTCCGTGAAGTGCTGGGTCGAGAGCGACAGCGCGGAGCCCGTCGGACCTTCGGGTTTGCAGAGCCATTTCGACATCTCCGAGAGCGGCGTGGCCCGGATGAGTGCCACGTGGTCCACCTGGGCGGCAGAACCCGTGCTGGAAGCATTCGGGGAGAAAGTGCCATTCAAGTATACGCAGATCTTCAAGTCCCGTGAGGAAATGGTTCGCTGGGCCGGCGAGGAGCGGGCACAGATAGAGAAGCGGTGCGACGTGCTCGACGCGGCAGTTACAGACTGGAGCCTGGGCAGCAGCGCGTCGAACATGGCGGCACTGGCCTTGCATTCGTTCTTAGGAAATACATGGTGGACGACGCGGAAAGACGGCCGCGATTGGTTCAGCGCCTGGGAGGGGTCGTGCTTCCATCAATCCACCGTGGACGTGGAGTACAACGACGCGCTCATGTACTTCGCGCTCTGGCCCGAACTGTTGGAGATGCTATTGGACGAGTGGGCGGGCTTCGAGGTAGACGGCTCCGAGACTCTGGGGCCAGACGGGAAAGGGACGTCCTTCATGTGCCACGACGTGGGCGCGTGCCACGTGGTGGGGCGACAGACCTACAACCATCACATGGAGGTGGAGGAGAACACCAACTATCTGCTGATGCTGGCCGCATGGAGTTTCTTCACGGGAGAACTCGAGAAGGCGGCGGCGAAGCTGCCTCTGGCGCGGCGGCTGGCCGAGTTCGTCTTCCGGGCGGACACGAACGGCAACGGCGTGCCCGGCAAGGGGGTGGCGAACACGATAGACGACGCAAGCCCCGCTGTGCAGTATGGGAGGGAGCAAGTGTACCTGGCGGTGAAGTCTCAAGCCGCCCTTTGGGCCCTGGCTGAACTGGAGGAGAAGTGCGGTGCAAGGGACTCGCAAATTGAGCATTGGCGGGCCTTTACGTCCAAGAGCATTGAACACATCGAGGAACATGCCTGGCTCAATGATCACTACGCGGTGACTCTGACGCGCACCACGGAGGGCCTGACTGATCCCTGGTCGGGCAAAGCGCTCCCGCCGGGCGAACTCAAGGGTTGGGACGCCTATTCCATTTACACTTCCAACGGGCTTCTGTATCTCTATCTGGCGGGTCTCAGGATGCCGCCGTGGCACATGAGCCACCTGTCTCAGGACATCGAGAGTGCCAACCGCGCCACGATGACACCTTATGGTGGCCGGCATTCCAGCAGCGCCGACCGCATCGTCTGGTTTTCTCAGAACATGTGGCGGGATTACGTAGCGGCTTATCTGGGTATAGACCTGCTGAACAACGTCGAACGCTACTGGGACTACCAGGCGACCACGGGGGACAATTGGGGCGCGTGCCTGTACTATGACACGACCGAGCAGAACAACCTGAACTTCTACCCCCGCGGGGCAACCGTCTTCGGCATGCCGTTGAGCGCCGCGGGACTCAGCCTGAACCGCGTCAACAAGGAGCTTGTCCTCAGGCCGGTGCGGACGACACTCTCGGTGCCGCTCCTTCCTTTGGCGGACTGGGAGGCTATGCGCATCCCCGTGCTGACAGTGCAGCACAGGGAAGGCGTCGCCTTTGCGCACATATCGGAGCGCGACCTGCTGAAAGGGCTTAGCGTGCGAGTGTTGGATGCCCAGATCGAGCCCGGCTGAGCGGACTTCAAAAGACACCTTACTTGAATGCCGGGCGATGGAGAGATAACCTGACGGACTCCAGCCTCAGGGAAGGCGGCAGGGCTGCTGACCGCATATTCCTCACAGTAGAGGCAAACAGAAGTCCTTCACCAAGGAATGCAGACCGAATTCACCCCCGAAATCGGAAGAGACCGAGGCATGATTGGAGCGAAGTTGGCACTTCTTATCGTGTTGCTTTGTGTGTCGCGCTTGGCGAGCGCGCAGGTGGACCTGACTCAGCCGCTCCCCAACGACAAGGACACCATCTGCCTGTTCCATCTGGATGATGTCGCCAGCGGACAGGTCCAGGATGCCGCCGGCGGCAAGTCCGGCTCAGCCGCGGGCGCCGTGGCGACCGTAGGCCGGTTCGGCGGCGCGCTGAGCTGTAACGGCGTCGGGGGATGGATTGACGTGCCGGATTGTCCCAACACGCCTCCGCAGGATGGGCTCACGGTCGAGTGCTGGGTGAAGTTTCGCCACCAGGCGGCAGGCGACATCGTCTGTCGGAACCAGGGCTACATGATCCGTGTCTCCGGCACCGTGCAGGCGCACGTGGGCATTGATGGAAGCTGGCGCAGGGTAGCCGGGGCTTCAGCCGTTCCCGTCGGCCGGTGGACGCACCTGGCCATGACCTATGACCGCAAGACCAAAGAAGTCCGAATCTACATAGACGGTAAGCTCGACATTGCCAGGGTGCCCAGAGGGATAACCGCCGGCGAGTTGGTGGCAGGGGCGTCCGTGTTGCGTATCGGCAGCAATGATTGGAGTGCCTCCAGTGCCGTGCTGGACGGCAAGATTGATGAGGTGCGGGTCTCGTCCGTAGCACGGAGCTACCTTCCCCTTAGTCCCACCCTTGTCGAGCCGATCCCGAAGAACACAAACTTGGTGGAGAACCCCAGCTTCGAGTCGGGCATGCACGGCTGGCGAATAGTGAACGAAGGGAACACGCGGCTGTTGTGGCACATCGAGACCGGGGACGCCGCCCAGGGCCGGGCCTTCCTCCGTGCCAGCAAGCCCGGGGCGGGCAGCATCATTTCATACCCTTTCCGCATCACACCGGGCGAGATGCACACCATCTCTGCGGCGATGCGGGCCGACAAGCCATGTAGCGCCCGGCTCGGCCTCCGATGCACGGGCATGGGCTCAGGAGCCGGAGAGCCAGGCAGTACACAGTCCTTCAACATCAGTCAGAAATGGCAGCGCTTCTCGACAAGCATCAACATCCCTGCGGATTGGCCCAACGACGCCGCCTACGTCGAACTGGGCACCACGGATGCGGCCATTGTGGACATAGACGCAGTCGGCGTCGTGATGGGCAACCAGTCAGAGTACACCCAGACAGAGGCTCAGTCCATCGGCCTTGCGACCGATCTGCCGCCGCAGCGCACGTACATGCTGAAGGAGGGCGCTGCACTTTCGGTCGAGGTGAGCAACACCGGTGCGGAGAGCCGGAACCTGGCTTTGGACTGTGTGGTCATCGACCGGTTCGGCCAGGAAGTCCATCGGCAGCAGGCTTCCGTGGGGCCGGTGCCGCCCGGCCAAGTGGCTCAAGCGAAGGTAGGGCTTCCTGACAAACAGGTGGGCTGGTTCGTCGCTCGCTTCACGGTGCGCGAGGATGGGAAGGTGATCAAACAGGCGGACCGGATGTTCAACGTGATTGAGCCCATGAAGGGCGTTGGCGATGTCATGGGTTCACCGCTCGGCATGAACACCCACATGGAACGCGAGCCCACCGAACACTTGAATGACAACTTGAGGACGCTGTCCCTGTGCGGGGTCAAGTGGATCCGCGCGTGGTGGGGGTGGGGCATGGCCGAAAAGGAGCCAGGCACTCTTGACTGGGGCGAGTATAACCGCCAGCTCGACGCGGTGCACAGAGCGGGCATGGAGATAATGCCAATAATGCTGCGGTATTATCCTGCCCACGAACGGGAGTGGTCGGGCAAGACCGACCGGATCCAACAACCGCCGTCCGACATGGACCAGTGGGCCAAGTTCGTGCAGACCACCGCCGGTCAGTACCGTGGGCGCGTGAAGGTCTGGGAGGTCTGGAACGAACCCACCTATACGATGAAGGCTGACTATTATGCAAAGCTGCTCAAGGCTACATATGACAGCATCAAGGCCGCCGACGCGGCCGCAGACGTCGTTGGTTTCGGCGGATCGGATCCGGGATATATGCGCCAGACCTTCGAGGCTGGCAGCGTCAAGTGCTCGGACATTGTGTCCGTGCACAGCTATGCAGAGCTTGCCCGGCCGTTTGAGCGGATGGCCAACCTGGCGGCGGCCCTTAACGACGTGGCGGCGAAGTACGGCTCCACCCGGCGCGTCTGGCAGACCGAGCAGGGCTCCGGAGCCGACGGCATGGGCTATCTTGCCTCCGGGCAGACTGAGGAACAATGCGCCGTCAATCTGGCCCAGAGCTACCTGTCGGCCCTGTCAACCGGCGCGGAGAAATTCTTCTGGTTCAGCGCGCAGACCACACCGCGATATGGGGACGCCGTATTCTACGAGGACTACGTGCCGCGCCCCAGGCTTGTCGCACTGAACGGTCTGGCACGCGTGCTCAAAGGACGCCGCATCACCGGCAGGACGGAGATGGGCGAGGGCAAGGTTGCCTGTGTGCTGATGGACGGCAATGCCGGAGCAGCCGCGGCACTGTGGAACCTGGAGGACACGCTGACCGTCCGGCTAGCCGCGGGAACCAAGGTGACTTGGGCGGATATGCTCGGCAATCCCATGGACACGGAAACCCCGGCGGGTCCGATAGAACTGAGACTGGGACGGCCGGTGTACGTCCTGACCGATAAGCCCGGAGCTGAACAACTAACGAGGACTCTCAAGCAAGCCGACGTGACTCTGCGCACGCCAGTGGAGGTGGCAGCCGCGCGGACAGCCGACGGCAAGCTTGAGGTGTCACTGAGCAGCAGGAGCGCTCTATATCTCGACCTGCGGGTAAGCGTGCAGGCTCAGGACCTCTTCCCGGCAGGCGTCCAACCCGCGGGCATTGCTGACCTTGCTCCCGAAGAGACACGTAAGGTGACCTTTGAGGTCGCCAAAGCACCGCCGGGCGGCACGGAGATTCCTGTAACCGTGGAAGTGGAGATCGGAGGCCACGGGATTCGGAGCATCACGAGCACGCACAAGCCGAAGTTCTGAGCAGGGGACCTCTCCGCTGAAAATCCCTCTGTTCGTGCAAGGCGGGAAGCGGTATGATGTTGTCACCCGTGCTACAAAGCTGCAGCGGGAGGCAACGCAATGGGTGCCATAGTTTTCAGGTGCGGGTGTGGCCAAAGGCTGTCGGCAAAGGCAAGCCTGGCTGGGGAGGTATCCAGGTGCCCCGAGTGTGGCGGGGTCATCCGGGTGCCGACAGTGGCGAAGGCTGAGGCAACTGCCATCTTAAGGCGGCGGCTCCTGTTCGGAGTCTACGCGGTGGGGGTTTCCATCTGTCTGGCTGCGATGTTCGCCGCCGCTGTAATGTACCGCGGTCGAGTGGAAAGGCAGCCGCTACAGTCGGCCGCGGCTCGGGTGGCCGAAGCGGAAAGGCTCCTGGCGGGTGGGCAATATGACAGGAGCCTGAGGGAACTCAGGCAAGCCGAGAGAATCCTAGACGACGCAAAAGTGTTCCAAGGGCCCTTGCGTGATCGGATGCGGGCGCTCGAGACCGAGCCGCCCCTGAAATACGTCTTGGACGGCCTGGTGGAATACAAGGGGCAATGGGTCACGCCCACGGACAAGAAGATGCTGGAACGGGGGTACGTAAACTATGGCGATCAGTGGGTCACGCCCGACGAGAAGGCAATGCTTGAGGCGGGATACGTTAGATACGGGGACACATGGGTCAAGCCGGAAGAGAAGTCCATGCTTCAGGCGGGCCTGGTGCAGTACGAGGGCCGATGGGTCACGCCGGACGAGAAGACTCAGCTGGAGCATGGTCTCGTGAACTTCGAGGGGAGGTGGGTGACCGCTCAAGAGAGGGCAACGGTGCGTTGCGTGCGTCTCATTACTCAGTTCAACAAGAAAGCCGACAGCGCGCCGTCATACACGCCAGAAGGAATTCTTGCTGCCTATGACGCGCGCGTCGAGTTCAACCGAAGCCTCGACCTCAAGGACCTTGACCCACGGCTGGCAGCATTCCTTCGGCGATGGACGGACATGACACTGGAAGAGCGCGACACCACGCGGGAGCTTCGCACAGCCATGCAGCAAGCGTCCGCGCGCGCAGAAACGGCTGACGCCGGCGCGGGGCTCGCAGAACGCGTGCCTCCGGACGAGCAAGCAGATGAGGCCGGCGATGGACCAGCCGGGACTGCACCGGGAGCTGCGGCGGCCAGCGACCTGATTCAGCAGGAGCGCCAACAACTGGAACAAGAGTGGGACGCCCAGCTCACTTGGCTGGAGGAACGCGCTCGTTCCTTTCGCCAAGAGCTGTCTGCCCTGCTTTCGGAACTCGGCCGTACCTACTATCTTGGCGCGCCAGAGGAGTGACCAGCTGACCCAAGTGGCTGAGAGGAGCAGGGGGAAGATATTCCCTTGACGTGTACCGGTGGCCATGGTCAGAGCGGCCATTGAATCGTATGCCAGTAACGAACTGCTCTTGAGATCCTTTCTGCACAGCGTTTCAGGACACGCTCGTTGATGGCGGGGGGCGGCCAAGTCCGTATCGCATTGCCAGCCTGCATGCGTACCCCGGCCGACGAGAAGGACACATAGCAAGGCGATCACAATGGAGCCAACCAAGGTGGCGGTAGTTGGCGTGGGCACGATGGGCGAGCAGCATGCTGCCGCTTATGCGCGAACGCCGTTGGCGGAACTGGAAGCTGTCGTTGACTTGAGGAAGGACCTTGCGAACAGGGTGGCGGAGCGGTTTGGCGTTCGGGCCTTCACCAGTACCCAAGAGATGCTCGAAGAGGCCGACGTTGAGGCCATCAGTGTTTGTACTAACGATGAGCGCCACGTAGACCCCGCCCTGGCGTGCTTTGAGGCCGGCCGCCATGTACTGTTAGAGAAACCCATCGCTACGACGCTCGAGGATGCGGACACGATCATCGGGGGCGCTGACAGGGCGGGGGTCAAACTGCTCGTCGGGCATATCGTCCGCTTCGATGCGCGATATGCCCAGGTTAAGGCGCGGCTGGATCGCGGTGACCTGGGCGAGTTGGAAGCCGCCTTTGCTCGTCGTCTCAATAGCATCGGGTCGCAGAGTGTGCTGCGCGGGCGGGTGTCCGTCCTGAGCTTCCTGGGAGTGCACGACTTCGACTATTTGCTTTGGCTCAGTAGCAGCCGCCCCGTGCGCGTCCACACCGAGTCCGTGGCCCGGGTCCACAAGGCGGCCGGATACGCCGTTGAGGACCACACCTTTACGCTGATTCGTTTCGCCAGCGGAGCAATAGCATGCGTGGAAGCAGGTTGGGTGCTGCCCGAATCTCACCCGCGCGGGGCCGACATTAAGCTTGAGGTGATCGGGACGCACGGCATGGCGCAGGTTGATCTTGTGCCGAATGAACTCGTGTTTTGCACGGGCCGAGGATGGGAGGTGGCACCGATCGGCCATGCGATAGATGCGGAGGTGGCCCATTTCCTCGAGTGCGTCCGTAAGGGTCGGCAACCGCTTGTCACCGGCCAGGAAGCTCGGGAGGCACTCCGGCTCTCACTCGCCGCGCAGGGATCGGCGGAGACAGGGCGGACCGTCGAACTGTAAGGTGCGACCAAGACTGAGCCGTTGAGGGCCTCGCCGCCCGCTATGTTGCTCCCAACCGGCAAAATTCCTTAGCGTTGCGAGGAGAATACGATGGCCAAGACGAGAACCGGGCCTCAAGACACCGCATGGGTTCCATATGAATACCCATGGGATGATGCGCCTTTGGATCTGTCGTTTCTGTACGCAGAGGAGGCGCCCGCCGGCAGGCACGGATTCCTTGCTGTTGAGGGCGACAGGTTCGTGTTTCAGGACGGCACGCGAGCAAAGTTCTGGGGCACGTGCTTCAATTCTGCGGCAAATTTCCCGACCCACGAACATGCAGAGAAGGTCGCGCGCCGACTGGCGAAGTTCGGCATCAACATGTTCCGTACTCACCAGTTGGACGCTGAATGGGCGACGCCGAACATCTTCCAGTTCACCAAGGGAAGGCTGCCGCACGACACGCTGACCTTCGATCCTGAGTCCCTGGACCGACTCGACTACCTCATCCATTGTCTGAAGCAGAAGGGGATCTACGTCTACCTTGACCTGCTATGTTACCGGCGGTTCAAGGCGGGCGACGGTGTGGACGCGGTGGACCAACTCCCGAAAGCGGCAAAGCCGTATTCAAACTTTGACCCCCGGATGATTGGGTTGCAGAAGAAGTACGCATATGACCTTTGCACACACGTCAACCCCTACACGAGCCTTGCCTACAGGGACGATCCGGCCATCGCGCTCGTCAGCCTCGCGAATGAAAACGACCTGATGTCACAGAATGTCACGCTGGAGCCTTACAGGTCGCGCCTTGAGGAGCAATACCGACGATGGGCTGAGAGGAGCGGTGTTGAGGCAGGGCCCGGCCGCGTAGACTTCACCGAGCGCACCGCCATCATCACACGTTTTCTGCACGACGTTCAGGCTGAGTTCTATCGGGAGATGATCGCCTATCTGCGTGCTTTGGGAGTCAGGGTGCCGGTCACGGGCAACAACATGACGTATGGACTCGCCGTTCTGTCGTGCCTGAGCAACGTTGATTTCACGGACTGCCACCCCTATTGGGACATGTGGTCCGACACCGAAGGTCACAACAAGATGATGCTTGCTGAGAAACAGCACCCATGGCCGAACAACGTGTGCCGGCAGCACCTGCTGGATCGTCCCCTGTTCATGTCCGAGTGGGACAGCACCTGGCCGAATGAGTGGCGTGCAGAGAGTCCGTTGACTCTGGCGGGCATTGCCTGCTTACAGGGCGGCGGTGGGGCGCTGATCCACACGTACCGATATCGCTGTACGCCGGTTGACTGCATGGGCGGGGTTATCATGGACGGCGTGGGTTACCGGGTGAACTTCGACACGTTCAACGACCCCGCCAAGTTCGGGCTCTTCTACCATGCGGCGCTCATGGTCCGCCGGGGAGACGTGGCGCGGGCACTGAAGACAGTCGGCGTGAGGCTGACCGAGCAGATGATCTACGGCGAGCGCGACCGGTGGCATCCGGTGCCGGCCATCTGGCCCGCTGCAGAGATGCACCGTCTTGGCCTGATACTGCCCGGACAGGAGCCAAGAGTGGACGTTGCCCTTGAAGCCGAAGAGGCCTTGGACGCTGCCGACGGAACGGCGGTGCGGTCGGACACAGGAGAGATCGGCCGCGACTGGTCCAGGAAGATGGCGTGGATAGACACGCCGCGGACCAAGGCGGCATACGGTATGCTCGGCGAGCAGGAATGCGTGCAGCTCAACGGGTTGTGGCTGGAGGTCAAGACGCCCTTTGCGGTCATCGCCATCAGTTCACTGACGGATGAGCCCATCGAGCGGTCGGACAACCTGCTCCTCACGGCGGTCGGCCGGGCGGACAACACGGCCGCTCAATACAACGAGACTCACACGCGGCGGCTGGAGATAGGGCATGCGCCCATCCTGATCGAGCGCATAGATGCGACAATCAAGTTGACCACGGCGGAGCCGCATCTCACTGTGCGCGCCATTGATCCTGAAGGGTTCCACTATGGCACGGTCCCTTCGAAGTACGAGCAAGGAGTGCTGACGTTTGAGTTGGGCCAGGTATTCCCCTCGATGTATTATCTGATTCAGCGCATCTCCGGCGTAAGCTGACTGCGACTGCCGCCAGGTTGGAGCGACGGCGCGAGGAGCGCCTCTGTTCAGGCTTGACACAGGCAAGACGAGCTTAAAGAGGCCTTGTGTCGGCGTGTCAAACATGAGTGTGCGCAGTGGAGGAGCGCATGGCAATGCGCAGGCCAAGAGCAGCCCTGGTAGGGTTCGGAGAGGTCAACACGCCCCGTGACGTCGTCGAACGAAAATGCGCGCAAGCCAGGGATGCCCTGGAACGCCTGGGGCTGGACCTGATCTGCACGCAACCCGTCAGCGATGTGCCCGACGGCACTCAAGCTGCTAGGGCGGTCGAAACGCTTTCCGGACAACAGTTCGACGTGCTGGTACTGTGTCTTGCGGGCTGGATCCCTTCGCATGCCGTGGTCCAGGTGGCCACTGAGTTCGCCCATAAGCCCATGCTCCTCTGGGGCCTGGCCGGTTGGACGGAAGGAGACCGGCTTGTCACAACCGCGGACCAGGCCGGCACGGCCGCTCTGCGGAAGCCTATGGCAGATCTCGGATACCGCTTCAAGTACGTCTACAACAGCCCGGGCCGCCCCTTCCCTGTGGGCAGGATTGATGCCTTCGCGCGGGCGGCAATGGCGGAGAGCCTCCTGAAGCATGCCAGGATCGGGCTGATGGGCTTCCGCGACATGAACCTCTACGGAACTCTGTACGACGGCGTCTCGCTGCGGGCAAGAATCGGCCCCGAGGTCGAAACCTTCGAATTGCTGGAGGTGATGCAGAGAATGGACAGCCTTGCGGCGCATGCAGTCGAAGAGGTAGTGGACCGCGTGAAGGCGGACTGGATTTTTGAAACGCCGGCGGAAGGCGAGACGCTGCGCAAGGGCGCCAGGTTCTACCTGGCGCTTCGGCAGAAGGTCGAAGAACGAGGCTACGAAGCAGTCTCGCTGAGCGACGTGGACGGCATGAAGAAGCTGGCCAGGTTCCCTCCATCCATGGTGTTCATGTTGCTCGCGAACGAAATGGGTGTCTGCACCATCCCCGAAACTGACGTCCCGGGCGCGGTGACCCAGCTCGTGACAAAGTACCTAACAGGTCAGATCGGCGCCTACCTGGAGTTCTACGAGTTCATGGAGGACCGGGTGCTCATGGGCGTTCCGGATTACGTGCCTGCCGAGGTGACCGACGGACCGGTAACAGTGAGACCCGCTGCGTTCGGCGAATTCAGCGCCGGAATCTTGAACGTATCGAAGGTCAAGACGGGACGTGTCACCTTGTGCCGGCTTGCCAGCACTGGGGACCGTTACACAATGCACATGGTGACAGGCGAGGCGGTGCAGCCTCGGAAGTGGGAAGAAGCGGGGTGGTCGCCGCCTGCCCCGCACCTTCCCGGCTTGGAGATAGTCCTGGACGTACCTGTGCAGGACTTTGCGCAAAAAGTCATGGGGCAGCACTACATCATATCGTACGGTGACAACACCGAGGCGTTCAGGGACCTGTGCGGGCTCCTCGGCGTGGACATCGTTTAGCGGAACGCCTCTGGCCGGCGGGAAGAGCGAGCAGTATTGCGCGGCAACGGGCAGAGGACCGCGCTCATTGCAGGATTGCCCGCAATTCCGCCGCTTCAGCCGTCCCCAAAGCGCCCCTGGCGACGGCAATTTCAATGGCTTCGTTGCCCAGCGCCTTGTAGAGGGTTAGGAGTCCAGGCGCTCCGGCCTTGATGGCCTCGAGATGACGCCGCACGGTTTCAACGTCTCCTCTGACGATCGGACCCGTCAAGGATTGCGTGACGCCGACTTTCTCCAGGTTCGCCACGGTCCCCTTGACGAGCGGCAGGAGGGAGTTCAAAGCATCACGGGGGCTTATGCCAGCGGCTTCGTCCAGCTTCAGAGCGGCACTCTCAAGCGCCACAAGGTAATTCGACGCAACTACGGCGGCCGCGTGGTAAAGCGGCTTGGCGTGCGTAGCAATTGTGAGTGCTTTCATTCCTATTGCCGCTGCTGCATCGGCAAGCGTCATGACCGCCTCCGGGTCCCCCTCGATGCAGCAGTAGGAGCCTGGCAGCAGATCAACAGCCTGCCCCGCCGTGGCGAACGCTTGCAGGGGATGCATGCTGCCGATTCTCACCCCTTGCCCGCGGGCGCTCTCAAGGATCGTCGAGGGCAGTGCGCCGCTGCAATGCGCCAGCACCGTGCCGACTCGCAATGCCCTTGCGCCAGTCAGTGCTTCGCATACTCCGCGAATTGCATCGTCCGGCGTGGTGAGGAACACCAGGGCAGCCTTGAGTGTGACCTCGGTCGGATCACTGGTGGGGCGTCCGGCGCCGGCAAAGGCGCAAGCTGCTGCGGCTGACTCAGCCGACCGGCTGGCAGCACCGACGAACTCATACCCCGCCCGGACCAGCAGTCTCGACAGCGCGCTGCCGACCTTTCCTGCGCCAACGATGGCAAATTTGCGTTTCATCCGCTTCCAGGAAGGAACGTCGCTGTTCGGGTGAGACGGCGCAGCCACTCACTCCAGATTCGTATGGCGCTCGCTCAGGACCTTCTTGGAAATGCCCTGGCGCTCGAGAATGGTGTAAACCATAGCATCGAAATACAGGAGCAGCGCTTCCTCGAACAGCGTGTTGTTGTAAGGCCCGAGCACATAGCGATAGCGCTTCTTGACGTCCCTGCCGGTGACTGGCAGGAGCACGACTTCATGGGCGAGAAGCGCCAGGGGAGAGTCCGCGACGGCGGTTACAGCTATCACTCGGGCGCCGGAATCCCGCGAGATGTGGGCAAACTGCACGGTGCTGGTTGTGGTGCCGGAACAGGAGATGGCAAGCATCAAGTCGCCTGACTTTATGCGCGGACATGTGGCCTCGCCGACCACGTGCACGTCGAACTCCATCTGCATGAGGCGCATGGCGAGGCACTCAGCTACGTAGCCTGACCTGCCTTTTCCTGTGACGAATACGCGCTCGGCGCTCAAGACCGCCTGGGTCAGTCGCTCCGACGCCGACTCATCCATCTCATCCAGAAGCAACGCGATTCCGTCGAGGCGGGCTTTCAGGATGCCGAAGAGATCAGCCCTTGCCCTTGTTTTTCCCATGCGTTCCCTTCCCCAGATGCTCCCACTTCATCAGCTCCGAGACTTTGCCCAGCGTGCTGCCGTCCTCAATCTCGGCCATTTCGCGTTCCTCGCGCTCTACAACGGCCTGTGCGCGGTTTGCTACCTCGACCAGCCTCTCTTGTGGGATGACGACAACGCCATCATCGTCGCCGATGACCCAGTCGCCCGAGCGGATGTACTGTCCGCCGACTCTGATGGAGACGCCGATCACTCCCTGGCCTTTCGGTTCTCCGGCAACGGGCGTGACCAGCTTCGCAAAAGCCGGAAAGCCCATCTTCCGGATGTTGGCAACGTCCCTGATAGCGCCATCAATGACGACGCCGGCAAGCCCTCGCTGGAGGCAGCTCATTGTCGCTTTCTCGCCCCAGACTGCGGGCGGCCTGCCGCCGGCGTCGATGACGAGAACTTGCCCAGGCTCCGCCTGATCGATGGCCTCCACCGGCTTCGCCCAATCGCCGGGGTAGGTCCAGACTGTGAAGGCCGGACCGGCCATCTTCACGCCGGGCACAATTGCCGCAATGCCCTCTACCGCACCGGCATTGTGCAACGCTTCCGTCACATCCGCGGCCGAAGTCTTCGCGAGCACCTTGGCAATGCTGACGGCCGTCCCGCGCTTGAACAACTCCGTCTCAATGCTTACGCCCGCCGAGATGGCTCTTAATATCGCCTCCGTCGCAGCCTGAGCGTCCGGAGACTTTGTGATAGCGCCGCCCACGATGACGATCGAGGCCCCGGCCTTAACCGCCGCGGCGGCGGTTTCGGAGTTTATGCCGCCGGCGACGGCGACCGGTATCCCCACACGGGCTGCAACGGCTTCCAGGTCCCGGAAGGGGGCCTCGCCCTGCATCTGGAGGTCAATGGGTGTGTGAACGCAGACATGGGCGGCGCCCATGGCCGCCGCCTGAACGGCCCGTTGGACCATCGCTTCTGCGTTCTCCAGTCCGAGAAGGTCGACTGCGATCCTGCTGTCGTAGCGACGGGCCGCCTCGATGCACTCGCGGATCGTTGAGTCCGAAGCAGCGCCCAGCACATGGATCACGTTTGCGCCGGCCTTAGCGGCGGCTTCGGTCTCGATACGGCCCGCGTCCATGACCTTCATGTCGGCAACTATCGTGGCAGCGGGAAATTCCCGGCGCAGCGTGCGCACGGCGTTCAGCCCCTCGCTCTTTATCAGCGGGGTCCCGGCCTCAAGCCATTCTGCGCCGCCGGCCACTGCCTCACGCGCCACCCGGAGCGCTTGGTCGAGGTTAACAAAATCCAAGGCCAATTGGAGAACCGGTTTCATGTCCCGCCTTTCGTGACCTCTTCCGATCCCTTCGTTGCATCAAACTGCCGAACCGAGCGCTCGTGCCGCGTCACCCCTAAGAGAATATACAGCGGCCAGGAGTTCGTGGCAAGGCGAGATTCCTGCATTTTCTCTTTGGTCTCGGAGGATGCGAGGGGTATTGCCGGCACGTGCTGAGGCGGCGGGCAAGCGCTCCAAACGGGCTCCTAACGCACGAAAACCTGACCGGCGTCCACGACCAGCGTCTGCCCTGTGATCTTTGAGGCTGCCGGGCCTGCCAGGAAGGCGACCGCGTCGCTGACGTCGTCCCAGGTGATCTCCTTCTTCAGCGCGGTCAGGCTGATGTAGTAGGGGATGACCTCCTCGGGCTGGATACCCCGCTTCGCCGCAATCGCCTTGACGTAATCTTGGTTCCAGATTTGTGACTCTGTGAAGACGTTGCCGGGACAGATCGAGTTGACCCTTATCCCGTGCGCAGCCAGTTCCAGCGCCCATCCGCGCGCCAGGTGTATCTCGCCCGCCTTTGTCGCGTTGTAGGCGCTGTGATTCTCCGAGGCTTGGAGCCCGGTCTTGGAGGAGATGTTGATTATGCTCCCGCCTGTGCCCTGTCGCACCATGCAGCGAGCCGCCTCCCGCGCGACGAGAAAGTAGCCGGTCAGGTTGACGGCAAGGGCCTTTTGCCAGTCGGGCAGGGGAAAGTCCACAAGCCGATGGATCGGAGCGATGCCGGCGCAGTTAACCAGTATGTCTACCCCACCCACGGCGCGAATCGCCGAGCTGAGCAAGCCACGAACGGAATCCTCCGAGGTCACGTCGGCATCCACTGGATAGCCGCGCCCCGTGCTTCCTTGTTCGCGCATCCGGCGGGCCGTTTCGCGGCTGCCGTGCAGGTCTATGTCCGCCAGCACGACATGCACGCCTTTGCGTGCAAGACCCAGCGAGATGCCGCGCCCCAGGCCACTTCCCGCCCCTGTGACAAGCGCCACTCTTCCGGCCAGGTCTTCCCGTGAAGCGTCCTGCGACGCTTCGCCCGTGGCCGTGTGGCGTCGGAATCTCTCCACTTCCCAGTTCCGCAGAAATTCCAACGAATCGCTGCTCAACCCCCGGGCCCCGCCGAAGTATGCTGCTATGGAAAGCGTCTCCAGCACGGCCCGCATGGTCCCGGATACGGCATCGAGCAGGTTCGGTGAAGGCGCCGCGCAAAACAGGCCAACGCCTTCAACCAGGACGCACAGAGGCGTGTGGACTCCCGCATCATGCGCCGTCAACGCAGCCGCGACCTGCTCCTGAATCGCACCGGGCTGGGACGGCAAGCTGACCCAGATCGGATGGTCGCGGCAGTAGACGACCTCGTCAGGAACAAGTGGGGGGACCGCGCAGAGTTCGTCAGCCCGCGGGGTGCGGAGGAAGTGCCTCACGGTCTCGTCGCTCTCGAAACAGACAACTGCCGGACGTCCCAGGACCTTCGAATAGAAGCGCCGCATGGCGGCCGCTACTTCCGCGACGACATTCTCCTCATGGCCCTTGTCCAGCGGCGCGAACGGAGGCAACTCCGCCTTCCCGGTTGCCTCCCGGACCAGCCTGCCAATCGCATCCGAGACCTGCCGTGTCAGTGCCAGCGCCCGCTCGGCGTCGCCGGTGCTTATGAACAGCCCGTGGTTTTCGAGGAAGATCACCTCAGGCAATACTCCGCGCTTTGCCTTATACTCGCGAAGCTCGGCGTGCATTTTGCGGGCGAGCGTGTAGCCCGCCCCGGCATACTCGATGTACAGGTAGGGGGGAGCGAGGTCCGCGAAGAGCTTCGCCAGCGCTTCCCGTCCCTGCCCCGCGCAGAGCAAGCCGTTCACGATCGAGGGATGCGTATGCACAACGCAGCGATCCAGCATCGCATGGAGGCTCGTCTCGACCGATGGCCGTCCCTTCAGCTCGTCAACGCAGCACTCCATGAGCCGCTGCACGACCTCGGCTTCGCGCTCTGCCTGCGGCAGTGCACCTATCCTGTTATCTTCAATAATGGATATGCACCCTGCCACATCCACAAGCCTGTATCCCGCGCCCTCGCGCATGTCGCGCAGCCCCGTCCCGCTCGCCTTCACGTACATCAACCGGCCGCCATCGGTCTTAACGCTCGTGTTGCCCCCGCCTCCCTGCACGAGGCGCGGATCGCTGCCGACGCTGTTGGAGATCAGCAGCATGTCCTTGAGGTCGTCAGTCACGTCATTTTCCTTCCGTCGGCGGGTGGTGAGAGAGGAGTGCAGAGCGGCCGGGTCGCCTTATGCTCCAGCACGAGCAGGGTACCGGAAAAGAGATCACGCCGCAACTACAAAGGCGTGCTGCGCAGGGGCGGCACATCGCAGTCATGCGTTCAAGCCCGGAGGCGCACCACCTGCCGCCTCCGATGCGCTTGACAAACGCGCGCGCGTCCAGTTACCGTAGCAATCATAAGGCAGTGGGGGCGTAGCTCAATTGGTTAGAGCATCGGACTGTCGATCCGAAGGCTGCGGGATCGTGACCCGTCGCCCCCGCCACACGCGGGCCGCGTCTATCAAGGCTTTTCTTGACACGCGGCCCGCTCTGTTTTACCATTCCGAGCTGTGGACAAGAGTTACGGGCAAGAAAACTCTTAGCGGAGGGCTCTCGGAATGGCGCCACGTGGCCGGCCGCGTTCTGACTACCCCGTGCCTGGGAAGCGCCGGCGCGGTGAGAACTGGGAAGCCTACTGGTGGAAGGGCGCCGATGCCCCAGGCGGCAGAGGCCGGACCTATGGCGTCAACCTCGGGCCGGTCACTGAGCCCCAGGCAGAGGTCAAGCGCGCCCTGATCGCCGCCGCCCTGGCCGGCGGGGAATGGCCCGCCGAGTTCGCCGACGCGCCGGGCGTCCTGCGCTATATGCACCGCAACGCCCCGGCCGCTCACGCGCTGCTGCATCCCGGGACGGAGATCCTGGGGCGTTATGGCGAGCAACTCGCAACGCGGGTGCATCCGCGTTGGGCGGCCACGTCGCTGACTCACCTGCGCGCCCTGGCGAAGTTCACCGGCAAGCCGCTCGTCCAGACGACGGCCGCTGATGCTGAGGCCTGGCTCACGTCCATACCAAATCGGCCGGGCACCTTCCGCAAGGCCGCCGTCCGTTCTTACGGCACAGCAAACCACGCCCGCGCGGCCGCCTCCCGTTTCTTCCGATGGGCACTCGAAGCAGAGCTGATCCGGAGAAACCCCTTCGCCTCGACAAAGCCCTTCACAGTGCAACCGCCGGAGACGATCACCTACCTGACGCGCGAGCAGAGAGATAACGTGCTCGCGGCCGCGCGCCAGGATCCCAAGGGGATCGCCGTCGAACTGGCCCTCCTGGCCGGCCTCCGCAAGTCGGAGCTCGCCCGGGCCCGCTGGTCCGATCTCACGGAACACGGCCGGCTACGGGTGCAGGGGCGGAAGACAGCCAGGCCGCGGCTCGTCCCTCTGCCGCGCGCTCTGCTTGACCGGCTCGCGGCGCTTCGGCCGGCGGACGGCCGGGGCTCGATTACGGGATGGCCTAACGATCCGGCCGAAGCTGACTGGCGGGCTGAGGCGGTCCTGCGCCGTTTGCAGGATGGGCTCCCGGATGTTCCGGCGGTCCTGCTCGCATGGAACAGCTTCCGCCATACGTTCGCCACGCTGCTCGTCCAATCGGGCGTGTCCCTGGATAAGGTCAGCGCCTGGATGGGCAACAGCCCGGCAATCTGCCGGCGGCACTATGCTGAGTTCGTGCCGCGTGACGCGCGGGACGAGGACATAGAGAAGCTCTGAGGTAGATGATGGCGATGATGAAAACAAAGGACCTGAGGGAACGCAAGGAAGCGAGGCCGGGACACGGCCTGAGCGAGGCCCAGCTGCAGAAGCTGGGCGTGCATATCTGGACCACGCCCTTTGTGACGGTCGTATGCGTCGCTTGCGGGCACGCCTGGACGAGGGACGTTTCCCTGGTCAGTGGCCCGCGGCGGAACTGGTGGCGCTGCCCAAAGGGCTGCAACAAGACGGCGCGAGCTTGAGGGGGACCTGCGATGGCGAAGGAAATGAGCCTGAAGGACGGGTATGAGCTCTGGCTGAAGGTCTGCCGTGGCCGGACCCGGGAATTCTACCTCTATGACCTTCAGGACTTGGCGGATTTTCTTCACGAGGGCACGCCCTACGGAGCGGTGAGGCGGCTGGTCGCGGGCGGACCCGCGGGGGCATTTGAACGGTTACAGCAATGGCAGATCCACATGCGCGAAAGCGACTTGAAGGTGACCACGCGCAACCGGCGGCTCGCGGCCCTCAGCTCCTGTTTGAAGTTCCTTCGCGCCCTGGGCCTCTGCCCCTTTGGTGTGCCGCTGCGCCGTGAGAAGGTTGTCACGGATCTGCGGCCGAAGATCCTCCCCCTGGACGTCCTGGCGCGGATGATGTCCCTGGCGACGGTGCGCGATCGGGTTATCCTCTGGCTGCTGTATGACCCGGCCTTGCGCGTAGCCGAAGTCTGTAGCCTGAACCTGGCCGACGTGGACTTCGCGCGCCGGCTTGTTTCATTCGTGGGCAAGGACCGGCAGAATGCGGAGACTCATGACCTGCCGGATCCGGCCCTCGAGGCGCTGCGGGCCTGGCTTGCCATACGAGGCGAGCACCCGGGCGCGCTCTTCACCAGCAACCGGGATCCCGGCAAGGTCGGACATCGGATTGTGACGAGGCACGTTTACCGGATCGTCCGGGACCTGGCGGCGAAGTGTGGGCTCAAGGGCGTGGGGCCCCACCATCTTCGGCATACGGGCGTGACGCAGGCGGCGCGTGAGCTGGACGGGGACATGCCGAAGGTCCAGGAGTTTGCGCGGCACAGTTCCATCATCACGAGCGCGATGTATGTTCACCTGGCAGAGGATTCGCGGCGCGCGACGGTTGATGCCGTGGCCGGAGCCCTGCAGAACGCCCTGGCCCACGTCGAGTCGGCCACGCCGGAAGGTTCGCCGGTTGGCGTTGAGAAACCGTAACTTTCACTCGTGGAGGTGCGTATGGGAGCGAAAAGGGAGAAGGCGTTGACGGCGAAGGCCCTGGCGTCGAAACTGCATCAGGACCTGGCGGAGGATCGGGAGGATTGGGTGCAGCGCGTCCTGGGCGCGGCCGCGCGCTGGCCGGTGCGGCCGGGGGAATCGGACTCTGAGGCGGACGAGCTGCGCAGGTGCCTCTTTGAACTGCGCATGGCGGACGAGCGGCTTGGCGATGCCCGGCAACTCGCAGAGCTGGTGACCGCCTGACGCAGAAGATACGATGCTGCCGGGCCGCCCGCCGCGGGCGCCGGCTGACGTTCTTTGAGAGCAAGGGCGGGGCAGGGCCGCCTCATGAGCTGGCCCGGCAACCGGGGACTCCTGACCCGTGCCCCGCCTTCCCCTTCAGGAGTGGACACCGAACAGGAGAGGGACATGGAAGACCAGCGCCGGAACGGACTCAATGCGCAGGACGTCCTGAACAAAGCCTGCGTGGAAGGATATGGGCGAACGCAGCGCGAACGACGGTTCCGCCTGGCCTGTTTTGGCCACTTTGCGAAGTACGGAACGCCCTTTTCTCATAGGCTGGGAAACCCAGAGGGGATTGACGAGGCAACCTGCACCGCCTTAGCACTGGTGGGAATCGAAAGACTCTTGAAGTGCAATGATGCGGACGAAGCTGAGGCGGTAATCATGGGCTACAGGGCTGCATTGAAAAACGCAGGATACAGCCCTACTGTAGAGGCCGGCCGATATGGGGCCCTCCGTGCGGCCATTCTGGCAGCGCAGGCCCTGCGCTTGATATCCTGGGGACCGCCCAACTATCGGAAGCAAACGGGGCGGCCTGATGTCAGGGTGCCATCCGAGGTCGTATGCCAAAAGCTTCTCAGGACTGCACACGAACAGAAGAATTGGGCGGCCGAGGTGGTGGGCCGGCTGCTACATGACCGCGGCGTTTCGGGCTGCGAAAGCCTTGCCCTTCGCGTCGAAGACATTGACCTGAAGGCCGGCAAGGTCTGGCTTCCGCGATGCTGCCCCACCGGCGGCGAACGGCAGGATCTTCGAGACCGTTGTCAACTATCCCTTCCGGGAGAGTTGCAAGACGCCCTGGAGGCCTACGTTGGTAATAGAACAACCGGTCCCCTCTTTCCCAGGCGCAGGACCCCGGATAAAGGTCATCCATTCCGCAGCATACACTTTCTTAGTTACCTTCTGAACCCGCTGAGTAAGAGCGCTGATCTGGATCCCCTGCCCACGCCAGAGGGGCTCTACTGGCGTGGCTTTGTAGAGGTCGCCAAGGAGACTCGCAACCTCTTCGCCATAGCCGCGTGGGCACGGATGGAGTCACTTGACCGCGTGCGGCGGAAGTGCGAGGTGTATGCGCCGGAACTTGAACTCCAAGACGAAGCCGCCCCTCTCACAGGCACTAAGCCACAGACGGAAGCCCAACAGGCACAGAAGCCGCCCTTGGTGCTTGAGGCCGAAAGTTGGATAGAAGGCGGCCGAATCGCCAGATTGCTGGCGCTGGACAAGACTGAATACGGACGCCTGAGGGTGAAACTCCAGAGATTTCGGGAGACACACCCGGAGAAGTTAGATTGGCAGAAGCTCCGGGATCCACGGAGCGGAAAGCCTTATTTCACTTATCGCGTCGGGGCCATCCTGGCCATTTTACAAAGCTTCGGACGCCCCTTTGATGTAACAAGGGTGTAACAAGGTCGGCTTTCCGCCGCGCGAAACCCCGCCATTGACGCGGCTTTTCTCTTTCCCGCCTGTAACAAGGCTGTAATTCGGATTGGCCTTTCGAACCCCGACCGCCAGAATGCTGCCCGTTCTTTTGGAGCTCGTGAGTATGCGACCTTTCGGGCATCTTTCGGACACTGATCTCGATCGCGCTCTCAAGGCGACGCGCAAACTGGACCCAGGTGGCCCAACCGCGCTCGTGATGGAAGCCGAGATCAGGCGCCGGCAGAAACGGGCGAAGGGAGGGGAGATAGGTGGCAGCAGAAGTCACAAAAGTGGGACCTGAGTTTCGCTCGTTGTGCCAGACGGCCAGGGACCTTGGCCTGCCGCCGAGCACGCTTGTTGACCTGGGCAAGCGATACCCGGTCTTTCGCGCGGCCGCGCCGTTCAAGGGCGTGGATCGCCGCAGCCGCTTGGTGCGCTATCATCGCCGCCAGGTGGAGATCTGTTCGGCCGTCCTGGCCGGCGCCGCCACAATCGAGGAAGGGACGGCCGCGTGGGAAGCTTTCCGGGATGGCCTGGCTGTCGGGATTGGGGCGGGGGTTGACGGGGGGCCGAAGGTTTGACCTCATACCCCGCCCCACACCCCGGACAGATCTTCTTTCGCCCGCCTCCCCAGGTTGTGCTTCGCGCCTGGGATGATCTGAGCCAACGGGAGATCGGAATAGTCTGCGCTCTCTGCTTACACATGGGCGCGAATGGCAGGTGCCACTTGAAACAGGCCACGCTCATGCGTGAGGCAAAGATCCTCGACGTGGACACGCTGCGCAAGGGGTTGAACGTGCTCAAAGAGCTGTGCGGACTCGAGGTGGGGCGCTCCCGATACGACTCGGTTTATGCTTGGCCAGACTACCGAATAATTCGGCCATCTGGACCGTCCAGACTACCGAATGAATCGGCCCCCAGACTGCCGAATCAATCGGCCATCTCTTATGTTGAACGATACCCCTTGAACGAAACTGGTGTGTGTGTCTCTCCCCAGTCGAGAGAAGCCCCAAGCGAAACGCCAGCTCTCCCTCCGGGACACACACAGGTCTCTGGCGCTGGTGAAGAACCGGCTGGCTGCCAGCCTGCGTCACAGACAAAGCTCTTCGACTGCCAGGCCTTCCGTTGGATGTGCGTTAATCTTGGCGAGCGCCGACGGCAGGAGCTCCGCGAATTGGTCACCGAGGCGTTGGAATCGTCGAACGGAGGCAAGGTAGTCCGATGCTGGTTTGCCCGCGTGGAAAAAGAGCGGGGAGGTTGGCTGGCCCGCAAGGCCGATCCTCTGGGCTATGCCGCCAAGTGCCTGGCCAATGAGGCGGAGGCAGTCGAGGCCGAGACGGCCAGGGAGGAGGGCCGGAAGCATTCCGAGGAGGTGCGGATGCAGGAAGAGCGTCGCCAGGACGAAGAATGTGCAAACCGGCGAAAGGAGGAAGCCGAGGAGGACGTCCGGATGCAGGCACAGTTTCACGCACTGCCGCCGGCCGAACAGGCGGCGCTGATAGAGCATGGCCTTGCCCATCCGCTGCCTTTGAAAAGAGCTGATCCGACTAAACCGACGGAAGGTCTGCTCTGGATCCGGCTGCGGAGGGCGCTTCTGCAGAGCGCAACGGAAAGGGCCGCACTATGACGAGTGAACGAGAGCGACAGCGCCGCAGGGCGCAAGCATGGAGGCTGGGGCGCATATTTTGCGAGCGATGGCGGCAGCATCAGGAAAAGACGCCGGGGCGGACGCCTTGTCCAGCGGCGGGCTGCGTTTCCTCCGGCCCGAGGCCGAACGGTTCGGCCGTCGCTCCGGCCTCCTCAGAAAACGAGCCGCGGGAGCAAGCCGGCAACCGGCGCAACACGGCGCCGGAGGTTCCGGGGACTCCCGCGGCTCTTGATTCGCCTGGGCCGGCTGCCATCGGCAGAAGTGGGAACACGCCAGGTGGCCCTGCTATCCTGCCCCAGGCTCCGCTCTTTCAGCAACGCGCCGGGCGCCAGGGCGCCCCCCCTGCCCAAACCCAAGCGGCACATGAGGGCGGTAAGGCCGATAAGGCCAGCCCTGGCGCCCCGGCCGCGGCGGCCGCAGATTCGACGCCGGCGAGGGGCGCCATCCGGGATCACGAGATCCCGGCCGAAGGCGAGTCAGTTGCTGGCGTTCCCGCAGAGGGAGGTTAGGATGACGGTCAAAGCCATCAGGTTTGTTGTCCCTGGGCGGCCGGTCCCCATGCCCAGGGCGCGTATCGTACTGGGCAGAGAATGGCCGCATGGTTACGTCCCGGCGGCCGCAAGGCGTGCGCAGGAACGAATCGCATGCGCCTTCCTGGCGGCGCAATCTCTCGCGGGCATGGAGCCGACGGTCCTGGCGAGCTGGGAAGGGCCAGTCTTTCTGAGCATCGTGGCTCTGTGGCGCTGCAAGGCCGGCGGCATAAAGGAGAGGGCGGCAGCCGAAGCCGAAGGGCAGCCGCGCTGCGCGCGCCCGGACTGGGATAACGTGGGCAAGCTCGTGAGCGACGCCCTGTCGGGGATCGCCTATGAGGATGATGCCCAGGTTGACGCTCTGGTGTTGCGCCGATACGGGCCCCGGGACGAGCTGAGAGTCACGGTCACCTACGGCACACTGACCAGAGCGCAGGTCGCGGGCCTGCCCGCGTGCAACGCGCAGGCGGGGATCCCGGCCGAAGGCGAGCCGGTTAGATAGAGAAGGGAGTGAACATGCCAGCGTGGGGTTGGGCAGTTGTCATTGCGGCTGTCTTCGCCCTGGGCCTGGCGCTGGGGTTTGTTCTGGGCGACCAGGCAGCGCATGTGGCCTTTCTGAGCCGAGGCCAGGAAGGCAAGAAGGGGACGCCATGAAGCTGAGGCCGCCACTATGCGCCCGTTTTTCGACGCGCCCGGCTGTATCGGTCGCATTCGCTTTGCCCGTTGGCGGGCAGGCGCTGTATAGGTCGCACTCCACCTCTTTGGCGACTGATACAGCACTATGAAAACAGGCAGCAAAGTGCCGGAAAGGACGCACGGACAAGCAGTTGCGCCAGATTCCGGCTTAGAGGGCGTTGCCACAAAAACAATTACGACCGATACGAAAGCGCAACGGAAACGGCGCCCCAGGACGGAGCCCTGGGCAATGGAGCGGGAAGAGTGCAAGGCCGTAAAGGCCATCCCGGACACGCGATACGCGACGGGGACGCGGAATCGCGCCATCCTGGAAGTGATGCATCGCGGCGGGTTGCGCGTGAGCGAAGTCTGCAACCTCAAAAGGCGCGACGTGATCTGGGAGGAAGGGCTTCTGCAGATCCACCAGGCGAAGGGGCGCAAGGACAGGCCCGTCCGCGTAGATGCCCAGGCGATGCAGTGGCTTCAGAAGTGGGACGGCCGGCGGGCGGGTATCAGGGGACGCGGGGAGTATTTCTTCTGTTCGATCAAGGGGCGCAACAGGGGAGAGCGCATGACGCCGCGCTCGATTCAGCGGATGCTCGACACGATGGTCAGGCGCGCCGTCCGCCGCGGGCTCCTGGATCCGGAGCGGGCGAAGATGATAACGCCGCACAAGTTCAGGCATGCGCACGCGACGGAGCTGGTGGAAGAGCACGCGCCGTTGACGGAGGTTCAAGCCCAGCTCGGGCACGCGAACATGTCCACCACGAGCCGGTATCTCCATGCCCGGGCGGCCGGGCTTAAAGACTTCATGGCAGCCAGGGAGCCGGATCTCCCGCTGCCGAAATAGGAGAAACGCCGATGGGCGTCATCAACGTGACCGAAGACCGGATTGCCATGCGCGGGCCCGTCCTCAGCGCAACCGGCATGGAGGGCGAGCGCGTCTTCACCGTCCTCATGGACGGCGCCGATGACTACGACGTGGAGACCTTCAATGCATGCGGCGCCACGGGCGTGCCGCGCATCTACCAGTCCTGGCGTTCGGATATCCCATACCTTCGCGTGGTGGCCGTCACGCCGCAACGTGAGGGCGCAAGCCATCTGATCCGGGTCACTTGCCAGTATCGGACCGGGCCGCTCTCCGAGGACCCGCTCACGCAGCCGACGCTCTGGGACTGGGGCGACATCCAGATTGAAGAGGACATGCAGTGGGACGCCGACGGCAAGTGGGTCGCCAATACGGCCGGGGAGTTGATCGAGGGCATGACTCGGACGCGGCGGCTGCCCGTGCTGACCCTCACGCGTTCGGAGGCGAGCTATAACGGCCTGATCGCCGAGTCCTACAAGGATACGGTCAACCTCTATGACGTGCTTGGTTTCCCGGCCGGAACGCTCTGGATGGCCGACATCATGCCGACGCGCGTGATCAAGGACATCATCTACTGGCGCGTGGCCTACAAAGTGGTTTGGGATTGGCGGCCGCGCGTAGCAGGGGAGACCCAGATCGGCGCGAAGTATGGGCCCTGGATGGCCCACCAGCGGCGCGTGCCCAACATGGGCACGTGGTACTGGGGCGACATCCTGCCGGGTGACGACGGTTATGACCCTAACAAAGGCGGCGTGCAGTGGGGCCAGTTCAATTTCACGGACCCTCACAACCGCCCACTTCCCAAACCGGTGCCCCTCACTGCGGATGGCCAGAGCCAGCTCGGGGCCGATGAGTCGGGGCAGCCGTATCCTCCAATCTGGCTCTACTTCCAGGACAAGGTCGCAAAGGATTGGAGTCCGCTTAGGTTCGGGTAGGGGAAACGAAGGGCTTGACGGCGATGGCCGGATTTTGCATAGTCATGGGTAGGCGGGGCCGCAGGATGGTAAAGCTTGGCTTCTCAGAAATGCGGGCAGACTCCCGGCCGCCCCGGCCATGTTCACGCCTGCCGGCCGCTGGCGCTGTGGTTCCCGCTTGCCCGTCCCTTCCATTGGACGCCGGCCGGGGATCCCGCCCAGACTCCCGCCCAGGCAGCCGCCGCACGCAAGGCACGCGGCCGCGAATTGGCAGCGTCGCTCACTCCAGAACTGCGAAGGCAACGCGCGCTGCTTATGCTCGAGTACGGAGCGCAGGTCCTGGGCCTGACGGAGGTGCGCTGCCCAGGTTGCGAAGGCAACGGATGGGAGGACGTCGAGGCGCTTGTGAAGTGCCCACTATGCAAGGGTTTCCAGTGGGTGCCCTATCGTATAGCACTGCTCATGAACGGGAGCGACCCATCGCCGTTCCCTGGCGCTCTCGCGTCAGTGCCGCGGGCGTTGCGTGTCGCGCCCGAGGCGGGCCTACAAGAGGAATGAGTATGAATTGTTGCATTCGTCCTGCGTTGGGCAACGGCGTTCGCCGCGATGCCTTGGGTCCTTCCAGGCGACCCGGCAAACGCGGTCGCGTGTGCGGGGCGGGATTCGTTAAACACTGACCGGTCTTTTTCGGAAAAGTGCCGTAGCTCATTGGGCGATAAGGCTTTAGAGCGGAAAGAGGGCAATTGATTATGGGCAAGAGAGGCAGGGACGAAGAAAACCGCCGGGGCGCCAATAACACGGGCCCGGGCGCGCCGGACACAAGCACGGCGAAGGGCCTGATAGAGCAGGCCCGCGCAGCAGAGGATCACGCGCAAGCTGCCTTGCTGGTAGCCCTGGCTGCCCGCGAGCTGCGCGGCCGCTGCGGGCTCGAGGCGGACGCAGTGAAGGCGTTGGTCGCGTGTTGGAACGCTGAGCAACTCAAGCAGATCCCGGAAGCGGTCCTGCAGCGGGGTGTCGGCGCCGGCGTGATGGCCGCCGAGCAGGATCCGAAGATGGTGAACGCCGTACGGGGGATCGCTGGGAACGGGTCGCCCATCTTCGGCACGTGGACGCTCGCGGACGAGGCCCTGCTCAAGCCCGTGCCGAAGCCGCCGGCGTTCACGCTGCCCGATCTCCCGGAACGCTTCCCCTGGCCGGCCGAAATCGTCAAGGAGCGTGAGGCTCTCCAGGCCCAGGCCCAGGCGGTCGCGTCTGCCATTCACAATGACGCGGCGGACGAGGCCCAGTTCATAAAGATGATGGGCAAGGGCTTCGGCTCAATGGGGGAGCTGCATGATTTCGGACTGAACCGGCAGGACGTCCGGCGCGTGCTCCTTTGCGAGCGGATCGCCCTGGCGGACGCGACGCGGGCCTTCCTGCTCAAGCGCGCTGAGGCCGCTCGGGCGTTGCTTCCTGAACTTCAGGCCGCACACTTGGAGGCCATCGAGAAGATGGCCCAGCACTACATTGATTCGGAGTGCAACGCGGCCGTTGAGTTTCAGAAGCGTGCCGGCTTCAGCGATCCTCGGGAAATCGCCAGAGCAAACGCGCGTTTGCTGCCGAAGATCCGGGAACTCGAAGACCGCGTGGCCCTTATTAACGAACTGGGGCAGCCGGGGCATGATGCCAGGGAGTTGGCAGACCTGGACGCGCAAAAGCAGAAGTGGACCGCGGAGCTGCAAGCCCTGGCGCGGCGCATTGCGGGGACGGGGTAGGCCGTCAGACGATCCTGTCGGCCGGGCGCGCGTCGAGGGCCTGCTTGGGGCGGATAGGCTGCGAGAGCTGAGGATGTTTCCATCCGGGCCTGAAGGGATTCAGATCCTGAGCGGCCGCCGGCGCTTGCGTTGCTTTCGGCTTCACTGCGGGGCGGGGCGCGCTTGCGGGGTCCGGAGCGGGGCGACGCGGGAGACTCCCCTGGGCGGCGCGCTTGTGATCGGCGCGGCGGATCTGCAGAACGGCTGCATTGAGGCGACTGCGGAAACTCATCGGATGCTCTCCTGAGTCTTGAGATCGGGATCTCCTCTTAAGCCTTGCCTCCATACCTCTGCAGAACCCAGCGCAGGCGCTGCTCCGTCTGCTTCTCTAACTCGCCTTGCAGCTCAGCGGCCACTTCGCTCTGCACCTGCGGATGGGTTTCCCACAGCCGCCAGAACGATGGCCCTTTCAGGAAGAGCAGCGGAGCGCGGGGGACGAGATCCTCACTCCTGGGCGTCTTGCCGGCGCGGCGAAGCACCCCCCGGCGGCCCTGGATATTCTGGATGAAGGCATGCAGTATGAGCTGCCGGCCTTCGCGCCCGCGGAACGTGACACCTTCCTGAGTCTGTCGCGCCTGCATTTCAATGATCGGGACCCGGCCGGCGCCGAAGCGGATCCATCCGACCAGGTCGTCAAAGCGCGGCTTGTGGATGGAGATGTTTTTGCGCAACGAACGCTGGCCGATCGAGGCGGCCGTGGCCAGCTTGCGGATGACGAGCGTCTGGGCATGACGCAGTGTCCGGCTTATCGCCCCTTGCAGCACGCGCGGCACGCCTCGATCAATGTGATCAACAGCCTCTCCGATCTGGTCGAGCTGCTCATTGCTGAACTCGATCTCGAAGAGCGCGCGCTCGCGCATCAGATCACCTGGATCTGCAGGTAGTCATCCTGCTGCACGGTCGGCGGCTGATGACACCCATCAGCAGATCCCCGCCGGCAGGTTCGCCATTCCAATGCCGGAGAGTCCGGCGAACATCTCGGTTCTGCTCGCGTGCCTTTCCTGCGTCTTGTTTGTCTGCTCCAAGGCTGCGCAGATCCTATTCAGTACAGATAACTGCTTGACGGCCACGTCCTGGCCCTTTGCATAGATCCGGCTTGCGGACTCATAGGCCGTCAATTCGCCGCCCCGCAAGGACTCAACAGTCCTGCCTCCAGCTCCGGGGGGTGGCTCTGCTCCGGGCGGCAAACCGGAGGGTGGCTCTGCTCCGGGCGGCAAACCGGGCACAGGTGGCGTCCCACCGGCCGGAGATCCCGGCAGAAGGCCCCACGTGCCAAAATTCTTACGCAGATCTTCCATGAAGGAGCGGCCGATCTTTCCCGCCAGGTCGCGAACTGTTTTGCTCATGTCCTTTTCGGAGGCAGTTAGCTCGCGTTCGGCAATCTCCGGCAAGCCCTTCAACGCATCCTCAAATCCCTCTGTCAGCGCAGTCCATTTGAAGTCAAACCCTTCGCCTTTCAGGAAGCCCTTGATTGCCTCCCATAGCCCATAGAGGTTCGTAGCCACGTTGTCCACGAGGTGCTTGAAGTTCTCGATCATCCGGTTAAGGACTTCCTTCCAGTGGTCCTTGAACCAATCAACGTAGGCGGGCAATTTCTTTGAAAAGAAGTAGATGACGTCGTTGACGAAGACCGTCACTGCGAGCCGCACGGCCGTGAAAGCAAGGAGCAGTCCATCCTTCCAGTGTTTGATCTCCGTTTCATAGAACGTGTAGATAACCAGGCCGACCTTGAGAATGTTCTTGAAGCCATCAATAAGGCCAGCTACGAACTCCTTGATTACCGGCATGTTCTCTTTGATCGTGTTCGCAATGGCGATGACCATCGGCGCGAGCTGCTTGCCGGCCTCTTCGGCCATGGTGTGGACCGCGTTCTTGAGGCTGGCCATTGCGCCGGTGTAAGTGCCGGACTCCGAGCGTGCGACCTTGAAGGCCTCGGCACCGCGCGCCATGACGGCCTGCCACTTCTCTTCGTCTGAGGCGTTCTTGTTGATCTGGACGCCGTAGCGCGACATGGCGGTATAGTTCCCTTCGGCCGCCTTGGATACCATCTTCATGGCGGTCTCGGCGTCAATGCCGAAGGCGCGGGAGAAACCGATCGCGGCCTGAGTCGCCTGCTTCAGCTTATCACCGGACAGGTTGCCCATTGCGGCGCCGAGCTGCATCATCCCCGTGATCGTGTCGTGGCTGACGACGGTCATCTTCTCCAGCTCGTCGGCATACTGCAGCAGGCCCTGCGTTTCACTTTGCGCGCCCAGGTTTGCCAGGGACTGTTGTAGTTTGGCAATCGCGGCCTGCTCTTCACCGTATGCGTCCAGGGCCGCCTTCGCCGCGTTCTTGATCTGCTCAATGCCGAAGCTAACGCCAATCGCGGCGGCCGCTCCCACCAGCATGTTCTTAAGCGCGCCGACGCTCTTCTGTATCCCGCCCAGCTCGGAGGTCACCTGGTCATGGGCCTTGATGTATATATCTACGCTTTTGCCGGGCATGTCAGGTCATCCACCAGGGAATGCCGAGCTCAGAGCGGTGTCGCCGCTGCTCGGACCAGATGAACGTGCAGGCCTCAATAAACTGGTTGGCCTGGTCAAGCGCGCCGCCGGCGACCGGCGGGACGCCCTTTTCCGTCATGGCGGCGAACTGGATCACGCGCCAGTCCTCCGGTTCGCAGAACTCGTGGGGGCAGCCGGCGACACTGAAGCGGCCGCCGTTGCAGGCGGAGCATCCGGCTCCTTCGCACTGGGGGCAGGCGAACTCGTCAACTCCCCATCGCGGGTCGCCCCCGACGCGCCGGCATTCTTTTCTTCCGGGGCAGTGGGCGCAGAGCCTTCCGAACTGGAGGGCGAGGGCGACCCTAAGCCTTTTTTTGCTTCGGGGTCCAGGCTCATCGCCTCCGGGAGTCGCTGCAGCAGCTCCATGAGTTCCTTCGGCGCGAGGATGTCCGCCAGGAGGTCCGGGGCATACGGGATCTCCTTGCCGTCGAGCCCATACATGTAGCGCCATCCGACCAGGGAGCCTTTCAGAAGCGCGAGCAACTCCTCGAGGACGGCATCCACGTCCTTCAGCCCCTCTATCCGCTCGCGGAAGCGGAGTAATGCATTGACGCCGGAACACGAAAGATGGTGGAAGACGAACGTTGGCGGATCCGGCTTGTCCTGGTCCGATTTCAGAACCAGCTCAAACCGGGCGGTCGGGTCGAGCGCGATGGGCATTGGTGCACTCCCAAAAAGAAAAGCCCGGACGCGGATAAGCCCCACGCCCGGGCCGTGCCTTCTTATCGTTGCGCGACCGGCCATCCGCCGGCGCGCGCTATGTCCAATGGTTCAGCGTAAGAAAATCCCGAGCTGCTGTCAACACGGCCAGGCGGCAGGGACAAAGAGATCGGGCCCGGAACGACCCGAAACCGGGCCCGCCGCTTTGGGGGCGACGCGCCCCCTTCCGAACTGCCTACGTCCAGGCTATTCGTTTCCGCCCGTGCCCGTCAACGGGGAATCTGTCCGCTTTGAGGCCCTGGGGGATCTCGTCCCTACTGGTATTCCTGGTGTGGAGCCCGCCTTCTCGGGGCAAACTGGGCAAGTCTGGAAGGGGATAGCGCAGCGGGGCGACGCCGACGGGGCTCTGGGGCTTGGGCGGGATTGCCGGGGGGGGCGCCGAAGGAAAAGGCCTGAACGGGATTGCCGACGCTCAGGCCTTCCGAGGGGCCGGCCGGGGGGCCGCTTACCGGCCCTTTCGGGAACACGCCCCAAACCTGCCGGGAGTGTAGTCGAATCGGTGCAGCTCCGTCAATGCCGAAATGGCCGCCAGGTCCTGGTCATCGGCCACATGGCCGGCCGTTGGGGGGTCTTCGCAGGGATGCAGAAGTGGGCGGATCTGACGTTATGCACCCAATTGGCCGTTGCGCATACCCTGATCGTCCCCTTGCGCATCCTGTGGCCTCTGGTGGCAAATCTGGACGCCCTTTCCATGACACTTAGACGCCAGCAAAGCGACCTTCGCCAGGGGCCCCGGCAGGTTCCCAGATTCTGCACAGCCTCCCGACAAGAGTGATCGCCGGAATAAGTGGCCGATTTCTGGTCAAGTATTCTCTTGCCCGAAAACGCGCCCGTCATCCGCTCTATGCGTCATGTGCGCGCGAACTATACCTGATATGCGAAATCGGGGCCATTTCTGCGCCATTCCTGACTATACGGTATTAGCCTGTCGATCCGAAGGTTGCGGGATCGTGACCCGTCGCCCCCGCCATGTGGCAGGACGCTTCATCATGAGGTGTCCTGCCTCTTTTTTGCCTCTGCACAGGGACGCGCAATCCAGGCTGGCCGCACTCCCCGGCGGGGCCGCGTCTCCCGCTATCCCGTAGGGAACGACTGCATTGCACCTGTTGACTCGGGCATTTGGCTGTGTTATAAGCTCTGGCACCGGTGTGGGGGAACTCGGCTGTCGCAAGTCTCGGCGCGAGAGGTGAACGGGGCGTCACATCCCTGTAGGGGACCGTGATGTGAAAAGCAGATGGTTTGTCGCGGGTGGACTATCGGCAATCGTCCTCATGTCGTTCTTTGGCTGTGCCGGGCCCAAGAAGGAGACGGCCGGCACAAGTCCCTTCCTGCGCGCGACCGGAATCGCTTTCATTGAAGAGCCACAGCCGGAGACGGGCGTGCCTGCAGCCAACTGGGACACCACCGTGGAGGCGACCGGGCAAGGCATGCCTGCGGCGGGCGCGACCACGCCCGCACTGAAAGAGTTGACGGCCAGAGAGGCCGCCAAGTACGTGGCCCTCGCCCAGTTGGTGGAGAAGCTGAAAGGCACCCGTATCAAGCAGGAGTCCAAAGTTCATGACATGATGTTCGCCGGCCAGGAGATCGAAGCACATCTCGAAGGCGACCTGACCGGTGCCCGAGAGGTGAAGAGCGCCTACGATCCTGCTATGGGCATTGCAGAAGTCACGCTGATGGTGGGGCTCGACTCAAAAGGCAACGTCGTGCCCGAGCGCCTGCTGCCCATTGCTCCGCTCTCTGTCGGAGCACGACGGGCGCGGGCCGCAGCCGCCGCTCAGACTGATGCGCTGGCGAGACTGCGCGAGCAGCTTGGCGAGGTATACGTGTGGCAAGAAGTGAAGGTGAAGGACCTGCAACTGAGCCATCGGGAGGCAGGCTCCCTCGTTGACGGAATCCTGGGCGGGGTGAAGTTCGAGGAGCCGGTGTGGGTCTCCGACAAGGAATGCAGAGTGGAGGGCGCTCTGGCGCTGGCGTCCCCCGGCGTCGAGCGGCTCCGGATGATGGCAGGGCCTGAGCGTTGAAGGCTTCGCCCAAGCATGCCCCAGCCGTTGCCGGGCCGCGTCGGGCGCTGACCTGCGGCTTCCTGTGCTCATGCCATTCTTCCTTTTTAGGAGGATAGGAGCGGCATCCACCTGAGCCGTGATGTTCCCCGCAGTCTGCCGTTGCTGGAGGTCTCAGGCCGCTGGACCTGGGCCGGCATTGGCATCGTCGTAGGGATCGGACTCCTTTTGGCAGGGGATAGGACATGAAGGCAAAGGCTGCATTGGTCGTCGTTGGAGTGATGGCGCTTGTGCTCGTCGGGTGCATGTCACCTGTGATCCCGGGCGCGACGTCGGAGGGAGGTGTTGTCACGTTCTCGGCCGAAGGCACAAGCGTGCTGGCCAAAGCGGACGACGCTATGGCGCTCGAAGAGGCGAAGGTCGCCGCGGCCACGATCGCCAAGGCCAATCTGCTTGGCAGGATAAAGGGCGAACTACTGACGAACAAGGTCAACGTCGAAGGCCTGATGCTGGCGAGCGAGGCCGCCTCCATTCGTACGCAGGGCTGGCTCTCCCGCGCAACCATCGAGTACGTGAAGGCGGAGAAAGTGGTCTCGCCCATGACCGTCACGGCGATCGCCACGCTCAAGGTCAATGCATGCGAGCTGCGCCAACTCAAGACATATGCTGAGTGATCGTGGTTGGCCCGGGAGCCGACGGGCCGCGTTGGCGGCCGCCCTTTTCTCCGTGCTTGAGCCCGTTCGCATGCCATCTGTCGCGGCGTACCAGCTTCGCCTCGTTGTCTGCGCGGCCGTCATTCTGTGCGCGTCCCCGAGCCTTGCCGGCCACGCAGTCGCCGGCGAAGGAGCCCAGGACTCCGCCGCCTCCGGTCAACCGGTCGTCGTAGAGGCCGACGGGTTCGCCCCGATGACCCCGGGCAAGGCGCTCGACGCTGCCCACCGCGAGGCGCTGCTGGATGCGCGCCGAAACGCCTTGATTCAAGCCCATGTGACTGTCGAGGCTGATGCGAACGTGGCCGACATGCGGCTCACCGAGACCGTCGTTCGCTCGCGCGCCGCGGGTTACGTCCAGAAGATGGACATTCTGGAAAGCGGGCTGGTGCCCGGCTTCGCGCCCCCTTCATATCGCGTCCGCGTTCGCGCGGTCGTCCAACCTTTGCCTCCGTTCGCCGGCCTCCCTCCGCAGGGCGTCGGTGCAGACAGATGGCAGCCGGCGCTGATGCTCCGAATGACCTCAGACCTTCCGCCTGAAAAGGAAGCCCTGCTGGGTTCGGAGTTGGCGCAGGCCCTGCGGCGCTGCGGCATCGCCCTCGTGCAGCCTGAACAGGGGCGCCCGGCGTTGTCGGGGAGCATCTCCGTGAGCGCCGCGCGGTCTGAAGGGAATGCGGGGACGAAGGTCTCGTACGAGATAGGCATCAGGCTTGCACGTCCGGAGGGGCCCGGAGAGCAGGAAGCGCTTCCGTCCGCCGGGGGACAGTGGCTTGCTGCTGAGACGGTCACTCTACAGGGCGAGTGGTGGCAGCGCGTCGCGGTGGCAATGGCCCAGGACGCAACCCGGTTGTGGGCCATGCCCCGGCCGACTGTCATCCGCTTCCTCGGGCTCGATGACGCCGCAGCTAAGCGGATGTCGGCCGCCTTGGCCTCAGTGCCGGGCAGCCGTTGGGAGAGGGCCGCCGATTACTCTGAAGTCCAGATTACTCTGACCATCGGGGGAGACCCCCTCAGTGCCATCGAGCCGTTAATCAGATCAGCGGAAGTCAGTGTCACCCTCGATCCGGCGCAGACCTCGCTGACGCGCCTCACCTACAAGGCCCTGCCGCGCCCGCAGCCGGCGATCCCGTAAGTCGCGTCCCTCCGGTCGGTCTTGACCGGAAAGCCTCGCACAGGCGATACTGTCCTGAACGGCTTCGCACAGTTCGGGACTTCAACCGTGCATCTCGTCAGGGCCCAGGGGACGTGTTCATGCGTTTCATCACAATCGTTTTCCTGATCTGGGGCGGCATGCACCTGTACGTGTGGGCCAGGGTGCGGGCCTACACCGGCCTGGGACTGAGCTGGGCCTTGATCCTGGCGGCTGCCCTCGTAATCCTCATGATCGCGCCGATTGCGGGCATCTCCCTGAGCAGGTCGGGGCGCGTCTCAGCCGGCAGCTTCGTCTCCGCTATCGGCATGGTCTGGGCAGGTGCCTTCTTCCTCTTCTTCTGGGTCAGCGTTGCGCACGACGTCTACAATGGCCTGCTCAGCATGGCTGGCCTGCTGCTCCCTGCCGCGAAGTCTGCCCGTCTAATCGGCGTCTGGCCGCTTGCTGCTGACGCAATCCTCGTTGCTTTGGTGACCCTTTACGCGTTCTTCGCTGCGTGGCACATCACGCCTCACCACCTCGAGTTGAGGACGCCCAAACTGCCTCCCGACCTTCCGCGGGTGCGGATTGTGCAGATCTCGGACGTCCACCTCGGGGCTACTGTCGGCAAGGGCCGGCTCTCTCGTATCCTCCAGGTGGTCGAAGCGGCCAGGCCGGACCTCTTCATAAGCACGGGTGATCTCGTGGATGCGGAACGGGGGGATATGACCGACCTGTCAGAGATGCTGGCCGCCGTCAAGGCGCCGCTGGGCAAGTACGCAACGACCGGCAATCACGAGTATTACGCGGGGCTGGACCAGGCCCTAACCTTTACGAGGCAATCCGGCTTCACGCTGCTTTCGAACGAACTCAAGCGCGTGCATCCCGGCCTCACGCTTGCCGGATTCGACGACGAGACGGCGCACTTCTACGGGCGCGAGCCCAAGCAGTGGGACGAGGCGGCCATCCTCAGCCAGGCCCCGAAGGAAGATTACGTCGTAAACCTCAAGCACCGGCCCTTTGTCCTGCCAGAGTCCCGGCCCTTCTGGGACCTCCAGTTGAGCGGGCACACCCACGGCGGCCAGATCTTCCCCTTCACCCTGATCGTGCTGGCGTACTACGATTACCCCCCGGGGCTTGTTGACCTCGGGGAAGGGAAGCGCCTTTTCACGAGCCGGGGTGCCGGCACCTGGGGTCCGCCCATGAGGTTCCTCAGCCCTCCCGAAGTGACGGTCGTGGACCTCATCCGCTCCGCAGAGTGAATTCGGTCGTCGCACAGCCCTTTGCCTCCACAAATGCCATTCTTCGGTCTTGACGTTTTAACTTGCATTTGCTATCATAAAGGATGATATGCTGGAAAGAGATACCGTCAACTGGGCTACTGTCGCGGGGGTTGCCGAGATGATAGATGCGAAGGCCGGTGATTGCGCGCTGTTACTGAGCGGCGTGGGGGCTGTCGTGCTCGCGGCTGGCTTGTCGCTGATGCCCACGCTGGACCACCTCCGCGTCCTTGCCAAGCTGCGCCGCAGGGCCAAAGCTTCGGGGCTGTCGGCCGCCCGGACGGCCGTCGAGCAGGCTGCCGAAGGCATGACAAGCCTGGCTTGGGCGCAGGTGCAGTTTCCGGTCACGATGTGCGCAGGCTCGACCGGCTTGCTTAGCTTCTTTGTGAACGTGCCCTACCGGGGCGACCCCAGGTGGGTGCTGGTTCCTATCCTCGCCGCCGACGTGGCTTTCGCGCTCTGGTCGGGCCTGTATCAGATGCGGCTCTGCCGTCGCCTGAAGGACTTCGACGAAACGCGCCTCCTGGGGCAGGCCTTGGGCCCGATCCCACGTGTCTACCTCGTGCAGTTCGTAGTCACCAGGGGGATCTTCGAGTCTTACGCGAGCAGGCTGATCGCAATAGAGGCGGGAGCCCTCCTCTGCCTTATGGCGGGCGTTGGGACATTCATTACCGGCTTCCTCCTGATTGACTGGGCTCAAGACGTCTCGGCGTCAGGCGCCCTTCAGTTCAGCGTTGCGACCCCACGTCACCGGTCATATATTGCCTTGCTTGTCCTTCTCATCCTCATCGTGTTGATAGGGGGCTCGGTGACAAACCTCGCTTTTGAGTGAGCACCCTAACGAGGGCGGCGCTTCATGCTTCGCCGATGAGACCACGACGCGCAAGATGCCAGGCACGTTTTGGCGCGGCACCACAGCTGGCTGCGCAGGCTCGTAACAGAGCGCTCTCGAATGCAGCCCAAGCATGCTCACGTAATAACTCCGGCGTTCAGGTTAACAGGCCCGGCAAAATGCTTGACGGCGGCCAGTCGCAGGTGTAGTTTTGCAGAAGGCGGCTGCATGGAAGTACAGGATTTGGGACCGGCGGCGGCTCATCGGAAGAATGACATGGGCAACAAGGCATCCAGGTACTGGGTGATTGCGTCAATCCTGGCCGGCGTGCTGTGGGCCGCCTGCTCCCGCAAAGCAGAAGAGAAAGCCCAGCCGGGGGCCTTCAATTCGGCAGTTCCTTTTGAAGTCTTCTCTGAGCGTGGTGGTGCTCTCTATCCCGTCGGCACCACTCCTTCCGCGCAACCACTGATGATACCAGCATCGAAGTCGTGGTACGTCGAGCCCGTGTACCCTGTGGACATGGAGAAAGTGCGTCAGGAGGTCGAGGCACGGAAGATTCCGGGGCTTCAGGAGATGGGCTTACGCTCTTCGCTGCCATCAATGGAGGTCCGTTAGGTGAATAGGCGGAAGACCGCTGTGCTAGTCGCCATTCTATCTGGCACCCTGATAATCTGGGGGTGGTTATCTGGGGTCGTAATGAGCGTACAACTGCGCCTGGATACGGGAGAACTGCGGTTCCGCTATCTCGGTATCACATACCGTACAATCCGGCAGCCAGAGTATGTAATCGAACGGTTGCGAGCGGCGACGAGCTTGCCGCCTAGGATGGAGCCACGCTGGTTCAGCGGAGTCGGCTGGAAGGACGTGAAGGATGCAGAACGCCAGGGAGACTACTATTACTATTATGAGCTTTATGCCCGAGCGTCTGCGTGGTGCGCAGTCAGCCCAGGCTTTGGCCGCCTGATTCTGGACGACATTGCGAGAATCGTCCAGGCTGGCGGGTGGAGCAACACAGGACCGGAATGCGCCGACCCAACGGAAATGACCGATCTTTTGGTACAGCGTGACTCGTCGCGGAGATGGGGCCTGGCACCCGGCTGGCGGGAATCCGTGTACCTCAAGTACTACCTCGACCGGAAGGGCACCGCGGCAAGAGCTCTCCTCCAGCCTGACGAAGGAAAGCGAGCGGAGCAAAGGTCCTCCTAAGGGGAACAGTGTAGCTCCCGCCAGGCGGCACAGAGCCTTGAAAGAAAGCTTTGATCGCAACCATAGAGCGGGAGGCGGGGACGGCGGCATCGAACACCAGAAAGGGCTCACAGCGCTACGGTACCTTGACCTCACGAGAACGAAGGTCACGGTTGCGGGTGTTGAGCAACTGAAGAAGTCTCTGCCCTACGTGTTCGTAAACCGGTAGCGGGCCGCAAAGCTCGGGCTTGACAGCGGAAAGACGGCACTGGCGTCAGCCCGCCTTCGATTCATGGAGTAGAAGAGCATGTGGCTTAAGGCGGCATGGTCCAAGGTCCCAGGCGGGGCGATACTCGCTGCCGGCACCATTCTCACCTTGGCAGCAGTTTGGTTGGTCTTCCTGCGGTACGTCAGGCCCCAGCGCGAGGGCGATGGATTGACTCTGTTGCACAGGGCAGCAGAAGCGGGCGACCTCCAACGAGTAAGGGCACTTCTGAGTGGCGGCGTTGCTGTAGACACACCGGGACGGGACGGCATCACCCCCCTGGATTGTGCAGCACGGGCCGGGCAACTCGAGGTGGCCAAACTGCTTGTTGCGCATGGCGCCGACGTGAACGCGGGGAATTGCCTTCCATGGAATCCCGCAGAAGTAATGCGTCCATTATCTTGGGCTGTGGGCCCCGGGCACCTCGAAGTTGTCAAGTTCCTCGTGGAAGCTGGCGCAGAAATAGACTATTCTGGCCCGGATGGAATGGCTCCATTAGCGAGTGCGGCGATGTGCGGGCAGACGGACATCGTCGGTTATCTGCTGCATCATGGCGCGAATCCCAATCGGAAGGATTCTTCAGGGAGGACGGCCTTGTACTTGGCAGATGGGGAAACGGTGAGGTTGCTGGTTGAGGGCGGTGCCCGAGTCAACATTCGGGATCTGAAAGGGTGGACCCCGTTGCACTCTCAGGCGCACGAAAACAACAGTCAGGGCTGCCAATACCTTATCGAGTACGGAGCGGATGTTAACGCGAAGGATGAACGGGGCCGGACGCCCCTGGACGAGGCCCTAGAGAAAGCCTATTGGGAACCAGGCAGTACTGTGGTTATCGACCTGTTGCGCAAGCACGGAGGCCTAAGAGGGGCGCCGCGATCTTGAGACCGGCAACAGGGCATGGAAGTACTGGCTGATCGCGTCAATCCTGGCCGCCACCCTGTGGGCCGCCGGTTCGCGCGCCCTGCATCATGAGATTCGGAAGCTATGCGACGTAGATGGCTAATTCCGGTGCTTGGCGCCGCCGCGCTGGTGGCAATCGCTGCAGCATGGTATGCGGCCCTTATCGTCGTGCCGTCGGTGCGAAGCCGAGGCCGCTCTGCACTTCATCTTGCGGCGGGCGCGGGTGACCTGCAGAGGGTCAGGCTTCTCTTGAGGCTGAGGGCTCCTGTCAATTTCCGGGATCCGAGCGGGTTCACGCCCCTGCACTACGCGGCAGCCGAAGGCCATCTTTCCGTGGTCGAAATGCTGGTGGCAAGGGGCGCCAACGTCAATGCAAGGGGTATTTTCGGGGAGCGGCCTCTCGGGCTGGCAGCGTATTCTGGCCGCCCGTCAGTAGTTGAGTATCGTGTGAAGTCGGGCGCGGAAGTTAACTACCGGGGCGCGAATGGCCTCACTCCACTAAACTCGGCCGTGATTGGTGGCAGCGACGAGGTGGCGCGATTTCTCTTGCAGAATGGTGCCGACCCGAACACAGCAGATGTCAACGCTGACACTCCGCTGCATTTTGCGGCAGAGTCGGGCGACACCCGTCTCGTTCGGATGCTTCTGGATCATGGGGCCGAAGTCAACATCCGGAACAAAGGGGGCCGTACACCCTTAGCGTTGGCGAGGGCACAAGGCAACGATGAAACCGTGGAACTCCTCCGCGAAGCCGGCGGCGTGGAGTAAGCTCATTGTCGAGACGCTTGGACTGGCGGCTGATCGAGGCTATCTCTTGAGAGCTTGTCAGGCTTGCGTTCGCTGTCGGCTCTCAACTACCAACTATCAACTATCACCTGGCAATTGGCCTCCCGTCCCCCCGGCCTGCTTACTGCCCCGAAGCTTGCCGCACCCGGATCTGGTCCGAGACCCACAACATCGCGTTACGCAGCAGCACGTCCGCATCATTGCCGCTCAGCGGCGCCTCGGGCAGCGGTGACTTGCCCGGCACAGGCATGTCCGCAAACACCACCACGCGGCCCTCGCCCAGCGTCCGCGCCGCTACCATCGCCGGGGCCGCCTCATGGGCCAGCTTGCTGCCGACAAGCGATGTCGCCCGCACGACCACCCAGCCGGAGTCCTCCACAGCAAGGGATGGCGACGAGATCGAGAAGACAACTTTTCTCACCCCGTGCGTGATCGCATGCGCGGCGGCGGGAAAGCTGAGCGCGTACTCGCGCGGGTACTCACGCGGGGCCTTGTCCTCCACGGACATCACGTCAAGCCGCACAGCAATGCCGAACCACCGCAAGAGCGCTGCGAAGGGATGTTGGGGCGGCGGCTCGCCCGACCGGCGTCCGCCCGACGGAACAGGCCGAGGCGTGCCAACGAAGACAAGCCCGCCGCCGCGGCGCACAAAGTCCAGGATGCTTTGCAGCTCCTGCCGGTCATATGCAGGCGCGGGCTTGCCTTCGCCGGCGTCGCACACGACCAGCACCCCCGGTTCCCGCGCGTCATCCTGAGCGAAAGAGCCGGTCAGTTGGCGCATGGTGAAGCCGCCCTCCGGGATCGCCGCTACAAGCTCCGCCGGCGGGTCCTGCCCATGATAGGTGTCCACAAGGACCGGCACGGGGCTCCCCGAATACGTCAGGCGCTGCGGCGCGCCTAATCCTGCGGCCCGCGCACGCACCCTTTCGGCCGCGTCTTTCTCCACGGCCGCCGCCCATAGATGCTCTGCATCAACGTAGCTCCTGGCCTCCGTAATGTCGTAGCCCGCCCTGGCGGCGGCTCGAAGCTGGTCATACGCGGCCGTGAACTCGCCTTCGGCCGCATAAAGCAGGGCAAAAGCCACGCAGTTCGCAGGGTCCGCCAGATCGAACTTGGAGGAGGCGAGCCGGACGATCTGCTCCGCCCCGATGTTGCTCAACGGAATCTGCGTCTCGGCGCCATCGGCCTCCACCACCACGTGTGTAGCGGTTACATCGTGGAGTTTGCCCTCCATGCGGATGCCTTTCCGCAGCAGAAGGGCGTACTCCCGTCCCTGCGCCTGCTGAAGCGCCTCATATGCCGCCGACACAACTTCGTCCAGCCGCTTGATGACGCGCCTTTCGCTCCCGATGCGCTCTGAGTACTTCTGCGCCCCGGGACTTGCTGCCATCTCGTCCAGTCGGCGCAGAGCTTCGGCATAGTTCCGCTCGTCCACGAGTTTCCTCACGCCGTCGAAGGCCTGCTCCTCGGGCAGGTCCCCCGGCGACGGGATATGGTCTTTGTCAAGCCGCCCCAACGTCTCCAGGTCCTGCCCGCTCCGGAAGGGGCCGGCCGCTGCTTGCTCCGTCTCGAGCCGCCCGGCGACGATGGCCTGCTGGTTCGGCGCCACCGTCAGGGTCACATATTTGGGGCGGTATCCCGCCGCACTGACGGTCACTCTGTGCGTGCCTGCGGCCACGTTCAGCACGACCGTCGGGGTGCGGCCCGCCGGCACGCGGTCCATTTCAATCGCCGCCCCCGGCGGCTCCACCAATACAGCAATGCTTCCCACGTTAGGCAGCCTGCGCAGGGACAGGGCAACGTTCGTCGTCTTCTCGCCTTCCACCTTTACGGTCTGGATCGCGCTGGCATAGCCCTGTTTCTCTGCCTTGACCTCGACCTCGCCGCTGCCTACGTCCGCGACCCCGCACGGGCTCAGGCCCTTCAGTTCGGAGTTGACGTAGACGGCCGCCTCAGACGGATCCGTCGTCACGTATAACGCCCCCATGAGGCCTTCGGCTCCTGCGGCGCGGGGCGCGAGGAGCGTGGACGCTGCCAAAATGGCGAGCAGCAAGGCCAGCCCTGCCCGAAGCCTCATGTCCATCTTCGCCATCCCTGTGTGCCGCTGCACGGGCAGATTGGGTGCCAGCGCCGATGTTCTGCGGGCGGCCTCAAGCGGTTCGCCGCGCGCCATCGCGGGCGGCATGAGCCATCTGCACAGCCAGGCGGATCGCACTCACCAGCGAGCCCTCGTCTGCCCGCCCGCTGCCGGCGATGTCATACGCGGTGCCGTGCCCGACGCCGGTGCGTATGAACGGCAGGCCGAGCGTCACGTCCACCACGTCCGCCAGCCCGCCCATCTTCACGGGTATCATCCCCTGGTCATGATACAGGGCGAGCACTGCATCGTAGTCGCCGCGCTGCGCCTGAGCGAACACCGTGTCGGCGGGCTTCGGCCCGCGCAAGTCCACGCCCGCGCTTTGCGCCCGCTCGATGGCCGGCACGACGATGCGCGCCTCCTCATCGCCGAATCGCCCGCCGTCGCCGCAGTGCGGGTTCAGGCCGCAGACGGCGATCCGAGGCGAGCCGAGCCCGAAGAACCGCCTCAACCCGTCTGCGAGCACCCGCGCGGTCGCCACGATGTCCTCGGTTCGGAGCGCGCACGGAACGTCGCGCAGGGCGATGTGCGTCGTGACAAGCGCAACGCGCAAGCGGGCGCTCGTAAGCATCATGACCGGCCTCCGCGCGCCGCCCAGATGTGCGAGCATCTCCGTGTGCCCGGGAAACTGGCTGCCGGCCGCCCCGATCGCTTCCTTATTAATCGGGGCCGTCACGAGCGCGTCCGCCCGCCCGCCGAGCACCAGCCCGACCGCGCGCTCGATGTACTCAACCGAAGCTCGGCCGCCCGGCGCGTCCGCCCGGCGCGGCTCAAGCTCGCCGGCGGGGAAGTTATCAATGTCCAGGACCGCCGGCTCAGCGCCCGCCCAATCCGCTTCCGCAACGCGCACCGCGCGCAATTCCTGACCGAGCGCGTCGGCCGCTTGCCTGAGAACCGCCATCGAGCCCACGATGAGAAGGCGCGCGTCCGCTGGCAAGTCGCGGCTGTGCAGGGCCTTGACGATCACCTCCGGCCCCACGCCGCGCGGGTCCCCCATCGTCAAAGCCAGCCTGACGGGCGTTTGAGTCTCCCTCCTCAAAAGCCCTGCTCCTCCAGGTCCTTCATGGTCAGCGAGCCGTCATGGCTCGGCGCGCTCTCGCGTCCTAAAAGCCGCCGCACGTAGCGTCCTATCATGTCGCACTCTATGTTCACGCGATCCCCCGACCCCTTGCGGCCCATCGTAGTAGCCGACAGCGTGAAGGGGATCAGGCTCACTTCAAAGCTGCCCGTCGCCAGCGCGGCAATCGTCAGGCTTATCCCGTCTACCGCCACGCTGCCCTTCATGACCATCTGCTCGGCGAGGCCGGGTTCCACTTCCACCGCCAGGCGCACCTCGCCCGCCCGCGCTTCCTTCTGCCGGATCCTGCCCGTCCCGTCCACATGGCCGCTCACGAAGTGCCCGCCCATCGGCTCGCCCGCGCGCAGTGACGGCTCCAGGTTGACCTCAGCGCCCGCGCGCAGTTCGCCAAGCGTCGTCAACCGAAGCGTCTCCGCGCTGACGTCAAAGGCTATGGCCGCTCCCTCGACGCGCGTCGCCGTGAGGCAGACGCCGTCCACGCAGACGCTGTCGCCTGCGGACGCGGGCATGCCGTCGGCGTGGATCGTGAGCACGCGCGCCTGCGGTCGCAGCTCAACCGCGCGCACGGTGCCGATCTGCCTGATAATGCCTGTGAACATGCAGCCGTCCCGCCCAAAGTGCGCCGACCCCGGCAGTGCGCGGCGCTTCCACGAGACATGATAGCACGGTCAACGGGCCGATTTCTACGGGGCTCTTGGTGGCCAATTCTGGTGAGGCGTCGGCCGCGGCGCGGGCAGAATGCCTGCCGGGTCGTCGGCCGTCGGCAGCAGCAGCAGGGGAGGGCGTACAAAGAATGGAGCGGGTGAAGGGATTCGAACCCTCGACACCTAGCATGGCAAGCTAGTGCTCTACCGCTGAGCTACACCCGCTCGGAATGCCGCCTGAGGCGCGAAACTGGTGCGAAGGGGGGGATTCGAACCCCCAATCCGCCGAAGCGGACTAGGTCCTAAGCCTAGCGCGTCTGCCAATTCCGCCACCTTCGCGGACTCGCCCATGATGGTAACCCAATGCCAGGCCAAGTGCAAGGAAAATGCAGCCGCGCCCGCCATGATTTGCTTTGCCGTCCTGCCCCGGCTATTATGGGCCTCTCGGCCGCCCGCTGTGGTTACTGGGCCGCAGCTGGCCTCAGGCAGGCGGCGCGGGGCGGCCCCGAACGGGTTCCGTCCGGCACCGTTCGCTCGATCCTTGTCCGCGCGCTCGGCAGCTCCGCGGCGCGCTTTGCCCATAACCCGTAAGAGAGTTCCCGGCCCGTGCCTGTGCCCGTTCTCCATTGCTATGCCGACCACAAGTGGACCGGCCCGTCCGAGCCGGTGCTCCGCCTTTGCTGCGAGCTTGCCCGGCGCGGCTGGCGCTCGGACCTTGCCTGCCTGCCGGCGCCGCGCGGCCATGAAAACCAACTGGCCCTGCGGGCGCGCGCGGCGGGCATCCAGACGTTCGAGCCCTTCGGCCATGTCTATGGAATGGGCCTTATGCGCGCCCTTTCGGATTGCAGGCGCTTCGCCGAACTGGTCGCGCGCGGCGGCTATCGCATGGTCCATTGCCACGGCAGCCGCGACCACCTCATCGCCGGCTGGGCGCGCCCCCAGCTCCCCTCCACGGACATCCGCATCATTCGCACGGACTACAAGGCCCGCGATTTCTCCTCAAGCCTGATGATGCGACGCTATTTTGGGCCGACAATGATAGACCACCTGATCGTCCTCAGTGACCGGTTCGCAATTCAGGCGGCCGCCCGCCTGCGGCTCGACCCGGAAAGGGTGACGACAATCCGCGGGGCCGTGGATACCGAGGAGTTCCGCCCTCAGCGGCCCCCCGACGGCATCCGCGAGCAGTTCGGGCTCTCGCCTGAGGACGTGGTCGTCGGCCTCGTGGCCAGAATACAGCGGCACCGGCGCTTCGAAGCTTTGCTGGAAGCCGCCCGCATCGTGCGCAATCAGGACCCGCGCGTGAAGATCGCCATCTGCGGGCGCGGCACCCATAAACGGGCGATCCTTGACCGGCCCGTCGCGAAGCTGGGGCTCGACGGCACGGTCGTCTCCCTCGGCTACCGACAGGACGACTACCGCGAAACGCTCGCCATGTTCGACGCCGGCCTCATGCTCGTGCCCGGCACCGACGGCTCGTGCCGCGCTGCCCTCCAGATGGCCGCCATGGGGAAGCCGCTTATCGTGACGCGCCACGGCGTGTTGCCCGACATCGTGCGGGACGGCGAGACCGGCATCGTCACGGTCCAGGACACCCCCGAAGCCGTGGCGGACGCAATCGTGCAGATGGCAGTGGACCCGGAGCGCCGGGCCCAGTGGGGGCAGGCTGCGCGGGAGCGCATGTGCCGCTACTTCGGCCTTCCCCGGCAGGTCAACGAGGTCATCGCCGTCTACGAGCGCCTCTTGGCGAACGAAGCCCCCGCCGGCTGAATAGCAGCATTCCTTGCGCAACGGCCACCGAACAGGGCAGCGGGGGCCTCTCAGGGGTCTGCCGCGTAGCGCCCCGACCCGCGTCTGCCCGCTCTACTGCACCGCGATGACGAACTTCTGCGTCGCCACGCCCACCTGCTCGGGGTCCTCGGAGATGATCTTCTCATTTCCCCAGATGAGCTTGGACTCATCAAGCTTCCGCACTTGCCGCTCGATGGTCGCAGTGAGCACAACCTCTGCCTTGCCGGCACCGTTGGGCGTGCCTGAGAGGAGTCCCGTGGCCTCGTCCAGCTTCAGCCAGGCCGGCCCCTGCGCCAGCGCGAACTTGGGCTTCTCTATGTCGAAGTAGCCGCTCACCTGGTCGCTGCCCTTCATCCGTGCGCTCAAGTCTCCCAGGGACCGGTTCGCCCGCACCTGATACTTGTACTCTTCGCCCACTTTCGCTGTGGCCGCGGGCTTGCTGTAGATGACGGGGCGGGGGGCCGTCGCATAGTCCGATGGCCCGCTTAGCTTGCCCTGGTCGTCCACCGCCACCACGCGGTAGTAAGTCTTGTTCGCGGCGGCGTTGGTCACTTCCAGCCCGATCACTGCAAGCTCGGTGCCCGTGGTCTCGGCTATGAAGTTCGCCGGGAACCACGGATTCCAGGCGCTCATGTCTTCCTTGCTGATGCCTATCGTGCCCTGGTAGGCCTTATCGCCAATCGTGAATCCTTTCTCGTCGCTGCCATAAACCCTGTACTTCGCAGGGGTCCGTCCGAGGATGTTCGGTTTCCAGCGCAGGACGCCGGCTCCCTTTGCCTGGTCGTAGTCCAGCGTCACCTCCACCGGATATGCCGGGCCGCGCGCCGTGAAGCTCCAGGTCTTGCTCCACGGGCCCCAGACGCCTTTAGCGTCTTGTGCCCTCACGTGCCAGTAATACTTCTGGTCGGGCGTCAGCAGTCCCACCTGCGGCACCGTATACTGCGCCTTGACCCCGGTCAGCGTCCATTTCCCCGTCGCGTTGTCCCGCGTCCGCGTCGCATCGTCCGTCCGCGAGATCAACTTGTAGAAGTCCATCGAAAGCGGAATTCTCATGTCCGCACGAGGCGACAGCTCGAACTGGTAGTCCGAGATGGCATCGCCGTCGGGCTCCGCAGGCACGGCCCACTGGAAGACGACGTCCGTGCCGTTCGTCTCGCCGCCGTCGGTGGGGGAGACCGCTGCCGCAGGAGCGTCGGGGGGCCTCGTAGCCGACCGCTCCACCCAGTTGTGCGTGATGCGAACCTTCCGCGCGCCCTCAGTCTGGTCGGAATAGGTGAAGGCGTTCTGGCCCACGCCCATCTCGGGCAGCGCCAACGGCGCCATCTGCACGTCGTTGACGATGGCCAGCTTCTTGAGCCGCGCCCCTCCGTCCAGTTGGCACTTGACCTGATACGCGTAATAGGGCGGCCCGACGATGGAGAAGAGCCTGTCCATGTTGTCCTGCACCGGCCGCCAGTTCTTCCCGTCCTGGCAGATAGTGAACTTCGCCCCGTCGCCTTCCGCCTCGATGCGTCCTCCCGCAAAGACGTAAGGGCTGCGCATCTCCCACGTAATCGTGCCCGTCTTGCCTTCTTCAGCGGCCAGGCCGTCTGGACCCGAGACGACATTCTCCACCGTCGCTCCCTTGCGCCACGTCTCCTTGGTGAAGTCCGGGCGGTACTCCCACAGGCCGTCGCAGATGGTCGCCGCGTACGTCGGCATCGTCTGCAGCATCCCGTGATACTTCACGGGCTTATACTGCCCCCAGCGCCACACCAGCGCCTCACCGGGACGCAGCACCATGTCCATCGTGGTGTCGCCCTTGCCCGCGCGCTCTCCCTTGATCTCCCCCTCGTAGAAGTACATCGAGCACATCCCTTGCCCGCTCCACCAGGAGTTCTCCAACAGGATTCCCTTCGAGTGGGTCCGCTTGACGAGGTCGTGGTCCCGCGCTATGTCCTGGTCGCTGGCTACCGTCTGGTTGTCGCGCAGGAGGTAGACGGAGTGCATGTCACCGTCAAAGAAATGCCAGCGGCCGTCATAGAATGCCTGGGAGATGCAATGTCCCAGCGCCCGCGCCGGCGCCGTCTTGAACCCCGCCTTCTTCCACAGCGTCCCCAGAGCAATCGAGTCGTTCCCGCACGTGTTATAGCCGTAGATGTTGAAGACCTTCACAGGATCGCCGAGTTCGTTGTTGTCGCCGCCGGCATGATGCCGCTGCTGGATCTCTTGGAACCACAGCGCGAAGGCCTTTTCCGCATCCGTCATCCCCGGCACGACGGCCGAGGAGACGATGTCACCGACGTTCCGGAAGTTGTTCCGGCCGTTCGAGAGCCACGGGTTGATGACGTCCGTATCTCCTACGTTCTCCATGCGTACCGAACGGTTCGACTCCCAGGTCTGAAAGAACGCACCTTCCATGGAGATTCCGCACCCCATCGGGCTGCGGCAGCTCCGGCCGTCCATCGTGCCGCCTTGTACCACCGTGTACTTCTGCGTCCCGGCCGTTATCTCTTGGACGTGCGTTTTCGTCAGGTCCGTCGGGTCTTTGCTCGCCGCGAACGGCTCCACGTACATGGGAGCTGCGGCCGCTGCCGCGGGGGCTGCGGCCTCCGGCCTTCGCTGAGCCGCTGGCGTCGCTTCCGCCCCCGGCAGGGGCTTATACTGCCGCGCCACGGAAGACACGCGGACCTCATCCAGGTCGCCGTCCAGCATGGCCGCGCCCGACTGCCAGGTGTGGTTGCCCAGCCGCAGCGTATCGTCCCCCATGCCAAGCGTCCCGTCAGTGACCCCTTGCGGCATCTGGGCCACGTCCAGTTGCCCGTCCACGTAGATGCGGACCTCCCTCTTCGCCTGTTGCCACGTTATGGCCAGGTGCGTCCATCGGCCCACGGGCACCTGCCTGCTCCCTTGCACGATCCGCCATTCCCCGTCGAGCCAGAAATACGCGTTCACCGTATCGGCGACGCGTATCATGTATTGCCCGCTGCGGCAGACAAGGTCGCCCCGCGCCGCGTCCCGGAACTTCACCCAGCACTCAGCCGTGAGGGCGGCAATTCCCTCTTCCCTCCGCAGGCCGGTGACGTCCACCCACCCCTTCGTCCCGTCGGCGCTCATGGCCTTTCCGAACTTCCCCTCCGCCTCCTTCGCGTCCACCACCTTGCCGCTGGTGCCCCCCGGCACCGCGTCTTCCGCCTTGCCGGTCGCGACGTCATCCAAGTGGAAGAGGCATATGGTCTCCTTATCCGGCTCGAAGGGCTTGGTCAGATCGGCCACCTGGGCATTCGCAAACCTGCACGCGCACAGCACGATGGCGACGAAGGCAATTCCGATTCCTCTCACGTCCCTTCCTCCTCGAATCAACCCGGTGCTCGACTTAGCCAGAGCGGGATTCCACAGCAACTCCCATAATATCGTACCCTTATGGCGCTGCCGGTGCAAACGCACAGCCCACAGGGTACCGGTAGGAGAAGTGCTGCGGAATGATGAAGGCGAAACGGGGGTGCATGGCCAGCCAGCGGAGACGGCTTAGTGCAGCGGATAGGGTCCATGACGGGAATTCGGAAATCTTACGCCCAGGTTCTGCCGGCCAGTGCCGAATATCAGATGGGAATCCAGCCTCTTTGGGCTTGACATTAGTGGGGCACCAGGTTAGAGTTCTCGAAAAGTGGACCGCAACACAGTAACTAAAGCATGTGGCTGCTGAACAACGGCTCTTGCCAGCAAGAGGGAGGTTTATATGTCCACAATCTCGGAAATCGAGGCGATCAAGAAACTCGATGAGGTGCTTTGCCAAGTCGAGGATACGGCTGCCAGAGACCGTATCCTAAGATGGGCGTGGGGCAAGTACGCCAGCCAAACTGCCCCGGACGCCAGAGAGATTGCGGATTCGGGAACGAAGACGAAAGCCAGGAAACGGGGAAGGAAATCCAAGAAAGCGGGCAGAGCCACGGCAAGCCCGACTATCGTCAGGGATTTGAACCTTAGGCCAGAAGGGAAGACGTCCTTCAGAGTCTATGCTGAAGAGAAGGCGCCCAAGAGCCACGAGGAGCGATGCGTCATAGCCGTGTATTACCTTAAGCATGAGCTGGGTCTGGAGGCCGTCTCGGTCGATCACGTTTACACGTGCTACAAGGACGCCAATTGGCGTATTCCCGCCAACCTATCAAATCGGCTGTCCGTCACGGCCCATAGGCAGGGATGGCTCGATACTAGTGATCGGACAAGCATTGCGGTCACGACCCAAGGCGAGAACCTCGTCCAGCACGATTTGCCACGTGAAACCGAGCCTGACAAGCAACAATGATGAACACTCAACAAGTCCCACGTGACGACATTCTCGGCCAGCTTCCAGAGGAACTCCGGCGCGAGCTGCTGGACGCCTATGGCGAAGTAACCAGGAACTACCGGGAGCGAAGATGGGAGCCATCCGAACTAAACGGCGGTAAGCTGTGTGAGGTTGCCTATACCATTCTAAGGGGGCACGTTGATGGTCACTTTCCCTCCCAGTCCGTCAAGGCCCCGAATATGGTTGACGCCTGCCGTCACCTTGAGCAAGCTTCGTCAACAGCTTGGCCTCGGTCGGTCAGGATCCAGATCCCCCGAATGATCATCGCTTTATATGAGATCCGGAACAACCGAGGAGTCGGGCACGCGGGCGGAGACGTAGATCCGAATCAGATGGACGCAAATTGCGTGCTGTCCATGAGCAAGTGGATTGTCGCCGAACTGGTGCGCGTCTTCCACAAAGTAGACACCCAAGCGGCCACAGCCGCTGTCGAGTCATTGACTGAACGAGTTCTCCCAGTGGTTTGGGAGGTGGATGGCAAGCTCAGAGTACTTGATACTCGCCTAACGATGAAGAGCAAGGTCTTGGTCCTTCTTTACCACAGCCCGGTCCCAGTAGACGAGCGCGATCTGCTAAACTGGGTTGAGCATTCCAATAGCTCCGTTTTCCGTAGCAAGGTCTTGCGCCCGATGCATAATGAGAAGCTCATCGAGTATTCGCCCGAGTCGGGCAACGTGCATCTGTCGCCAAAGGGCTCGGCGTTCGTCGAAGAAACAATTCTCTCGCAATAGCCGCCTATCTGGCCGAGGGGTTAGCGCGTCCTAAGCGGGTCAGTCTAATCATTGTTCGCAGGAAATGAGGAAGAGTAAATGCCAGACACCCACCCATATCGTGTTTTCATAAGCTACTCGCATGACAACCGAGAGCACAAGCTTAGTGTCTTGGAACTGGCGAACAAACTCCGGCAAGACGGAATAGACGCACAGATAGACCGATATGCTCTCTTTCCCGCCGCAGGATGGCCGCGCTGGATGTGCGAGCAGATCGAACGTGCAGGCACGATCATTGTCGTCTGCAGCTCAGCATATCGAGAGCGATTTGAGGGGACAGACACTAGCCACCGAGGTCTTGGGGCTAAGTCGGAAGGGTTGATAATCACACAGTCCCTATACGAGGAAATGGGGAGCAATCAGAAGAGGTTTATCCCCGTTCTCTTCAGGGGGAATCATCCTGAAGACGTTCCACTCGAGTTGCGACCCTTCACACGTTTTTGGCTTCCCGATCAGTACGATGATCTCTATAGGGTACTTACGGATCAGCCCGAAGTCCAGCGGCCAGCCCTCGGCCAGATGCGGCGTCTACCGGTTCTGTCCGCTGGCGCAGCAGAGGACCTTGCCGCTGAAGCAGACCTCAACCCTAGCTCTGTCGACCAGCGTCGCCAGGAAGAGAAACATCCATATGTTCGCTCTAATCGAGAGGCAATGCAGAACCTACGTGCGAAATGGTCTGATGGACGGCTCAGCGTTGTGGCCGGTGCTGGCATTGGTGTCGCCGCTGGACTACCGACTTGGCCGGAAATGCTGGATAGGTTGATCGCGGGCTATGTCACGCGCATGTACTCACCAGTCCTCGGAGAGAATGGCAGCGAAACCCTTGTGCAGACGCTCCAGGATGAATTCCGGCACTTGTCACCAATCGTTTCGGCTCAGTTTATTCAATCCCGGTTCTCTAAGGATGATTTTGTTGAACTTCTCCGCCGTGCCCTATACGAAGGCACTGGTTCGTTATTGCAGCCACCTGTACTCTGTTGTCTGATTGCACGACTCGCCAAGAAACTCCATAGTATCGTCACTTTCAACTTCGACGATCTTCTCGAACAAGCCCTCGCCGAGGCGGGCATCGCCTTCACGTCAATTGCCGAAGCCAATCACCTGTCCAATATCCGTGGCCTGCCCGTCTACCACCCGCATGGGTACCTTCCGCGCAATGAGACGAAGAGCGCCAGGATTGTCCTAGCTGAGAGTCAATACCACGATCAGTACTTTGCACAGCATAGTTGGACTAACATCGTGGTATCGAGGATTCTCATGGAAAGTACTTGCCTTTTCATCGGCACATCCTTGAGTGACCCTAATCTGCGCCGATTGGCAGATGCCGCGCACAGAGAGAATGCTCTCCAGGAGCACTTCCTTATCTCACATCTGCCGATAGTCAATGATCGCATTGCACAGGCGGCAATGGTCGAGATTTTTGAGGCCGCTCATCAACAGATGGGGATATCGCTACTATGGGTTGAAGACTTTGCTCAAGTGGCGGCACTCCTTGAACAGATCTGTGCAAACGATGGAAACTGCTAACCACAGGACGTGCGGATTGAACCGCGGACGGTTTCCACGAGTTCGCGGACGCGCTTCGGGCAATCAGTCGCTGCCTGTGGTTGTTGCGGGATCGAAGCCTTCTGTCTCTTCCCCGCCATGTTAGAAGATACTCTCCACGGGAAGGGCCAAGGTCAAGCAAGAAGTCCGAATTCCAACTGATCTTTCCCTCCCTGCGCGTACCATGACCGTAATCCAGGTTCTGGAGGCGGGTCGCCCGCGAGATGCGAGCGTGAGGAGCCCCCGCAAAGGGCATTCCCGTGGGGGGGACGCCACCCGCCCGGCCGGGATTCCGGCAAGCTGCGCAGACGCACGACCGCTGCGGGAGTTCGCCTGAAGTACGCCTCGGCGGCGGAACGTCAAGGAGGAGGCGGTGTCGGGCCGACGAAGATCTGGGACGGCATGTCCGTCCCGCACTCGGTCTTGGGCGAGGGCGGGCAGGGGTCCCACACCTGCCAGGCAGTCGGTGGCGCCATTGAGCGACCGTAATAGTACCAGTGAGCGCCTTCCGAGTGTATGCCCAGGCATGGTCCTTCATTGTACGGCGGGGAGCCTTGGGGAACGATTTGCTCAAACGTGCAGGCGCCGTGCTTGTAAAGGACGGGAGTGGGGGGCGGGGGCTTCAGGAGCGTAATGCATTGATATAGCGGCCCGCTCTTGCAGAACACCGCCGAGGTGGTATCGCAAACGTACTTCAATTCCGGCTGCTCGGGATCGGCAGGACAGGCCGTGAATCCCGGCACTATGACGTAGAGGAGACTGGGCCAGGAATCAAAAGGGCCCTCCGAGGCAACCGGGGGCGCCACAGAGGCCAGAAGTCCGCCTGTGGCGGCCGGCTTGCGCCGTCCGCCTGCGCCCCCAGAGCGGGGCGCTCGACCTTTGGAGTCCACCCGCTTCCGTTCCATAGTCGCTCCTCCTGTGCCACGATTGCCCTTGCGTTTTATGATACATGATTATAGCAACCCTCCCTTGGAAGTCAAGACGGATTTTTGGGCAATCTTGCAGATGCGCCGGGTCACGGGACGACGGGCCAAAGGGCAGCGACGCGAACATGCACGATTTCCGTATTGACGCTGCCGCCAATCACAACTACAATTCCAGTACCTGCCGTGGCACAGAGGGCCGCACCGAGAGCCGACGGCGAGCCAGGCGTGCCGCTTGTCAGGAGCGCAAGATGAGCGCCAGGGCACAGGTTCTGTTAGTTGTGCGCCTCGCCCTCGAACGAGCGATGTTCTCTGAGAGCGCGGCCCAGACCTTCCTCAAGGAGATCGAAGGCCTGCCGGAGGCCGACGTCTGCGCAGAGATGCTCGTAGAACGCGGCCTCCTCTCGACTGCGCAGCTTGCTGAGCTTGTCCAGGCGCTCAAGGCAGCCCAGGCCGCGACTCAGGTCGGCCCTCGCCCCGCGCCGGTCGCAGGACGGCCTCCCTCTGCGCCTTCGCATTTCCCCGATATCCCGGGCTACGAGATCACTGGCTTGCTGGGCCGCGGCGGCATGGGTGTTGTCTACAGGGCATGGCAGGAGCGCCCCCGCCGCCCCGTCGCCCTGAAAGTAATGAGGAGCCACCTTCTGACAACCCAGGTCCAGCGCCGACGCTTCGAGCGCGAGGCGCAAGCTGCGGCCGACCTTTCCCATCCTGGAGTCGTTACTATCTTCGAGTTCGGCGAGGCGGGGGGCCAGCCCTACTTCAGCATGGAACTGGTGGAGGGGAAGCCACTCGATGGGTATCTTGCCGAACACCATCCGCCGCAAAGAGAGCGTCTTCTCCTCTTGCAGCACGTATGCCAGGCGGTTGCCTACGCCCATCAGCATGGAGTGATCCACCGGGACCTGAAGCCCTCCAACATCATGGTGGAGCCGGACGGCAAAGCGAAGATCCTGGACTTCGGCTTGGCGAAGCTGACTCAGGAGGTCCAGGACGAGACACTGGCGGCGTTGACCATGGATGGGCACGTCCTAGGCACGGTGCCGTACATGGCGCCCGAGCAGACCCTGGGAAAAACGGGCGCCGTTGATGCGCGCACGGATGTCTACGCCATGGGCGTCATGCTCTACGAGGTGCTGACCGGCCGGCTTCCCCACGACCCGCGGGGAGCCCACCCCTTGGAAGTCATGCGCCGGATCCGCGAGGAGCCCCCCAGCCGCCCCAGCACCATAAGCCGAGATGTAGACGGCGAGTTGGAGACAATCGTTCTGAAGGCCCTGGCAAAGGAGAAGGAGCGGCGCTACCAGAGCGCGGATGCCCTTGCGGCGGACATCGGCCACTACCTGGCCGGGGAACCCGTCGAAGCGAAGCGTGCCAGTGCCGTCTACCAGCTCAGGAAGCTGGCCTACCGGTACAGGGCAATAGTCATACCTGCGGCTCTCGCGGCCTTCGCGGTGATAGCGACCTTTGCGTTTGCCTTCATCCGCGTCCAGTCCGAGCGGAATGTGGCCGTGCATGCCAGGGCGCAGGAGGCCGAGCAGCGCCGGCGAGCAGAAGCGGCTTTGGCCGACGCAAACCGAGAGAACTATTACAACACCATCGGTTTGGCAGCCGCCAGAATTCAGGAGGGGTCCTACGATGCGGCCATTCAATTGCTGTCGAACCTCCGTCAGACCTCATACTCGCAGTTCCGCAGTTGGGAATGGGGCCGCCTGACGCACCTGTGCCATTGCGATCTCCTTACGCTGCACTTGCCGGCCGCTGTTTCATCCGTCGCCTTCAGCCCCGATGGTAAACGGCTGGCCACGGGGACCCGCGACGGCACGGCCCGAGTCTGGGACGCCGAGACGGGCACGGAGGTGCATGTCTTGACGGGGCATACCTACGGGATGACGGCCGTGGCCTACGGCACTGATGGGAAACGGCTGGCCACCGGCGGCACAGACGGCACGGCCCGAATCTGGGATGTGGAGACAGGCACCGAGATTTTTCTCCTGAAGGGACACTCCGGTCCGGTGACGGCCGTTGCTTTCAGCCCGGATCAGAAACGAGTCGCCGCTGCCGGCTACGACAACGCAACCCGGATCTGGGAGATCGGTACAGGCAGGGAGTGCCTTGTCCTGCGGGAACCTTCGCACATGGTCAGCGCAGTGGCCTTCAGCCCGGACGGCACGAGGCTTGCCACCGGGAATGACAAAGGCATGGCACGGGTCTGGGACGCCGAGACGGGCAGGGAAACCGTCGCTCTCGAGGGTCATTCGGGCGCCGTGAGGGCGGTCACTCACAGCCCGGATGGAAAACGCATCGCCACCGGAAGTTCGGACGCGACAGCCCGAATCTGGGATGCGCAGACGGGCAAGGAAGTGCTTGTCCTGCGAGGGCATTCATACGGGATCACCGCGGTGGCATACAGCCCCGACGGCAAGCGCCTCGCCACCGCAAGCAGCGACCATACGGCACGAATCTGGGACGCAGAGACCGGCGCCGAGATTCTCAACCTGAGAGGGCACTCCTATGCGGTGGAGGCGGTGGCCTACAGCGCCGACGGAACGTGGGTGGCCACGGGGAGCCAGGACGGAACGGCCCGAATCTGGGACGCCCGTGAATGCAGGGAGACCCTCACTCTGACGGGACGTGCCGGTTCGGAATGCTCCGTGGCCTTCAGCCCGGACGGGAAACGCCTGGCCACATGCGGTCCAGAAGCGACGACGCGGATCTGGCAGGCCGACACGGGCAGGCAACTCCCTGGCATCGCCGGGCCGCCGGAGGGGGTGCGAGCCCTGACCTTCAGCCCTGACGGGAGACGGCTTGCCACGGGGAATAGGGACGGCACGGCGAGGATTTGGGACTTCGACGCAGGCAGGGAAATCCTCCTGCTGAACGCTCATTCGGCCGGGCAGTCTCCTGAGGTCGCAGATCAGGCGCAAACGCCTCCGGGGGTAGAGGCAGTGGCGTACAGCCCGGACGGAATGCGGGTAGTCACCGGAGGCTCGGATGGGACAGTGCGCGCATGGGAATCCGACACGGGCAAGGAGGTCTTCACTTTGAGGTGCTATTCGTTCGTGCCGTTCCCTGTTCGGTCGGTGGCCTACAGCCCGGATGGGAAGCTGCTTGCCACAGGGTGCTCGGACGGCACCACGAAGATATGGGACGGCAGAACGGGCAAAGAGGCCCTTACTGTGGGCCAGCAGAAAGGCGAACACGTAGCCTTCAGCCCCGACGGAAAGCGGTTAGCCACGGGAAGCTGGAGCGGCACGGCGCGAGTCTGGGATGCCGAGACGGGCGCGGAGGTCCTTGCCATGGCTGGCGACTTGCCGGGGGAGCAACCGGTCGCCTATAGCCCGGACGGAAAACGGCTAGCCACAGGGAGTCCGGACGGCACAGCAACGATCTGGGACGCCGAAACCGGCAGGAAACTTCTCAGTCTGAAGGGCCACGCAGACGGCGTGGCGGCCGTGGCCTTCAGCCCGGATGGGAAGCTGCTCGCCACGGGAGGCAAGGACGGGATGGCCAAGATATGGCCCGCGCTGGACTGGAGAAACCCTTCAGCAGAAGGGGGCGCCGAGCACGAAGACGTCAGGTAGGCGAAGACAGTCAGCTCGGGGGCCGCGGACATAGCGACAACAGGGCGTGTAACGCCGGCGGCCCACGCACAAGGTATCCGGCCCCTGATTGACTTAGAGCATGCCTGATCCTAAACTGACTCAAGCAGGGGAGAGCACAAGAGGCGCCTCCAAGCACAGGAGCACTCCGATGCCACGCAAGAGACACACCAAAGACGCCCTTCAGGTCGAGGCTCAGGCCAATCAGGACAGGCCGAGGAACATAACCTTCTCGCGGGAGGAGTTAGCGGACTTCTGCCGCCACCATCACGTCGTCAAGCTCTCCTTCTTCGGGTCCGTACTCCGCGACGACTTCCGCCCCGACAGCGACGTGGACGTCCTCGTGGAGTTCGAGCCTGGCTACTCAACCGGTCTCTTTGGCTTGGTCCGGATGGAAGAAGAGCTTTCCAAGCTTTTCCAGGGACACAAGGTGGACCTCATCCCAAACGACGCCCTCAACCGCTGGATCCGAAAACAGGTGCTGGCGGAGGCGGAGGTGCAGCATGTCAAGGAAGGGTGATCTCCTCTATTTCGGCCACATGTTCGACATGGTCCGCAAAATCCAGGAAAGGACAAAAGACCTGACCCGTGAGGAGTTTGACAAGGATGAGGACGTGCGCATCGTGCTTCCGCACCTTGTCCAGGTAATTGGCGAGGCCGCACGCCACGTCTCGGAGGAAAGAAGGGCCGCCCATCCCGAGATCCCCTGGCAGGAGGTCATCGGGATGAGGCACAAGATCGTACACGACTATATGGACATCCGCGAAGCTGTCCTGTGGGACACTGTAAGCAGGGACATCCCGCTCTTGGCCGCGCAGTTGGCGAAGTTCGTTCCTGTGGACCCGCCAGAGTGAAGCCGCCTATCTCAGCTATCCGCAGTCGAGTCGTCACATGGACGGATGACAAGAAACGAGCATGAGCGACTACCACATCAACATCTTCTACAGCGAAGAGGACGGCGGCTACATCGCCGACATCCCCGACCTCGACTCCTGCTCCGCCTTCGGCGCGACCCCGGAAGAGGCATTGGCCGAAGTCGAAAAAGCCAAGGAAGCCTGGTTAGCGGCCGCGCGCGAGGCCGACAAGCCCATCCCGCCGCCCCGCTACCGACCGGCTATCTATCAGGCCACACGCTGAGGCGCCGTGCGGCCGGCCCGCTCCTGTGCCCCGCTCGGCCCTGCAAACGAAGTCACATTGAGATGCTGACCATAAGGTCCGCAACGGCGGCCGATGTGCCCGCCATCACGGACATTTACAACGACGCCATCCTCAGAACGGTCGCGTCCTTCGACACTGCGCCCAAATCCCTCAACGAGCAGGCAGCCTGGTTCAATGCCCACGACGCCCGCCATCCCATTCTCGTTGCAGAACTGGACGGCGCCGTGGTCGGGTGGGCCTCGCTGAGCGCGTGGTCCGACCGCTGCGCGTATGCGGACACGGCTGAGGTCTCCCTCTATGTCGCCGAGCGGCACCGCGGCAAGGGCGTAGGGCGGAAGCTCCTCGATGAGATCATCAAAGAGGGGAGAAGGGCGGGCCTCCACACCGTCATCTCCCGTATCGCCGAGGGGAACGACGTCAGCGTCCACCTCCACGAATCCGTCGGATTCAGGCATATCGGCATCATGAAGGAAGTGGGACGCAAGTTCGGCGGGCTCCTGGACGTCATCATGATGCAACTAATCGACGAACCGCTGCCGTAGGGGCACGGCGCGCCGTGCCCTTACTCACGGAACAAGGCGGACGGCGTGGGGGGTTCCGCCGTCCGGTGGACAGCAGGGCAGGGGAGAGGGTCAACCGACGCTGGGGCGTTCAGCAGTGAAGAAATCGCCGACCGCCTTCAGCGCTTCCTCGGGGCTGCGGAACACCAGGTGGCGCGTCGGTAGGCTCGACAGGAAGCTCCGACCGTAGCCCTTCGTCACCATCCGCCTGTCCGTGACGATGATGACGCCTGTGTCCGTGCGGTTCCGGATGAGACGGCCGAACCCCTGCCGAAAGGTGATGACCGCCTGCGGTAGCGTGTAATGCTCGAACGGGTCCTTGCCCTCACTGCGCAGGTACTCCGTCCGCCCGCGCACGAGCGGGTCGGTGAAGACGTGGAAGGGCAGCTTGGTCAACACCAGGCAACTGAGCGTCTCGCCCGATATGTCCACGCCTTCCCAGAAGCTGCGCGTGCCCAGTAGCACGGACGACGTGACCGTGCGGAACAGCGACGTGATCGCCTCTACGCTGCCGCTGTGCCCCTGCGCAAGGACCATGATGCCCGCCCGCTGAAGCGGCTCCTTGATGGTCTCGTAGACTGCGTCGAGCAGCGAATAGGACGTGAAGAGCACGAGCGCCCGCCCGCGCGTGCATTGAAGCAGGTCCACGAGGAACGCAGCAAGCTCGTTGTCGAACGTCCTGTCGCGGCGCCCGCCCGGGTCCGGCAAGAACGTGGGGACGCCGACGAGCGATTGGCGGTCGTAATCGAACGGCGAGCCGACGGACATGCACCGCACGCGCCCGGCTTCGAGTGCGTCAGCACCGAGCCGCTCCATCACGTAGTCGAACTTGCCCCCCACCTGGAGCGTGGCAGACGTCATGACGACGCAGCGCTTGTCCTTGAAGAAGAAGTCGTGGATGAACTGGCCGATCTTCAGCGGGGCGGCCTGGACCGCGTAGAACGTGCCGCGCTCGCGCGTAGTCCGCTCCAGCCAGTAAACGTAGTCGTCGTCCTCCTGGGCCAGCACGAATTCCATCGCTTCGCAGACCTCGCGCAGACGGGCGACCTGCGCCCGCAGGTCGTCTGCAAGCTCGGTCGCGCTCGCCTCCTCAGATCTTTCGAGCGACTGCGCGAGTTCCTCGACCTTCTCACCGAGCGATTGCACGGTCTCGCGCACGCGCTGCGCGGCGCTCCAGGCTTCCGAGCCGCGGCCCAGGGCGGGCGAGCACTCCTCAAGGAGCACGCGCTCGACGTCCGAGGGCAGTTCCACGAATGGCGCGCCGAGCGTCTCGAAGAACTGCCTGGCCGCAGCCACGACCTCCTCCACCGCCTTCATGGCCGCGCCCCCGAGTTCCGTCGCGCGAGCGCGCGCCGGGTCCGTTCGCTGGTCCCGAGGCCCGCGCGGTGCGCCCGCCCGCCCAAAGGGAGGTGAGGACGCGCCCGCTTCGTACATGACGGTCGCCAGCAGGCCGCTTCCGCTGCCGTCGCGCCGCGCGCGGTGGAGCCGATTGGTCGCGCGGTAGATCGCCGGCCCGTCCACCACGGTCGCAAGCGCGTCTGTCGCCACATCTTCCAGATTGTGTGCCTCGTCAAAGATGACGCAGCGGTAGGGGGGCAGGACGCGGTTGTCCAGGCCGAGCTCGGCGAACAGGAGCGCGTGATTAACGACGATAAGGTCGGCCAGTTGAGCGAGCGCTCGGGCTCGGTTCACAAAGCACCGCTCGCGGAAGCGGCACGCCCGGCCCGCGCACTCGTCCGGGCCGCTCACCACTGCCTGGATCACCGACGGGGCGGCCGGGCTGAGCAGGAAGCCGTTGCACTCGGCCATGTCGCCGGACTGCGTCTGGGCGGCCCAGGACACGAGCGGCAGGAGTGCCATGAGGTCCTCCGGCTCGGCGAGTTCGCGCTCGAAGTACCGCATGATGTGCGCGAAGCGGCGCACGCACAGGTAATTCCTGCGCCCTTTGAGCAGCGCCGGCTCGAAGCGGCTCGGCAGCAGTTGCATCAAGAAAGGCAGGTCCTTGCGGTAGAGCTGCTCCTGGAGGTTCCGCGTGTTCGTCGAGACGATGACCTTGTCTTCGTTAGTGCAGGCCCAGGCGATGGCCGGCACGAGATAGGCGAGCGACTTGCCGGTGCCCGTCCCGGCCTCGGCAAGCAGATGGCTCGGTTCGTTGAACGCCTCGCAGACCGCGCGCACCATCTCCACCTGCTCGGACCGTTGCTCGTACTGCGGGAGGTGCTTGCCGATCGCTCCCGCGCGCGTAAACATCCGGCAGATGCCCTCCGGCGAGAGCGGCGCATCCTTCGGCTCGGGCGGCTCGTGTTTCTGGACACGCTGGAAAAGTTTGCGGTTATCGGTGAAAAGCTCGCGCACTTGCTGCTCGGGATCGGCGGAGAGTTCAAGGGCGCCCTTGCGCGCGGCGGCCTCGGCGAGCACCGGGGCGAGCGGATCGCGCGCGGCCTCCGCGATCCTGCAGATCGCGTCGAGCGCAGCAGGGGGAAGGCCCGCCAGCTTATCCCTCAAGGCGAGCCAGACGGTCCTGAGCAGGCGCGCCTGCGCCAGCGCGTGCCGATCCACTTCAGCCGGCAACCCAAGCATGTCCGCCACGGCTTCGAGCGAGTAGTCGGTGGCCTGCGGGCAGGCGACGCGCGCCAGGCGCAGCGCGTCCAGGCGGTCCGGCGCCTTGACGCCCTCGGCCTCCAGGAACGCGTCGAACTGCGGGCCGTCGTAGACGACGAGCGATCCGCCCGCGCAGGACTTAAGCAGCCTGCGCAGCATGGCGGCTGCCGGGCGCTCGCCTCCCCGCCGACGGGAGGACCCGCGCGCTCGCCCGCCCGGCGGCGCACCTGCCGAAGGGCCATCGGCATGCTCGGAGAACTCGGCGGCTCGGCCAGCGACCTCTGGCCGCACGGCCGCCGCTTCGAGGACGCGGTCCTCACCGGGCGAAGGCCCGCTCGTGACCAGGGCGACATATGTGAAGTCAGGATGTCTCATGCCTTTAGCTCAGGCATACCTGTGTTTAGAGCCATTGTAGAGGAAGCCGCCGCCCGGTGCAACCGCCGCCAAGCCGCCGGTCGCAGTTGGTCAGGACAGCTTGAGCACCGCCCGCGCCGGTTCCTGCGGCAGGTGCTCAAAACGTATGCGGGCGCCCGACTCGTCGGTGGCCTGATAGCTCCCGTAGAAAGCGCGGGCGCGCGCCTCGCCGTTCGCGTCCGTCGTAAGCTCCACCTTAGTGCGCCAATCGTGCCGTATGAGCTTCAGAAGGCGTTCGTAGGCCGGCTTCGGGCTCATGTCTCGGCGGACAAAACCGGCCGGTGCATTCATCCAGCCCCCGTCGGCGAAGTCCCAGCAGGTGATTGCAGCCACTGCTGGATGGCTGAAGAGCAGCGTGTAGAGCTGCTCAAGATACCTGAGTTGCTTCTCCTCGCCTTCGGGCGTGCTGGGCCATTGGTCCTCTCGGTAATTGCTCCATGAGACGTTCTTCGGGATGTAGTGTCCGCTGAGCACGGTGAGTTCGGTAAAGTGGAGAGGCAGGCCGAAGCGGGCGTAAGTTTCGCAGACCTCCCAGGCGCGCTCAAGCGGCCACTCGGCCCCGTGCATGTGGCTCTGGATGCCGATTGCGTCGGGCTTGTGGTCCCCGGTTAGAAGGCCCTCGATCTGCGCCTCATAGGCCGACGAGATGTTGAAGTCGTTAATGAGGAGCGTTGCACTGGGGTTTGCCGAGCGTGCCCAGCCGAGGGCTTCAGCGGCCATCCGCACCGGCCCGACCTCGCGGGCCCAGCGGCCGACGGCATTGTCGAACCGCTCGGAGACCGTGGACTCGTTGATCACATCCCACATGCCGATGAGTCCCTGGAACTCGTCCACGATGCGCTGCACCCGGGCCTCGAGGAGCTGGAGGGCGGGCCTGTCTTGCGCGGTGACCCAGGCAGGATAGACTTCGTGCCAGACAAGGGGGTGCCCCTTCGTGCGAAGGCCGTGCTCTGAGCACCAGGAGGCAGTGGACTTGAGACGGGCTTCCTGTGTCCGGCCGGGCTCGCGCTCGTAACCTCCCCAATAGAAGGGGAGGGTGGCGTAGTTGAGGAGGGCGCAGAAGCGCTCCTGGTAGGCCGCTTGCTCGGTGCCGGCGTCGTCAAGCTTGAGCGCGAAGATATTGGCGCCGAACAGGAATACGCTGTCCACCTGCTGGAGGGTGATCTTGCGGCTCGGCAGGGCGCGGCCGTTCGGCGAGGTCACCTTCACGACCAGCTCGCCCTTGCGATGCTGCTCGATGCGCTCTTGCGCGCCCTCCAAAGGCGCCGCCGCGTTGTCCATGGGTTGTTCCTTACTTGTCGATGTCAGTGCGGGATGTTTCAGGCACCGCTGCATGCTAACGGAAGCGGCGCTGCGCTTCAAACACGCCGCATACTACGAACAAGGCGTTGCACCACGCAGTCGCCGACGCCCCATAGCGGCTGTGGCGACGAGGCGACCCAGAGGGGCACGAGAACGGGGCTGTGGAGAACGGCGAGGGGAAGGCCAAGGCTGAACGGCAATGAAAAGGCTACCGGGCGGACGCGGACGGATGACGGCGGATAAGTCAGTGAGGAGTTAGACGTGACGCACATAGACGGCTGGCTGGCGGATGGTTCCAGGCCGTTTCCCGGACGGCAGGTTGCCGTTGATCAGGCCTCCGGCAAGTGCTATGCCAATTTGTGCGGAGGCCAAGGAAGGCCACGAAACAGGCATTCCGTGGATTTTGCAAAGGTTTGGCCTCGAAAATGTGTCTAATATGATAGGTGGTGCCGAAGGAATCCTTGGGCCGCGGGACCTGGCGTGCGTCCGGATCCTACGCCATTCTATGAGGGCTGCGGGGCTGAACTACTCAGACGTCGGAGTACCGCCAGGCAGACATTGCCAAGCTCCTTCGCGACAACGGTGGGGTAGAATGAGGAAGGTGGGTCAGGTGACGGGGGATGGGGCCGTCTGCGGGCGGCGAGGAACTGGGAGGCCATGTTGAACATGAGTAGTCACAGATGGCTGTGCACGGCGGTTGGGTTGGTGGTCCTGGGCGTGATCTTTCCCGGCCCTGCGGCACTGAGCGCGGCTGAAGTCGAGAACACGAAGTCAGTGGCGATCCTGGCGGTCAATCCGGATCTGGGGCCGCTGTCGGCGCTGGTGCAGGCGAAGCTGACTCAGAAAGGGCTTTCGTTTGTTGAGCGCGGCGAATTGGACAAAGTACTCCAGGAGCAGGAGCTGAGCGCGGGCGGGCTGGCCGGGCCGGAGGCCCTGGTAAAGCTGGGGAACCTGATCCGGGCGGACGGCTTTCTGCTCTTGTCCCTGGAGGCAGCAGGCCCGGCGACCCCGGCCCCTCCCAGGTCGGGGCCCAGCATGGAAGCCGCGGCTCGGATGGGCGTGCCGCCGGAGGTATTCCGCCAGGGCGCAGGCCAGAGTGAGAGCAGCGTGTCGTCGGAGAAGCTGCTGCGCATCCGCGTGACGGAGACCGCGCATGCGGTACGGCTCCTGGACTGGTTTGCGGGATGGAGTCCTGAGAAGGCGGAAGAGATTGCGGAGCAGGTAGCCGCGAAGGTCCTGGAGGTCGCGCCGAAGCTAAAGCCGCCGGCTGGACAGGTCATACCAATCGGTGTTGTAGACGTGCACGGGGTGCAGCTTGGAGAGGAGAACGAGTGGGCGTGCAGGGCGTTTGCGACGATGCTGGCGGCGCGGCTGAGCAAGGAACCGCGGATTGTGGTGCTGGAGCGGGAGGACCTGAGGCGGATGCAGGAGGAGAAGCTCCTGACTCAAGGCAAGGAAGCGGAGTTCTGGCGCTCCGGGATCCTCATCGAGGGCTACATGCAGAGGAGCGGGAAGGAAGGGATTGACCTTAAGCTCCAGCTCAAGCGTCCGGCCGGGAAAGAGCTTCGTGCTCCCACAATTTCGGTGGATCTGAACAAGCTCCAGGAGGCGGTCGAGAAGTCAGCCAAGGAAGTCGCCCAGCAGGCAGCCATCGCATCTGTTGCTGTGGCTTGGGAGCCGGCCAAGGAGGCCGAGGAGTTTTTCCTTCAGGGCGGACTGCTCCGGAACCATAGCCGGCCACGGGCGGCCATGCCGCTTCTGGAGACAGCGTACGCGCTTCAACCCGAGAACTTGCATTACGCGGAGGCCTTGCTTGATCTGGCGGTCCTCGGCGACACGACGGGCCCGTTCGCCAGTGATGAGGAAAAGGCCGACTTGGTGGGGCGTTTGCTTCCCCTGGTGCGTACGCGGCTAAACGAGATCACGAGCTGGGACGACGATGCGTGCGGATTGGCCACTTCCTTCCTCACCTACTTCCGAAGTGCCTCGTCCACTGCGAACCCGCGGGTAACGGAAATCAACAAGGAGAACCGGCGGATCGCGGCCGGGCTTTCGGCGCGCGTGGCGGCGCTGAGCGCCAAGGGCCCGGAAGCCGCCACGGACCCCCGTGTTCTCATAAGGCTTGTGACAAGGACACTTGCCGAATCCAGCACGGTTGCGGAAGGCATTGCGAAAGTGAAGGATGCGCTTGGGCGGATGGTAATGCCTCCGGGGCAGGGGGGTGAGATCAAGTCCGATGACTCAAGGGCAAGAGCGTGCTGTGCGATCCTGCAGGGATCATTTCTGCAGGACCGTTCCCGACCGCTTCACCTTGCGGATGCGGACAACACACTGGCCAAGGGTTTGCTCGGCTACTTCAACGAACTGAGTGAATCACGAGATCAGATTGCCTGTTTCTTCGGCTCAGTTGCCGCGGGGAAGTTTGCCGACGAGGTTCAGCACTTCTACGTCGTGACCCGCGACGAGGACAAGTACAGGGCCGGGCTAGCCAGTGCACGAGCGCTTTCGCTGTCGGTTGATCGTGTCGCGTATGCTGACAAGGCTTTTGCGGCCTTCAAGGATCACTTGGAGAAATCCCAGGATCTGAGTGAGGCTGCAAGGCAAGCCTTGAGGAAGCAAGTATTCTGGGCCGTTGGGCATTATCCCCCGGAGAAGAAGGTGGCGGCCTACGAGGCCATCTACAATCCGTTGATAGACAAGGGCGACGTGGCCGGCATTATCGCGCCCTCCTTCGGCATGTTCCGACCAATGTGGGTGCTCGCCGCACCCGAGTGGGACGACGTTTCGCCGGGAGTCGGCGTCCGTTACGTGCAACTGCTTGAGAGGATTAGCCGGGCTTTGCAGAAACAGGCAGATCAAGCGGCGGTTGTTGCAGCGGCGAAGGATGTGGAGGGTGCCGTGGCCGCGATCAAGACCTCGTGGCACGCACGGCTGCGAGACCTGGAGGGCAGCGCCGCGGCGCTCGAAAACGGGGGAGATGCTGACGAGGCCCGTGCCGCACGGCAGATGATCGCAGAGATACTGGTAGCCTTCCCGGACCTGGGAGGGAAGCCGAAGCGCGCAGGTTTGTCGGTGAGGATGCTCCTGAGAGCCTCGGACTGGCCCCAGCCGTGGAGTTTTTCGGAAGACTACGCGGTTTGCAGCCGCATCGCGCAGCAGGACGGGGCGCTCTGGGTCGCGCTCACGGACTATGGCGATAAGCGACACCATGCGCGAGTTGGCCTGGCAGGCTTCGACATGAAGGGGGGCGGCGTCATTGGGGTATGGCAGGCACCAGTAGGCGCGCTTCAGGGCCGGCAGCCGCTCAGCGGCATGGCCGTCGGGGAGCAAAAGAGCTATGTGGCGATGGAGAACGTGGGGCTGGTGGAGTTCCCCGGGAGTCTGACTCAGGGGAAAGCTTACATGGATCCGCCCAGGGTCTTGACCCAGAAGAACGGACTTCCGCCAGGCAGTATCGTGGGACTTGCTCCTTCTGGCAGCAAGCTATGGGTTGCTTATTGGGGGCAGCAAGGAAGCGGGCTCGGGGCATTCGATCCTCAGACGGAGAAGTTTGAGACACTCTTCTGTAGCGACGTCCGGGGAGATAACCCATTTCAGAAGGGAAGCCTTTATTGGCTACGCGAGTTGACTCCCGTGCCGGGAGGGCTGGTGTTCGTGGCATGTTCCACTTTACAGGGCGGCCTTTGGAAGATGGACGCCGCGACGCATGGAGTGCAGCGCCTGTTCGCTCTCACTGATTTTTGCGCCGTGATCGGCACTGCGGAGGACCGTTGGTTGGCGGGGATGAACTTCCTGGCTCATCTGGCTCCGTCCTCCGGGAAGGTGGAGGTCCTTCTGGCAGACAGACAAGTGTGGCGGATATTGCGGTCACCGCAGCACGCGAGTTCATGGTCACTGGGAGTGCGACCCTTCATGCCCGAGCAGGAGCAGCCAACACTGGCCCTCGGCCCGTATGTCGCCGGCGGCATGGACCCATCTACGGCTGCGGTGCATGGGGACGAGCTTTGGGCGCGGAACGGCAAGAGCCGGATCATTGTGCTCCATCGGGGCAAGGGGATGGCAGAGGCGACGGTCATGGAGAACAACATCCTCGAAGGTGGGAAGGTGGTGAACTTCTTCGAGACGTCGTATGGGCTGATGGCCGTAGGCGAGGGCTCCGTCGGCCTGATAGAAGGTAGCCCGTAGATGCTGGCAGGAGACTGGCTGCCCGTAACGTGTGTGCCAGCCGTGGCTTGCCATGGGGCTTTAGGAGCGCACTGTTCTGGGAGGAGGACGTGGGATGCGGAACAAGACAAGTTGGCGGGTGATTGGCTTAATCCTGGTCGGCCTATTGTGCGTCTGTGGCGGGACCCTGTGGGCCGAGGCGAAGCCAGAGCCTGCCTGGGTCAGCATGGTGCGACAGACGGCTGAGACGCCCCCGAGCCGTCCGCGACGGGTCATGCTGGTGTTTCCGCTGACCGAGCCCGGCAGCAAAGAGGGCAAGATAGGTTGGGACCGAGGGTTAGTCTCCCTGCAGGCCATGTGGCTTTCGAGTTTCGCTCCTGACCGCGTCATGGACACGTGGGACTTTCACATGCACGACTACTTCGCGGACCAGCAGCTTTTGGGGGCTGGGCGGGTTGTTACGCCTGAGAAGGTCAAAGCCCTCTGTGCCGCGATGGACACGCGCAATTATGTTACCGGCGCGCTCCAGGTAACCGCGGATTCCTACGTGGCGAACCTGACGTTCCAGGGGGAGAATGGGACGAAGCCGAAGACATACGATGGCCGGCGCGCAGACCTGCACACGCTCCCGTGCCGGATAGCTCAGGACGTCATCGGGTACTTGGGAATTGCTCTGACGCCGGAACAGGAGCGCGCTGTGCAGGAGCCGCCGCTGCAGTCAGTTGAGCTGTTTGACGAGGCAGCCGACCACGTCCCCGCGTTGTACTGCTTCGCGACGGACTATGAGCCCTATTGGCGGCATCTTCTCACGCGCTGCCGGACTACGTGGACGGAGTACATGTACCTCACCTCAGCCAGTTTCCGCGATCCCACGCAGCGCCTTGACGGATGGGGGAAGTTCGTCCCTCAGGGCAAGTGCGCAGTGTTCGACTTCTGCAAGGGGCAACTGGCGTTCCAGGCCGCCAAGTGGCGGGACCGCAGTTATGATGGAGCGGGAGAGGCCCTGGCCCCGCTGCTGGCATCCGATCCGTATAACCCCGATGTGCCTGCTTTGCTGGCACGCACCCTCAGCAAAACCGGGTGGCCCGAACTGGCGAAAAAGGTCGCCGACCGCTATTTCGTCATTTACAAAGACAGCCTGCTTGGTCCCCTCAGGCACGGGGAGTTTCTGATTGAGTATGCCTGGGATGCGCGGGGAGGCGGCTGGGCCAGGACTGTCACGGAGGAAGGCTGGAAGCTTTTCGGAGAACGGCTCAATCAGGCCCGGGCGGAACTTGAGCGTGTCCGGAACGGAGATGTTCTGTCCTGGCAGGCGCGCAACGACCTCATCCCCCTCGCCATGGGGCTCGGCCTTCCGCGCAGGTACGCTATGGAGCAGTTCGAGGCCGCAGTGGCTATCTGTCCCACGGCCCCGGGGCCGTACCGAGCATTGATGTATCTTCTTGAGCCGAAGTGGGGGGGCTCGATCCAAGAAATGCTGTCCTTCGGCCGGCGTTGCGCCAAGACAGAGTTTTACGGCACGAAGATTCCGGCCCTCCTTGCCGAGGCGCATTGGACATGCGCAGGCTACCGCCACGGTCAGCGCGAGAATGCGTCCGAACTCGAGACGTGGGAGGAACTCGGGCAGTACTTCAAGCAGCCGGAGGTATGGACGGAACTGGAGCCCGTGCTTCGCCGGACGACCGATGAGAACCCTGACGATTTGCGGGATCTGACATATTACCTGCTTTTCGCCTATTACAGCGGGCACCGGGAGGTCGCGGCGCGGCTGCTTGAACGCACGCAGGGCGAGTGCGGCAACGGGAAAGTGGATCGCTATGACATGTGCTTTCTCCCGCAAGAGGTATTCGCGCGGATCAAGAACTGGGTTAAGCAAGGCGCGACCTCCCGGCCACGGGATGGAAACGGACCGCCTCCTGACCAAAGGGACGGACGTCAACCAGCAGAATGACGAGGGCTCGACGCCCTTCGCATGGCGGTTCGTGAAGGTGGGAACAGAGGTGTCCCGCGCAGGTAGGTCGTGCAGACGGCGCGTCCGGTGAGCATAGGCCATGGAGAGAGAGCAGGAAGGAGGTCGCAGGCGATGTGGAGTAAGACCTCAACGGACAGGCGTTGTTTCATCTCTGTTTCCACTGTAGCGGCAGTGCTAATGGGTGTGAGCGCTCTCCTCATGAGCGCTCCCGCGTCAGGTGCACAAGGGGCGGCGCAGACAAAGTCGCTCGCGATCCTGGCGGCCAATCCAGATCTGGCACCGCTGTCGGCGCTGGTGCAGGCGAAGCTGACTCAGAAAGGGCTTTCGTTTGTTGAGCGCGGCGAATTGGACAAAGTACTCCAGGAGCAGGAGCTGAGCGCGGGCGGGCTGGCCGGGCCTGAGACGCTCGTAAAGCTGGGGAGCCTAATTCGCGCGGACGGATTCCTGCTCCTCTCCGTGGAGGAGGCAAGCCCGACGAAAGCAGCACCGCCTCGGACGATGCCGGCGCCAGAGCCGGCCGAGGAGAACCTACCGGGTCAGGAAGGTGGTGAAGCCAAGGCCAGCGCCAAACCGGAGAAGCTGCTGCGGATTCGTGTGATAGAGACGGCGCACGCGGTGCGGCTCTTAGACTGGTTTGCGGGATGGAGTCCTGAAAAAGGGGAAGAGGTCGCGGAGCAAGTGGCTGCGAAGGTTCTGGAAGTTGCGCCGAAATTGAGGCTGCCGGCGGGGCAACTGTTGCCCGTGGGGATCGTGGACGTGCACCGCGTCCAACTTGGAGAAGAGTATCAGTGGGCGTGCAGGACATTTGCGATGATGCTGGCGGCACGGCTGAGCAAAGAGCCGCGGATTGTGGTGCTGGAGCGGGAAGACTTGAGGCGGATGCAGGAGGAGAAGCTCCTCACTCAGGGGAAGGAAGCTGAGTTCTGGCGCTCGGGCGTGCTGATCGAGGGCTATATGCAGCGAAGCGGGAAGGAAGGCATTGACCTCAAGCTTCAGGTCAGGCGGGCAGGGGGGCAGGAACTGCCAGTGCCTACGATTCCGGTAGACCTGAACAAGCTTGCCGAGGGGGTCGAGAAGTCGGCGAAGGGCGTGGTGGAGCAAGCGACGGCCGCGCCTCTTGCTGCGACGTGGGATCCGGCCAGGGAAGCGGAAGAGTTCTTCCGCCAAGGGGAGTGGCTCAGGAACCACGATCGGTATGAGGCCGCTCTGCCTCAATTGGAGACCGCATTCGCCCTTGCGCCCAGCAACGTGCGGTACGGCAGTGAATTGCTGGCTGTGATGACCCCCTTACGCGGGCTACGAAAGCTCGATCCCGCGTCTGCCGATCTGGAGTTAGCGGAGCTGGCCTCCAAGGTGCTCGCCTTGGTGCAGGCGGCGCCGGCGGAGACCCAAGAACAAAGAAACGAGCTGAGGACTGCGACCGAGAGGCTGCTGCAATATATGAAAAGCTGGTGCTCCGTGGCCAACGAGAGGGTCATGAGTATGAACCGTGACACCCGCAGGAAGGTTGTGGAGCAATACCACCGGAGACTTCGGCCGTCGCCCGGTTCCGAGGCGGGGCTCCTTGTGCCGGTGGCCGCGAGCACGCCAGGTGAGGCTGTCACGAACATGCGGGACGCGATCAACAAACTTGTGATGCCTCCTGGACTGGGCGGGGAAGCAAAGTCGGACGTAGAAAGATGTCTGGCTTGTTACGACATCGTCCAGAGCCTTCGTTCCTATCTGCCAGAGCACCTGTGGGATGCGGCTTATACGTATCCCAAGGGCATGACCGCGTACTTGCGCGAATTGGCGAACGCACAGGATCCCATTGCCCGGCTCACCGCGACGCTGGGCATCATTTCGTTCTCTGAGGCAGTTCAAACCTGGCTTCCCGAAGGGCGGACGGTGCCGGCTAGCACTCATAGCCAGACAATCCGCGCGATCGCTGAGTCAGTAGACCGGGACGTGTACTCTGAGAGAGCGCTTGCTGCCTTTAACGAGATAGACCTGTCGGGCCTCCCGCAGGCGAAGCGAGAGGCCCTCCAGATCATGGTGATAAGAGTGGGCCTCCGCTTCATCAAGCCGATAGGCAAGAGGGTTGCGGCCTACGAAGAGTGCTTTGCGCGCCTCGTCAAAGAGAACGATGTACAGGGCATATTATCCCTGGCAGGGGTCCAAGAGATCCTTGGACCTCCACCGGCAAGTTCTACTGGAAGCGGCGTGCAAGTCATGGGATTCGCGGCATCTCTTGATTGGATCCCGCCTAAGGATTTCCGGCCCGGAACTGACGATGAGACGACCAGGGCGGCGGGAGAGTACGTGCGCACGCTCAGGAAGTTGGAGGCGGTTGTGGGGACGCGGGCCGACGACCAGAAGGTATTGGCCTGTATCCGCAGTCTGAAGCATGGCGCCGACCCCATAGAGGGAGCTTTCTGGGAACGCCTCCATGCGCTGCAAAGATGGCTGGCAGAGTATGGCGGCCAGGTGGAGCCAGGCCAGCTCTATCTGGTGCGCCACGAGGTGGCCGTCATACTGGAAGCCTTTCCGGGCATGGCCGCCGAGCCGAAGGACAAGGGATTCTCTGTGAGAATGCTGCTCAGAACAGAGGACTGGCCGCAGCCCTGGAGCTTCGTGAAAGAGGATTTCCTTCACTGCAGGGCCGTCTCGCAGGACGGGATGCTCTGGGTTGCATTTGCGGACATCTTCATGGCAGCACCCGGTCTGAAACCGAAGGTGGGGCTTGCCGGTTTTGACATGAAAGATGGCCGTCTGGTGGCTTTGTGGCAGGCCCCAAGCAAAGGGGTGCTTCGCGGCCTGCAGCCGCTCAGCGGCGTGGCAATCGGCGCAAAGAAGAGCTACGTGGCAATTGAGGGCATCGGCCTGGTGGAGTTTCCAGGATACAGCGCGAGGGGCAAGGCATTCATAGAGAGTCCTCGCATCTTGACCGAGAAAAACGGGCTTCCGCCGGGCCATATTGTGGGGATCGCTCCGCTCGGGGAGAAGCTGTGGATTGGCTATGCGTGGGAGGGAAGCGGGCTGGGCATCTACGATCCTCAGGCCGAGAAGTGGGAAACAGTATTCTGCAGTGACGTGCGGGGAGAGACGCCGTTTGAGAAGGGGGAAACTTATGAGTTACGGGAGTTTACTGCGGTTCCTGGCGGACTCATGTTCGTGGGAGGGGACGGCTTCTGGCGAATAGATGCGGCTACACGCGAGTTGCGGCGCCTTAGTGGGATTTGGGGTCCGGTAACAGTGGTCACAGGGTGGGGACAGGAGCATTGGTTCGCGGATTACGCTTTGCTGGGCCACCTTGTCCCGGATTCGGCGAAGGTCGAACTGCTGCTCGAGGATGCAAACGAGGGACCAAGACGGTTTGAGACGCGGGCGCCAGTGCCCACAGCGTGGTCTGTGGTGCAGAACCCGTTTGTCCCTCCGGCGACCCAGGCCAAACTCACCTTCCTGTTCTGCAATTTCGGCGGCTTTGACCTGCTCACGGCGGCCGTACATGGAGACGAAGTCTGGGCGCGCTATGGCGCGAGCCAACTGATAGTGCTGCGGCGCAGCAAGCCTTTGGAGGATGCAACGATCATGGTCAACGACATCCTCGAAGGCAAGAAGGTGCTGAACTTCTACGAGACGCCTTACGGCCTTATCGCGGTCGGGGTGGACTCCGTGGGGCTGATCGAAGCATTGCCTACAGGCGGCGCGCTGGGGGGCCCCGGGGCGTCGGAAACGCAGCGGCGTCCCCAACAGGTGACTTTCAACTCCCAGGTGGGGTTCGATGTGTACGCAATGATTGAAGGGCAGTACCGACTCCTGGGCCGAACGCCTTCCGAGCGCCCGCTCACGATACCGCCTTGCTGGTACTGGTTCGTTAAGCCGCGGCGTCCCGTAGATATGGAGAAGGTGCGTCAGGATCTTGAAGCTCAGGGGACCCCGGGACTGGACCTCGTTGGTACTGCGACGGACGCCGACCTTGAGCATTTGAAGGGTCTGACAGCATTGCGCGTCCTGGACCTCCGAAATACGAGGGTCACGGACAGAGGCCTGGAGCAGCTAAAGGGGGTGACCAGCTTGCAGCGTCTGTTCCTCGATCACACGCGCATCACTGACGCTGGCCTGGAGCATCTGAAGGGGCTGACCAGCCTACAGTCCCTCGAACTCCCGTATACGAGGGTCACAGATGAAGGCATGGAGTACCTGAAGGGGCTCACTGCGTTAGAGGGACTGGGCCTTGATGGGACGCAGGTCACCGACGCAGGCGTCGAACGGCTGAAAGGGCTGAAGGCGCTTCGGAACCTGGGATTCGGCCATACGAGGATCACCGATTCGGCCTTGCAGCACCTGAAGGGGATGACGGTCCAAAAACTGACCCTCTCATATACGAGGATCACGGATGCAGGCCTGGAACAAGTGAAAGGATTCCCGGGGGTGCGGATCCTCGACTTGCCGGGCACGCAGGTCACCGATGCGGGCCTTGAGCATCTGAAAGGCCTCACGGTGTTGCACACGCTCGATCTCACGGGTACGCAGGTCACGGACGCAGGCCTTGAAAGGCTGAAGGTGTTGACGACGTTGCAGACCCTCGCCCTTGCCGGAACGAAGATCACAGGCGCAGGACTTCAGAACCTGAAGGGCCTTACGGTATTGCGCTCCCTGAACCTCGCGCAGACGGAGGTCACGGACGCGGGCATGCAGAACCTCAGGGACTTAACAACGTTGGAGGATCTCGACCTCACGGGTACTCAGGTCACCGACGCGGGCCTTCAACACCTGAAAGGGCTGGCGGCGCTGCAGGAACTCGACCTTGAAGGCACAGGCGTCACGGACAGTGGTCTGACTGAGTTGACCGGGCTGAAGGCGTTGGATACCCTCGACCTTGTGGACACTAAGGTGACAGACGCCGGCCTGGATCATTTGAGGGGGATGACGGGATTGCGGCACCTTTACGTCCGCGGGAGTAAGGTCACAGCCGCAGGTGTTGAGCGATTGAAGAGGTCCTTGCCCGATCTGGTAGTGGCGCAGTAGCGGAACTCAGGGCGCGTACAACACTCGAGGCGCGCAGATGGTGATTCCTCCGCCAAGGGGTTCGCCGGTTGCGCGGTTCTCTGACGCGCGCGGCATGATCCGTATTGCTTCCTGGAGAAACGGAGGTCGCAGGCGATGTGGAGTCAGAAACCATCCAGCAGACATTGCTGCATTTCTGTTCGTACGCTTGCAGCATTGCTAATGAATCTGAGTTCTCTGCTCATGTGCGCCGATGCCTTGGGCGCACAAGACGCAGCGCAGACCAAGTCGCTGGCGATCCTGGCGGCCAATCCAGACCTGGCGCCGCTGTCGGCACTGGTGCAGGTGAAGCTCACTCAGAAAGGGCTGTCGCTTGTCGAGCGTGGCGAGCTGGACAGGGTACTCCAGGAGCAGGGACTGAGCGCCGGAGGGCTGGCTGCACCGGAGGCGCTGGTGAAGCTGGGAAGGCTGATCAGGGCAGACGGATTTCTCCTCCTCTCGTTGGAGGAAGCGGGGCCGGCCGAGGGGAATCCGGCGGGCCAGGAAGCTGCCCAAGCCAAAGCTGGCGCCCAGGCCGAGAAGCTGCTGCGCGTCCGGGTGACGGAGACGGCGCATGCGGTGCGGCTTTTGGATTGGCTTGCGGGGTGGAATGCGGAGAAGGCGGAGGAGGTGGCGGAGCAAGTGGCTGCGAAGGTCCTGGAAGTTGCGCCGAAGCTGAAGCTGCCTGCCGGCCAAGTCCTACCAGTGGGGATCGTGGACGTGCACCGGGTGCAGCTTGGGGAGGAGTACCAGTGGGCATGCCGGACGTTCGCGACGATGCTGGCTGCGCGCCTGAGCAAGGAGCCGCGGATTGTGGTCTTGGAGCGGGAAGACCTGAAGCGGATGTTAGAGGAGAAGCTCCTGACTCAAGGCAAGGAAGCCGAGTTCTGGCGTTCGGGGGTGCTGATCGAGGGTTACATGCAGCGGAACGGGAAGGAGGGCGTTGACCTCAAGCTCCAGGTCAAGCGGCCCTCCGGCCAGGAGCTGCGGGTGCCTGTAATTCGCGTGGACATGAACAAGCTGCCTGAGGCAGTTGAGAAGTCCGTAGCAGCCGTCGTTCAGCGTGCCACAAATGCTCCCGTTGCGGCTGCATGGGAGCCGGCCAAGGAGGCGGAGGAGTTCTTCCGCCAGGGCGAACTCCTCCTGAACCACGGCAGGAATGAAGCCGCATTGCCTCAGGTGGAGACAGCATTCGCCCTTGCGCCCAGCAACGTGCGGTACGGCAGTACGTTACTGGGGCTAATGCCTGCGACTGGAGATGTGGAATTGGCGGAGCTGGCAGCCAGGGTGCTTGCCCTCGTGCAGGCGACGCCGGGGGCAACGCCGGAGCAAAAAGAGGATCTGAGGACTGCGACCGAGAGGCTATTGCGCTACATGGAGAGCAGTTCCTCCGTGGCCAACGAGAGGGTCATGAGCATGAACCGCGAGGCCCGCAAGAAGGTGGTGGAGGAATATCACCAGAGACTTCGGATGTCACCCGGCTGGGAGCTGGGGCGCATTGTGCCGGTGGCCTCAAGCACGCCGGCGGAAGCCGTCGCGGGGATGCGGGACGCGATCAACAGACTCGTTATGCCTCCGGGGCAGGGCGGCGAGGCCAAGTCGGACGCAGAAAGATGCGTGGTGTGCTGTGACATCGCCCAAAGCCTGCGTTTTCATCTGCCCGATCACCTGTGGGATGCGGCTTATACCTATCCCAAGGGCATGATCGCATACTTGCGCGAGTTGTCCAAGGCTCAGGACCCCATTGCCCGGCTCACCGGCACACTGACCATCATGTCCTTCGCCCAGGCAGTCCAAGCCTGGTACCCTCGTGGCCGGACCGTGCCGGCGCGCACTCATACCGATGCGATCCGGGCCATCGCTCAGTCGGTAGACCAGGCCGTCTACTCTGAGATGGCGCTCGCCGCGGTGAACCAGATAGACCTATCGGGCGTCCCTGAAGCCAAGCGAGAGGACCTGCAAAGACGAGTGTTGATAGGCGGCATCAAATTCGTCAAGCCCATAGCCAAGAGGGTAGAGAAGTATGAGGAGTGCTTCTCCCGCCTGATCGCAGAGAAGGACCTGGACGGCATATTGTTCTGGGGGGGCATCCAGGGGAGCGTCCCGACTGCGGCATGGCTTGCGTGGATTCCTGCCGATCAGTTCCGGCCTGACACTACAGGAGAGACCGCCAAAGCGGCCGGACAGTACGTCCGCATCCTCAGGCAGTTGGAAGCCATTTTGGAGACGCGGGCCGAAGACCCGAGGGCACTGGCCTGTATCCGCAATCTGAAGCATGTCGCCGATCCCATAGAGGGAGCTTTCTGGGACCGCCTGCACGTGCTGCAAAGGTGGCTGGCAGAGTATGGGGCGCTGGCGGCGCAGGGCCAACAGGCTCTGGCACGTCACGAGATAGCGGCCATACTTGAGGCATTTCCGGGCCTGGCCGCGGAGCCAAAGGATAAGGGTTTCTCAGTGAGAATGCTGCTCAGAACAGAGGACTGGCCAGAGCCCTGGAGCTTCGTGAAAGAGGATTTCCTTCGCTGCAGAGCTGTCTCCCAGGACGGGATGCTCTGGGTTGCATTTGCGGATCTTTTCACCGCGGCACCCGGCCTGACGCTCAAGGTCGGGCTCGTCGGGTTTGACATGAAGGACGGGCACGTAATCGGCCTGTGGCAGGCGCCAACCGAAAAGCCTCGCGGCTGGCTACCACTTAGCGGCGTGGTTATCGGCCAACAGAAGAGCTATGTGGCGCTCCAGAACATCGGCCTGGTCGAGTTTCCCGGGTGCCGGGTAACGGGGAAGGCTTTCATAGAGACTCCCCGCATCCTGGGCGAAAAGAACGGGCTTCCGACGGGCGGCATTGTGGGGATCGCCCCGCTTGGGGAGAGGCTGTGGGTTGGCTATACGTGGCAGGGAAGCGGGTTGGGCATCTACGATCCCCAGACCGAGAAGTGGGAAACGGTATTCTGCAGTGACATCCGGGGAGAGACCCCATTCCAGAAAGGCATTCCTTATGAACTGCGGGAGTTCATGCCAGTGCCGGGCGGACTCATGTTTCTGGCTTTCATGAATGGACCTGGTCCGAGCGGCTTCTGGCGGATCACTGAAGCGACGCGCGGGCTGGAACACCTTTTGGGGACGGAGGGCTACATAAGGGTCGCGGGTTGGGGACAGGAGCACTGGTTCGCGGATTACTTTTTGCTGGGCCGTCTTGTCCCGGATTCGGCGAGGGTCGAAGTGCTGCTCGCGGATGCAAACTACGGACCAAGAAAGTTTGAAACGCGGACGCCCGGGCAGACAGCGTGGATTGTGGCGCAGAACCCATTTGTCTCACCAGAGATCCAGTCGAGGATGACCTTTACCGGCTGCACCGCCGATGGCATTGACCTCACCACGGCGGCCGTCCACGGCGACGAGATCTGGGCGCGGTATGGTCCGAACGAACTGGTAATCATCCGCCGGGGGAAGCCCTTCGCAGATGCAACCATCATGGCCAACGATATCCTTGAGGGCCAGAAGGTGCTGAACTTCTACGAAACGCCTTACGGCCTGATAGCTGTCGGGGTGGACTCCATCGGGCTGATAGAAGGGAAGCCTTGAGTGGCGCCTGAGCGCCGTTACGGACGAGGAGGAGGCGACTCTGTGGCGGACGCGCCGGCGAGATGGTGGGGCAGGGAGTCCGGGGGGCAGGGGGGGAACTGGAACCGTTGGGCAGGAGAGCAGGAGGGGAGGCGGCAAGGCAGAAGGCAAGAGGGGCCGGCGCGGTGCTTGCGCGAATGGCGGGACGAGGGTTGGGCCGGGCCGGCCCAGAGCAGGAGAGCAGGGGAACAGGAGAGAGTTGAGAACGGCATTGAGTTCCAGGTTTCAGAGTTCCGGCCTGATGGTTGCGCGAGGGGCGGCATGGGGTCTATATTGGCCGGTATCCATTCTCCAGGTGGACAGGCCAATGGCGATGGCGCGGGAATTAGGGGCGAGGAGGGCGTGGCTGCTCGGCGTAGCGCTGTTGCCGGCGCTTGTGGCGTTGGCCGGCTGCGCCAGGTGGCAGAAGGTGGAGTTGCGCCTTGCTCCCGGCACGCGTGCCCGGAGCGAACTCGGTCAGGTGCGGATGGATGAGCGGACCTCTGACGTCCTGGTTGTGGCGGCGCACCGCGTGCGACGGGATGCGTCGGGGCGGCTCGCCGTTCGCGTGGAGTTCCAGAACATCTCGGATGCGTTGTACGCGGCAAGAGTGCGGGTGGAATTCGTGGACGCGCAGGGGATGTTGGAGAAGGGGGCCTTCGACGTTGACCTGCGCAAGTTTCCGCCGGGCACAACGACGATGGATTGGACTTCCTCTACGCCCGACGCAGCGACCTACAGCGTCGAGGTGTGGAGCGGCAGCGCTGTGCCATGGTGAGGCGGCCTCGCGGCTACGACTACGGGGGACGGCGCGCCGTGCCTCTGCAGTCGGGCGGCGCGCGTTGCAGGATCCTCTTTCGTCCGCCTGCGGCGAGTATGGGGCATTCAGCCGACCAAGACCCTCTACGGGGCACGCTGCAAGGGCCTCCTAAAACTCCATTCGAGAGAACGCGCGGGCGCCGGCGAGCATGGGCAAAACGCTGGCCAGGGCCGAGATCGCGATCACCGCCGTCAGCGTGAGGCCCAGGGAGAGGGCGAACCTGCCTGCGTCGAGGGCGCCGACCATGCGCAGGTGGATGGGAACGACGACGGGCACCAGGGCGACGACCAGGAAGCAGATGCTACAGATGAGGTTGAGGGTGCCGCCGAAGCTGCTGACGATCTTCGAGGGGTTGTCAGTGCCGGGGCGGGGGTAAAGGGCTCCCAAGCCCACGGCGAGTCCGTTCAGGCCGCAGCAGACGCAGGCGACTACGACGAGGTGGACGGCAACCGCCCACGACGGCAGGCCGATCAAGACATCGCTGAGCGTTATGAGGCCGCCGCTGACGATGAAGGTGCCCACGACGGCGAAGAAGAACTTGCCCCAGAGGATGAGCGTTCGCTGCATCGGGAGCAGGCCGGTGATCCATATGCGGCGGCCTTCGAGACTCAACTGGGGGAAGATGAAGCGGCTCGTCAGGGTGGCCAGCGTGAGGCACGTGGCGCCCAGGTTGAGGTTGCCGATGAGGCTGTGCCAGTAGGGGGGCAGGCTGCCCACGCCGAAGTGCGGAAGGTTGACGACGTAGAGGGCAAGCAGCCCGAAGAACAGTAAAAATTGCGACCATTGTGATGGATCGCGGAGGAAAGTCTTGGTGTCCTTGGCGACCAGCAGCCGCAGGCGGAAGGGCAGAAAGGCGAGCACGACGTTCAGTGTGGCGTCAAGCCGGCCGCGCGCCCGGTAGCGGCGTTTCACCGAAGCCCCTTGAACCGTCTCCCAAGTGTGCCGATACGCGTAGAACGCAAACCGGTGGGCGATCATCCCCACGAAGAGAACATTCGAAAGGAGCGTAAGGGCGAGGAAAGCGGCGCCGTGCAGGTCGCCGCGGGCGGCGGAGAGCATGCCGTTGCTGACCCAATGGCTTGGCAGCGCCCAGTGCTGGCAGAAAGCGATCCTGTCTATGATGGACTTGATCCCCGCGTCGCTGAAGAGATCGGCAGGGCGATGCAGCCACAGCGGCAGAAGCCAGGCCGTAACCGCCGCCAGAGCGGCAGCGCCGAGGACCGCAAGCGCGACGTTCCTGCGCCGCGGCATCAGCAGGGCGGCAGTGAGAGCAAGCAGGGCGCCCAGTTCCGTGGCAAACAGGATGAACAGAAAGGCGAGGCCGAGCCCGAACAGATAGAAGTAGAACGGTACAGGAAGAGTGAGGCCGTAGGCAACGATCATGGGGACGACGAGAGTGGCCATGCCCCAGGAGCTGAAGACCATGGAGTCAACGCCCCGGTACGCGAACGTGTTTTCCGCGCGCAGGGGCAACGTGAAGAGGAACGACGTTTCCTCGCTGCGATAGAGGGACGCGTACTCGATGATGACGTTGCTGATCGTCATCATGACCAGCAGGGACACGAAGAAGAAGGCGAAGACGTAGTCAAGGACGATGTCCGCGATGGCCTTGAAGGTGCGAAGGAAATGGAAGGCGTCCAGGAACATGCCGAACATCAAGAGCCAGAAGATGGCCAGGAGTCCGAAGACAACTGCGAGGCGCAGCTTTGAGCCGCTGAGGAATTCGAGGGCGGCATGGCGCAGCATCCTGGCCCGGACACGCGTGAGAATGAGGAGTTCGGACATAGTTTGGGCCTGTCAGGCTTCGTCGGTGAGGCGCAAGAAAGCTTGTTCCAGGCGCCTGTCAGTGCGGGCGGCGGAGTATATCTGATCCAGCGTGCCCAGCGCGATTAAAGCGCCGTCGCGGATGATGCCGACTCGATCGGCAGCCTCTTCAGCGATGTCCAGCGTGTGCGTGGAGACGAAGATGGTGACCTGCTGCCGGGCCAGTTCGCGCATGACGGCCTTGAAGGTCTTCGCGCCCTTCGGGTCGAGGCCGACCATCGGTTCGTCTATGACCAGCACTCGCGGGTTGTGAAGCAGGGCGGCACTTATGACGACGCGCTGCTTCATGCCATGCGAGTACGTCTGCCCCAGATCGTCGAGGAAGCCGGACAGCTCAAAGAGGTCCGTCAGGTAGGCGACCCTCTCGTCAGTGGCGCGCCGGTCCATGCCATACATGGCTCCGACGAACTGGAGGAACTCGCGCCCGGTGAGCTTGTCGTACAGAAACGGCTGGTCGGGAACGTAGCTCAAGAGGGCACGGGCCTCGATGTACTGTTTCTGAACGTCGTAGCCGCAGAGGAAGACGCGGCCGGCGGTGGGGCGGAGCAGGCCGACGATGAGCTTGATGGTGGTCGTCTTGCCGGCGCCGTTGGGACCGAGGAAAACGAACAACTCGCCGGGCGAAACTTCGAGATTAAGGTTGTTGACTGCCGTCATCCGGCCAAAGCGTTTGACGAGGCCCTCGACCCTAATCATCACGGGCTCCGGTTGCTGGGGTGCGGATGGCTCGCCGGCAGGCCTCGAAGGCCATTTCGGCAGTGATGTCTTCCATGCAGCGGTGGTCCCGCCGGCAGGTCTTCTTTTGACATGGCCCGCAGCCGGCGTCCACGCGGACCAGGTGATCGTTCTCGCGTGTGCTCGTTGAATAGCCGGGGTGCGTCGGCCCGATGATGCAGACCGTTGGGATGCCGAATGCGACGCCGTAGTGACGAGGTCCCGAGTCCGTGGTGACGAGCAGGCGGCTCCGAGCGACGACGCTCTTGAGAAGGTGGAGGTCTATGCCGCCACTCGTCAGGTCGGCAATTGGAACGCGCGAGCCGCTGATGATCTGGGTGGCGGTGTCGCGTTCGCTCGGAGGGCCAATCACGGCGATCCGGGGGCCGTATTCGTGCTGGAGGAGTTCGGCAAGCCTGGAAAACCGCTGCGAGGGCCACCGCTTGGACGGGCCGAACGCCGCACCGGGATGCAGGAGGAAAAGGTCTGAACCGGGTTGCACGCCCTGGCGCTGCAAGGCTTGATCGGCACGCGCGGCATCCGCCTCGGAGAAAAACAGTTGAGTAGTTCGGTCGCGAACAGCTACGCCCACCTTCTCGCAGAGGCGGAGGTAGAAATCCACCATGTAGGTCGGCTTGAAGCGGCCGTTCTCAGAGGGGCGTGGCACGGCGTCCGTGAGGAGAAACGAGCGGCAATCCCTGGCGAATCCAACCCGGCGCGCCACGCGGCCGAGGCGGAGCATCAGGGCCGCACTGAATGAATTCGGGAGCGCAAAGCCAAGCTCGCATTGGGTGTCGCGCAACTGGCGCGTGCAGCGCAGAAACTCGGACGCAGTCCCGCGTTGGCCCAGGGGATAGGGGAGCAGCTCATCGAACCACGGCGCGCCTCGCAACACGGGCTCGACGTCGCTGCGGACAATGGCGGTGATGTGCGCGCTCGGGAAGTGCTCGCGGACGGCGCGCAGCGTCGGGGTAGCCATGACCGCGTCGCCTATCCAGTTGGGCACTCTGATGCACAGGCGGCGGAGGCCGTCGTATGGCAGAGATCGGTCCGTCATGTCGGTGTTATGTCCGGGAGGGCGCGGCCGACCACAGGGCCGGGGTTGCCTTGCCAAGGTGAATACCATATTATAGCTGCGCCCATCAGGGGATTCATACAGCCTGCGGCCCGGCAGCCCATGAGCCTGCTGCGAGAGGTCGGCGGTTGTGCGTGATCGGGAGGAAGTGAGATGAGGATTGCGGTGAACGGCGCAGCGGGCGCCATGGGCAAGCGCGTCATTGCCCTGTTGAAGGAATTCCAGGGGTGCGAACTGGTCGCGGCCCTCGAACGGCCGGGGCATCCGGATATGGGCAAGGATGCGGGCGTGCTGGCAGGGCTCGAGCCTGACGGCGTGCAGGTATCCGCCTCAATGTCCGGCGACCCGGACGTGCTCATTGACTTCAGCTCTCCCGGCGCGGCGATGGAGAGGGCCATCGAGTGCGCTGAACGCGGGGTCGCCGCCCTCGTGGGCACGACGGGGCTCACATCTGAGCAGGTCGCGGAGATCAAAGAGCGCGTGGCGCGCCGCGTGCCGGTGCTGATAGCCCCTAACATGTCGCTCGGCATCAACCTTCTTTTCCGGCTGGTGGAAGACGTCGCGCGCGCCCTGGGAGAGGGCTACGACGTAGAGATCGTGGAGACACACCACCGCCGCAAGAAGGACGCGCCCAGCGGCACTGCCATGGAGCTGGCGCGAAGGATATGCAAAGCGCTCAACAGAGATCCGAACGCGGCCCTTTCGTATGGCCGACAGGGATTGGCTGGACCCAGGAAGCCGCAAGAGATCGGCATCCATGCCGTGAGGGGAGGGGACATTGTCGGCGATCACACGGTGATGTTCATGGCCGACGGCGAACGGATAGAGCTGACGCACCGTGCGACGAACCGGGATGTGTTCGCACGCGGAGCCATTCGGGCCGCTGTGTTCTTAGCGGGGCAGCGGCCGGGGATGTACTCAATGCAAGATGTAGTTGCCTGAAGCGGGGGCCAGGCGCCGGACCGTGTGGGGGCAGGACGTGCACCGGAAACACATCACGTCGCATTCGTCCACATGTTGTTCACATTGCCCAGGAGCGTCTGGGAAGTGAGCTGCCCCAACACGGTGAGGGCCGTAACCACTATGACGACGGCCAGGGCGAGTATGAGCGCATACTCGACCAGGCCCTGTCCTCGATTTCGTCGCGCTTTAGGCATTTTGCATCCATCCGGCAAAAGGCGCGTGAGCGAGAGGCCCTTACAGGTACGCCATGCCCTCGAGCCACTCCTGTCCCAGGGCCCGTCCGAACCTGAAGGACGGGCCCCGACAGTCACTCTCAGGTGGCATTCGCCAAGGTATTGGCCACGTTGCTCATTGCACGCTCGGTGTGGCTGCCGAGGGCTGTCAAAGCAACGATCACGACAATCGCCACCAGGGCCAGGATGAGTGCGTACTCAACAAGGCTCTGGCCCTTTTTCGACCGCAACGCCATCCACACCTTAGTCAGGAACCGTGTCACTCCCGACCTCCTTGAGACGAAGGACACTGGACAAGGGCGGGGCCGGTGCTTCGCGGCACAGATCAGCTACCTGCCCTCAGGAACGACCGCCTTTCACACTTGAAAGGCCTATCCGTACGGAGCCTGACCAAGTCAGCAACTCCGCACCACCGAAGGCCACACTACGCAAAGTGGTGCGGACCTTCGGCCGAACTCACGTGGCATTCGCCAGCGTGTTGGCTACGTTGCTCATGGCATTCTGGGTATGCGAACCAAGAGCCGTCAGAGCAACGATTACAACGATTGCCACCAGGGCCAGGATGAGCGCGTACTCGACAAGGCTCTGGCCCTTCTTAGACCGCAATGCCATCCAGACCTTTGTTAGGAACCGATTCACACCCAACCCTCCTTACAGGATAGAGAAACACCAAGGCACATTGCGACAGGGGCACGGAAGCGCAAAGCCCATGCCGCTAAGGGCTTGCGCGAGTTAGGCTGCGGCCATAAAAGCGTAACATATTGTGTTCTGTGGATTTACAATTACAGTCCGGCAGGTCCAGCTGCCCCGTGAAGGTGCGTGCGCAGGCCAATATGAGCCACTCTGCCCCTGGAAACGGGCAAGGAAAAACCAGGGGCGATGTGGCTTTCTTGCGCCGAAACCTGCCGGCGATGACATCAGCACAAGCACGCCGAGCCGCTGCGGAGATCCCGACTCGAGGATAACCGGCGATGTTGCCCGGGGACACCGGTCTCATTCGCCGGCCGACCGCGGCACAGCCCAGACTGCGCATCTTCGGCATCAGGGGGCCTGGCTTCCAGGGGAGAACTCGCCACCCTTGCTCATATGAGCGCTGTTGCTGGACCCCAATCCCGGCCTTCGGGCATTCCCGCCGGCCTGACGGCTGCAAGCGAATGAGGCGCCTCGCTCGGCCTCGTGGCGGAGGAGCCCGCTCCGCAACAGCGCCCAACGTAACGATACGAGAGACCTCCATCCGCCCGGGACGCTACGGCGGTACCGCGCCGAAGAGCCCGCGCAAAGCCGAGCAGTCCGCGGAACCACGGAGACTCTTGCGAGACCATCGGGCGAATGCTCGCCAACTCCGTTTGCGCACAGCTGCGGGGCGCCAGAGCGTTGAAAGTGACATAATATATGTTATCAGACGTTGTGCTTACGGCCGAGGACCGCCTGATTCTCCACAGGGATAGGAAATTCTGTTTTGAGTGAGGACCGCGGCCGACCGGAGAGCCCTACCCCTGCACGATCATGCCTTGATCCACTTGCGCAAGGTCGGCGGGGTCGAGTTCCTCGTACTCGCGGAATTGCAGGAGTGACTTGCCGACTCGGATGTGGTCGCGGTCGAAGATGGGCTTGGCTGCAAGGATTCGCTGGTCGTTCACCTGTGTGCCGTGTGAGCTCTTCAGGTCCGCGATGCGCCAGAGCCCCTGTTGACACTCGATGCGAGCATGGGCACCGGAGACGGTGCTATCGGTGAGCTTCAGGTTGCACTCGCGATTGCGGCCGAGAACGTAGACCTCGCCCCCGCGGAGAGGCCACCCTTTTCCCTCATCATCGCCGCGCACGACCTTCAGAAACGCGCCGCTTGGTTCCATGAATGTTTCTCCATCGTAGAGCATACCGCCTTAGCTAATGAGCAGCCCGATGCCGCCGGCAATGCCGCGCTTAAGGCTGTCGGGGATCGCCTCCATGATCTTGGAGCGGAAGCCAAAGAAAGACAGCAAGACGAAGATAGCGCCCCCTGCAAAGACCGCGGTCAGGGCCTGCCGCCAGGTGTAGCCCCATGCAAGCACTACGATATACGTAATGTAGGCATTGTGGCCCATGGCGGGGGCAAGGGCGATAGGGTAGTTAGCCAGGAACGCCATCAGGACGCAGGCTATTGCGCTGGCTACGCAGGTTCCGATGAACGCGGCGGCCATCGGGATACCGGCCTGGGCCATCATGGCGGGCTGGACGAAGAGGATGTAAGAGAGGGCCATGAAGGTGGTGATGCCGCCGAGGATCTCGCGTCGGACGGTGCTTCCGCGTTCGCGGATCTGAAAGGTCCTGTCGAGGAATGCCACGGCTCCGCCCTCCCCTGCCGAAATCCCAGGAGATTGTCGGCCTACGAGGCCGCTATTGTCCGTCGGATTCGCATGCCCGTGCTCGATCCACGACTGTGAAGCCCGCCTTCCGCACGGCTCGGGACGTGATTATATACGCCGGAATCGTGGGAGTTCAAGATGGAGAAACTGCCCCGGGAAGCTGTGCTCCAGATGGCAGTCAATGTCTGGCGGGCCGGCTGAGCCTGCCAATATGGCAGCGCCCCCAGAGCACATCGGGATTCCGGGAAAGGCCCATGAGGATCAAACAGCAGGGACAGATCGTATCTTATTCAGCAATAGGAGGTTAAGCGCACGACGCATCTACTGGTATCGCATTTGCGAGCTATCAATAGATTAACCAGAGCGTGGGAGCCTTTTTCGGCGCGAGCAGAAACCAGGAGGCCGTTGAGATGGCTAAGGGGAAGATTATCGGCATAGACTTAGGCACGACCAACTCGGTCGTAGCGGTGATGGAAGGCGGCAAGCCCACCGTCATCCACAATCAGGACGGGGCACGTCTGACCCCTTCAGTCGTGGCCTTCACGCCCGAAGGCGAAAGACTGGTCGGCATCAAGGCCAAGCGGCAGGCGGTGACGAACCCCAAGAATACTGTCTTCAGCATCAAACGCTTCATGGGGCGCCGGCATACGGAGGTGGCTGAAGAGGAGAAGATGGTGCCTTACGACATCGTCGGCCGGCCGGACGAATTGGTGAAGGTCAGGGCTGGCGGCAAAGAGTACACGCCGCCTGAGATCTCCGCGATGATCCTCCAGGCACTGAAGCGGGCGGCTGAGGATTACCTCGGCGAGCAGGTGGAGCGGGCGGTCATTACGGTGCCAGCGTACTTCAATGACAGCCAGAGGCAGGCAACCAAAGACGCTGGAACCATCGCCGGGTTGAAAGTGGAGCGCATCATCAATGAGCCGACGGCTGCTTCGCTGGCTTACGGGCTTGACAAAAAGAAGGACGAGAGGATTGCGGTCTTCGACTTCGGGGGGGGGACCTTCGACATCTCGATCCTGGAAGTCGGCGAAGGGGTCTTCGAAGTGAAGTCCACTAACGGCGACACCCACCTGGGCGGGGATGACCTCGACAAAGCGCTGGTGGATTACGTTGCGGACGAGTTCCAGAAACAGCAAGGCATAGACCTTCGCAAGGACCTGATGGCACTGCAGCGGCTGAGGGAGGCGGCGGAGGCAGCCAAGTGCGACCTGTCCACCTTGCCGACGACAGAGGTCAACCTGCCGTTCATCACGGCAGATGCAACGGGTCCGAAGCATCTGCACCTGACGCTCACGCGCGCGAAGTTCGAGGAGACCTGTGCGCGCATCCTGGAACGGCTGAAGGCTCCGTGCCTCCGCGCGATGGAGGACGCCAAGCTCCGGCCCGAGGAGGTTGACGAAGTCGTTCTCGTGGGCGGCTCAACGCGCATTCCGAAAGTTCAGCAGATCGTGAGGGACGTTTTCCACAAGGAGCCGAACAAAGGCGTGAACCCGGACGAAGTGGTTGCGGTCGGAGCCGCGATCCAGGCGGGCGTGCTGTCTGGCGAAGTACAGGACATTGTGCTCGTGGACGTTACCCCCCTTTCGTTAGGCATCGAGACTTTGGGCGGCGTGACCACGGTCCTGATAGCGCGCAACACGTCCATTCCGACGAGCAAGAAGGAGATATTCAGCACCGCGGCCGACAACCAGACAAGCGTAGAGATACACGTTGTGCAGGGCGAGCGCGTTATGGCCGCGGACAACCGCACGCTGGGCAGGTTCCAACTTACTGGGATTCCACCCGCTCCGCGAGGGATACCGCAGATCGAGGTAAGCTTTGACCTAGACGCCGACGGCATTCTCCAGGTCAGGGCGACTGACCTCGGGACAGGCAAGGAGCAGCATGTCGAGATAAAGAGCAGTTCCGGGCTGACGGAATCTGAGGTCGAGCACATGCGCAAGCAGGCCGAAGAGCACGCGGGCGAGGACCGTCAGCGGCGCGAACTGGCCGAACTCCGAAACCAGGCAGATCAGCTCGCGTACAGTGTTGAGAAGACCGTGAAAGAGCACGGCACCAAGATCAGCGACAGCGAGCGCAAAGATATAGAGGAAGCCATCGAGGAGCTGCGCAAAGTCAAGGACACGGCCGACAAGGACACCCTCCAGCGGAAGATCGAGGCCTTGCAAACGGCCTCCCATCGTCTGGCCGAGGCAATCTATCAGCAGTCAAGGGGCCGCCAGGCCAGCGGCGGAACGGGCGGCACTGGAGGCGCCGGCGGCGCCGGCGGACAGCAGCAGGAGCGGCGCGAGGACCGCGGTGACGGCGGAGATGTCGTGGACGCCGAATTTGAAGTGAAGGAGTGAGATGCGTCCTGAGCGTTACACGATAAAGACGCGCGAGGCGCTGGAGGCTGCGCAAGCGGCGGCCAGGGCGAGCAGCCAGCAGCAGATCACCGGCCTTCACCTGTTGCAGGCCTTGCTCGCGCAATCCGGCGGCATCACGCGCCCCCTCCTTCAGCGCCTGGGCGTTGATGTTGAAGCCATCGCGGCTTCTACGCAGGCGGAGTTGGCCAAGCTTCCGCAGGTGCGAGGCGCCGCGGGACAGCTCTACCTGGCGCCAGACCTCGCCGAAGCGCTGGAGGAAGCCGAGAAGCAGGCCGTCCAGATGAAAGACGATTTCGTCAGTGCCGAGCACCTGTTGCTTGCCTTCCTGGCGCGGCCGGCGACGGCCGCAGGCAAGATCCTCCAGCAACACGGCGTGAGCCGCGAAGGGCTGCTTGCAGCGCTCAAGGAAGTGCGCGGCACCCAGCGCGTCACGGATGAAAGTCCCGAAGAGAAGTATCAGGCGCTGGAACGCTACACGCGGAACCTGGTTGAGATGGCCGCTCGGGGCAAGCTGGACCCTGTGATTGGCCGGGACCAGGAGATTCGGAAGGTCATCCAGGTGCTTGGACGGCGCACGAAGAACAACCCGGTCCTTATCGGGGACCCAGGCGTCGGCAAGACGGCCATCGTCGAGGGGCTCGCGCAACGTATCGTCAACGGGGACGTGCCGATGGGGCTCAAGAACAAGCGCGTGCTCGCCCTCGACATGGGCGCGCTGATAGCGGGAACGAAGTACCGGGGCGAGTTCGAAGAGAGGCTCAAGGCCGTTCTGCGCGAGATAGAGTCTTTCGGCGACGTCATCCTATTCATAGACGAATTGCATACGGTTGTTGGAGCCGGGGCGGCCGAAGGTGCCGTGGATGCTGCCAACCTGCTGAAACCTGCCCTCGCACGGGGCGAGCTGCACTGCGTCGGCGCAACCACCGTGGAAGAGTACCGCAAGCACGTAGAGTCGGACGCCGCCCTGGAGCGGCGTTTCCAGCCGATCCTGGTCGAGCCCCCCACTGTCGAGGACACGATCGCTATCCTGCGCGGCCTGAAGGAGAGATATCAGGTCCACCACGGCGTGCGCATCATGGATAGCGCCCTCGTCGCGGCCGCGAAACTGAGCGACCGCTACATCGCCGACCGCTACCTGCCCGACAAAGCCATTGATTTGATGGATGAGGCGGCGTCGAAACTGCGAATGGAGATTGACAGCGTCCCGTCTGAACTAGATCAGGTGCGCCGGCGCATCACTCAGCTCCAGGTCGAACTGGAGGGCTTGAAGAAGGAGACGAGCGCGGCTGCCAAAGAACAGGTGCGGCGCCTGGAGAAGCAGATCGGCGACCTGAAGGAGCAGGACAGCGCGCTGCGCACGCAGTGGGAGAACGAGAAGGAGACCATCGGCAAAATCCGCCAGCTCAACCAGGATATCGAGCAGGCCGGCATGGACGAACAGGCGGCGCAGCGCGAGGGCAACCTCCTGCGCGTCAGCGAGATCCGCTACGGCAAGATGCTGGAGCTTCACAAGGAACTTGAGCAACAGCAGGCGCGCCTCGCCGAAGTTCAGAAACATCAGCGGCTCCTGAAGGAAGAAGTGGAGCCGGAGGACATCGCCGAGATCGTTTCCCACTGGACCGGCGTGCCTGTGCAGCGACTGCTCGAAAGCGAGCGCCAGAAACTGCTGAACATGGAGGATGAGTTGCACAAGCGCGTCGTCGGGCAGGACGAGCCGATTCGCGCTGTCTCCAATACCGTGAGGCGCGCCCGAGCCGGCCTGCAAGACCCGAACCGCCCGTTGGGCTCTTTCATGTTCCTGGGCCCGACCGGCGTCGGCAAGACCGAGCTGTGCAAAGCGCTCGCGCAGTTTCTCTTCGACGACGAGGATGCCCTGGTCCGGTTTGACATGAGCGAGTTCATGGAGCAGCACTCCGTTGCCAGGCTCATCGGCGCGCCGCCGGGCTACGTCGGCTACGAAGAAGGCGGGCGGCTTACGGAAGCCGTGCGGCGGCGCCCGTACAGTGTGGTGCTCTTCGACGAAATCGAGAAAGCGCATCGCGAAGTGTTCAACGTCCTGCTGCAGGTGTTGGACGACGGGCGCTTGACCGACGGCAAGGGGCGCACGGTAAGCTTCAGGAACACTATCATCGTCATGACATCAAACATCGGCAGTCAGTGGTTTGCCGACCCTGCTGCCGCGCAAGACCGGGAAGGGGTGCGGGAGCGCGTGTCGGAGGCCTTGCGCGAGCGCTTCCGGCCTGAATTCCTCAACCGCGTGGACGACGTCATCATCTTCAGCCCGCTCACCAAAGAGATGCTGGAAGAGATCTGCGAGATTCAGCTGCGGCGAGTGCAGGAGCGCCTCGCCGGCCAGGGCATCTCCTTCGAAGTCACGCCGGCCGCAAGGCGGTTGCTTGCAACCGAAGGCTTCGACCCCATCTACGGGGCGCGCCCCCTGAAGCGAACCATCCAGCGCGAGATCGAAAATCCGTTGGCTGAGAAAGTGCTTGAGGGCGACATCCCCCAGGGCGGCAAGATTGCTGTGGACGCCGCCGGGGGAGAGATCGTCTTCCTGACCCAGCCCCGGACCGCAGCTCAGGCGGCCCAACGTGACGAGGCACAGGCGTGAAATCCCCCCTGAAGGTCGCCGTCTTTCAGATGGCCACAACATTCGATGTTCTCGTCAATGCACGCAAGGTCAAAGCCGCCATCGAATCTGCCGCCGGATTGGGCGCCAACCTCCTGATACTGCCGGAATGCGCTCTCAGTGGTTATCTCCCCCGCCGCGATCTGGACTTTGGAGCGTTGGAAACCGCCGAGGCTGAGGTGGCCCGCTGCGCAGCCGGCTCCGCCCTGTGGCTGGCCCTGGGCACCACGCGCCGCCGCGGAGGCAAGTGGCGCAACGTCGCCCTGCTCTGCTCGCCGGGCGGTACAACCTCGGTCTACGAGAAGACTCACCTGACGCCTGATGACGCGCTCCTCTTCGCCGCAGGCGATGAGTTGCCCGTCTTCCGCGCCGGCGCGTGGACGGTCGCGATGCAGATATGCTTTGACATGCGCTTCGCTGAGAACTGGCGCATACTGCGCCGCAAAGGCGCGGAATTGGTAATCCACCTTTCGAACGCTTCGCTGAGCGATGGCTGGAAGGTGCCGGTCCTCGAAGGAGCAATCCGCAGCCGCGCCGCCGACAACGGGATGTTCGTGGCGAGCGCCAACGACGCCAGGGCACCCCAAATGATGGTCAGCGCCGTCTGCGATCCGGACGGACGGGACCTGGCAAGGGCTCCCGAAAACGAAGAGACGATACTTGTGGCGGAGATTGACAGGTCGGCCGTGAAGAGCAATTTCCTCGAGGCCCGCCGCACGGACCTCTGGGGTGGCCCTGAGAACGCCCCCTTCCTGCTTAGTTAGAGGCTCTTAACCTGGCCTCCCACCAGATCCCTTATTCGCACTTCCGCATGCATGGCCGCTGTTATGCCTTCTCCCACGGCCGTCCCCACTTGCCGGTAGGAACCCCTGCGCACGTCCCCTACCGCATAGACGCCCTTGACATCCGTTTCCATGTTGAAGTCCACGGGAATGATGCCGCCCGCCACGTCAGGCAAGATGTGCATCAGATACCCCGTGTTCGGCTCATGACCGACGAAGACGAACACGGCATCACAATCGAGGCGCGACTCGGCGTTCGTCTTGACTTGGCGCACCGTCACGCCCTCGACGTGCGCTTCGCCGTTCACTCGCGTCACCACCGTGTCGAGGATGAACCTGATCTTCTTGTTCTCTTGCGCTTCCTTCACGTGCCCTGCACGTCCGCGGAACTGCGAGCGCCGATGGATCAGAACCACCTCAGAGGCGAACCTCGTCAGGAACACGCTCTCGGTTAAAGCCGCGTCACCTCCGCCGACCACGGCCACCTTCTTGCCGCGGAAGAATGGCCCGTCGCAGGTGGCGCAGTAGCTGACGCCCTTGCCGGCCAGTTCCCTCTCGCCGGGCACGTCGAGTTTGCGGTGATACGCACCCGACGCAGCGATGACGATGGGTGCCACGTACTCACCGTTGTCGGTCGGGACCCGCTTCATCCCCCCTTCGAGGAGCACGTCGTTTGCGGGCGAGTTGACGATCTCCACCCCGAACTTGGTGGCGTGCGCAACCATTCTGTCCACCAACTCCGCGCCGCTGATGCCATCCGCAAACCCCGGGTAGTTGTCCACGTCGTAAGCTTCCACGATCTGGCCGCCTACCACGAGGCGCTCGAGCACGGTCGTTTTCATCAGGGCCCGGCCGGTGTACACGGCGGCCGCTAATCCCGCCGGCCCCGCGCCGATAATGACTACCTCGCGTTCTTCTGCCATAGGCGCCCTCTCCTATCGTTGTTCAGGTACCCGCGTCGTGAGGACCGCATCCGTCCAGCGGCACATCCCCCCCACCCCTCGTCGCAGATATGGTGCACCCTGGCGCTGACCCTGTTCACACTATATCCTGGTTCGTCAAAGCAGGGCAAGCACCGGCCCCCTACTGCCCGACCCAGCCCCCCTCTTGCCACAACATCATGTTAAAGCGCACAAGTGGGTCCCCCCACCCTGCAGGCTTCGCAGTCAGCAGAGCGAGATATGTCGTGGCTCCCCGCTGAAGCCTGACGAACATGCAGCCGTTCTTGGGTAACCGCCAACTTAGGTCGGGCCGTTCGGCAGCCAGCGTCGCAACGAGCGAGTTTGTGTCAGGGGACCCCAGGAGTATGCAGAGGTGCTGAAGCGGCGTGCTGGACAGGTCGGCAATGCTTAGCACAGGCAGGGCCACGCCGCCCTTCGTCTTGATCATCTGGTTGAGGGTCTCGGCCTGGGCGCGTTGCTCGGGGGAGTCCGGGTCAACTGCGATGACCGCGGCTGCCTCTCCCCGTGCGATAAGAGCAATGTCGTTCCAGTAAACGCTGGCGACGGGCGCACGTTTCTCCCCCAGAAGCGACAGTTCTTCGAGGACCTGCCGCTTGGAAAGGCCCCGGGCAGTGCCGGGGCCGCCCTCTGCTCTGATGCCCGCGTCCGACCTTCTCTTGTACCAGTCGAGCATCCGGAGATAATTCACCTCATCCATGCCATCACGGAAGCCCTCCCAGGCCAGGCTGCTCAAGTGCCGCACCTCGGCCGCCCGGCGTTCAGTCGGGGCGACTTCTTCCGACGCCGCGGTGCCACCGGGCGGCGGCACCGTTGAGCCAAAGATAACTATGTCCGCTCCGCTCCGCGTGACCCGCTGCGCATAGCGGCGGCCCTGCTCGGCGGAAAAGCTATCCGGCAGGCCTGCTACCCACAGGCCGACCTCCGCCCGAACGGGCAGAACAGACCGAATCAAAGGCACGGAATCGGCAAGTCCGCCGTCACACACGACAAGACGGCTCAGGTCGGCGAGGCTGCCCGGTACGACCCCCCGCCCGCCGGGCGTGCCGCGGTCCTGCATGAGTTGCAGCACGGTCTCATCATATGGGCCGCACACGGACCATCCGGCTCTACGCATAAGACCGGCGGCCGCCAGCCACCCGTCCGTCAGGTCTGCCTGTCCCAATGGCGCTCTTGCCGAAAAATACAGATTTCTGAAACCCATTTCGCGCAAGTGCGAGGCGAACTGCCGCCAGAAAGATTCGGCGAACGGCGCCTGCCCCTTCTCGGGCATTCCTGGAAGGGTCAGGTTAGCCAGCGACAAGTCGCCGCATACCGTAATGTCACTTAAGCCGGACAGCAGCAAGCGCCCGAGGCATGGGTTCGCCGGGCTGAAGTCCAGCGCCGGCGGGTTGACTATCGCCTCCTGCGGTTCCCTCCGCAGCCACTCCTCCAGGGAAACTCCGTCGCCCGACTCGCTCCGTACCAGGACAAAATGCGGGCGCAACACGTCATGGAGGTCCAAGGCCACATTCGTGATTTCGTGCTCCTTCAAGCTCTCGCACGGCGGCGCGCCCGGTGCCTCGTCCGTCCACAGGCTGCAGAGCGGGACGTTGAGGTGCATCCTCGCGAACCCGGGCCGGGGCCTCCGGACCGGCCACACCCGGACTGACAGCGGAAGCGCCGCGAGGCCCGAATTAGGAGTGCACTCAATCTGGCCGTTGTAGGTTGCCGCTTCGATGTCCGGCGTGTCCAGGAGCAGCGCCGCCAGCCCGTTCAACCCCCAGGGAGGACCTTCAACGGGCACGATCAAGCCCGGGACGTCTGTGCTCTCGCCCCTCGACGGCCCCAGGACACAAGCCAGTCTCAAGGCTGACGGGGGCAGCCTCTTGACGCCCCGAGCGGCGATCAGGTCCGAAATCCTGAACTGGGCCGTCTGCCCTGGTCCACCTGCGGCAAACCCCATAGGGAGCGTTTCCCGCTCCCCGACGCCCACGTCAGCCTGCAAGCCGGCAAGCGGCGCTCCCTGCGCGCCGAGGAAAGCTGGCGCCTGGCCTTGTCCACCGCGCGGCGATTCGGATGCCCATCCGGGCACCTCTGTCAGCTCGAGTGTCTCAACGCTCTGCTTGGTGTCGGGCACGAAACTCAAGGCCCCGTTTTCCCATGTGCAGCGCCCGAGCAGGACCGGGTCCGTGATGCCCGGCAGAATCAACTCTGCGCGGTACGGGCCGGGGGCGGGCGGCTGCCAGTAAAACGACAGCGCCTCCCGCTTGCCGCACAGTATCTCCCGAGCGACCGCTGGAATCGTCTCCCCGGTTCCGAGCGCACTGTTCGCCACCCTCAGCGCCACCTGGCCGCTCCCGAGGTCACTTAGCGGGAGAAGCCCGAGGTTCACCCGCGCCATGTTGCCTGCACTCTCGACCCCTACCGAGCACAGGAATTGTTCCGTGACTTTCGACGGCTCTGCGAGTCCCTCGAAGGGAGCCAGTCCGAGTTCTCCTTTGAGGATCCGGCCCGACGGCACTATCGCGGTCGCCCCGTCCATCTCAATGGCCGTTCCCTCACCCGCGGCCCACACAAGAGCACTGCTCAGGCTGCCCGTCTTGGCCAGCACGGCCACTCCTTGCGTAGCCGGCGACGCTACGCTGAACCACCGCACCTGGCCGAGCACCTCCCCCCCATGCGAGAGCGAGGAAACCGAGCGCTGCAGCAGCCCCGACTGGTCGCATGTGCGGACGTCCCACTCCCGTGCGCCGCCCCGCTCAAGCTGGAATCCGATATTGAGCCTCTCGTTGCGAGAAGACCCGTTCTCCACCACGTAATTCACGACCGCCACTTGGCTTGCTCGAAGGAGCGAGATAGTCTTTTCGACCTTGAGGCCGGACCCGTCAGTCCAGTTCAGGGCCAGCACGGCAACCGCCTCGGAGCCCGTCTGGTACGCAACGTGGTAGCGGCAGAGGCGGCCGCCAACCGTGTCTCGTCCGAGCAACGCCGCTGCCCTGCCGGAGGCAGGCGCCCCTTCTGCGCCTGAGAGGCCGATGGCGCCACCGTCAGCCGGGTCAACAATTGCGCGGAGGAAGCCGTTGGTTATCACATAGACCGTGCGATCCTGACTGAGTTCCTCCCGCAGCTCGACCGCTGCCGCTGCGTGCCGGCAAACCAGACTCCCAAGGAGCACCAGAGCCGGCAGGAGCAAGACGCCTACCCGGTGTCCGCTTTTCCCAGCGTCCATATCATTCCCACGGCGGACGCAGTGTGCTGGTCGGCCGTACAGGGCCTCCCCTTTCGCCTCCGACCTGCAGAGTTCGGACCGCCTCATCAGAGCCTCTTCTTGATGGCTTGCAGCAGAGCGCTCATCTCGCCTTCCTTATAGGAGAGTTGGCGCCAACCGAACGCAAACCCATCGCCATGATGGCGCGGGATCACATGGAAATGGACGTGCTCCACAAGCTGGCCGGCGACCCTGCCGTCGTTCTGGAGTATGTTGAAAGCCGAGCTTCCGGTTGCCCCCCGAACTGCAGCGGCCACCTTCCTGGCCATCAGGATCGCTGTCTGAAGCTCCTCGTCGGTCAGGTCGAGAAGGCTCATGACGTGCCTTTTCGGCACGATCAGGGCGTGTCCGGGGTTCACGGGGCTGATGTCCAGAAAGCTCGTTACGCTCTCCGCCTCCACGAGCTTTGCCGCCGGTATGCCGCCTGCGACTATCTTGCAGAAGACGCACCCCGCCATCGGACCGGCCTCCCTTAGGTCTGAAACACTGGATGAGCCGGCCTCACATTATACGTCCGAAGGCGTGCAGGTGCAGCCGCCGGCCACGCAAATAGTCCACGTCACGGATGGAATCCCACTTTGCGAATTCTACGAACTGCTGTCACCCGCAAGGCACGTGCCGACAGGCGGCAGTAGCTGGGCTACGCCGCAGCTTGTACTTCGTGCAATGGCCCTCGCATAGTATAATAAGATTCCGTTCCTTGCGCCGCCCGCCGCGGCTCGGCCCCGGCCTTTTCCGAATTGCCGTCTGTAAGTCCGGCCGTACGTCTTGTTCCCTCGCAGAGGAGATTCCATGGACTGGCTAATGCCGCTTGCCATATCGGCCGCCGACCGGACCCAATGGCCTCCCAAGACCGGGCTGGGGTGGTTCTGGTTCCTCTTTGGCGTCGGGGCTCAGGCGGCCTTTGCCAGTCGTTTCCTGGTCCAGTGGCTGGCCTCGGAAAAGCGCGGCAGGAGCTACGTTCCCATCTCCTTCTGGTACATCAGTCTGATAGGCGGGATCATGCTTCTCACCTACTCCGTGTGGGTCCAGAATCCCATCTTCATGCTCGGCCAGGCGACGGGATGTTTTGTTTATATCCGCAACCTCATGCTGCTGCGCCGCGAGAAAACACAGTTGTCGGCTCCTCATCCCGAGGAGAAGGCATAGGCAGTCGAGCAGCCGACCGGGGCCGGTGGCCGGAGCCCGGTTCATGAACTGGCCGTGGCTGGACTTCCCCAGCGCCAGCCTCCTTCGGAGGCAACCGTTGCGATGAGACTGCTGCGTACAGGACGGTACGTTCTTCTCAGCGGCCTCGTGCTGCTGATTGCGCACGTTGGATGGCTGATTGCCGAAAGAGGCACACCCCATCCTATCCTCCCCCCCGCCGGTGAGGTCATCGCCGGCAAAGCCCCGCTCACCTTCGCAGTGGTCGGGGATACCCATTGCCATACAGCCGTGCTCGACCAGATGGCGGAACAGGCGAAGCAAGAGGGCACAATGTTCGTCGTTCACGTCGGTGACCTCACCGACCATGGCGACGCACGGGGGTACGAGTGGGTCCTTCACGAACTTGCCGAGAGTGCCTCAAAGCTCCCCTTCTGCCCCGTCCCCGGCAACCACGATTGCGCCGACAAGACGCCAAATGCAAAGGAGCGCTACGCAATGTACAGCAACGCGTTCGGGCCCCGCGAGTACTGGTTCGCCTGCGACAACGCCCTGTTTGTCGCGCTCGACGACTCGACAAGATCTGTGCAGCCTGCCGATGTGGAATGGCTGGACGAGACTCTGGGCCGATTGCGGGCACAGTACAAGGCCTGTTTCGTATTCATGCACGTCCCGCTCGGTCACGCTCCAACGCCCACCCGTCCGGGCCCCAAGGACCGTGGGGATCTCCTTGCCGAAATTCTCAACAAGTGGAACGTAACGGCCGTATTCTGTGGCCATATTCACACCTATATTCAGGACACTATAGGCAACGTCCCTCGTTACATCAGCGGCGGGGGCGGCGGGCGGCTCGAAGTCCCGGGCGAGAGCCATCACTACCTTCTATGCCGGGTCGGCACGGACGGCCGCCTCACCGTCGAGAAGAAGAACGTAGCCGCGAGCGATGCGGACTGGCTTGAGCGCGGGATGTGGTGGGCTTGCTGGGGGAACAAGACCCTTGTCGCGGCCGCCGCCTTGGTAGGGCTCGGCGTCATGCTGATGTGGCGCGCGAGCCGCCGAAAGAGCTTCGCCAGTGGGAGTGCCCCGGGCTAACCCATCTCAACAGCGTGCGCCCGCTCTCGCTCAGGCCGTCGAAGTCCTGGTTCAGCCCCTGCCCTGCCTCCGGGTGACTGAGCAACCGCGGCCCAACAAGGCTGTTTCATGCCCGCATCACCCGCCGATGCTGCCGGTAGAGCTTCAGCCACCCATCAACATCCCCGACCGGCACCGACACCCCGCGACTTCGCTCCTGATGCAAAAGCCAGTCGTAGATATCTTCCGCTGCACGCGCCATCGTCGCCGCAATCATCGCCACCAGCGGCGCCTTCCCCTCAGCCCAACACTCCACGTTCGGCTTCGCCGTCGCCACAGCCCTCTCTCGCCTTGACTTCCTTCCTCACGAACCCTACCATTGTACCCGCCTGAGCTTGCATAACGAGTGGCATGCCGCACGCCCTCCTCCCCAATCGGAGGTACTTACATGCCCGTCCCCGACTTCCAATCCATCATGCTCCCCCTTCTGCGCCTCGCCGCCGACGGCAAGGAGCACTTCGTCCGCGATGCCGTCGAGGCTCTCGCTAGTCACTTCGGCCTCAGCGACGCCGACAGACAGCTCATGTTGCCATCGGGCAGGGCCCGCCTTTTTGACAACCGTTTCGCCTGGGCCAAGACCCACCTCACCAAGACACTTCTACTCCAGGCCACCCGCAGGGGTTACTTCAAGATCACGGAAAGGGGCTTCAATGCCCTCAGAGACGCTCCCGACAAAGTCGACCTCCACTTCCTCAACCGCTTTCCCGAGTTGAAGCAGTTCCGAGCCGCTAACAGACCCACACTCCAGCACCCGGAACCTCAGCCCGAAACGCAGGGCACCCCCGACGAGCTCCTCGAAGCCGCCTACCAAAGCCTCCGTGACTCCCTCGCAAACGACCTTCTCGACCTCATCAAAAAAGGCCCCCCCAGCCTACTCGAGAAGGTAGTTGTCGAGCTCCTGATCAGCATGGGCTACGGCGGAAGCAGGAAAGACGCCGGTCAAGCCATCGGGAAGGCTGGTGACGAAGGTGTGGACGGCATCATCAAGGAAGACCGCCTGGGACTCGACATCATCTACATCCAGGCCAAGAAGTGGGACAATACCGTCGGACGCCCAGAGATACAGAGGTTCGCCGGCGCCCTTCAAGGCCAAAAGGCTCGCAAAGGCATCTTCATCACGACATCCGACTTCTCACGAGACGCACGCGAATACACCGCCCACCTCGAACTCAAGATCGTCCTGATAGATGGCGACCAACTCGCCCAGATGATGATCGACAATGACATCGGAGTCGCCTCAGTATCGCAGTACTCCGTGAAGAAGATAGACAGTGACTACTTCTCGGAGGCCTGATCGAGTGACCCCCTCCAGGCACCTCTCAAACCTCACTCCGGACACACCTAACCTCCCCCCCGAACCCCCAATCAACTGCCCCCCCGTCCTGTACAAATACACTGAGCTCAAGCATGCCATCGCTATGGTCCGTCACGGTGCCGTCCGCATCGGCACTATGTATGACTACAGGAAAGAGGAGAGCCATGGCGCCGCCATCGGAGACAGCGGCGAGGGAACCAAGACAACCTACATCATCGGTCACGGCGAGGAAATCACATCCAACGAGCAGCTTCCGGAGTTTCTCCGGGGTCGCACCTATATCGGCAAACAACTCCCCTCCTCGTTCATTCCGCCACCGGGCGGTTTCGTTCAGTGCGAGAAGATGATCCTCACCGGCAAACTCTCCCTGAACCTGAACTGCGAAGATTGTTACTTGTTCTGTACCTCTGCAGCCTTCGACCTCGCCATCATGGACCAATTCACCGGCGCAGACGCCTGTGTCCAGATTCACAACCCCGTGCCTTTCCTTGCCGCCATCACCTGTTATATCACCGACAAGGCGCAGCTCTTCGGCGTCCATGCCTGTTGCTACCAAGACCGGCAAGCCGAACACACTCAGGACAAGGGTTACCATCCCGCTCTCATCAAGCCTGTCCGCTATGCCAGCCAAAGAGAATGGCGCGCTATCTGGGCACCCACAAGCCACCCAATCCAGCCGTTCATACTCCCAAGTCCTACCCTAGCCCGCTACTGCTCTCTACGCTGGCCTAGACTCTGACTCACGCCACAGCCCCATCACCGCTCCCCCCCGCCCACCCCCTCCACATAAGCACCCGCGCGACACGGAAACGACACGTCGCCAGATACGGAAGACAGCTTTTCCCTACCAGGAAATGCCGCACCGTACCGCCTCCCAGCTTGCCGTAAGAGCTATCAGCCACAACGCGTTACGTCGTATGGGGTGGCCCGAAGCCGGGCTACGCATTAGTGCCAGTTTTACCGCCTATTCAGACTTTTAATCCTTAGGCCGAGGGTCCGAATTCCCTCCGCCCTCACCACCTAACCTGTACGCGGGTACAGCCGTACCTCCTTCCACTCCGCGCCGGGCTGGTACCGATCACCCGCTGGCGGGCCCACATTCTACCGCCTCCGCTGCGCTCTGAAGGACACTACGGCTGCGCCGTTCCTCCTTGACAGCTTCACCCGCGTCGGTCAAGATGTTGCTTGAGAGCGGCGGACCTCTGCTCGGCAGACCGGCCCTCGCCCTCCACCAAGCGCCAAACAGTACCATTCAGCAATAATGAACCCCGACAACAGGTTCAGGCAAGTGGCCCTGACGCGGTACTATGCTCTGCAACAATGCCGAAGCTCCCCCGCCTTAGACAAGGAACCTACATGTCTCCGAACATGAACGCCTATCAACTCGCCGTCAGCGCGCTCCTGCAGGACCTGACGCCCTCGGCTTCCTCTGACCTTGCCCTCTTTCACGACCTCTTCTACGACCGCCGTCCCGCCATCGACACCTTCGTCAACCTGTTCCCCCACGCCGCTACTAGACGCCAGAACTTCCTTATCGTTGGCGACGCCGGCGTTGGTAAGACCAGCTTCGTCTACAGCCTTCTCACCGCTCCGGACATCGTCAAGGACCTTTCCATTGAACCGGTTCTCGTAGACTACCGTACCGCCACACCGCGCTCGCCAACTGGTTGCCTGCTCGCCTTCATCGACAGCATGCGCAAGTGTTTCGACAATCTCGGAGCCCCTATACACACTCTTAAGGACAACGTCGCAGCCAACGTCGACGACAATCTTTACCTCATCGAGCGACACCTTGTCACAGTTTCACCGGGACTTCCCCGCCAGATAACGATCTTCATGGACGATTTTGACTACGCCGAGGACGTCTGGTACAAACTCCTCGACGACTTCATGCCGTTTGCGGCCTCGCCCCACGCCATGGTTGTCATGACCATGCGCCCACCTCTTTTTCGTGCCATCGACACGTATGACGACCGGTTCAGCCATTACTTCACTCGTACCGAAAATGACAGGATTCACCCACGATGTCTCGTTGGTCTGACAAAGCCTTTCGTCAGCGCATGACAAAGGGCGCCCTGCTCGGCCTGGCCTTCATATTGATGCTGGGGCTGCCGCTTCTCTTCCATCCCGGCCAGGACGAAGCGATGCCCGCCAAAGCCGCCGGCTTGCCCGAGCGCAAGCTCATAATCCTTTCGATCCATACCGAGACCATCCGCCGCGAGTTCGAGCGCGCCTTCTCCGAATGGACCGCTAAGACCCAGGGCTACACCGTCCAGATTGACTGGCTCGACGTGGGCGGCACAAACGACGCGATCAAGTTCGTTGACGACCAGTTCCGACAGCGGCCGGACGGCATCAACGTGGACCTCTTCTTTGGCGGCGGCATGGATCCCTTTCTGCACTTCAGCGAGGTCGGCTTGCTCCACAAGTGCCACCTTCCGCAGGAGGTGCTCGCGCCGATACCGGCCACGGTCGCGGGCTCCGAAGTGTACGACAAGGAGCAGCGCTGGTTCGGCACGTGCCTGGCCGGCTTTGGGATCATGTACAATAAGACCGTGCTCAAGTACCTTGGGCTTCCAGAACCCGAAACGTGGGCCGATCTCGGACAGCCCGCATATTACACCTGGGTTTCCTCGGCCGACCCTCGCCAGAGCGGCAGCATCTACATGGCTTACGAGATCATGCTCCAGGCCTATGGCTGGCAGGAAGGCTGGGAACAGTTGATGCGCATCGGAGGCAACTGCCGTGATTTCAGTCGGCAGGCCAGCCAGGTGCCTCTCGATGTATCCGCCGGCGAGGCCGCCGCAGGCATGGCCATTGATTTCTACGCCCTGCGGGCCATCGCCGAAGCCGGCGAGGACAGGCTTGGCTTTGTCCTGCCCCGGCCGTTGACAGTCATCAATCCCGACGCCGTGGGCGTGCTGAAGGGGGCCTCCCACCCCGAGCTGGCGGAGCTGTTCATTCGCTTTGTGCTGAGCGAGGACGGACAAAAGCTCTGGGTCCTGCGCGCGGGCTCCCCGGGCGGACCGAGGAAGTTCGACCTGTTCCGTTTGCCCGTCATCCCCGGCCTGGCGAAGCGCTACGAGCAATATGCCGCAGTGAAAATGGACCCGTTTGCTTTCCAGAGTGATGTTGCATTTGACGTGGCCAAGAAGAACCTGCGCCGGCGGATCGTGAGCGACCTGTTCGGCGCCATGGTCATAGATAGCCACGATGAGCTGGCGGCAGCCTGGGGTGCAGTGCGTAACCTGCCGCAGAACGACCCGCGCGTGCGGGAACTGCTTAAGGCACCGGTCTCTGAAAGCGAGCTTCTCGATCTGGCCAGGGCGAAATGGCAGGACCCGAAGTTCCGGGCTGACACGATCGCAAAATGGTCGGAGGATGGCCGCCTGAGGTACAGACGCATCGCGGAGGGAACTTGATGCCGGCCTTCCTCGGAAGCCCCGCCTAAGATACCGACGCGTCGCGCAGGAGACATAGTGGCGGGCTTCCTCCGAAGCCCGCCTGAGATACCGACACGTCGCGGAGGGGACATAATGGTCAGCGTGTCGTTGCGAGGTGTTACGAAGCGCTACGGCGAGACAGTCGCCGTCGAGGACGTTTCGTTCGAGGTCGGCAAGGGAGAGCTGTTCTTTCTGCTCGGGCCATCCGGATGCGGCAAGACGACCATCCTGCGGCTCGTAGCGGGCTTTATGCAGCCTGACGCCGGCGTCATCTGCTTTGATGGGCGCCCGATCGTCAGCGTGCCTGCCCACCGGCGGAACACGGGCATGGTGTTCCAGAGCTACGCCCTCTGGCCGCACATGAACGTTGCCGAAAACGTAGCCTACGGCCTGCGCGAGCGGCGCATCGAGCGTCAGGAGCGCGAGGAGCGCGTACGGGCCGTGCTCCGAACCGTGCACATGGCCCAGTACCGCGACCGTATGCCCAATCAGCTCTCAGGCGGGCAGCAACAGCGCGTGGCGCTCGCGCGCGCGCTCGTGATCGAGCCGGACGTTGTCCTGCTCGACGAGCCCCTCTCGAACCTTGACGCCCGGCTGCGGCTCGACATGCGGCGCGAGATACGCCGCATCCACGCCGAAACCGGGATCACCATGCTCTACGTCACCCACGACCAGAAGGAAGCGCTTTCCATGGCCCAGCGGCTCGCCGTAATGAGCATGGGCCGCGTCGAGCAGTTGGGCGATCCGCGGTCCGTCTATCGCCGGCCCGTCAACCGGTTTGTGGCGGAGTTCATGGGCGAGGCGAACATGATCGCCGGCTCGCTGCTCGGCACGGGCGCCGGGTTTGGCACGCTCCGCACGCCGCTCGGCGACCTGCGAGCTGCTCTGGGCGCGGGTCGCCTGAGCGCGGCAGACCAGGCCGTCTGCATGGTACGCCCTGAGTGCTTGCAGCTTGGAAACGGGCACGAAAACGCTTTCCGCGCCCGGGTGGACAGCAGTGTGTACCTTGGCGAAATCGAGCAGTTCGTCCTGTCGGCCGGCGGAATGGAGTTGCGCGCGATCCAGTCAAACCCGGGCTCCGGGCCGGCGCCCGTCGGGCGCGAAACTCAAGTCCACTTCAGCGCCGAGGACGCGGTCCTCCTGCCCGCCGAGCGCCCGCCTGAAAGCTCGCCTCCTGAAGCGCAAGGAGCGGGAAAATGAGGCGGACTGCCCTCATCCTCGTGATCGCCACGGGCGCGTTTCTGCTCGCCTTCCTCATCTATCCCCTGCTTTACTCCTGCCGGGGCGCGTTCGTGGTGAACGGCCATTTCAGCCTGGCCTTCTTCCAGTACCTGTACACCGATAAACTCACGCGGGAGTGTATCGTCAATAGTCTTGTGCTCGGCTGCGTTGTCACGGTCATTACGGCTGCGCTCGCCCTTCCGCTGGCGCTCGTAGTGGCTCGCTACAGCTTCCCGGCCAAGACGCTCTTGACGGGCCTCCTGCTCGTGCCCATGATCATGCCGCCGTTCGTTGGGGCCATAGGCATGCGGCACATCCTGGCGCGGTTCGGCTCGCTGAACCTCCTCTTCATGGATGCCGGCTTGATGCACTCGCCGGTGGACTGGCTCGGAGGCGCCCGATTCTGGGGAGTCGTCATCATCGAAGTCCTTCACCTGTATCCGATTATGTACCTCAACTTCGCCGCAGCGCTCGCCAACGTGGACCCGTCCCTCGAGGAAGCAGCCGTCAACCTGGGATCGAGCGGCTTCCGCCTTTTCCGCAAGATTACCTTGCCCCTGATGATGCCCGGCCTTTTCGCCGGCTCAGTCATCGTCTTCATCTGGGCCTTCACGGACCTCGGCACGCCGCTCGTGTTCGGCTACCGCCGGGTTGTCGCGGTGCGGATCTTTGACCAGGTGACGGAACTGCAGAACAACCCGCAGGGATACGCTCTCGTCGTAGGTGTGGTGGCCCTGACGGCACTCATATACCTGGCGGCCAAGCGGCTCTTTGGGTTGCGCGCGTACGGCTCGCTGAGCCGTGGGCCGGTCTACGGCGGGGAGAAGCGCGTTCGCCCGCTCGGTGCCTGCTTGATCGCAGCGTTCGTGCTCGGCGTAGTCGCCATCGCCTGCCTGCCTCACGTAGCAGTGGTCTTAACAGCTCTGCAGAAGGACTGGTTCATGAGCGTCGTGCCGAGCGGGTATACGCTCGGGCATTTCCATGATGCGCTCGGTCACCCGCTCACGCTTTCGAGCATCCGCAACAGCATAGGGTACAGCGCGCTGAGCACGGTCCTCGACGGAGTGATCGGCATCCTTGTGGCATACGTGCTCGTGCGCTACGCGTTCTGGGGATCCGACATGCTGGACGCGATGGTCATGCTGCCCATAGCGATTCCCGGCCTGGTACTCGCGTTCGGCTATGTGGCTACATTCTCCGGGACCGTGCTCGATCCGCGGGAAAACCCCGTGCCGCTGCTGGTAATCGCCTACGCGCTTCGGCGGCTTCCATATATGGTGCGCGCCGCCTACGCAGGCTTTCAGCAGGTGAACGTTCAGCTTGAGGAAGCGGCCATCAACCTCGGCAGCCCGCCGCTGCGAGCCATGCGGCGGGTTACCGTGCCATTGGTAAGCGCCAACCTGATCGCCGGGGGGATACTGGTCTTCTCGTTCGCCATGCTCGAAGTGAGCGACAGCCTGATCCTGGCCATGAAGGAGCGCTTCTACCCCATCACCAAGGGCATCTACGTGCTCATTCAGCGGATTGAGGACGGCCCGTACATCGCCAGCGCGCTCGGTGTCTGGGCAATGGTATTCCTGGCCCTATCGCTCGTCGCGGCCGGGATGTTGCTCGGCCGGCGCTTAGGGCAGCTTTTCAGGGTCTGACGCCGCGACTGCCGGGCCGCACGCAGGGACGAACAGTTCGTGGACGCAGATAGCGGGGGCGAAAGACGGAAAAGTTGATAGGTGATGGTTGGTAGTTGGGGTGCGAGGTGCGATCAGGACATGGGTAACACTTCAGGATCAGGACATGGGTAACACCCTTGGAGGTCAAGGTTACCCTCCTTGGCGATCGGTGCAAGGGAATCCTGGTTACCGGATTGCTTCCGTGGCGCGGCTACGGCATGCTTCAGATGCCTGCCCGTAGGACAGGGCAACGCGGGGATGGAAGACGAGCGGCCGCGCAAGCCTGAAAAGGACTTGCCGGGAGGAAGAATGGCGCCAACATAGGTGGAGCCCTTTAGTGAAATGGTGTCTGAGCGGAGGAGGCGAGCGCGCATGAGGGGAATCAGAGTCGCGGCGTTGGTGATGATGGTCTGTCTGTGGCGTCCGGCCAGTGCCTACGTGGTGGACTTGACCAAGCCCTTCGAGGTGGACAAGGACACCATCTGCCTCTTCCACCTGGACGACGTAGCCACGGGCGAGGTGAAGGATGCCGTCGCCGGCGGCAAGCCGGGGACGGTGGAGAAGCCTTCCTCGGCGGAGGGCAAGTTCGGCACTGCTCTCGACTGCGACGGCGACAAGGTACGGGCCGATGCCACCGGACTTGCCAAGATGGAAGGGCTGAAGGCTCTCACCGTGGAATGCTGGGTGAAACCCCGCGGTCGGGCCGTCGGCGACGTGGTCTGCCGTGGCGGCCAGTACGTGATACGCCTTTCCGACTCAGTGGGCGCCTGGTTCTGGCTCGACGGGGACTGGAGGAAAGTGAACGGGTTCAGGTCCGTGCCTGTGGACCAGTGGACGCACTTGGCGATCACTTGGGACCAGGACAAACAGGAGGTGCGCATCTACCTGAACGGACGGCTGGACGTGGCGGACACTCCGGAAGGTGCTACCGACGGAGTGCTGGGCGGAGGCCTGTCCATGCTGCGGTTGGGAGGACACACGTGGGAGTCGGGTGCACCTAACTTCAACGGGCTGCTCGATGAGGTCCGCGTCTCTTCGATAGTCCGACAGTATCAACCGTTGCCCGGAGCGGAGAAGTGGGCTGGCGAAGCAGCAGCCAGCGCGCAGGCATTGGTGGGGCCCTGGGGGACGAGCGCGGACCCAACGGACGTGCCAAAGACGCACGTTGAGGACATTTTGGCTGGCACGCACACCTACACGGTCGCACAAGGCGGGACCATGGACGGCCGCAGCTGCCGCACGCCGATGGGGGTCGGGATGAACTCGGAGGGGGCGTTCTTCCAGACCTGGGAGTCGAACCGGTCAGTGCGGATGGAAAACGTGGGCAATACCGACGTGGTGAGCCCATGGCTGTCGAACGGCCGGAACAACTTCCGGAACGTGGCGGAGATCGTGCAATCCGCGATCACCCCCGGTATGACGGATGCTGAGAAGGCGCAGGCAATTTGGTTTCAGCAGATCCAACATCGGCACCACGGGGGCGGGGATGGCAATGAAGAGTGGGACCCGGTGAAGGTGTTCAACATCTACGGGTACAATACCTGCGGCAGCGATTCTATCCTTCTGGGCACGCTGTGGAAGCAGGCGGGACTCAGAACGGCGCCCGCGCGAGTCCTTGGACACTGCATCTCCCAGATATTCTGCGACGGCGGGTGGCATCTTTTCGACGGCGACCTGCATGCCGTCTACCTCCTGCGAGACAACGAGACCGTGGCCAACGACGTGCAACTCGCCCGGGACCACGACCTCATCAAGCGCACACACACCAATGGAATCCTCCTGAACGACACAATATGGGATGGTCAGGGGACTGCAGCGCTCTACTTCACCGAGACTGAGATCGGCGGACAGCGCTCGGGACCCGCCGACACGACCATGGACATGGTGCTGCGTCCTGGCGAGGCCCTGGTGTGGCGATGGGGACAGGTCAAGCCACTGAAGTATCACGGGAAGCTGTACACGATGCCGACGTACCCGGACATTATCTGTAACGGTCTGTGGGAGTATCGGCCTGATTTCACGAAGGAGACATGGCGCAGTGGCGCGACGAGGGTGGAGAACGTCGTCTCCGGTCCCGACGGCCTGGCCGCTGAGGAAGGCAAATCAGGAACGATTATCTGGAAGATGCGCAGCCCTTACGTCTTCGTAGGAGGTCGCATCGAACCAGAGGATCAAGGGGCGAAGTTCTTCATCTGCCAGGACGGCCAGAAGTGGGTGCCTGTGCGGCAGCAGGACATGGACAGGTTCTTCTCCGTCACCGGGCCGCCTTACTACGAGTATCAGCTCAAGTGCGAACTGGCAGGCGGGGCGAGGCTGAAGCGCCTGGTCGTTATCAACGATGTGCAGATGGCTGCGCTGGCGCTGCCGGATATGGTAGTGGGCGAGAACAAGTTCACCTACACCGACAAGACGCAGGGAACACGGCAGGTCCGCATCACGCACGAGTGGGTTGAGCGTTCCGCCACGAGGCCGCCGGCGGCACCAGAGGCGGTCTACCCCGCGGATGGCGGCGAGTCGGACGGGACGGACCCAGCGTTCAAGTGGGCAGTTCCGGCCGATCCTGATGGGGACGGCATGAGCGATTACCAGTTCGAACTGTCGCGGCGGGCGGACATGAGATTCCCCTTGTCTATGAGCTTCTACAAACTCAGCTCACGGACGATGGATGCCCCCAAAGTGCGAGTGGGAGACGTCATGAAGGCCTCGGGGGTGAGGCCGCAATACACGCTGAGCGAGCCGGGGTTGCTCACCCCCGATACGAAGTACTACTGGCATGTGCGGGCGATGGACGCGAAAGGGCTATGGGGACCCTGGAGCAAGGCGTTCAGCTTCACGGCCCAGGGAGCGGCATACCCACTGGAGCTGAACCTGACCTGGGACGAGGTCAAGGGGGTGGGGACTCTGAAGTGGAAACCGAATCCCGTGGGACGCAAGCCGGTGAATTACAGGGTCTATGGCAGCGACGAAAAGGGGCTCACGGTGATGGACAACGCGCGCCAGCTTGACCTGGGGGTCTCTTCGAAGACCGACATGGCGGGATGGAGCCCGTGGGCTCCCCCTAACTTCATAGCCGAGACGACGGAGACCCAGTTTGTTGTGATTGGGCCCGAGGTGACCAATCCCGCCGCCAACAAGACGTACTACCGTGTAGTCGCCGTTGACGCATACGGCAAACGTAGCGGACCCTCCGAGTATGTCGTCGCACCTCGCCCCCTCATCTACAGCAAGCCGGTAGTCACGGCAAAGGTGGGGCAGGAGTACAGGTATCAGGTGCTTGCGAACCGGTCTCTGGGGGACCTGAGCGCGCGGATCAAGGATGGCAACCAGGTGAGTGGCTACTTTGACATTGAGAAGCCCGCCTTCGCCCTGGTACAGGGGCCGGCGTGGCTCAAGCTCGACGGGACAACCGGAATCCTCGCAGGCACGCCCGACGCCGCAGGGAAGGCCGAGGTCGTCCTCACCGTTACCATCGAGCGGCAGGTGCGGAAACTTGACGAGTCGAAACTCATATGGGGTCAGGAGAAGATCCTGTCGGAAGGTATGGAGCGGGTCGGGGAAGCGACACAGAAGTTCGTCATAGATGTCCAACAGCAGTGACATGCTGCAAAGAATGAGGTTGTCCTGAGGAAGAACGCAACTGTGTCTGGCGAGCCGGGAAGCATGGTTTGCGAGACCCTATCTCATTCGGTCCCAGAGACGGCCAGGTAGATGCCGCGCATGGTGAAACGTTCCCGGTGCCGACCTGTGAAGGCGGCGTTGCTGGCAGGCGCCGTGCTCATCGGCGGCATGATCACGGCCGTCCGGCTTATTGGAGCCGAGACTGCAGAAGGAGGGGCAGTTCCAATGACCACTCAGGCTGCTGACATTGGCACCAACCGCCAGTTCTGGTTCAACGCCCAGGGACTCGTGCAGGAAACCACGTTCCTCCGCATTCTCCAGCCGCGGCCCGTGAAGCATTCCGCCAACCCGATCCTGGTGGCCGACCGACCCGGGAGGCCACTATAGTTCAACTGTACTCTCCGGACGTGCATTATGACCCGGCGACAGGCCGGTGGCAGATGTGGTACGAGGGCCACCCCGGCCTGGTCCTGCTGTGCACCGCATTCTCCGAGGACGGCATCCGCTGGACCAAGCCTGCACTTGGCCTTCAGGCGTGGCGCGGCCGGACGGATAACAACATCATCCTGCAGACCGGCTACACGGATGCACACTGCGCGTCGGTGGTGAAGGCGCCGACCGAAAAGGATCCTGCGCGCCGGTACAAGCTCTATTACTGGGTGGCGGCCGCCAGCTCCACCTCAACCTGGACGCAAGCCGCGGCGAGGCCCGTGTCGCCCTATTAGATGCCGAAGGTCGAACGCTGCCCGGCTTCTCCGCCGAGGACTGCCAGGCCATCTCCGCCGATAGCTTCGACCATGTGGTTACGTGGGGCAACACCAACGACCTGGCCGCCCTCGCCGGTAAGGAGGTCCAGGTGCAGTTCTCCCTGCGGCAGACCGCACTTTACACATGGCAGTTCGAGTAGGACTCCGGGCAAGCCTGAAACTGAGGAACAAGGGCCTCCAACGCGGACTCAAGCTTCATGCACTATTTGGTGGTAGAGGCTTACAGGCTTCCGCCCCCTCCCCGTCCAAAGGCATAGGCTACGTCAGGCGGCTTGGTCTGTCAAGGCTTTTTCGGCAAGCATCAACGCCAGATAGAACTATCCGGCACTTGCCGCCACACCCGCGGGCGCCTTTCACTTGAAAATGACGAGTGGATTGATAAGGTATCTGGCGCTTGTGCGAGCATTCGCCATGCCCGCTGCCGAGCGCCTTGCTGCGCCATTACCCCGCTCACCGGGAAAGGAGCGGCCGTTGCGCTTCGCCGGATTAGGTTTGCTTGTGATTGTCGCAGCCGCAATCCTCGCGCCGGGTTGCGGATCCAAACGCACTTCCAGCACGCTGGACCCCCTGCTTGCCCAGGGATGGCAGGCATACTCGACCGGCGACTTCGATTTCGCCGCAGAGTGTTTCCGGGGAGTCCAGACCACACAGAGAGCTACCGCAGACCAGACCTACTCAGCCATCCTGGGCCTCGCGACCGTCTATCACCTCCAATCGAACCCCGACTTCGGCAAAGCGCGCGAGTACTACGCGCTGCTCGCCGGCCTGAACACAGAGAACGCTCGGAAGCAGAGCGCGCTCGGCCTGGCGCGCGTTGACGTTGCGGAAGGCAAGGACGCGGACGGCCGCTCTAAGCTCGCAGCGGTCATGCGCGACTACCCCGACAGCACGGAGGCCGACGAGGCAGTCGTGCATCTGGCCGAATCGCTGTTCGCGCCGCGTGCTGACGAAGCCAAGCCCGGAGGGTTCGGAATCGCCGGTGACGCGTCTATGGAGCGGGGGCTGAAGCTCTTGGAGGATAGGCTGAGCGCTCGCCCGCGCAACCCGTTGGCGTCGGCGATGCACATGATGCTGGCGAACAAGTACATCGAGCTTAAGAGGTTCGACAAGGCGCTTGAGAATCTGCTCGCTGCCGAAAAGGACGGCATCGCAGTGGACCGGCTGCGGAGCGTTGTCGTGTGGCGGGTCGCCCGAATCGCCGAGCAGCAACTGAAGGACTATGCCCTGGCCGAGCGATACTACCAGCGGTATGTGGACGACTTCGGACGGACCGTGCTCTACTACCGGGCGCTCACGAGCCTGGAGCGCGTGCGCGCCCTGATGGGCAAAGAGGGCGCTCAACAGGGCAAGGCAGAACCGAGCAAAGGAACATAGAGTGTTGCTGAGCTTGTGGCAGAACCTTCGGAAGTATCCAGCATTGCTGCTTCTGGTGCTCGTCTTCGGAGCGTCGTGCGCGGTCGTAGCCGTCAACGCGTACCGTGCCGCCGGAGGCGCGGTCGGACAGGGACGCAAGAAGGTGCTTCGCATCGCCCACTGGCAACTCGAACAGGGCATACGGGACGCCATAGACCGGTTGATCGCGGACTATGAGAAGCTGCACCCCGATGTGGAAGTTCGCCAGATACTCATTCCGGAGACGGGTTACTTCCAGTGGGTGAACACGCAGCTCATCGGGCGGACGGCGCCGGACATGATCGAGGTGGGATCGGGCGGGACGGTCGGCTGGGCGCTGTGGCCGAAGTTCTATGCGCGGTACTTCCTCCCGCTGGACCGGTATGTGGACGAGCCCAACCCCTACAACAGGGGCACAGCGCTGGAGAAAGTGCCGTGGCGGAAGACGTACTTCGACGAGATGGACGGCGGTTACGAAGAGACGCTGCAAAGCTACTACCGCATCCCTCTGTCAGCATTTACGGAGAGGCTGTATTACAACAAGGATCTGGTCGAGAAGGTCTGGGGGCCGACGTTCCCGAAGACCTACGAAGACTTCCTTGAGCTGTGCAGGAAGCTGGCAGAGTACGGCCGAAAGAATGAGAAGAAGCTCGTGCCTATCGCAGGGTCGGGGTACAACTTCCGCCAGTTCTTCAATGCCTACCGCACGGCATTTACGGCCAATTACCTGGACCCGCTGGACGTGGACATGGACGGAATAGTAAGCAGGATAGAGTCAGCGGCGCCCATCTACTCCGGCCGGGTGAAATTGACAGAGACCCCGATCCGGGCGAACTTTGAGCTTGTGCGGGAACTCTCCGAATTCTTCCCTCAGGGCTACACATCGCTCTCCCGAGATGAGGCCATCTTCCTGTTCCTGCAGGGCAGCGCAGCCATGATCACTACCGGAAGCTGGGACTACGAGAGCATGGGCGTGCAGTCAGAGTTCCATCTCGCTGTCACCGAGATTCCCTTGCCCTCCAAGAGCAACCCGCGCTACGGCTCCTACGTGGCGGGACCGCAGACGGAGGCCGGGATTCGCGGCGGTTTCCCTGTCGGGATCACCAAGATGTCACGCAACGCGGAGGTGGCTCTCGATTTCATGCAGTACGCAACGTCCCTCAAGAAGAACGAGGAAGTGAACCGCGCCATGTACTGGCTGCCAGTCATCAAGGGCGCTGAGCCGCGTGATGAACTCAAGCCATTCGCCCCGCGCACGGAGGGTTATTCGGCCTCGATCGAGTACGAAGGGCCGGGCGCTGAGATGGCCTACGCGCAGATAAGCATCGAGTACCTTTCCGGGAAGCTCAGCTATGAGGAATTCGTTGACCAGTTCATGCAAGCATATCGGCGGGAGGTGCCCGCGGGCATCCAGGACGTGCTAAGGAACGACGAGCAAACGCTTAACCAGGAGATGCGCTTTGCGGCCATTCGCCGGGCCGCGCTGACCGGCGCGCCGGGGGCCACGGCAGTGGCAACGGGCGACAGCGCCGCGCAATACAAGAGGATCATGGAGGCTTACGTAGCTCAGGTCGGCGTGCGAGACAGCGATATCCGGGACTGGACGGAGAACGCGCGCCAGGCGGAGCAGCCGGCGCGCCAGAGCGGGAGGTAACATGGCACGGCAGGCGGTGAGACTGCGGCAGATCAGGTCGCACTGGCCGCTTTACCTCCTTCTGTTGCCTGCGCTGGGACTGATCGCGACGTTCATGTACGTGCCGGCCGCCACCGGCATCCTCCACAGTTTCTACCGGTGGGACGGCGATGAACTTGCCACGTACATCGGGACAGATAATTTCACAAAGGCGTTCACCGACCCCACCATCAGGCACGCCTTTTCCATTGTAGCCATCCTCTTCGTGGCGAACCTCTTCAAGATGATCCCCTCGATAATCACAGCCGTGGTGATTCATCGCGTCATCAGCGACAGGGCACGGTACATCTACCGGCTGCTGTTCGTCGTGCCGATGGTCATTCCCGGCATGGTCGTCTTGCTCATCTGGAAATTCTTCTATAACCCCGTCGTGGGTCTGCTCAACAGCTTCTTGACCGCAACTCATTTGCTGAATGTGTTAGTCAGCGTTAACGGATGGCTGGTCAACGTGCATCTTGCAGACAAGGCCACATTCATGGCCGACCGCAGCCCCGCGTGGCTGGGAGACTCCAGTCTGGTAATACCGGCGTTGATCTTCTGGGGCTTCCCGTGGATCGGCATCATAGGCGTGCTGATCTACCTGTCGGGCCTGGAGAAGATACCCAAGTCCGTCTACGAGTGCGCCGAGTTGGACGGGGTCGGGTGGTTCCGCAAATTCGTTTACATCGAGCTTCCGTTGATTGCCACGCAGGTGCGGATCAACCTGGTGCTGCTCATCATCGGCGTGTTGAGCGACTACGGCCTGATCCTGGTCCTTCTGGACTCCTCCGGAGGACCTGGAGGCGCGGCAATGGTGCCGGGGCTCTACATGTACTACAACGCGTTCGTCAAGCGTGAGGCGGGGTACGCCTGCGCAATCGGCATATTACTGTTCTTCATCATCCTCGGGCTGACCTTCATCAATAACAAGTTCGTGCGGGTGGAGAAATGAGCACGGCGAGAGAGAACCCCGCGGCGCATTGGTTCAAGCACGTTTATCTATGGCTCATGCTGGCGCTGGTGTTCCTCCCCTTCTACGTGATGCTCGTCGTGAGCTTCAAGGACAACAAACAGTTCTCCAACTACCCGTGGGTGCCCACCTGGCCGCTGCACTGGGAGAACTGGATCGTCGGGTGGAATACCGTCGGCGTCTACATCGCCAACTCGGTCTTCATGGCCGTCCTCACGACGGTGATTACGCTTTCCGTGGCGGTGCTCGCCGCCTATGTGTTCGGGCGCTACAAGGTGCCGTTTGCGGACATGGTCTGGGCGGCAGTCCTGGTTCTCATGCTCATGCCGGGCGTTGCGAACCTGATCCCCCTCTTCAAGCTCATGAAGAGCTTGCACCTGCTGAACTCGCTCGTCGGGCTATCCGTTGTCTCAGCAGCGGGAGGGCAGATTGTCTGTCTCTATATCCTTCGGAACTTTATTGAGGACATGCCCAAGGAGTTCTTCGAGTGCGCACGCATTGACGGCGCGTCGCACGTACAGCAGATCGTTCACGTCGTCATACCTCAGTGCGGCGGGATCATCTCCACACTGGCAATCCTGAACTTCGTCGGAGCCTGGAACTCCTTTATCCTGCCCCTGATTACGATCCGCGATCCGGAGAAGCTGCCCCTTGCGGTCGGGCTCTACCAACTGCAAGGCGCTTACGTCAAGCAATGGGGCCCGCTGATGGCAGCCTACTTTATATCGGCGGTGCCCCTGGTCGTGCTGTTTGCGTTCACAATGCGCTTCTTCATCCGTGGCATCAGCGAGGGTGCCATCAAGGGCTGAAGCCGCGGGATAAGCCGGGAGGAATAGACATGGCGGAGGTAAGGTTCGAGAACGTCTCCAAGGTCTACGACGGCGGCGTGCGGGCCGTGGAGAAGGTCAGCCTGACCGTCGAGGACGGGAGCCTGCTGGTCCTGGTGGGGCCGTCCGGGTGCGGGAAGTCCACCACGCTCCGCATGGTTGCCGGCCTGGAGGACATCAGCGACGGGAGGATATACATTGGCGGCCGGTGCGTGAACGATGTCCTCCCAAAGGAACGCGACATCGCGATGGTCTTCCAAAACTACGCGCTGTATCCGCACATGACTGTCTACAACAACATGGCCTTCGGGCTTAAGCTGCGGAAGTACCCGCGCACGGAGATAGACCAACGGGTTCGCGAGGCCGCTGAACTGCTCGAGATAGGCGCCCTGCTGAACCGCCGCCCCAGGGAACTGTCAGGCGGCCAGGCGCAGCGCGTGGCAGTGGGCCGGGCGATAGTGCGCCACCCGAAGGTGTTCCTGTTCGACGAGCCGCTCAGCAACCTTGATGCGAAGCTGCGCGTGCAGATGCGCGTGGAGATCGCCCGCCTGCACGACCGCCTGGGCGCCACGATGATATACGTCACGCACGACCAGGTCGAAGCCATGACGCTGGGCTCCAAGGTGGCGGTGATGAAGGACGGTTTCCTGCTGCAAGTAGACGCGCCGCTGGGACTCTACAACCATCCGGCCGGCAAGTTCGTGGCCGGCTTCATCGGCAGCCCGCCCATGAACTTCCTGGAGGGGACCCTGGAGAGGGATGGAGGACTCGTCCGGTTCAGGTGCCAGGACGTGACGTTGTCGCTGCCGAATGACATCAGCCGGGCCGTGCGCGACCACGCAGGCAAGCGGGTCTACCTCGGCATACGGCCGGAGAACATCCACGACGCGGCGCTCCAGGCGAACGCGGACCCGAGCAACGTTAAGACGCTTCACGCGGACGTGGTGGAACCTCTTGGCGCCGAGACGCTCGTCTACCTGCGGAGCCCGGGGCGCGGGCTGGATATCGTGGCCCGATTCGACACGCGCAGCAGCCCCCGCGTGAACCAGGACGTTCAGGTCGCCTTTGACATGAGCAAAGCGCATATCTTCGATCACGAGACCGAAGAGTCGCTGACGTATGCGGCAAGATACGACGCCGGCCTGCCGGCTTGAGGCCGTCCGGGGGGCCCTAAGTCTTTGGGTGGAACGGTCATGAGAGGGTTTGACGCGAAGACCCGCTACGCCCTGCTGGCAGCTCTGGACCTCGCGGAGCATTCCGCGGACGGCGCGCCCGTGAGGATACGAGCGATTGCCGGCCGGACGGGCATCCCGCCGAAGTACCTCGTCCACATCCTCTTGCAGCTCAAGCGGCGTGCCCTTGTGAATAGCACGCGCGGCGCGAAGGGCGGCTACTGGCTGATGCGCCCCGCCGAGCTTATCAGCGCGGCGGAGGTGATCGGGGCCGTAGGGTCAGATTACAAGCAGGTCGCGCCGCCACGCCAAGCGGCTTACGACCAGGCGATCAAGCGGCTATGGGGAGAGGCCGAGAACCGATGGCGCGAGTACCTGGCGCGGACCACCCTGGCAGACCTTCTTAAGGCGTGAGGCACTCTTACCGTGCCGAGGTTCCACGAATGAATCGCCGGGCTCTTGCCGGCGGTCGGTGGAGGGGCGAGGGACTGTTCCCCGTTGAGAGCAGCGCTGCTTCCCGAGGTCCCTCGTCCGCCTAAAGCGGACTTCGGGACGACAGTTCGTCGGCTGCCCGAAGTGTTCTTGCAGGGGCCAGGCCTCGGCGGTTGTCCCACAGGGGCACGGAGCCAAAGCCGCGAAGGGCACGGTCAAGCTGCGCTTGGCCGTGGCATCCGAATGAGTGCGTGTCGCCGGATGCTACAAAAGCCCAAGACACGGCCGGGGGATTCAGGTCGAATACGGCGCGACGGACGGCTCGAGCTTGCGGGCGCTGCTCCTTCCCGAGGGACGACAGTTCCTCGGCAAGCCAAAGCACTTTGGTGCATTGCAGGCGGGGGCGAGGCTGGCGCGCCAAACCAGCACGGGAGCGACGGGGGATGACGACGACGACCGATAGGTGCGCCCCACTCCCCCGCTACCCTCGCAGGGCGAGCACTCCTCCCGTTACTCGCCTGACGTTCGCGAACCCTGCGGCCTGAAGGCGCCGGATGACGCCGCGCGCGTAGTCCCGCCCCAGCCGGGCGCCGGGCGAACCCACATAGTGATACAGGACCCCGTGGTCAGCAAGCACGCGCGCGAAAGCGACGTACAACTCTTCGGAATAGAGTTCTCCGGCTTGAAGCACCGTCGGCGGGTCGTGAAATATGCACGAGAAGCGGCCGTCCGGACAGTTCGCGACGAAGTCACGGACGTCCATGTTCCGGATTGCGATGTTAGCTCTGCTGAAAAGTCCTTCGGACCACGGGTTGATGGCCGCGACCGTCAAGACGTTCAGATCAGCCTCGCAGGTCGTGACGCGCAAGAAGCCTGCGTCTGCGAGCATTTGCGCGCTGTAGCCGAGCCCGCAGCATGTGTCAAGGCACTCTCCCCTTCGCCGCGGCAGGACGGCCACCTTGTCGGCTTCATCCTGCCAGGGGTCCTTCCCAACGATGGAATGCATGGTTGCGTTATTGATGATGATGGTGGGCGCGCGGTCCTGGAAAGGCTGGTAGAGCTTGTAGTACTTTCGTGAAGGGTCGCTGTAAAGGTAGACTTTCCTGCATGCGCTCTCGCGAATCTCGATGCAGTCCTGCGGCTCAGAGAAGGCGTCGGCAAGATCGGCCTTTTGCACACGTCGCCCATCCGGCAGAGTGAAGGAGCCTTCCTCAACGGCGACGGTCACCTCAGTGCGCCCCAGGTCAAGGCTGACCTTCAGGACGCCGCTTTCTGCTTCGATAAGGCGCGTGGCTGTCGCGCCGGAGAGGACGGGAACGCGTTCCCAGGAAGGAAGGATGGGGGCAAGAGACATGTCATTACCGTAGGTTAGAGACGTGCTGGGTGCCTCTGCTGACTAAAAGCAACGTGGAGCGCCGTCCCAGGGCGGACAGGAGAGCGGTTTCTACAATTGAGGTTTGTCGCGATCCCGAGATTCCCGCCACACGCCCGGCGGGCAAGCCTCGTCGCGCGCCAAGGTTGCGCGCTCCTCGGAATGACGCGGTTCCAGCACGCGTCAGTCCATTTCCGCCAGCAATCATGGTCCGGTGAAAGGATCGTGCGGCGTCCGCAGCGGGCGGGTCCTCGAATGACCGAATCCATACAGGCGTGGTTTTACGCAGCGTGCCGCCGGGATTCGGCAGCCCGTCGCCCACTCGGCACGGCATGATGTTTCCATGTTGGGCCACATCAGCCCCGGCCCGCGGGCCGGAAGCAAAAGTCAAAGGGTCAGGCGGTCGCCCAGGGCCTGGACCTGGGCGTCCTTCACCCTTGCGATGCCCGCTTCTACCAGCCGGACCATTTCATCATGCTCAGGGCGGCCAAAAGGCTGCCCCTCTGCCGTGCCCTGGATCTCGACGAACCGGCCGTCATGGGTCATGACCACGTTCATGTCCACGGCGGCAGCCCTGTCCTCGTCAGCGCACAGGTCCACCAGCGCGCGTCCGTCCACGATGCCGACGCTGAGGGCAGCGACTCCGTGAAGGATCGGGATGCAGTCTACTTTGCCCTGCTCCTTCATCTTCCATAGCGCATCCACAAGGGCAACGAAACCGCCGGTGATGGAGGCCGTTCGCGTCCCGCCATCCGCCTGGACAACGTCGCAGTCAACCCAGATCGTCCAACCCGGCAGACGATGCAAGTCAACCACGGCGCGCAGGGAGCGGCCGATCAGGCGCTGTATTTCGAGCGACCGTCCTCCGACTTGCGTTTGGAGGCTGCGGCGCTCCGGGTTGGCACTGGGCAGCATGCAGTACTCTGCGGTGAGCCAGCCCTGGGCCTTCTGAAGGCAGTGCGGCGGGACCCGGCCCTCGGCCATGGCGGTGCAGATGACGCGGGTCCTGCCGGTCTCAATAAGCACCGAACCGTCGGCGTAGCAGGTATAGTTGCGCTCTATTCGGATCGGCCGGACCTCGTCGGCAAATCTGCCGTCTGTTCGCACGGTATCCCCCTTCCGGTATGCTGAGTCTCTCATTGCCGCCCTGGCGGCCCATCTTATCAACTCAGGGCGAAGAAGCAAACGCCAGCTTACTGTTCGCTTTCCGGCTCTTCAGGCGTGCCCTTCATCAGCCGCTCAATCCTTTGCGGGTCTATGTGAACTTGCAGCGTCGTAGCATGCGCGTAGTGCACCTTGCCCGGCGGCGCTCCTTTCGTCCGGCGCACGTTCTTGCACTGGGTATAGGCCACCTGCGCGAAGTCCGTCCCGCGTATCTTCGAAAAGTAGACGGCGAGGTGCGCTGCATCAAGGAGGCTTTCCTGGGATACGCTCTTGTCCGGCGGCTTCCGGATAACGACGTGCGGCCCCGGCCAGGTCAACAGGTGCATCCAGTAGTCGTTCCCCCGGGCTATGCCGAAGGTGAGCCGGTCGTTCTCTTTCCGGTTTCGCGCCACCAATATGTCAAGGCCCTCGGCGGAGCGGAAAACGCGGGGTCCGCGGGGGGCTTCGGCGGCACGCCGCTTAGCAGGTCGCTCTTCAGGGAGAGTGAGGCCGGCCTTGCGGATACTTGGTTTGAGACCCTCCAATTCGTCGAAGGACCGGGCTTTCTGCGTCGCCGCCACCAGTTCCCCAAGGACCGCCGTCTCCTTTTCGGTTTTCGAAGCCCTTGCGGCGAGGCGGTCTCGCCCGGCCTTCGCCTTCCGGTACTGCTGGAACAGCCAATCTATATTCCCTTCGGGCGAGAGGACCGGATTCAGCTCTATGGTTACTTGAGGTCTGGCAGGATCGAAGAGGTCTTCCACAACGAGGCGATCCTGACGAGGCTGGACAGTGTGAAGCGCAAGCTTGAGCAACTCCCCTTTGCGCCTGATGGCCTCTGCGTCCTCGGCCACACGGAGGTCTTTGAGGATGTTGATTAGCCGCGTGCGACGGCTCTTCAGTCCGGCCGTCAAGACCGTAAGCAAGTCCAGGCGCCGCGATTCAAGCTCCCCCGCCGCCTCGATAGCGGTGTAGCAAGTCTGGATAGCCCGGCTGAGCGCGAGCGGATCATCCTCGCTGACCGCTTGCTCAAAGCGGTTCGTTCGCGCTCTTGCAGGCAATGTCGCCGGAGGTTGGAGCGGTTCGTACCGCGCGCCAGGGACCAGGTTCCGCCGGGCGGAGTCCTCCCTGAACAGCAGGCCCAGGATCTGGTCCGATTCATCGAGAAGGAGGAGATTGCTGCCAACGCCCTTCAGTTCGGCCACAAGCCTCAGACGGTGCGGTTGCATGAGGCGGTCCCAGGTTGTCGCTTCGATCACTACCACGCGGTCGTTCGGCACTTGCCGAACCGTTTCAATGACGGCGCTTGTAAGGTGTTCGCGAACGATGTTACAGAGGCCGCCGCTCGGGCTGCCTCGCTCCGGGCGGAAGGTGAGCAGATGCAGCCTGCTGGTCCGTGGATCAGCGCAGATCAGCAGCCAGTATCGAGCCGGGCCATTTCGCACGGTCAGGATGAGCCTGGCTCGGTCCTGCTGGTCTATGCGCTCTATCCGGCCGCCCTCCAGCCTGGGCTTGAGGTCGCGGACCACGGCCTCGATTTCCGCCATCGAGAGCGACATGTTGGCAGCCTTCCTGGCAGGTCCGGGTGCAGCGCTTGCGCCGCAAATGCCCGGGCCCTGAGAACAGTTCAGCCTATACCGCCAAGGCGAGAAAGTCAAAAAAGGGGCCCTCAAAGACACTATCGGTCCTCCGAAATGCTTTGAAACTCTCTTTTACGGGCCGTATAATCGAAAGTTGTGGTGCGCGCAGCGGGCGCCGTACGTTCGGGCCTGCGTGCACCAGCGACGTGCTTTCGTTTGCCGCAAGGAGAGACTCATGTTCAACATGCCCGGGGGAATGGAATGGCTTGTCATCCTGATCATCGCGTTGCTGCTCTTCGGGTCGCGCTTGCCCTCAGTGATGCGCAACCTGGGAAGGAGCGTCAACGAGTTCAAGAAGGGCTTGCATGAGAGCGCCGAAGAGGTCGGGACTGACGATAAGCCGGGGCAGGAAGGCAAAGACCGCGATCCCGAAAGCCGCTCGCCCCGCCCCGCCGGCTAAGGCGCTTCTTTGAGATGATCCTTCCGGCCCGTTTGGCCGTGCCTCACGAACTCCCCCGTTTTCGTGCGAGGCTGCCCTGTGACTCTGCCGGTGTGGAGAACAGACGATACGGACTTCCAGCGGAAGTTCAGGTCGCTCGTGGATCGGCTCAGCCTGGAGCAGGGCCTCCGCGCTCTGAGCAGCACCGAGCAAGAGTCGCCCGAAGAGGCAGTGCGGCGGATCATAGGCGAGGTACGGCAACGCGGCGATGTAGCCTTGTTGGAATACAGCGAGCGCTTCGACCGCTGTAAGCTGACAGCCCGGGACCTGAGAATAAGCGCGGACGAAGTCGAGGCCGCCGTTGCCCGATGTCCGAGCGATCTGCTCGACGCGCTCCATCTCGCTGCCGAGCGAATACGCGCGTTCCAGCAGTCCATTCTCTTGCGCGATCCCGAGCCTCTGCGAGACGCAGGGCGCACGTTGGGCCTGCGATACCGTCCCGTGGATTCGGCATGCGTTTATGTTCCCGGCGGAAGCGCCTCACTGGCTTCGACCGTGCTCATGGGGGCTATTCCTGCAAGGGTCGCCGGCGTGAGGCGCGTGGCAATGACTACGCCGCCGCGTCCTGACGGCTCGGTTTCGGACGACCGGCTGGCAGCGGCCTCAATCGCCGGAGTGGACGAGATGTACCGGATCGGGAGCGCATGGGCGATAGCAGCCTTTGCCTACGGGACCGAATCGGTCCGAGCGGTGGACTTCATCGCAGGGCCGGGGAACATCTACGTCACATTGGCCAAGCGGCAGGTCTTCGGGCAGGTGGGCATTGAGATGCTGCCAGGACCGAGTGAAGTAGTCATCATAGCGGACCGTTCCGCCGAGGCTGACTACGTGGCGGCGGACCTGCTCGCCCAGGCCGAGCACGATCCCGGCTCCGCCGTCTTGCTCACCGACGATGGGCGCCTGGCGGCGCAGGTATCGGAAGCGGTTGAGACACGGTTGGCCGCGCTGGGGCGAGCCGATGCTGCACGCAAGTGCCTGAGGAGCTACGGCGCAGCCATCGTGTGCAACTCGATGGAGGAGTGCATCGAACTGGCAAACGAGCTTGCGCCGGAGCACCTGGAAGTGCTCGCGCAGAAGCCGGAGGAAATCGCGGATCGGGTGCGGCATGCGGCGGCCGTATTCCTCGGGCCCTGGAGCCCCGTGGCGGTAGGCGATTACATTGCCGGCCCCTCTCACATCCTCCCTACGTCCAGGACGGCGCGCTTCTCGAGCGGGCTCTGCGCAAATGATTTCCTTAAACGGTCGTCCGTGATCAGGTATGACGGAGGGGCCTTGGCCGCCGATGCTCCTGCGATAGCTCGCATGGCGCGGGCGGAGGGACTGGACGGCCACGCGCAGTCGGTCGAGGTCCGCAACGAACGGATTCGGAATGCCCCGCGGCGCGGGTAGAGCGGCCCCTGCCGGACGATTAGCTTCGGGCACGCGCCTTCTCTGTGCGTCAGAGTGCAAGTGTCCTACCAGTTGTACATCTTCGCAGGCATCGTAGCAGCGGGCATGCTGCTCGCGGTCTGGACTATCGTCGTTGAGCCCCGGTTGTTCAGGGTGCGGCGGGTCGTGCTTGATGCGCGCCGCCTGAACCTGCCTCCCCTGAAGATACTCCACGTGACGGACACCCACTTTGCGGGCCGGGACAGCGCAATCCTTGGATTCCTTGGGAGCCTGGCCGCCAGGGAAGAGTTCGATCTCGTCTTCTTCACGGGGGACCTTATAGACAACGCGGCGGGTGTGGAAAGCGTTGCGGAGGCCGCGGGGCTGTTGCGGGGGCGCCTGGGATCCTTCGCCGTGCTGGGCGGACATGACTACGCGACACTGGACCCCGTCCGAGCCTACACGCACATCCTGGGGCGAGCGCAGCGCGAGGTCTATGGGGCGAAGAACCCGGTGGAGGAACTGATGCGGCGACTTGGGGACCGCGGCGTGCAGGTGCTGCACGACGAGAATGTGACGTTGACGGCGCCGGACGGCCGGGCGTTTGCGATTGTAGCCCTGCGCGACGCTTTCGTATTCGAGCCGGACTTCGAGGCTGCCTGGGGCGGGCTGGACGGGAAGACGCCGGTTATCGTCATCGCGCACAGCCCCGACGTGGTGCGCGAAACGTGGATGCGCGGGGCCAGGCTGGCATTCTTCGGTCACACGCACGGCGGCCAGGTCCGGTTCCCTTTCGTGGGCGCCCTTGTGACTCGTTCGCAGTTGCCCGCGCGCCTTGCCAGCGGGGTCTTCTGCCAGGGAGGGACGGTGTTCCTCCTCAACAACGGCCTAGGGGCGTCGCCGGTCGTTCCTTACCGTTTGCTCTGCCGGCCGGAAGTGACCATTGCGCAGGTGGCCAGCGCGCCGCGCGTCGATGACCTCACGCGCATCCGGGAGGCGCATCTTGGCTGAGCGGCTGAGCGCGAGCGTGGAAGACCTGTACCGACGGGTGAGGCGGCTCAGGATCCGCGTCATCCGTGATGTCACGACGCGTATGGGGGGCTCTTACGCGAGCGCGTTTCGGGGGCCGGGCATGGAGTTCGCCGAGCTTCGGCACTATCAGGCCGGCGACGACGTGCGACGCATGGACTGGCAGGTGACGGCACGGCGGCGCGAGCCCTACGTGAGACGGTACGTGGAAGAGCGGGAGTTGAGGGTGCTCATCGCCATGGACGTCAGCGCCTCGATGGGCCGCTCTGCGGTGGGTTCTGAGCCCAGAGCAACGGCCTGTGAGGTGGCTGGGACGCTGGCCCTGTCGGCAGCCTGGAACGGCGACCGGGTAGGCGGCCTGCTCTTCGGCGCTAAGGTTGCCTCCATCATTGCCCCGAGGCGCGGCGAGCGGCATGCCATGGACGTGGTGCGCCTGGCCATGTCAACTGAAGCAGGAGGAAACCGGACCGATCTGCGGCCCGCGCTCGATTGCGTGAGGAACCTGCACGGGCATGCCATCGTGTTCCTGTTCAGCGATTTCATCACCGACCCGCCGCCGTGGGACGGGGAGGTCCGCCGCCTGCTCGCGGCCTGCGCGCGAAAGCACGACCTCCTTGCGATCAGGATGCAGAGTCAGGAAGCTCGCGGCCTGCCGACCGAGATCATAGTCGAAGGCGCCGAAACCGAGTCCGGACGGATGATCTGGGTGGACATGTTCGGCCGGGCGGGCGAAGGGGCGAACGCATCGCTCGCCCGGCACGGGCTCTTGACCGCGCGGACGCTCCGAGGGTGCGCCGTCTCAACGGTTGAGGTGAGTCCGGGCGAGCCGTACCTCGACAGGCTGGTGCGTCTCTTTGCGCAAAGGCGCGCCGGGCGCAGGCGTTGAGAGTTTTTAGGAAAAACTCTCAACTGGGCGACAAAAGGGGCGAACTCATTGACATTCGGTGCGGCATTACGTACGATGGGCGCCCAATTGCGGAGGGTTGCGCACGGCGCGACGCGTGCGCATGGGAGGTACTGGGGGTTAGCCGCTCAGGCATGAACGCAGGGGGATGCACCCGGGGGGTGTAAAGTCTTGCAGAACGAGTTGACGGTCCTCATTGTTGAAAAGAACGCGGACCTCTGCCGGAACCTCTACCAAGTCCTCTGTCCGACCTACCCCAATGCGACCACTGCCGGAGATAGCGGGGCCGCACTCCAAACGTTGCGCACGAGGCACGTGGACGTGCTGGTGGTCAACGTGTCAGACGAGAACAGCGGCGGCATGAAGTTGCTCCGACAGGCCGTGGCGCAGCACCGCCACCTAATGGCTGTCGCGATTGTTGAGGCGGGGGACACAGAGCGGACCCTCGAGGCAATCAAACTCGGCGTGTATCAATGCCTGAGCCGACCGCTCGAGGTGCGAAGCCTGGCCGCAGCGGTGGACGGCGCTGCCAAAGAGATCATCAAGCGACACGTCTCGCTGCAGACCCGTCAGCGGCTGTCCCTGGGCTACGGTGGCCGGCGACTGATCGGCAACAGCCCGGCCATCCGGGAGGTGCTGGACCGGATCGAACTGGTGCGGCACGTGAACAGCAACGTCATCATCCGCGGAGAGACGGGGACCGGCAAGGAACTGGTTGCGTATGCGATCCACAACAACAGCCCCCGGGCCCGCCAGTCGTTCGTGAAGCTGAACTGCGGCGCGATCCCGAAAGACCTGCTGGAGAGCGAGCTTTTCGGCCACGAGAAGGGCTCATTCACCGGCGCGCTCCAGCAGCGCATTGGCTGCTTCGAAATGGCGAACCGCGGCACCATCCTGTTGGATGAGATCGGCGACATGCCGCTGGAGCTTCAGGTGAAACTCCTCGGCGTCATTCAGGATCGAGTCGTGCAGCGCGTCGGCGGACATGAACGGATTCCGGTGGACGTGCGGATCATCGCCGCCACGCATCAGAACCTCGAGAAGGCTATTGAGCAGAATACGTTCCGAGAGGACCTTTACTACCGGCTGAACGTGATCAGCATTGCCGTGCCGCCTCTGCGCGAGCGCAAGGAAGATATCCCGCTTCTCATCCAGCATTTCCTGGAGCGCCTGCGCCGGGAAACCGGCAAAGCCATAGCAGGCGTGGACTCCGAAGCGGTGCAACTGTTGATGAGCTATGACTATCCTGGCAACGTCAGAGAGTTGGAGAACATTATCGAGAGTGCGGTGGTGCTCTGCCAGAACCATGAGGTCACAGCCGAGGAACTGCCGACCGGCGTCCGCAACGCCGGCGAGGCGCCCACGGCAGAACTCCGCATCCCCGCCGGCACGCCGCTGGAAGAGGTCGAGAGGCTGTGCATACTTGAAGCCCTGAAGCAAACAGAAGGCAATAAGAGGCGGGCGGCAGCCCTGCTGGGCATCAGCGAAAAGTCGGTCTATAACAAGCTGGAACGTTACAACGTCCGCACAGCTTCGCCGAAGAATGGGAATGGGGAAGCGCCCTTCCCGCGCCCTGAGTCCGGGTCGCTGGGCGCAGCGTGAATCTTGCGCCCTCCCCTCTTGGATACCTTTCGACCGGCTCACCGCGATGCGATGGGAATGCCGGGGGCGGCATTCTTCTGGTACTGCCGCCACGGCGCCCGTTCAATTGACAATAACGCCCGCGCAGCGTATCATAAGGTTCTTGGCGGTGTTGCGTTCCTCGTTACCCATACCGATTATTGCGCGTCAGGGATTTCAGTGCGACCAACGAAACGTAAGGCGAAACGAAGGCCCGCAGCGGAGCGCTGTCGGTTCTGCCGTGAGGAAGTGCCAGGGGTAGACTACAAGGACCTGGAGAACCTGCAGAGGCTGATGTCGAGTGAGGCGGCGCTCTTCAGCAAGAAGCGTTCAGGCAACTGCTCGCGGCACCAGCGGATGGTGAAGCAAGCTGTCAAGAGGGCACGTTTCCTGGCGCTCTTGCCTTACGTGTAGCAGGTTTGTCTTCCTCTCGCCTTGTCACGCTTTCAGCCGGGCAACCCGATGGAATTGGGCTACTGCCCCGCCTCCCGAAGCTCTGCCCTCCTCAGTTGCAGCAGCCAGCAAACGTCGCGTCGTTGCGCCGGCGGTTCCCTTTGACTTGCATGAGTCACTTCTCCATAATACCGTGGCATTTGTTGATAGGGGCCGCCCGCTATTGGGAAAAGACGACGCGGGATCCAGGGAGTTTGTTGTGACTCACAGCTTCGAAGGCTGTTACACTGCGCTGGTCACGCCTATGGCGGGCGACCGGGGCGAGAGCGTTGACTACGCCGCGATGGAGAAACTGGTGGAGTTTCAGATTGCGGGAGGCGTCAGCGGGATCGTCGCAGTGGGCACGACTGGCGAGAGCCCCACATTGAACTGGGGCGAGCACGCCGATGCGATCGTAAAGGCGACGGAGGTCGCCGCTGACCGTTGCCTTGTGATCGCCGGCACGGGGTCGAACAGCACGCAGGAATGCATTGCCAGCACGGGCCACGTAGTTGAGCGCGGGGTGAAAGCCGTGCTGCTGGTTGACCCCTACTATAACGGCCCCAGCTCTATTGAAATCCGGCGTGAGTATGTGGAGCCGGTGGCCCGTGAGTTTCCCGGCGTACAGGTGATCCCGTACATCATCCCGGGGCGGACGGGCACGCAACTGCTTCCCGAGGACCTTGCCATCCTGCATGCTGAATGCCCAAACGTCAGCGCGGTGAAGGAAGCCACGGGCGATATCACCAATATGCGCCGTACCAGACAAGTCTGCGGAGCAGAGTTCGACATTCTGAGCGGCGACGACCCGTTGACGTACGACATGATGACTGACAAGCAGATCGGTGCCTCGGGCGTGATCAGTGTCGTCTCGAACGTTGCCCCCGCGGCCGTCACCGACATGACGCGTGCGCTGCTCAATGGCGACAGGGCCCGGGCGAGGCAGTTGGCCGATGCCTTGCAGCCTCTGTTTAACATTGTTGCAGTGAAGACGCAAGAGGACAGCCCGTACGGCAAGCGGTCTTGCAAGTGTAGAAATCCTGTTCCCATCAAGACCCTGATGAGGCTGCTCGGAATGCCCGTCGGGCCCGTCCGCAGGCCCCTGGGCAGGATGACGCCTGCGGGCCTGCAAACGGTAGTGGCGGCGGCCAGGCAGGTCTGGAAAGACAGTCCGGACCTCCTTGACCCCGTGGCCAGGGCCTTTGACGTGGATATCGAGGAGCGTCTGTCTGACCCGGCCTACCAACGCGGCCTGAGCTATTGACGCGCACGATTGCGCGGATATTCCTGACCTGGACGCCATGAGGAGGGCGCCATGCGGGATACGCCCAAAACAGTGAAGCTGGACGTGCTCTTCAACCAGATGCCCGACCTTGGAGCCACCGACCTTCACATCAAGGCCGACAATCCTCCGATGTACCGCCTGTCCGGCGACCTGCACCGTGCAAAGGTCGAGCCCTTGACGGAGCGGCAGATATACTCACTCATCGAGGAGTGGCTGGGCAGGGAGAAGGTAAACCAACTCTATGAGAAGGGCAGCCTGGACATCGGACACGATTTCGGAAGGGGCCGCGTCCGCGTCAACGTATTCCTGCAGCGGGGAGCAATCAGCCTCGCGGCCCGGCTGGTGACCGACAAGATCCCCACGATCGAGGACCTGCACTTGCCATCACAGTTAGCACGTATTGTGGACTTCAAGCAGGGACTGGTGGTGGTCTGCGGGATCACGGGTTCCGGCAAGTCCACCACGCTTGCCAGCATCATTGACATGATCAACAGGAAGTACCGCTATCATATCCTGACGATCGAAGACCCTATCGAATACCTTCACAGGGACGCAAAGAGCATTGTCAACCAGCGCGAACTGGGCATGGACTGCCACAACTGGGCGGACGCCTTGAGGGCGGCCGTCCGTGAGGATCCCGACGTCATCCTCGTCGGCGAGATGCGCGATCACGAAACATTCCAGGCCGGCTTGATCGCGGCTGAAACGGGGCATCTGGTCTTCGGAACCTTGCACACCTCCAGCGCAGCCGGAACCATCGGCCGCATCCTGGACCTCTTCCCCACTGAGAAGCACAAGCTCATCCGACAGAGCCTTGCGTTCAACCTGAAGTGCGTGCTGTGCCAGTCTCTCATTCCTTCCTTCAAGCCCGGCGTATCTGTCGTGCCTGTGACAGAGCTTATGTTCGTCACTCCGCCGATCCGGAAGTCAATCGAGGATGCTGAGGACTCGCGGATTGGCGACCTGATAGCGAGCGGCAAAGAGGAAGGTATGCTCACGTGGACGCAGTCTTACGTGGAGATGATCAACAAGAACTTCATTGAAAAGAAGGTTGCCCGCCAGTTTGCGCCCAACAAGGATGCGCTCGAGATGGCCCTCAAGGGCATTGATATCGCCCAGCGGTCCTTCGGATAGGCACTGCACTGGCGCAGGCACGAGCCGATGTCAACGGAACACGCGTCGCAATTTCACGTCGCCTCCCAGACAGAGCACTGACATGGTTTCGAAGTGGGTTTGTGGCGTCCGCTGGCATAAGGTGGCTTTTCTGATAGCGTCTGCCCTTCTCCTGGTGGCGGTCACCGGCATCGCCGTGGCCCAGGCCCCTCCGGCAGGTCCGGCGCCGGGTTTGCCGCCTGGCCCCCCACCGCCCGGTCCCCCGGCAACGGGCGTCTTGACAGGGTTCTACCTCAGTCCCATCTGGCTGCTTCTCCTGATGGTTGCGACGGCGTTCTGGCTGTACCTCACGTCGTGGGTCAACGACGACGCCAAAGGGAACGGGATGGACTATCTGAAGTACACGTCGTTCATGCTTGGCGTCGGGAGTCTCGGCCTGTTCCTGGCCCTGCTGGTGCACGCGGCACTCGTGTTTCTCATGCTGGTGCTTCTCTCCGGCATGTTCACCGTGTACATCGTTCAGAGAAACAAGGTTGTCCCGGACATGGTTAAGTTCCTTGGCGTTCATCACAGGGCACAGTTGCTCGCCAGGATTCCCGTTCTGAGCAAAGTGGCTGGATTGGGGTCCAAGGGCAAGGGTGCTCGGCCTGCTTTGGAGTTGGCCAACGACGAGGGGACCTCGCTCAGCGATTTGATAAGGGAGAACGCTTCGTTGTCTGACGGCGCGGCAATCTTGTCGGACATGGTCTTGAGAGCTGGCGCCACGAAGACGCGCAAGGTGAGGCTCCACCCCGCTGGAGACCAGTACGTTGCACAGTACGTCTTGGACGGGGTCCTGCATAGTGTCGAGTCATTGGATGCCGAGACGAGCCAGCAGGCCCTGGCGTGCGCGTCGCAATTGGTCGGGCTGTCCAAAGGCGGCCGGATGCGAGCCGGCTCAGGACAGATTTCCACAGAGTTGCCGGGACTGGGGCACGTGAAGATACAGGCGGAATTCGCTGCCACCGAAGGCAAGCCTTCGCTGGCGCTCAGTCTCCCCGACTGGACGCACGACCTCTACCGCAGCGGGCTGGCCGGCCTTGGCATGCACGACACGATGATCAAGAGGATCAAAGCGGCCCTCGACCAGAAGAGGGGGGCGCTGGTGGTCTGCAGCCCGGCTGGCTCGGGCAGAACCACCACACTGTATGCAGTGGCTGCCATGGTTGATGTGTTTACGACCGACCTCGCGGTAATTGAGGAACATGCAGAGCACGAATTGGAGCACGTGCGGCACTGGACCTTCGGCGCGGATAAGCCGTTCGCTGCCGTCTACGGCGACGTAATCCGCGACGGCCCCCAGGTCATCCTGCTGGCAGAGATGCAGAGCCCTGAGCAGGCAGGCAAAGCGTTGGAATTTGCCTCGGGAGAGGGCATGTTGCTGACGACTCTCAAGGCGCCGGATGCCCCCGAGGGATTGCTGCAGTTGGTGAAGCTGGCGGCGGCCGATGATCTGGTCGACAAGGCGGTGACGTGCGTCGTGTCCCAGCGTCTCGTGAGGAAGGTCTGCCCCAATTGCCGCGAGCAGGTTGAGCCCGCCGCCGAGTTGTTGAAGAAGCTCAACGTTGACCCGAGCAATCCGGGCGTATGGTACAAGCCCGTCGGCTGCGATGCATGCCTGAACTCGGGGTATCAAGGCAGAACCGGCATTTTCGGCATGCTCATCGTGACGGATCCGGTCAAGAAGGTGCTCCGGAATGCAGGCGCGACAGCCCAGGCGCTTCGACAAGCCGCCGGCACTGCCGCGTTCAGAACCATGTATCAGGACGGGGTCAGCAAGGTTGTTGCGGGCATCACCACGTTGGACGAAGTGCGACGGGTCCTTAAGAGCCAATAGACCGGGACGGGAAGCCCAATGACAACAGTGATAGCGACGCTTCTTGTTGTGCTTGTGGTAGGCCTGTCAGTGTACGGCGGTGTCCGCGATGGCTTCTTCTTCACCGCTTACGCGCTCCTGCGCAACTTGTTTGGATTTCTTTGCGCAATGACCTTCTGCGAGGCCTTCGCCCGCGTGCTCGAGCAGACGGTTACCGGGTCCTATCCGGCGCATTCGTACTTCGTCTTGTTGTCCTTCGCAGGCATTTTTGCCGCCGTCTTCGTCCTGAGCCGCTGGCTTAAGATGCACTACACGGTGCCCGGTGTTCTCTGCCTCGCGGTCGTAGACAAGACGGTCGGGCCGGTCCTGGGCCTGTTGAACGGAATCGTAGTCACCGGCACGCTGCTGATCCTCTGCTCGTTGATGCCGTTTGCGAAGTACATTCCCGGCGATGTGGGCGTCATCAGGATACAGTCAGCCACAGTGGACACAGGTACGATGATGCTCCGCTTCTATGACCATGAGACGCGCTGCTTGCCCGGAAACGGCGTCTTCCTGCTTGAGGACGAACCGCTCAAAACGGACGCGAACAAGAACCTGCGGGCCGACGAGGGGGACCTGTATGTTGACAGGAACAAGAACGGGCGTTGGGACCGCGGGTGGCTTTGGAAGTACAAGCACTACGGCGACATCACGCCCGGTGACCTTCGGCCGGTGACCTTCGGCTCTGGAACATAGCCTCCAGCGGCTGAGCGCCGCCGCAAGAGGGCGGACATGCACGGCGTCGGCTGCCCGTTCGCTCCTCCCCCGCTTCGCCTGCAGACACAGTCAGCCTGATCGCGAGGTAAAGCCCTCGGAGGACACGTTGTTCACAATCCCCAACCTCATCACTGTCCTCAGGCTCCTCGCCGTCGCATTCATCGTCTGGCTCTCCTACAGCGCTCAGACATGCGGCCTGGTCGTGGCCGCGGCGCTCTTCGCCCTGGCGGCCCTGAGCGATTGGCTCGATGGCTTCGTCGCACGCAGGACCAGAGCCAGTAGCGCCTTCGGCACGCTGATGGACCCTTTGGTGGACAAGGTCATGGTCCTCAGCGTCCTGTTGGTCTTCGTTGACCGCGCATTGATCCCGCTCTGGCTGGTCCTGCTGAACATGCTCCGTGAGTTCAGCGTCACAGCCGCGCGTCATGGCATGTCGTCGCGCGCCAGGATCGTGGGCGCTAATTGGATGGGCAAGCTGAAGTTCGTCATGCAGGTTCTTCTCATAGAACTCTGCTATCTGTACCTTCTCCTTGAGTCTCAGCAGAAAGGCTTGCCTGGAGGCAAATCTCTCCTCTTCTGGGCGACCGTAGTGGTGACGGCCGTCTCATTCCTTCTGCTCGCGGCCTTCTTGGTCCGGCATCGCCGCCAGATGCTCTCGGAAGGATAGCGCGCCCACACAGGAGACTGATCATGAGTTATGAGAAGGTGTCAATTGTCGTCAATTCCCGCGATAGTCTGGTCGGTCTTCGACCCGTGCACTGGGCCGTGAGTGAATTGCACCGGTCGCTGGAACAACAGGGCGTCACTGTTGAGATGGCCGGCCAGATCGCCGAGGCGAGCACAAGCGCGCTGCCGGTCGCCATTGCATCAGCGGATTCCGGAATGGCCCGAGCGGTGCTCGCTTCCGCCGACATAAGAGTGCCCCAGGCGTCCGAAGCCCTGGGCCTGGTCACCGGCAGCGCCGCCGGCCGAAAAGTCCTGATGGCCTGCGGCACTGACGTGCGCGGCATGGTTTATGCCGTGCTTGAACTCAAGGATCGCGTCGAACGCGCAGACGATCGGCTTGCGGCCCTGGCGGCCGACACGCCGACCGTCGAGCGTCCTGCCAATGCCATCCGCAGCGTGGCGCGCCTGTTCACGAGCGAAGTGGAGGACAAGCCCTGGTTCCACGACAGGGAGTTCTGGCTGCAATATCTCTCCATGCTTGTCGCGCAGCGTTTCAATCGCTTCAGTCTGACGCTTGGAATCGGCTACGATTTTCCACGCCACATTCGCGACGCATACTTCTACTTCGCCTACCCCTTCTTCCTGCACGTGCCAGGCTACGATGTGCGCGTTCCCGCCCTGCCGGACGCTGAGCGCGACAGGAATCTGGACATGCTGAAGTTCGTGAGTGAGGAGGCCGCCGCCCGCGGGCTCCATTTCCAGCTTGGCCTCTGGACCCATAGCTATGAGTGGACCGAGAGTCCGTCCGTCAACTACGTCATCGAAGGCCTGACGTCCGAAACGCACGCCGCATACTGCCGCGATGCGCTGCGGCTCCTGCTGGAGGCCTGCCCGAACATTGCCGGAGTCACCTTCCGCGTCCACGGGGAGAGCGGCATCCGGGAGGGCAGCTACGACTTCTGGCGGACTGTCTTCGACGGGATAGCGAAATGCGGCCGGCCCGTGGAAATAGACATGCACGCCAAGGGGCTCGACCAGCAGATGATCGGAATCGCACTGGCGACGGGGCTGCCCGTGAATGTGTCGCCGAAATACTGGGCGGAACACATGGGACTCCCCTATCAACAGGCGTCCATCCGGGAGTTGGAGCGCGTGACTCAGGGGCCGGAAGGCAAAGGCTACATGACCCTGAGCACCGGCTCCCGCAGGTTCACGCGTTATGGGTACGCGGACCTGCTCAGAGAAGATCGGCGCTACGGCGTGCTCTTTCGCATGTGGCCCGGCACGCAGCGCGTACTGCTCTGGGGTGACCCGGCAATGGCGGCAGCCTATGGCCGGGCGTCGAGCTTCTGTGGATGCCAGGGAGTGGAGATCTGTGAGCCGCTTTCCTTCAAGGGGCGCAAGGGCTCCGGATCGCCTCGTTCGCGCGACGGTTATGCAGAACCATCCTTGCGCACGAATTACGACTGGCAGAAGTACTTGTATACGTATCGCCTTTGGGGCCGGCTGACGTACGACCCGGACGCTGCTCCTGAGACATGGCGCCGTTTCTTGCGCACGCAGTACGGAGGAATCGCGGCTGAGGCCGAAGGCGCTCTTGCCCACGCAAGCCGCATTCTCCCACTCATCACGACGGCGCATCTTCCTTCCGGAGCAAACAATTCGTACTGGCCCGAGATGTACACGAACATGCCCATCGTGGACGCAGCTCGGCCACATCCCTATGACGACACGCCCAGCCCGAAGCGCTTCGGGACGGTGAGCCCGCTCGATCCCGTGCTGTTTGCCGGCGTGGACGAGTTCGCAGAGGAACTGGTCGCCGGCCAACGAAGTGGCAAGGTGTCCCCCGCAGACGTGGCGGATTGGCTCAGTCAGATGGCTGATGCCGCCGCGGCGCGTCTGGCGCGCTTGGCGGCACAGGACGGTCCCCCTGCCGGTTCGGAACTCAAGCGATTGGCGGTGGACACGGCCATCCAGATCGGCCTGGGAAGGTTCTTCGCCCATAAGCTGCGCGCAGGTGTCCTGTATGCCGTGTTCAAACGGACCGGAGACCGAGATGCCCTGGCACACGCCCTCCAAGCCTACCGGGCCGGCCGTGACGCCTGGGCAGAGCTTGCCGGACGGGCCGACGTATACGACGCAGACCTTACCGTTGGCATTGTGCCGCACCTCCGCGGACACTGGAAGGATCGTCTGGCAGCGATCAATCTTGACATTGCTGACATGGAGCAGGCAATGCAGGAAGCAGGCCCCGGTGCTCCGGGCCAGGCCTGGGCGGATCTCATTGCTGCGCACCAATCAACCGCCCCGCCCTCCTGCCGGCATTCACCTCCGGCTTCATTTCGGCCTGGGCAGCCGGTCCTGGTAGACCTGCTCTTCACCGCCGAAGGTGTGCCAAACGACGCCATGTCGGCACGGCTGCGCTACCGGCACGTCAACCAGGCCGAAACCTATGTCTCAGTCCAGATGACGGCCTCACCCGGCCGCTTCAGAGCCGAGATCCCTGGCGCCTACACCAACTCCCCATATCCCGTGCAGTACTTCTTTGCGCTGCGCAGCGGGGCCGGGCGGGCGTGGCTCTACCCAGGTTTAGACGTGAGCGATTTCAGACAGCCTTACTTCGTGATCCGGCAGCAATGACGCGCGCCTATGGGAGCGGAACGCGCGCCGCCAGCGCGTTGACCGCGCGGACAGTGACGGCCGTCCCCCCTGCTCGCTGGACAATTGCGATGCGGCGCCGCTGCCCCGGGGCCAAGTCGAAATAGTTGTCCTCGAAGACGGCCCCCACAACGCCATCCATCCGTAACTCCACCTGGCGAGCATAGGACTCGGCGTGGACGTCAGTGGCTCCGCCTGTCACCCGAACCGCCAGCTTTGCCTCGGGCAGATGCAGATAGCGCTCGGGATGCAGCAGGTGCAGCGATTGGCGCCCGGCAAACGATGCCTCGAGGAACTCCGTGCGCAGCGGGATTGCGCCCAGCGAATCCAGATCCAGGCACGGCTTCGATTCGCCCGGGAGGACCTTGACCTCGGTCGAGAGGATGCCGAGTGTCTGCCCTGCAAATGTCTGCCGTGACACGCTCAAGGCGCCGGTCACGACGTCGGGGGAATCGTTAACGACCCAGATTCGTATCCGGTCGGCCGACTGCTCGAAGCAAACCAGGACAGGATCGTAGGCACGGCGCAGGTAATAGTAAGCAATCTTGGGTTCGAGATAGTAGTCAATGACGCTCCAATAAAGGATCGGCCACGGATCGTTGAGGCGCCAGACCATGTTGCCCCAGCATCGGCGGCGAAGGCCCGCGCCTCCATGCTGCCCGCCGCGCCGCTGCCGCTCCACACGCCTTCGGAGGTACTCGCCGTGCGCCGACCCGAGCACCCTGATAAGGTCCTCCGCAGTAGCCGGTTCGCAGAAGTCCTCCAACGCGCCTACCTTGTCCCACGACCCGTCCACGGAGCGATACTGCCACATCTCCGGCCACGTCGCCTGGCCCGGCGCTCTGATGGCTGCGTCGTGTCCCTCGGGCCAGAGTTCTTCGTCGGACAGGAACCGCTTCATGCTGTTCAGCGAAGGCGCGCTGACTCGCCCGATCTCCGATGCAAAAAGGGGGACAGAGGCGTGCGGAGAGAATGTCAGGGTCGTATAGTCGTGCCAGTCCCCCTCCAGCGGCCAGTTCGGCACGTCTCCGCCATAAGGCGAGCTGCGATGGAAGAGGCGCTGCGGGTCAAGACGCCTGCACGCCTCCGGCATAATCTCGTCGAAGAGCCTATGGCGTGGCGGGCCGTCCCCGTGCTGGAAGTTCCAACCCATGTGGTTCTCATTCCCACCGCACCATAGCAGCACGCAGGCGTGGTTCCGCAGTCTCCGGATGAAACCTTCGACCTCAAGGCGGCAGTTCTCCAGGAAGTGATCTCCTTCGGGGTGCATGCCATACCCGAACATGAAGTCCTGCCAGACCAGGATTCCTCGCCGGTCGCACTCCTCGTAGAACTCTTCCGGCGGCGGATAGCCCTCGCCCCAGACCCGCAGCACGTTCATCCCTGCGTGCTGGGCCAGGTCCAGCAGACGCATGGCGCGCGCAGTATCCCAGCAGTGGCTCATGCCTTCTACCGGCGCCCAGTTGGCGCCGCGAAGGAAGATGAGGTGCCCGTTGATCCGGAACGCAAACCGGCTCTCCATGCTCTCAGGATCAGAGAGAACCGGCGCGATTTCTCGGATGCCGAACGGAATCTCCTCCTCATCAACAGCGCCCCCGCTGAGGCACAGACAGAGCTTCAGCCTATAGAGATCGGGCCTGCCGTGCGTCCACGGCCACCACAGCCGCGGATTGTCCACACGGAACGATACTTCGTGGACGGCATCGGCTCCGCAAGGCCTGGACTCTCCCCGCCGGACATCTTCCCCGTCGGGGCCAAGGAGCGTCCATTGCAGCCCGGCCGGCTCGCCCCCTGTCGCAACCGTGACCGACACCTCGGCATGTTTGTGCTGCGTGGCCAGCTCGGTCTCAATGCGGACATCCTCCAGCCACGCGCTGTCAGGGACATCAATCACCACGTCGCGGAACACGCCGACCTTCATCGAATTCGGGCGGGCCCCAAGATAGGAGGAGAAATCGCTGTGGCACTTGCGAAGCCACTTGTGCCCGGCAAGTGAGCCCTCGCCGGAGGCCCCCATCTCTCCCACGAATCTCGATGGCGAACGGAACACGATCAAGAGGATGTTCGTCTCGGGAGCAGGTCGAATCTGCTTGCGGAGATCAATAGCATATTCCCGGTGCATGTTGTCAAAGAGCCCGACCGAGACACCGTTGACAAAGACCTCGGCCAGCGTGTCCAGCCCTTCCAACCGCAGCCACACCGGTCCGCCATCGTGCTTGGGAGAGGCAAAGGTGCAGGCGTAAGCCCAGTCGCGGTCCGCCACCCAGGCAGATTCGGCCGCGTTCCTTCCTACGTGCGGGTCTGAAATCCTCCCGTGGGCCAGCAGAACGTCGTGCACCTGCGCCGGCACACGCGCCGCCCACCAGGTTGAGTCAGGCGCCGTCCCCTGCCGGCCAAGCGCACATGGGTCGCAATGCGAGCCGACGACCTCGCCGACGCGCCAACCGTCACGGAGTACCTGGCGCATTCTCATCAGACGTAGGTCCCTGGGAGCCGCTCGGGCCAGCCTGCAGTTGACATCCAGGCGCGCAACGCCCTGCGCCCCACCGGCACACGTTGAGGCAACAGGATCGCGTCTGACCGTGGAGCGGGGGCGGAATACACCTTCAGGCCCGCCGCTAGGCCGGCAGGTCAGAAGCCTGCGCTCTGCATCGCCTTAATGGCAAAGAGATAAAGCACCGACTCGAACTCGCCCACTTCGTTGTTGCCGGCGTTGCCGTCGTCACGATAGCAGAGCACGTTCTGCTTCTCGTAGGCGAATATGCCGTTGATGCCCGGCACTGAGGCCCCCGGAACGGTCCCCGGCTCCGTGCCGAACAGCCCGAAGATCTGGCCGCTGTGAATGTGCTTCGGTCCGGGATACCGGAGCCCGGACACGAAGACCATGTCGCTCAACGGATGGAGCCCGAACATCCACAGCATCGTGCGCACCGCGTCACGCATGGAGAATGTCTCCGGTGCCACCTTCGACAGCCAGTACGCGTCGAAGATGCGGGCCATGGCCGCGCTGTTGTTGCCCCAATTTCCAAAATGCCAGTAGTGGAAAGGCCACGGGCGGGGCGCTTCGTAGTCGGCCTGGGTTTTCGCTGCGCGGCGGCAGACCTCGAGGACGGCGCTCTTGAGGGCGCCCTCCGGGAGGACAGAGGAAAGGCGCGCAAGCACCGGAGGCGCATACCAGAAGGAACTGGCAGTGGTGGCGGAGACATAGGGGTAATTCAGATTCAAGTTGCGGATGGCCTCCGCCATCTGGTCAAGCATCTTCATGTAAGAGGGGTCCCGGGTCGTAAGGTACAGTTCCGAAAGCGCTGCCGCAACTCCGCCGTCACGTCCTTTCGTCTCAGGATAGAAGTACACGGTCTTACGGTAGACTTCCGGATGCGTGCGGAAGTACTCAAAGGCCTTGACCGCTGCGTCCAAGCACTTCTGTGCCACTTCCGGCTTGGCGGCGCGCAGGGCGCGGCTGGCCGCACAAAGGCCCGTAGCCTGCATCAACTGGAGGTCCGAATGGTAGTCCACATAGAGCTGGCGCTCATCCCCGGTTCCGGGCTTGTTGTCCGTTGCCTTGTCCACGGTCTTTCCGCCGAGCGAGTAGCGGTCCGGCGTGTCTATCACGCCCACGTAAACCCTGCCGTCCGGCTGCTCCATGCTCAGCAGCCAGTCAGCGCCCCATTCAATCTGCTCAAGAATGTCGGGGACGCCGTCCGGCTTCCCATACGTGTAGGTTTGCTGTTGGAAGTCCAGAGTGGACACATCGCGGTTGATGCCGAACTGCTCGTAGGCGAGCGAGAGCACCCAGACGGTGAATGACTGGGTATTGATGTTCAAGTCGCAGTCGCCGGCATCATGCCAGCCGCCTTTACTGAGGGGTACGTAGTCGCCAGCCTTATAGGGCGTGCCCTCACACTCGTAGGACCGGAAGCCGTCCACGCCGGGGAAGTTCGCAGGCACGCGGACGGCATCATCCATGTGGCACTTCAGGTGCCCGGGCACCGCGCTGCCCAGGTTCACGTCGGCATGGCACATCTGGAATGGAAGGAAGAAATCCAGCGTGGGCTCCCAGAGCTTGTCGTCGAAGACGCCCTGACGGATGGGAAACTCCACCGCCCCGCCGCTCCAGACCACTCGATAGTCTCCCGGCTCCTTCACATCGGAAAAGTCGAAACTCGCAAAGCCGCACTGCATGTAGTCAAGGTTCATCGTCTCGCCGAACCGGCCCTCCTTGACGAGGCTGCCGCCGCGCCGCTCCAGCCGAACCCGGTCGTCAGGACGCGCCATGTGCTTCGGCCATTCGAGGACGACGGCCTTAAGCCCCGCCACCGGGTAGCCGATGCGGGAGTAGCGGACCGCTGCCGTCGCCAGGTCCGATGCTTGCGGCAGCGTCAGGAACAGCTCGCTGGGGGCCTCACCTTCGTCGGCCGGGAAACGCACGCTCACTTCGTACGTCAGTCCTCCGTACCGGCGCGTGTCCGAGACGCTGATGCCCTGCGCGCACTCAAACACCAGGTTCAAAGATGGATCGCCCGCGTGGCACTCGAGCCTCCGGACCCCGGACGCAATGCTGGCGCGGTCAGCCGAATACTTCTCGGGATACGTCAGGGCCTGGCCGTCGGCGCGGAACCGAACGCCTTTGTAGTACTCCAGCGGGAGCCAGACCGAGAAGCTGTCCCAATGGCTCTGCCCCCAATCGCCCTTGCGCTGCAACACGAACTTTACGCGATCTCCCGCTATGGAAACGTCATCCTGATAGAAGATCTGCTTGCCGGGCACCTGCGCCCGGAACCCCAGCGTGCCTCTCCCGAGCGTTACCTGCCCGCTTGCCATTCTGTCATAGGGCCAGTAGCCGCCATTGCCGCAGCGCATGCCCATGCCGCGCAGCAGCACGTCGGATCCTCTCATCAGGTGCAGGCCCCCCCTATTGTCTCCGAACAGAAGGAACGGCCCCTGTTGAATGAGGCCGTTCTCCAGAGCTGCCGGCGCCTGCATCGGGGCCGCCGCCGAGACAGCCCCAGCCATGGCGAAGGCAAAGACCACCACACACCACTTGCCGACAGACGTTGCGGTCATACGCGATCCTTTCACAGAGCATTGCCCGGCGCGTCACAGATCTGATTGCAGGCGCGGGGAGAAACGCAATTGTGTTGCTCTCCACTTGTCATATCCCCGCAGCCACACACAAGCCGCGCGGGCTCTTCATAACTTCCGGTAGTAATGGACATAGGGGATCTGGAGGGAAAAGCCGGCCCTCTCGTAAGCCCTGCGGGCGGGCGCGTGAGCCGGGTCTCCGCCCGTGCCGGCCCTGACGAACCGCATCCCCCGTTCCTGGAGCTTCTCAAAAGCATGCCGGTACATCGCAGTCGCAATGCCCCTCCCCCGGAAAGATGGGTGGACGGCGTTGTTCCCTATCTCGCCGATCCCGGATGCTTCGTGAACGTAAAAAGTAACAAACCCTACGACCTGGCCGTCTTCTTCAGCCACGCAGACCCTGGTTGTGCTCCCCCCAGCGCATGCGGACCTCACGTCACGCGCCTTCCGGCCCCGCCAGTCAGGGACGGCTGCGGCGAACAGTTCGTCCCCCATCAGGTCCCGACGGTAGGCGTTGATGGGCTCCCATGCTGCGACTGCAATATCAACGATCGCCTCAACGTCCTCCGGGCGCACGTCTCTGATGATCACCTCGTGGGCCATGTATGCTGCCGCTTTCGCCAGAAACGTGACAGGTTCCAAAGGAACGCGGCGATGGAGAAGGCTTCTAACGGCGGGCCTCGAGGGCGTGCTTGTCCATCGGTTCGGTGATCTCAACGGGATACTCGCCGGTAAAGCAGGCGCAGCAGTAGTCGGCGCCGACTCCGGGGACGGCAGAGATCAACCCATCAATGGTCTGGTAGCCCAGGCTGTCGGCGCCGACGAATCCGGCGATCTCGTCAATGGAGTGGTCGGCAGCGATCAGCTCATCCGCGTGCTGGAAATCTATGCCATAGTAGCACGGCCTGCGGATAGGCGGCGCGCTGATGCGCAGGTGCACTTCCTCTGCGCCGGCCGCACGCAACGATTCAATCCGCGCTCGGCATGTGGTCCCCCGGACGATAGAGTCGTCCACGACCACCAGCCGCTTGTCCTTGACGACGTCCCGGACGACGTTGAGCTTTATCCTCACATCGCTGGCCCGCGTCTCGGCAACCGGCGTGATGAACGTGCGCCCGATATAATGGTTGCGCACGAAGCCCATGTCGAGCGGTATGCCCGAGCGCCGCGAATATCCCATGGCCGCGCTGTTGCCGGAGTCCGGGACCGGCACCACGATGTCCGCATCGGCGGGCGAACTGTCCGCAAGGTTCTCGCCAAGCCGTAGTCGGACGTTGTGGACCGTGTGGCCGAAGATGATGCTGTCGGGCCGGGCAAAGTAGATGTACTCGAAGACGCAGTGGGCCTGGCGCGGGCCGTAAAGGAACATGTCGGATTCAAGGCCGCCCTTGCCGATTGCGACGATCTCGCCGGGGGTGATGTCTCGGATCAGCTTTGCACCCAAAAGGTCCAGTGCGCAGGTCTCGGATGCGATGACGTAGCCGTCGCCGAGCTTGCCGAGCGAGAGCGGACGGAACCCGTAGGGGTCGCGCGCGGCGATAAGGTCCGTGGCAGTGAGCATGATGAGCGAGTAAGACCCCTGCACGTGATACATGGCCTCTTTCAGAGGATGATCGGCCCGCAGGTGTTCCGGGTCGGCAAGCAGGTGGACGAAGACTTCGCTGTCCGTGGAGGTCTGAAAGATGGAGCCCTTGGACTCGTAATAACGCCGAAGAGCTTGGGCGTTCGTCAGGTTGCCGTTGTGGGCTACGGCGACGATTCCCTGGGAGTATTCGACCACAAGAGGCTGGATGTTCTGGATGCGCCTGGCACCCGTGGTGGAGTACCGCACGTGGCCGACGGCGATGTGGCCGGGAAGGTCGGAGAGTTCCTCCGGCTGTATGGCTTCCGAGAGCAGGCCGAAGCCCTTCTTGCTCTGGATGCCATGGCCGTCGGAAGTGACAATTCCGGCAGACTCCTGGCCGCGGTGCTGAAGGGCATAGAGACCCAGGTAGGCCAACTCGGCTGCGCGCGGGACGCCGTAAATGCCGATGACGCCGCAATATTCGTGCGGCACATCGGCGTCACACAAGCCCGGCACCTGTGACACGGGTTTCTTCCTCCTGGAACTCACGCACAGCGGCCGCACGGCTGATACGCGCATCACCTAGCCGGCGATGTGCTCGGATACTCACGGAGGTGGGACCCAGACGAGCAACCACTTTTCATGGTACCCCACCTGGGAAAGAGCGTCAAACGCGGGGCACGCCCGAGACAGCGCGGCAGCCTGCCTTTCCATGCGAGCAGCGGGCGGCACAGTAGCCTCGGAGCCGAAAAGATGCGGTCGCCGGTCACCCCCCAGCAGCACCCGAGAGGCCGCCGCGCCGCCGGGGACAAGCTGCTGCCAGCCTGGAGAGAGAAGCCTCCAGTTCACGGGGCCTGCTCTGTCCAATAGCGCCCTACAATGCCGTTGACGATCTCGAAGTAGGTTCTCGTCACGCGGGTCTTCTGATAGCCCTTCTTGAATATCAACGGGATGTACCGCTCTCCCGTTTCGCGCTCTCGGTACTCATAGACCAACAGCTCTTTTCCATCGTCCACAACTTTGATGTACTGCGGCACTCCGAAAGCGGCGATCACTGCATCCCGGGTAGTGGCCCCCTCCTTCACCGATTCGAGCTTGCCATCAGATGGCAGCGTGCCCTGCGCCTCGACGTTGATCTGCGCACAACCCGCGACGCGCAGCAGAAGCCATGCGGACACGAGGCTTAACAACAGCACCCTGGATCGCGCCATTCCCTGCTTCCCCATGTGGTCACGCCCCAACTCTTGAGGGACGACACTTCAAGCGAGCAGACTTCAGCGGACGCATCTGAGAGCGACCCGGGCTGGAGCACCGGACCAAAGCTCCTGCCGAAATCCGATGGCCCACACAGAGGTCACGCCGCCCCCGAAAGCGCATGCTTCCAACTCATCACGCCCCACCTGAGCGTGCGTCCCGGGAGGACCTGCAAGCCCGCCGGTCACTCGTTGGACAGGCTGCCGTAGGCCTGCTGCTTCGAAAGCAGTTCGATGATCATCTCGTTCTGCGCAGCAAGGGCCAGAAGCGTTGTGGCGATGGCCTGAAAGTACCGGACGACTTTGCTTTCCTGATCTTCGCGGAACTCGGCATCCGACAGCAAGCCCTCCGCCCGTTCTACCAAGCTCTTGATGTTCGCCGGCCTCGGGTCAATGTCTGCCATTGGCTCTCTCTCTCGAATGTGGCGCTTTGCGGGGAATCACAGCCCGACCGTCAGCCGGTCGCCCAGGCTGGCCGGTACCTCTCCGATCCGCTTGATCTTGTCTATGGTTTTTCGCACGTCGTACGGCACGCGGTGGCATTGAGCGAGTTGGCTGACCATGCGGAAGCTCAAGTCCTCGTCGCTGATATAAGAGAACCTGCACCAGGCGTCCGTCAGGGTTGCGAAGCTGGCATACCAGTTTCTGTCGCGAGGCTGGCCGACGCTGCCGGGGTTGATAACGCGTGGCGTCCGCATCGGGATGTGGCTGTGGCCCACGACCAGGATCCGTCCCTTGATGCCCTTCGGCGCGCCTTGCTGCACGTGCCCGCGGAGCATGTACTCGTTGAGCATGTCTTCCTTGCAGCCGGGCTTCCCGTGCACGATGGTTAGACCGCGCTCGTTGATCTCAAGCGGCAATCCTCGCAGAAATTCCCGGTTCTCCTCCGTCAGCACCTTGCTCGTCCACTGCGATGCTGCCTTGGCTGCAACGTTCTTTTGGGCAAAAAGGCGCCGGCAGAGCACCCTGTCTTCTTCGGAGAAGGTCTCGTCCTTGGAATCGAGCCGATTCAGGTTCGCGCAGACGAAATCGTGATTGCCCTGAACGCATTTGATGTGGTGGACGCGCAGCAACTCGCAGCACTCGTTGGGGTTGGGGCCGTACCCCACGATGTCACCCGCGCAGTATATTCCGTCGGCCCCTTCGATC
>Ga0315282_10000108_pt1 | contig 160695 bp, 135 predicted proteins | sample YL17G07_20_MG_FD_203693 | JGI IMG/M metagenome (GOLD analysis project Ga0315282, IMG submission 203693) | Sediment microbial communities from Yellowstone Lake, YNP, Wyoming, USA - YL17G07_20 | ecosystem: Environmental > Aquatic > Freshwater > Lake > Sediment | place: USA: Wyoming | collected... | reverse complement strand
CTGCGCGCCTCCGCCGGCCGGTCCACGCGGCGACTCCGGAACGGCCGGCTCAGCTCCGCTTCAGGCCCGGCCCACCCCCTCTGGGCTCGGCTGTCGGCAGAGGGTCTCCGAAGCCCGCCCATTCGCCCCCTTTAATACATTCCACTCGTTGATTTAAATGAGTTTTAAGAGGTATGGGGAGTAGAATGACATGGTATTGATGAATAGTATTGGAAGTCCGGGGTAAAGGGGGGAGAAGAAATGAACATGCCGGTTGAGGGGGCGGGGACGCGGCCCGCCGTGGCGCAACTGCTCGCGAACATCGCGAAGGTCATCGTAGGGAAGGACCGGGAGACGCGGATGGTGCTGGCGAGCCTCCTGTCCGGCGGGCACGTCCTGATGGAGGACATGCCTGGCACGGGGAAGACGGTGCTGGCCCGGTCGCTCGCGGCCTCCATCGGCGGGAAGGCGTCGCGCATCCAGTTCACGCCCGACCTCCTGCCCTCGGACGTCACGGGGCTCTCGATTTACAACCAGAAGTCCGGTGAATTCGACTTCAAGCCGGGCCCCATATTCGCCAACATCGTCCTGGCTGACGAAATCAACCGGGCCAATCCCCGGACGCAGTCGGCCCTCCTTGAAGCCATGGCGGAACGCCAGATAACGGTGGACGGGGTGACGCGGAAGCTCGACGAGCCCTTCATGGTGGTCGCCACCCAGAACCCCATCGAGTTCCAGGGTACCTACCCCCTGCCGGAGGCCCAGCTCGACCGGTTCCTCATGCGGATTTCGCTGGGATATCCATCCACGGTCGAGGAGGCGGAGATTGTCCTGCGGCAGGCGCAGGGGCACCCGCTGGACACCCTCGGGCCGGTTATCCAGACCAAGCAGGTCCTGGAATTGATGGCGGCGGTCCGCAAGATAGCGGCGAAACCGGCGCTCATCCGCTACGTTACGGCCCTGTGCGCGGCGACGCGCAACCACCCCGACCTCATGGTCGGGGCCTCGCCGCGCGCCACGCTGGGGCTGGCCCGCGTATCGCAGGCATGGGCGTTCCTTTCCGGCCGCGAATACGCCTCGCCCGACGACGTCAAGGAGGTGGCCGTGGCGGTCATGGCCCACCGCGTCATCCTGTCCCACCAGGCCAGGTTCAGCAAGCGCTCGCCTGAGCAGATAATCAGGGAACTGCTAAGCCAGGTGCCCGTCCCGAGCGCCTGAGGGAGGGAAACCCGGTGCTGTTGACGCTGCGCGGCCTCGTCGTCATCGCGCTGGGGATTTTTTCTGTTTTTGCGGCGCGCAATTCCGGCCAGCCGGTCTTCCTCCTCCTGTCCACGGTGGGCGCGGCGGCGTTCGTCGTCTCGGCCCTCTCCGCCCTGCGCCTGCGCTCGGGGCTCGCCTTCCAGCGCTTCCTGCCGGAAAGGGTCTACAAGGGCGACCCCGTCGGGGTCCAGGTCGCCATACAAAACACGGGGGCGGCCAAGAGCCTTTTCTTCCTGGTGGACGAGGCGAAAGTCTGGACCGATAAGACGGAGGTGGCGGTGGCGGTGGACGCCGTCCGGAGCTTCGAGACGCGCAGGTTCTCCTTCGACATGCCGACCGCGCGGCGGGGAGTCTGCCGGTTCGAGAGCATCTCGGTGGAAACCGGCGCCCCCTTCGGCCTCCTGCGGTGGCGCGCGAAGAAGCCCCTGCCGGGCTCGACGCTCATCCTGCCCTTCCCCGGCCGGGTGTGGGATTGGGACTGCCCGGGGGGCCGCCGCCACTCGGGCATCGGGGTGGAGTCGCTGGACCGGAGCGGCACCTCCCACGAATACCTTGGCGCGCGCGAATACCATCCCGAGGACCCGATGCGCTACATCCATTGGAAGCTGATGGCCCGGATGCAGAGGCCGATGGTCCGCGACTTCCAGACGACCTCGTCGCTCGAGGTGGAGCTGGTGCCCGACCTCACGGGGGCCGACTACCAGCACGGGGCGGGTCCCCAGATGCTGGAGGCGGTCGTGTCAATCACCGCCTCCATGGCCGCCGAACTCATCCGGCGGGGGTACTTCGTCCGGCTGTGGCTTCCCGACAAGAGGCTGCGTTCGACCTTCCTGGAGGCGGGTTCCGCGCACCTGGAGAAAATCCTCGCCGAGCTGGCGGAGGCGGAGGCGAACCGGGCGGAGCCCTATGCCGACACGCTGGCAAGGCTGGAAATCTGGTTTGCGCCCCGTTCCGCGGTCGTGTGCGTCATGCCATACCAGGTGCTGGCGCTCACGGCGGGCGCGGTGGCGACCCTCGGCGGCCGCGGCTACCAGCCGCAGGTGGCCTTAGTCGAGCCGGCCGCCAGCGGGCGCGATGCCAGCGAGGCGCCGCAGGCCGCCATCGAGGCGGCGGTCACCCGCACCGGCGCGCCGTGCTGGCGGTTCAGGGCCGACGACGATTTCCGCAACATCCGCATGTTGGAGCACCGGGCCCGCGCCGCGGGGTTCCAGGCGGTCAGGGCGAAGATATGATTGGGCGACCGGACCTTCCGCGGACCGTTCGAATAACGAAGGCTAGGGGCCAACCTTCTCGGGTCGCTCACCCGCCCCACCGAGGCGGGCGGCGTCGCCCAAGGGGCGCCGCGCCGTCAGAACGGAACGCTCAGATTCGGACCTTGCGCTCGCCTCGCCCCCACGGGGCTCAGCACCATGGCCGCGCGTTCTCCGAGCCGACAGGAGTCGGCACGCGGACGAACGCACACCCGCCGGAGCGGGTGGCGACTACGAAACGGTCCTCATACGCCCCTCGAAGGTTGGCCCCTTCGTCTTCTCCGAAATCAGGCTCAGCTCCGCGTCAGGTCCGGTTCGCCCTTTTTGGGGGGGGCAGATGACACCAGAGAAAGTGGATACGGCGCCGCGCCAGCTCCCGCCGGTGGCGGTGCGCTGGCTGTTCTGGCTGGCGGCGCTTTCCTACGCGGCGACGGCGGGCGCCTCCGCGCTGACCCTGCGGCTGATGGGCTATCCAAACTATATGGCCGTCGCGCCGATATGGTTCCTCGGATGCTTCATTTTCGTGTGGAGGAGCGGGCGCGAACTGCGTCCCCTCCCCATCCTTCGGAAGGTGGCGGACGCCGGGGCGGTGGTCATCACCGCGATGTTCCTCGCCAAGGTGGGCCAACTCGTGCTGGCCGAGGGCGCCGACATCCGGACGGAAGTCTCCCTGCTCGCCGCCGAGTTCCTTATGGTCCTCCAGGCCCTGCGGGCCCCCATCGTGACGCGCGCCTCCGATGCCGAGGGATTCCTCTTCGCGAGCCTCATCCTGGCGGTGTTCTGCTCCACCTTCCTGCCGTGGCAGAGCGGCGCGCCGCTCCTGGCCGTGTTCATCTGGCTGTGGCTCGGGGCGATGGCGCTCGCGCGGCTGGTGAGCGACACGGAAAGGCGCCTCAAGTACGGCGCGGTCGTCGCCGGAAGCACCGGGGCGGGCCGGGCGCTGTCGACCGGGCTGGGGCTCGCGCTGATGACGGTGGCGCTGGGGGCGGGGGTCTTTCTCTCCATGCAGGGCACGTTCGCCCGCTTGGGCGCGCGCGGTGCCGGGCTGGACCGGAAGCTGGGCGGAGAGGGGATGGACTACACGAATTCCCTCGACACCGGCGGATGGACCGACGCCAGACCCTCGCCGGACGTCATCCTGCGGGTGAAGGCGCCCCGCTACATCGCGCGGTTCCGGGTCCAGGCCTTCGACGCCTTCCAGGCGCCGGGCTGGGTGGTCTCGACGGCGGAATCGACGCGGAACCTTGGCGGGAACACCATCGGCCTGCCGGACGATTTGGGAATGGGATACACCTCCGGGCTAGCGGGCCTGCCCTTTACCATGGAAGTCACGGTGGAGCAGTCCGCGATGGCTTCATTGGTGACCGCCGAACGTCCGCAGGAGGTCGACGGCGACCGGGAGCTCCTGCTGGACGCGGAAGGGGCGCTCCGGGCCGCGAAGCCGTTCCCGCCGGGGCTCACCTACACCGTCCGTGGCAAGAGCGTGGCCTGGGAGAGGGTCGACCTGGCTTCCTGCGGACTGCCCGACCTGGGCGAGGGGGTGGCCCGGTACACCGACATCAGGGGGGTATCCGCTCCCGTCCGCGACCTCGCCGCGCAATGGGCGGGAAGCGCCTTCAGCCCCTGGACGAAGGCGCTGGCCATCACCGACAACCTGCGAAGCGGGTTCAAGTACCGCCACGAACTCACCTTCGCGGTCCGCCAGAGCGGGGCGGACATAATTGACTACTTCCTCTTTGACGCCCGTTCCGGCAACTGCCTCAACTTCTCCAGCGCCCTCGTCCTGATGCTCCGTTCCGTCGGCGTCCCGTGCCGGATTGCGATGGGCTACCTCGGGCATGATTACGACAACGCCACCGGCGACTGGCTCCTGCACGCCTCTGACGGGCACGCCTGGGCAGAGGTGCCGCTCCTCGGCGTAGGATGGGTCCCGCTGGACCCCGTGCCCCCGTCGCTCGTCAGCGGATATCCCGTGGGCGGAACCCCCGCGCCCGGCCCCGCGGCGTTGCCGGCCAGCAAGGAACTTCCGACCAAAGGAAAGAAGCTGGAACTGCGGGTGGACCCGGAGAAGTTCAAGCAGAACCTGATCGATTTCATAAAGGTGGCGGGACCGTGGCTGGCGCTGGGGCTGGTGCTGTCGTGGGTGGCGCTGACCGCGCTCCAGGCGTTCCGGACGCGGCTTCGGGAGGCGCTCGTGCCCCTCATGGCCTCCATGGACCAGGTCCGGGGTTCCTATTACCGGGTGGGCGTCGCCGCGGCCCACCGGGGGATTCCTCGGCGGCCGGCCCAGACCCCGCTCGAATATGGCCGCCGCCTCCTCGCGGAGGTGCCCGCGCTCGGCCCCGGCGTGGTCCGTCTCGCGGAGATTTACACCGAATCCGTTTACAGCCCGGCGGGCGTCCCGCCCGCGCAGAAGGCGGAGGCGGGGACATTGGGGAGGGAGATTGTGAAGGCGCTGAAACGGAGGAAATAATGAGGACAGAGATGGGTAAACACAACGGTGTATTCATTCCGGAGGACATGGAGAGCGAGGCTCCCGATGTTCCAGGCATGGGCCGGGTGATTCGGAAAACAAAAGTGGAGAAGATAGAGGTTGATACGGAATGATCCATTCAAAAGAATTGGGGGGTGATGGACAGATGGGGAAGACAATAGCCATTGCATTTTCCCTGGCGCTGGCGGCTGGGGCAAGCTTGGCGCAGGCGAGTAAACCGAAAGCAGCGACACGAGCGGATTCTTCGGTCCAGGCGACAACAACACCAGTGACCACATCTGCTCCGTCTACGGCAACTCAAAACCTATCAAGCAGTCGCACAACAACAAGACGCCCCGCTGACTTGGACCCGCGAATTCCGTGGCTGGATGACCTTGGGATGCCGCAGAGCGGCGGGCCGGAGCCGCTGGTGTTGGTAAAAGAAGTGCGTACGCCGCCGAAAAGACATTTAGTGTCACTGACGGGCGTAGGAGATGCGCTGTTCATGATAGTAGCGCATGGAATAAAGACCGTAAATCTGATACGCACAAATCTGGATGGCGATGTTATTTGGACAGTTACACTAACAGGAATGGTTGAATGGAGAGTATTAGTCGAAGGGGATATGGCGATTGCAGTTCCTATTAGGGTAGACCCCTCTGTAAACCGCGAAGTTGCGGTTGTTGTATACGACAAGAGTGGGAATAGGGTAAGGGAAGTTCCGTGGGCTGTCCCAAGAAACGGTTGGGATGGTGTTGTACAGGTAGCAATACAGGGAGGCGTAGTTGTCGGCGAGTTGAATAAAGGCGAACGCATCCAGGCTCGCATGGACCCCAAATCTTCAATTGACCCTGATGATATAGTCACGGTCGGGGATGTGGGGATTAATACGGAAGTAAACGCTGACGAATACAAGAAACAATTCAGGTCCGGATATGCAGTTATGGGGGCGCGGTTGGAGGACGAAAGCTATGATCCGGAACGCGCACGTAAGATGAATGAAAAGCGTCGGAAATGGGCAGGCAAACTGAGGGGACACAGGATACAGATAGGCGGCCTGCCAATGTTTAACCCCGACGCAGAATACAAGATGGGGGATTCCTGGAAACCGCGTGTGACTGGAGGAGAAATATTGAGCATTGGATTCGATGGCAGTATTTGGACCAGATTCGGCATTACCAACCCCCATCGTTTATCGAGGAGGGAAATGGACAATCTGGAAGCTCAAAAATCCAAAAGCATGGATGCGTATTACAAGATGGGCAAAGCCGGTATTGTACTTTTCTATCCTGATGGCAGACTTCGTGGGTGGTATCTTTTTTCGGACGATGAGGTTGGGGGGTATCCGGTTGGGGATGCTATCTACATAGAAAGAGGCTATATGACCGAAAACGAACGACTGGTTCGTTTGGAGCCGATGAAGGCCAAGTAAACAATGAAACTGGGGCGATACCTCGCCTGTGTCTGGCCGCTAGCGTTTGTTGCGGCCAGCGTGGCGTATGCTATTGAGGCGCCCATCATTGTTATCGGAAGAGGGGTCAGAGCTGTACATTTGACAATTAGGGTTTGGGGTAGTGAAATGTTCGGCCATGGCAAGGGCTTTGCGGATCGAATATCCGGGGGCGTGGTACCACGTACTGAACCGGGGCGTTGAACGCCGGCGAATATTCGCTGACAACAAGGATTGCGAGAAGTTCCTGGAAATAATCCGCGTATTGTACCCGCGTTTTCAGGTGGCCATCCATTGTTATTGCCTTATGCCGAACCACTTCCACATGTTTGTCCAGACCCCGCTTGGGAAGCTGCGTAGTTTCATGCAGGACCTTTGCGGCGACTACGCCCATCACTACAACGTCCGCCATCATCGTATTGGTCCGTTATTCCAAGGGCGATACCGGGCCATGCTTGTGGATACGGAGGCATATGCGCTTGAAATATCGCGGTATATCCACCGTAATCCGGTGAGGGCAAGCCTTGCGGAAGAACCGGAAGGATACCGCTGGTCAAGCTATGCGGCCTATTTGGGAATAAGGCGGCCCGACACCTATCTGCATACGGCATTCCTGCTATCAAGGTTTGAAGGCGATATTAACCGGAAGAGGAAACTCTTCAGGCAATTCACTATGGATAGCGCCGGGGATGAATATAATCCCTTCATGACGGCCCAGGGAGGCGTGGTCGAGGGGGGGGAGAAGTTTTCGAAATGGGTTAAGAAAGAGAAAGTGCCGCGGGAGAGGGACAGCGAAATATCGCGGCTTGCGGAGCTTCAAAAGCCGGCAAAGGCAGTGCTCGAAGCAATGCAAGAAAGGGTTTCCCTCCTCACCAAAGATACCCGACTTGGAAGGAAACTCGTGCTGTATGGATTGCGTCATTCGACAACTCTGACGCTCGGTGAGATTTGCAGCCTGACTGGGGCAAAAAGTCCGATTGCCGTATCGCAGACAGTGCGGAGGCTGAACATGGTGCGACGCGCCGATTCCAGGCTGGACGGCACCATGAAACAGCTGGAATCGCAATGCCGGCATATCGTGAAAATGTAAAATGTACAGCTCTGACCCTAGGGCTATAATGGGGTTGCGATGAGAGGAGTGCGTTGCAGGGTGGCGCTGGGGATTACAGTCGGGCTTGCTGCTACAACGCTTCCGGTATTCGCGTCGGATTGGACGAATTCATACGGGGGGCTGGGGCGGACCTGCTACCTCGTTTCGGACGCCGTCACCCCGCCGTTCGCGCTGGCCTGGGAATTCAGGCCGGACCACCCGCTACGGGACGCGGCGTTAATCGCCTACAAGCGGGTCTATCTGACCACCAAGGAATACTACGTTTACGCGCTGGCGCTGGACGGTGGGGCGGTAGATTGGAAGTTCGAGGCCCCCACCGGGCTCGATGAGGCGATTTCTTTCGACGCCCGGAACGGGCGGGTGCGCTGGCGGCGCAAGGTGAGCGGGAACGTGATTCACACGCCGCAGACGGGGACCGACGCGCTGTATGTATCCACCGAGGCCGGAATACTGCACGCGCTGTCGCAATACAACGGCCGGGAGTTCTGGGGGGTCTATCTTGGGAAACCGCTGACCATGCCGGCGGTCGATGCCGACCTCGTGGTCGTCGGCTCGGGGGAGACCCTGCTCGGCCTGCGTAACCGGGACGGAAGCGTGTTGTTCAAGGTCCCGCTGGGCCGGCCTCCCGAGTATTTCCCCGCGCTGGGCGCCGGTCTCGTGTATGTGGCGCTGCGGGACGAGGTGCTGGCCCTGGACCGGTGGGGAGCGATGAAATGGCGGTACCAGCTCCACGCCCCCATTTCCGCCCCGCTCGCCGTAACCAACGAGGGGGTGATGGTGGGGTTGCTGGACGGGACCCTTATGATGCTCTCTCCCCAGGCCGGCCAGCTTGTTTGGGACAAGGCGCTGGCGGGGGCGCCGCTGGCCATTGCGGGGGCGGGAAGCGTCGTGCTCGCCGGCACCAGCCAGGGAACAGTCGTCTGCCTGCGCGTCGGCGACGGGGCCAAGCTTTGGTCGCACGACGCGGCGCACGGTCCCGTGGACGGAATAGCGCTGACCGAGGACCACATCGTGGTAACGGCGGGCAGGTGGGTCGGGGTGTTCGTGCCCGCGCCGGACCCGCCGCAATTGGTCGTGGTAAAACCCGCGCCGCACGCGCCGGGTGCCGCGAACGAACCGGGCGCGGACCTGACCTGGGGGACGGGCTACGAGAACGGTTCCCCGGTGGCCGAATACGTGGTCTGGCGGTGCAAGCCCGGTGGGGAATGGCGGCAGGTGGGCCGCACCGAAGCCACGAGAAGGAGCTTTCATGCGCCCGATTCGGACGACTCCGACAAGTTCGCGATACAGGCGGTCGATGCCAGAAAGGCTCCCAGCGCGCTGAGCCCGTCGGTGACGCCGGAACAGGGGGAGCCGCTCATCACCAATACGCGGGTGTCGCGCGCCCCCTACGAGCCGGCGCGGGAACCCGTGGCCGTGACCTTTCACCTGCGCGAACCGGCGACCATCGCCTACAAGGTCACCGACGCCGAGGGGAAGCCCGTCACGCCGCAACGGACAACCTTCCTCGGGACGGGGGACAACAAAATCGTGTGGGACGGCCGGGACACGGGCGGCCGGCCGACCGATACCGGCACCTACCGGGTGTCCATAGAGGCCGTTCGGGGCGACGATACCCAGGTGGTCACGCGGCCGGTGGCGGTGGACTGGCGGCCTGCCGCGCCCGCCACGCAGACCGGCGGTGGGAGCGCGCCCACGGTCATGCCGGCTCCCCCCAGCCCCGGGATGAGCGCCGGGCCGGTGGCCGGGCCTGTTGCCGGGCCGGGCCCCGCGGCGGGCACACCTGCCGCAAGCGGCGGAACGGAGGTCGGCGGCGGGAAGCCGGACCATACCAACAATGGTGTCCGCGACCATGGGGTGGGCGAGGGGCGCGACGGCGCCGGTCAGGGGAAGGGCCAGGGTTTTCCGCAAGGGAACAAGGGAGGGAAGTAGCACTTTTCCTATGAAATAGAATTCGGAGGGGCTCGGGGCGGGCTTCTTCGACACGCCTGTTGGGCTTGGCCCCTCCTCACCCTCCCCTCTCCCCCCCGCATTTGCCCTTCGACAGGCTCAGGGTTCCGGGGGGGAGAGGGTTAGGGAGAGGAGGGGACGTGATTGGGAAGAAGGTTTTGCAATGCGCTCTAATGACCTTCGAGGGATGCCGTATAATCAGTTAAATATGAGAAAAACTACGATGGTTGTTGCGATTGTTTTCTTCGCGGCGGGATGCGGCGGCAAGCCGACCGTGAAGGCAAGTGCGGATGCGCCTGTGGCGGCCGCGGCGGCGGTCCAGGCGAAGGCGGAAGCACTCACGCTGGCGATTATGCCGCTGAAGGCGCAGGGCGTAGAGGAAAGCGAGGCCGCGCTCGTCACCGACATGCTCCGCAAGGAAATGGCGGCCAGCGGAAAGTTCCGCGTCGTCGAGCGCGAGCAGATGGAGAAAATAGTCGCGGAAAAGGAGCTGAAGTCGCTGGAAACCGAGGCCGGCCCGGTCGGGGCGGCCAAGCTCATGAACGCGCAATGCCTCGGAACCGGCAGCTTTGGGAAGCTCATGGACAACTACGTCCTTTCCTTCCGCATAGTCGACGTGGAAACGGGGATTATGAAGGGGGCGGGAACCGCCGAAGGAAAGAACCTTGACCAGGTAAAGAAGGGTATCGCGAAGCTCGTCGCTTCGTTCTGATGGCGGACAGGTTGGCTGGAGAGGGGAGGCGGGAGTATAGTGCGCATATGAGGAATCGGATGGCGGTGGTGTCGGCAATCCTGGCGGTGGTCCTGGCTGGGCCGGCCTTGGGGGCGAAGGTTTCCCCGAAACCGGGCGCCGCCGGCGCCGGGGCGCTTGAACTCAAGTGGGAACCCGGGCTGGCGGAGGCCGGGCCGACGGCCTCGTTCAAGTACCAGGTCCGGGCGGTGCCGGACGGGGCGGGCGGCGTCGTGCTCGCCTGGGAGGAGAACCGCTTCCGCAAGGCCTGTTGCCATGACTTGCGCGACGTCTACGCACAGCGGTTCGACGCCGCCGGGAAGCCCCTCTGGAGCGTGAACGATATTGTTGTGGCGGGCGAGGACGCGGGGGAGGAACTCGTCGGGCTCCTGCCCCGCGCGGGCGGCGGCGCACTCGTCCTGTGGCGGCGGGACACCACCATGTTTTTCGCGGGTGAGCTGACCGGAAGCGGCACGCCCCTGACGGAGCCGCGCGGCCGGATTTTGTCGCCCTGCAAGGGCTCCTGTGAATGGGACCCGCTCTCCAGTTTCGCCGTGGGCACGGGCGGGGTTTCGCTGGCCGCCTGGGTGGAGCGGGGGAAAGCGTCGCAATTGAAGGTCCTCCGCATCGTCCGGGCGCGGGATTCCTTCACTTATACGTCAGCGGAAGCGGTTATGGGCGCCGAGGAGCTTCGTGCGGCCGCCGCGGTGCCGTGCGGGAAGGAATGGCTGGCGCTGGCCTGGATGAGCAATCCCGAGGGAGGCTCCTGCATTTCCGGGATGTGGCTGGACGGGGACGCCGCTCCGCACGGGACCGTTTTCATGGCGGCGAGCGACGGGAATCACCGCTGGATAAACATGGAGAGCGTCCCCGCCGGGGATAAGGGGGCGTTCGTGCTCTGGTCGGCGGTGAATCCCGACAGCATGGGCAAGACCCACCAGCTCTTCCTTACGCAGGTGAGGCGGCTTCCGGACGGAAGCAGCGAGGCCAAAACCTCCCCCGTGGCCCAGGCAAAGACCAGTGCGCTGTACATCCCGCCTCCCGAGATGGAGCTGGATACCACCTTCACCTGGACCGGGCGGACCCATTGGATGAAGTCCGGTCCGGAGAACCTTTTCTGGCGGCGCACCTCCTCCCTGCGGGCGGTCGGCGCGCGCGATTGCCTGGTGTGGTGGATTTCCGGAGACACCATCAAGCTGGCCGGGGCGGAGGCCGGGAGCAAGGGGCCCTCGATTGGCAAGCCGGTGACCGTCGGCGCATCGGTGGACACCGGATTTTCCCCGTTCGTGGCCGGGCTGGGCGGCGGCAGGTCGCTGATGGTCTGGTCGGAGAAGCGGAACAAGACCTACCGGGTCCTGGGCCGGGTTTTCACCGCAGGGCAAGACGGGCCGCGGCTGCTGGGAAAGGCGGTGGAACTCCAGAAGGACTCGCCGGAGATTCCGCGATGGGCGGCTTGGGCGGACATCGGCGAGGGAACGGCGATGCTCGCGCTTTCCACGCTCAGGGACGGGGGGAAGTCCGTTTCGCTGAAGCTGGGCAAGCTCAGCTGGAAATAACGCGGTCCGGCCCGGGAAATACGCCCGCAGATAGTTGACATGACCTTTTACCGCTTATATATTCAACCAATGAACTTGCGGAGGATTGTCGCCGGTATTCTCCTTCTAGCCATTCCGGCAATGGCGTTGGCCGCTGACGACACCTCCATCCAGTTTTCCCCACCGCCGTTTCCCATGACCAACCTCATCGTCAACGACGCCGTCCAGGGGACGGGATTGGACTATATGAACCTTTCAGGCATGGGGTTTAACCTGCACTGCGCCAACATCGGCCAGGGTTCCATCGACCGATACTGGGACAAGGGCGGGGTGGCCGCCATGCTCACGGAACAGATCATCTTCGGAACCTTCGATATGGGCGATATGGGGTTGAAAGACGCGACGCCTTTCACGATGTTCGGCTTCGGAATGTATGTGCCCGTAAACTTCTATTTTGACCCCATCAGCAAGGAGGCCGACGACAACAGTTTCCCATTATTTTTCGGTCCGCACGTGTCCCTGACGGAGATGTTTGGAACCATGAGCTACAAATACAATTGGCACGACTACGACATTCGGCATTCAATATGGATACCGATACCCGGCTATTGGTACCGCTGGTACGAGCCTCATTACACCGAGGTAACGGATACCGCGACCATGATGATGCTGGGAATAAACGTGGGGTGGCAGGCGGGACTCCAATATGGGCTGAACCTGGGCGATTACATCAAATTCCTGCCCTACGTAAGCCTGTCCCAGGAAGTGGTCGCGTGGAGCATGATGGACATGTTTGCCACCTACAACGACGACATGGATTCTTCGAGCAGCACGAACATGGGACCCCTGCCGGTTTCGTTCGCCCCCGGCTTCGACATCATCATGCGAAAGTTCGGGCTCAGCCTGGGCGCCGCCTTCCAGACGACCAAGACCGACAGTGGAGACATGAAGCAGATAAACGTCCACCTCCGGTGGAGCGAGAAGTTCAGGTCCATATGCGGGCTGTAGCCCTTCGCCTCGCCCTGCTCGCCGCTGCGGCGCTGGTTTCCGGGTGCATCACGACGCGCTCAGCCTCCTTTCCGGGATACAGCTACGATGCCGTTTTCAAGGGGACAGTGAAGGGGATGTGCACCATGAAGGACCAGTTTATCGTCTACAAGGCGGACAAGGAGGCCGGGAAGGTCTACACGGTTATCCGCGGGATGGGACACCAAAAGTTGGATGTGGACGTACTGAAGTCGGGGGAAGCCCCCCAGGTCACGATAACCATGCCGGGGCAGACCGGGCTTCCCGACCAGATGCTGTTGGCGATAACCCAGCAGATCAATTCCGGTGATAAGAAGAAAAAGAAGGTGGTTATCGTCGAGGAGGACGAAAGCGAATCCTCCACTCCCGCCGTGGAATCCACGCAACAGCCGGCCGCCGGGACAAAGACGAAGGAAACGGCGAAACCGGCCGGGGAAAAGCCGGCTGAAACGAAGCCTGCCGAAACCAAGCCGGTCGAAGGGAAGACGAAGGATAACCTGCCCTGAAATTGCCCGGCCTTGCGGCCGGCCCGCTACCAGTTCTGCTTTGCCCTCACCAAATCGTCCAGAAGGTCGTGCGCCACATCCTCGGTCTCCGGCTTCAGCGGGCTGTTCATGGCCTTTTCAAGGAACTTCGTGCCGAGTCCCATGGCGAAGTTTTCCTTGATGGCGTCCGCGGACAACCCCGCCTTCGAATTGACCCGTTCCTTCTCGGCCGCCCAAAGCGTCTCGCCGGTCTTCGCATCCACCAGCTTGAGCCGCGCCTTCACGCTCCGCTTGGACAGGACGCCGACGTTGGTGTAGGAGAAGTCCACCAGTTCGCCGTAGAAGAGCGCCTCCACCCCGAGCTTCTCGCCGAGTTTCTGGGGGGTAACCGAGCCCAGCTGTCCGCCGTCGGTAATCGCCAGCGCGCGCAGGGACTCGTCGGTTTCCGCGGGGTCCTGGAGTTCCAGCGACGAGCCGGAGAGCATGTCCTCCAGGAGCTTGCGGATAAGGACCGGGCCCACGAGGCTGTTGGAGTGGTTGTTGAAAGGCAGGAGCGCGGCGGAGCCGGGGAAAGGCTTCGCGTGCCTGGCTGTGGGCTTGGTCGAATCGGGGCAGCCGCAGGACAACAGGGCGATGGCAAGGAGGGTCAACAGTCGTTTCATGGCCCCATGATACTACAGCGCCTTATAGAGTTTGAGCATGGCCTATTGGAATAAGTCTCCCTCTACCGCGGGACCCTGAGCGACGCCGCGAAGCGGCGGAGTCGAAGGGAAGCGGGCCCTTCGACGGTCCGCAGGAACGGACGCGTGCAGGAGCACGAGCGTGGACTCGCTCAGGGTTCAGAGGGAGTCATAGGCATAGAGGGTGAGGGATCCAGAGCGGATAAGAAAAGACTTTACCCTGCCTCTACGTTTCCCTCACCCCTTATGCATTGCTTTCATGCTGCCCCCTCTCCCCTTCGGGGAGAGGGGGGTTGAGGGATGCCCGAATCTGTAATCACCGTATCAAATAATATTTCCAGCAGAATCCGCGTAATCATTTGGTGGTAACGGCTGTAGAATGCAGGAATGACAAAAGGCTCCCGCTTCGCCGTCCCTCTGGCCCTGGCATGGGGGATTTTGGCGGGTTGGCTGGCCTTCGGCGGGGTCCGCGGTTGTTGGGCCGGCGCCGTGGTTCCGTTCCCGCTTCCGTTCCCGGGATTCCGGCAGGCGCTGGCGGCGCTGGCGCGCCATTTGGAGGTTATTGTGGCCGCCGGGGTGCTGGCGGCCGCCTGCTTCGGCGCGGGAAGGCCACTGCTGGCGTTCCTGCGGCGCGGGGGCGTTCACCGGGCGGCCTTCGCGGCGCCGCTCGGCGCGGGCGGTCTGGCGCTGGCGCTGGCGGGGCTTCTCTTCGTGGGGCTTTGGTTCCCCGTAGTATTGGCCGTGCTGGCTGTTGCCTCCATCGCCGTTGCCGTTCCGGAAGTTCGTTCGTGGCGCTGCCGCCAGGCCGGGCCGCGGGAGGGATTGACCGCGGCGGGATGGGCGGCCCTTGTCGTGGGAGTGTCCTTTCTTCCATGGCTGCTGGCGCCGGAGACCCATGACGACGGGTGGGCCTATTTCCTCGCCGCGCCCTCGGCGTGGCTGGCCGGCCACGGCCTGGCGCTCCGGGGCGGATACTCGTTCTGGCATCTCCCGCTCCTGTTCGAGTCGCTCTATTCGATTCCCCTGCTCGTCGGGTTGGACCAGGTTCCCAAGTGGCTGAACGCGGGGATATTCCTCTGCGGAGTGCTGGCCCTTCTCCGGCCGGCGGAGCGCGGACGGATGGGCTGGGGGATTGCCCTCGCGCTGTGTTCCGTCTCCTCCGTGGTCCTGGCCACCGGAAAGGACGAGGGGGCTTTGGCCGGTTTTGGCATGCTGTCCTACGCCTCATTCCGTGCCGGCGCGCCCGTGCTCGGCGGGGTTTTCGCCGGTTTCGCGCTCGGGACGAAGCTGACGGCGGCGGTCAACTTGTGCTGGATTCCAATCGCCCTCGTGTTCGCCGGGGGCGGTCTTCGAAGGAGCGGCGCCCTCCTTACGGGATTCCTGGCCGCGTTTGTCGTCGCCGTGCCCATGTACCTGAAGACCTGGCTCACGGATGGAAATCCCTTCTTCCCGCTGATGGGAGGGAATTGGTTGTGGGCGGTTCCCGGCTGGGACCAGCGCAACGCCGAAATGGGGCGGGCGTGGACCGGCCTGGCCGTTCCCTCCTGGAAAGCGGTTGTCGCCGCGGCGCATTCCCTCATCCGGGAAAACGCCGCCCTGGCCTGGCTGGCGCCGGCCGTCCTCGTTTTGCGGGGCGAGGCGCGCCGTATCGTCGCCAGCGGCCTGGCGACCTGGCTGGCCTGGCACCTGTTTTCATCGGGTTCCCATATTCCCCGGCTCGCCTTTCCGGCGCTGGCGCCCGCCCTGGTCTGCGCCGGGGCGGCCTTCCCGAATGCGGTGTCATTCCGTTTCGCCCCGGCAATATTCGCCGTCCTTCTCTCCCTGTCCTGCGTTGGCCGGCTGGGTTACCAGCTGTCCACCGACTCGTCCTGCTGGAATCCGGACCCCCTGCCGTATTTCGTGGGCGATATTGATGCCGCCGGGCATTCCGGCCGCGGGCTGACGACCATAGTTGACGCCCGGGATTGGCTGGCGGGACAGCCGCGCAGCGGGCGCGTCCTGATGGTGGGGGAGATACGGACTTATGGAATGCGGACGGGAATTGTGGCCGGATTGGACCATTCCGGCGCCATGACGCCACAGCCGTGGGGGATTTTGGGCGAAAGCAGCGACGCAAGCGGGGTTCTCAGGAAGCTGAGGCAACTGGGGGTGGACCGGTTGGCCTACAACCCGGTCCGCGGGCTGGCCACCGCGGAGGCGCTGGCGCCATTCAGCTGGACGGACCGGGAAATCGCGCTGTGGAGGGATGTTTTTGGGAGGTGGTTTGAACTCGTCCATGCACCTCCCCGGGTGGACCAGCGGCATGGCGGGCTCTATTTCTACTCGCTCCGGCGCCGCCCCCTGCGGTCGGCACCGGGGTTCATCATGCACCTGCCAGGCGCCGGAGCGCTTCTTGCCCCTTCGGCCGCGGCGACTGACCCGCGCAAGGCCCTGCGGGAGGCCCGGACCGCCATGTCCCGGGCGCCGGGCGTGGGGGAGTTCATGAACGGCGCCGCCTATGCGGCGCGCCGCGCCGGGTTGAACACGCTGGCCTGCCAGCTCTATCGGGGTCCCTTCATGGCCGGACAGATAGACGACGAGAATGCCATTGGGTTCGGCGTGGCCGCGTTTGTAGAGGGGAATTTGGATGATGCGCTGGCGGCGTTCGGCCGTGCTTCCGCCGTCAACCCGGATTACTCCGCGCTCGCCCGCGAGTATGCGATGCGCACCCGGTTCCGGCTGGCGCTCCGGCTTGCGCGGACCTCCCCGTCGGCCGCCCTTTCCGCGGCGGGAAAAGCGATGGACTTGCCGGACGGTTCTCCCGCCATACGTTCCGTTCTAGAAGCGCTCGGCACAGTCCTTGCCAAAAAGGGCTTCCTGCCGCCATCCGATATGGCGAAATTCGGGGATATTGACCGCGAAATGGTCAGCTCGGCGAAAATAGCGGCAAGGAAATAGCGAGAGGGGCTTTCCATATACGGGTAAATCTGGCAGAATTCTATGGCTTTCCGGCTTGCCGGGCGACCCTTGGCCTGTTAAAAACTATGGGGTATTTCTAGGGTGCGTAGCTCAACTGGTAGAGCAGCTGACTCTTAATCAGCGGGTTGAGGGTTCGAGTCCCCCCGCACCCAGGAATCCCCGCAAAGATACAAATAACCCGATCCGGGAAGGAAGAAGGAAACAAACATGGCTGAAGAGGTGAAAAAAAGGGAAATCCTGCGCGCATTACCGGGCGACGACGTCCGGCAGATTATGTGGCGCTACGCCGACCGCTACGAGCTCCAGATGCTGGTGCAGTCCGCGCGGCAGGTGGCGCGCGGGCCGGTGGCCCGGCTGGTCGCCGAGGGCGGCCGCAACACCCACGAGTGGACCCCCAAGAAGGACGGCCTCCTCAAGGTCTATGACGAGGCGGGCATCACCACCGCGTTCCTCGACCCCGCCGACGGCGGATACATCGAGGGCCCCAAGAACTTCGTGCTCGCGCTCGTCGCCTTCGAGCTGTGCTGGGTGGACGGCGGCGCCTCCACGGCCTCGCTGGCCAACAACCTCGGGCTGGAGCCCATCCATGAGCGGGGCACCGAGGAGCAGAAACGGCATTACATGAAGCAGGCCTCCCCGGCCAACCCCGGCGGGCCGCGGCGGTTCGCCTTCGCGCTAACCGAGCCCCTGCCTTATGTCGGCGTGGAGACGGGGATGCTGACGGGGAAGTACCGGGTGGCGGAATGGAAGGACGGGGCGGAGCCCCTGCTCCAGGTGGAGAAGCGCGGACGGTTCATCACCAACGCGGACTACGCCAACGTGATGGTCGCGGCGGTGGACACCGACGACCCGCGCATCAAGTCGTCCTGCATGATAATCCTCGAGGAGACCGACCCTGGGTCGTTTGACCGCGGCTCGGTGACGCGCAAGCTGGTGCACCAGCTTTCCTCCACGCGCGACCCGGTCATCAGCGTGAAGGTCCCCGCCAGCCGCATCGTGGGCGGATACCGGGTGGAGGACGGCAGGATAGTCCCCAACTTCAGCCATTCCGAGGTAATCGAGGCGGTTTTCCGCCGCACGCGCGTGACCGTCGGGGTCATGACCGGAGCGAAGCTGCTTTCGGCGGTGGAACCGGTCATCCGGTACCACCGGAACCGCTTCCGCGGCGCTTCCGGAGTCACCGCGGGAACGCCCCGATACGACCTCGGCATACAGTCCAAGGAGGACCCGCTCCACCGGCTGGCGGAGGTGTGGGCGACGGGCGAGGCGGGAACCTCTCTGGGGTTCGCGACCGCGCGGCTGTTCGACGACCTGGCGCCGCTGGAGAAGCACAAGGACGCCGTCTTCGCGGAGAAGGGGCTCAAGGGCCGGGCGCAGTTGAAGGAGCTTATGAAGGTGCGCAAGGACGCGGTCGAACTGCTGGAAATGGAGCGGAAGCCGGCTTCCCAGCGGGACGCGAAGCGCCACGCGGAACTCAAGGGCGACAAGATGGTGCAGTTCATCCTGGCCGACTCGCTGGCGAACGTGATGTGCCCCGCGACCAAGCTCTGGTGCACGGGCCACGGCATCAACACGATGCGCGAGGCGGTGGCGATGATGGGCGGCTACGGAATCACCGAGGACTGCCCGGGGTTCCTTTTCAACAAGTGGATTGACGGCCAGCTGGAGGCGACCTACGAGGGGCCGGAGGCGGTCCAGCGCCGCCAGCTCTCGGTGACCATGGTGGACGAGGTCTTCCTCGCCCACTTGGACAACATGGCCGCGGAACTGCGGTCCATCCACGCGGCGAACCCGGAGGCGGGGGCAAATTGCCTCGCCGCGACGATGGAGCTTTGGAAGTGGGCGGTGAAATACCATCAGGAGGGCGTGGACGGGAACGGCCAGAAGCTCTACACGGCGTCCCGGCAGGGCGTGTCCTATCCGCTGACCGATGCCGTGTCGTGGCTGATGGCCGCGCGCCAGTTCGTCCTCGACGCGAACGAGCTTCGCGAGAAGGGGCCCGCGGCGGGCGCGGCGGCCGACGGACTGCCGGGGCTGTTGAACTTCCTCAACGACCTGACCTCGGTCCAGGTCCTGGGCACCGCAAGCGAGGTCGCGCGCATAATCGCCGAGCTGGTATGGGGCTACGCCAAGCCGGGTTCCGTCCCGGCCGGCGCGGGCGAGTTGGCGGCGCGGCGCGAGAAGGTGGAGAAGTCGGCCGCGGGGCTGCGGCTGGCCAAGGACCGGGCGGCGGCATCCGTAGCTTCCGTCATGATTCCGGAGGCCCTGGACTACCCGGCCTGAGCCCTTTGGGGCGGCCGGAATCCGGAGCGGAGCTGAGCCTGATGGTCCGTAGTCGCCGCGGGGCCTGGCTGCCGGAGGCGCGCAGGCGCCTTGCGCCGAAAGCGGCGAAGGCGGCCCTCTTTGGGCCCCGCGTGCGACGGAGGATTCCTACTGATGGAAAATCAGGCTCGCAGTGAGGCGCAAATGGGATTAGGCGCCGAGCGGTCCGCGACGGAGACGGCCGCCCCTTCCAGGCAGGTGATGGAGGCCGACATCGTGTGCGTCGGCTTCGGGCCGGCGACCGGCGGATTCCTCACCACGCTGGCGAAGCACCTCAACAATTCTGACGGGACCCCCGCGCTGGAGTCCGCGGTCGCGCCGGGCCTGCCGCTCCAGGTCATGTGCTACGAGCGCGCCGACGACGTGGGATTCGGCGTTTCGGGGGTGGTCACGAAAGCCCGGGGAATCCGCGGCTCGTTCACGGATGCGGAACTGGCGGAAGTGCCCATGGCGACACCGGTGGCGGGGGAGAAGATGGTCTACCTCCTCGACCCAACCGGCGCCAGCTTGCGCCCGGTTTCCTTCCGGGTGGCGGATTTCCTGCTGAAGGCCACGGGGAAGCTCGACCCCTGGTATGGCGACCACGCCTTTGAACTGCCGCTGGTTCCCCCCTTCCTGAACAAGCACGGTGGGTGGCTGTTTTCCATCGGGCAGTTCAGCCAGTGGGTGGGCGCGCGGGTCATGGGCACGGGGGCGGCGCAGATATGGCCCGCCACCCCCGTGGCTTCGCCCGTAATCGAGGGGGACCGGGTGGCGGGTGTGCGGCTCGCCGATCAGGGCGTCGACAAGGCGGGGAATCCCGCCGCGAACTACCTTCCGGGCATGGATGTCCGCGCCGGGCTCACCGTGGTGGGCGACGGGCCGGTGGGGCCGGTGGGACGGGCGCTGGACGCCCGTTTCGGGCTTCCGGAGGGGAACCACCGGCGGGACTGGGCCGTCGGCATGAAGTTCGTCGTCAACCTGCCGGCGGGATGCGCGCTCAAGCCCGGCACGGTCCTGCACACCTTCGGGTATCCCGAGCCCGGGATATTCGGGTTCATGTATGTCCACAAGGACGGCGTGGCGTCGCTGGGAATCTTCGTGCCCTCGTCGCTCGGCAGTCCGGTGCGCACCGCCTACCGCTACCTCCAGCACTGGATGCTCCACCCCTACCTGTGGAAGCACCTCAAGGGCGGCACCCTGCGTTCCTGGGGTGCGAAAACGCTCGGCGAATCCGGGATACGCGGCGAACCGCGGCTGGCCGGAGACGGGTGGGCGCGTATCGGCGAGGGGTCGGGAAGCACCAACACCCTGACCGGGTCAGGCGTGGACGAGGCCTGGGTGACGGGCGTCCAGCTCGCCGAGGCGGTCGTCGAGCTGGCGAAAGCGAAAAAGCCGTTCACGAAGGAAAACCTAGAGGCGACCTACGTGAAACGGCGCCGGTCGTCCTGGGTCCAGAAGGGCGCCCAGGCGGCAGGCCGGGCGCGCGACGGATTCCATTGGGGGATGGAGGCCGGGCTCGCTGGAATGGGGCTGACCGGGATGACCGGGGGGCTTCTTTTCATGCCTGCCTCCGCACCGCCGTTGCATAAGCAGGTGAAGAAGCTGGGCGCGTATTTCGGAAGCCGCATCCCCGCGGCCGAGCTGGAAAAGATGAAGGCGGAGCACGCGGTGAAGGGCGCGGCGCTGCGCGACGCGGTAATGGACCGGCTGGGCTGGCCGCCCATCCCCTTCGATGGGCAGCTGCTGGTTTCGCACCAGGACGCGCTCCTGATGGGCGGCAAGGTGCAGGCGCCGGCCGGCTACGCCGACCACGTCGTCTTCATTGACCACTCCATATGCGAAAGGTGTGATGCGCGCGTCTGCTACGAGCTCTGCTCGGCGCAGGCCATCGCGCCGGGCGAGAACGGCCTCCCGGTGTTCGACCGGGAGAAGTGCGTCCACTGCGGCGCGTGCCAGTGGAACTGCTCGCAGCCCCGCCCCGGCGACCCCGAAGCGGGCATCATGGAGTTCCGGGCCGGCGCAGGCGGCCTGCATTCCCCCGAGAACTAGAGGGTATTTAGGGTTTTTCTTCGGGAGTGTAGCCGGGCCTTCCGCGGACCGGGCGGCGCTTCGGTCCGACTGCGCCTCCCTGCGAACCGGCCTTTCCATCAGTAGGAATCCTCCGTTGCACGCAGGGCCCAAAGAGGACCGCTTCCGGCGCTGACGGCGCAAGGCGCCTGCGCGCCTTCAGCGGCCAGGCCCTGCGGCAACTACGGACCGGCCGGCTCAGCTCCGCTCCAGGCCCGGCATACCCTCCGCCAATATTATCTCTGGATATATTTTGTAAAATAGTTCAGGCTCCCGTTACCTTGGTTGCGCAAGTGTACACCAAAGGGTATACTAACGCCGGAGGTTACCGGAAATGACCACGACCATAACGATGAAGGAACTGCGCCCGCGCCTGCCCCGGATAATCGACCGGGTCGATTCACGTTACGACCGATTTATCGTGACCCGGCGCGGGAAACCGGTGGCCGTCATGCTGGGCGCCCAGGATTACGACTCGTTGATGGAGACGCTTGATATCCTGGCGGACCCGGCGGCACGGGCCGGTTTGAAGAAGGGCGAGGCGGACATACGGCGGGGGCGGACCCGCCCCTGGCGGAGCATAAAGCGGGAAATTGGCTGAATACCGGCTCGAGCTCACCGGTCAGGCGGAAAAATCCCTCAGGCAAATAAGAACGGGCGACCCCCGGGCATATCTCCGAATCAGCAGGGCGTTGGACGACATTGAAGAGGACCCAAGCCTCGGGAAGGCCCTCAAGGGGGTGCTGGCGGGCCGTTTTTCCTTCCGGGTGGGGGATTACCGTATTATCTATGCGGTGAAGCGCGCCATCCTGACGGTCATCGTAATTGACGTCGGTCATCGACGCGATATCTACCGATGAGAAAAGGGGTCAGACCCCCTGTGCAGGCCATCCACTCGAAAAAGGGGTCTGACCCCTTTTCCCGTGAGCGAAGGACCCTGGGATTTATGGTCCAAATGTATTGCCGCGACCGGCATCGGTCGGAGGAGGGGATTTGCCCCTCGTGCCGTGCCCTCCTGGAATACGCGCTGGCGCGCCTGTCGGCCTGCCCATTCGGTGCAGCGAAGCCTGTCTGTTCGAAATGCGCGGTCCACTGCTACCGTCCGGCGGAACGCGAAATGATACGCGAAGTCATGCGCCATTCCGGGCCTCGGATGGTGCGGGAACATCCGTGGCTGGCGTTTTGTCATGCGCTGGACGGTTTTCGGCCAGTGCCGCGGAGGGCGGGGTGAACGGACAGGACGGCGGGAACCAGCCGGCTTCACGGCGGGCGCGGTCCGCCTGGATTGCGGCCCTTGGCGCCTGGGTGCTCTACTCGGTCATTTACGCCCTCACCAACTGGCCCGCCCGGGCGTTTCCCGCGGGGACCAGCGATGTCCGGATTTTCGGTGATTCAGTAAATATCCCGGGATTGTTCCACGCGCTTGCGGCCTACGGGCTCGCGGCGCTGGAGGTAGCGGCCATACTCGCCATTTTCCTGGGGGCGGGGATTCCCGCGAAGCTGTTCCGGCCCAAGGGGGTGGACCGGGGTGATGGTTTCGCCCTGCGGATTGCATCCGGGATGGGCGTCCTTGCGCTCATCAGCCAGGGGATGGGACTGTGCGGGCTCTATTCCGGATGGCTGCTCGCCGCCGTCCACATCGCGCTGCTGGCGGGCGGGGCATGGTGGCTGTGGCGGGAGGGGAAGGTCAATTGGCGGGGGCTCACTTCTTCCGGAGGATTGTTTCCCGCCGCAATGACGCTGGGGCTCCTGCTCGTAGTGTTCTTCGTCACGCGGACGCCGATAGTCCTCGAGGACGCCATGACGGTGCACTGGGCGGCCCCCGAGCAGTATCTGCACCTCCACAAAATCCACGCGGAACCCCAGCAGACCTGGTGGCACACGGCCCTGGGGGGCGAACTGCTCTATCCGGGATTCCTGTGGATGGGGGGGATCGCGATGGCCAAGCAGGTGAACTTCGCCGCGCTGGTGGTCCTTCTCCTGGTCATGTTCCGCATGGGGCGGGCCTGCAACGGGGACAGGGACTCCCCGTGGTGGCCGGCGTTCTGGACCGTGTCGTGCGGAATGCTGGTTTCCGCCTGCGTCATGTTCAAGTACAACAACATCCTCGCCGCTTATCTGGCCGCCGCGTTGTGGTGCGCGGCCCGGGGGTTCGTGTCCGGGCGCGCCTGGTGGTATCCGGCCCTCTGGTTCCTGGGGCTGGCCTACGGCGCGAAAATCTCAGCGGCGTTCGGCCTCGTTGGGGTGTTCGTCCCGCTCCTGGCGTACGGGTTGTGGCGCCTCGCGCCCGCCGACCTGGCCAAGTGCGCCCTGCTCGGGCTCGTGCCGTCGGCGCCATGGCTGGCCCAGTCCTTCCTTTTCATGGGCAATCCCACCTACCCCTTTTTCTCGTCGATTTTCCCCTCCCTGATGTGGGAGCCGGGATACGAGGCCGCCATCCCCCCGCGCTCGACGGGTTTCCATATTTCGCCCAGGTTCATGCTGGATTTCACCGTGGCGCTCAAGGGGACTTTCGCCTGCCAGCTGGTGGGCACCATCGGGCTCATGGCGCTCCTGCCCGCGGTGTTCCTGGCGCGGCGCGGCCCCGCCGCGCGGTTCGTCCGCGCCGCGGCGCTGGTTTCCCTCGTGGCCTGGCTCGCCTCGCAGAGGGTCTTTGGATACATCGCTCCCGTCATCTATTGGACGGCCGTGCTTGCCACCCCGGCGGCGCTGGAAGCGCTGGCGGGGCGCAGGTTCCGTTGGGCATATGCGGCGCTGGCCGTGTTCACCTTCGCCTCGGCGGCCTACGTCATGGTCGGGAAGCTGGTTTGCCGCGATGAGTTAAGGTGCCTGCTTGGGCAGGCCACCGCGGCGCAGGTCGAGCGGGATTCCTATACGTCCTGGTTCGATATGCGGGGATGGGTGCGGGCGAACGTGCCGCCCCGGCCGCGGCTGCTGTTTACCGGGGAGGTGCGCCGCGTCGGGTTCGCGAACCGCATTTTCAGCAACGGGATTGTGGGCCAGCCCCAGTGCTGGCAGATGGTCAATGAGTCCTTCAACACCGCGGAATTGCGGAAGAAATACAGGCAATACGGCATCGGTTACAACGTCCACAACTTCATGATGGAGGAATACCGGCGGACCCACTGGTTCCAGGGGCCGGAATGGGACCTGCGGATGCTGGTACTGTACCGGGACTTCATCGCGAGATACTTCCGGATACTGTATCTTCCGCAGCGCGTGGACAAGGACAACGGGGGTTTCTACATATTCGAGGTAATGGACCGACCGCATCCGCCCGGCCAGGTCTTCGTAATGCCGCAGTCGGAGAGCTATTTCCTCGATGTATGGGACAGGTATGTGCTGGGCGATTTCCGCGTCGCGTCGGCCACGCTGGCCCGGGCGGAAAAGTATATCGGTGACGTGTTCCAGGTGCAGTTGATTAGGGGTACCATCCTGTTCGGGAAAAGGGACTGGGAGGGGGTCTATAACACGCTCCGGAAGGGGATTCGGAGCGGTTTCATATCGATATGGGCAGGCAGCAACGTCGGCTATTACGGTTCAGCCGCCGTCAATACGGGCCGCTTCGACGAGGGGATAAGGTACATGGAAAAGGCCTATGAAATCCACGGCGAAATCGAGGGGCTGGAATCCATCGGCCTGGCTTATCTGGCGCGGGGGCAGGCGCGGGCGGGGAAGGGAGACGCTTCCGGCGCCGCCGCCGACGTGACCAAGGCCCTGGAGTACCTCAAGGATGGGCCCATGAGGGCCGACGCCAGCCGGCTTCTGACGCGAATCGAAATGATGCGGAAGTGAGGGGCCGCGCTGTGGGGGGAAACCGGGCGTGAAAGGCAGGCAGGGAAGGCTGGCGCGCCTACTGCCCGTCCTGCGCCGGGGAGCGCTGGCGCGTTGGGTTTCCTGGAACCCGCGCGAGCGGAGCGACCCGTTCCGGACGCTGGTTTCCTGCATCCTCTCCACCCGCACCCAGGACAAGACCACTGACGCCGCCTCGGCGCGGCTTTTCCGGCTGGCGCGAACGCCCCGCGCGCTTACAGCCCTGCCGGAGAAACGGCTGGTGCGCGCCATTTTCCCGGTGGGATTCTACTGGCAAAAAGCGCGGGCGTTGCGGAAAACGGCCCGTCTCATCGCGGAGCGCAACCATGGCTGCGTGCCCCGCTCCCTGGAGGGGCTGCTGGAACTGCCCGGAGTGGGCCGGAAGGTCGCCAACCTTGTGCTGGGCCGCGCTTTTGGGATCCCGGCCATATGCGTGGACACCCATGTCCACCGCATCTCCAACCGGCTGGGGCTGGTCCGGACGCGGACCCCGGAGGAGACGGAGCGCGCACTGGCGCGCGTCCTGCCGCGGAAGCTCTGGACCGAGTGGAACGGGCTTCTCGTCAACTGGGGCCAGACCGTCTGCCGGCCGGTGGGCCCGAAGTGCGGCACCTGCGGGCTCCGAAGTGACTGCGCCAGGATTGGAGTGGAATAATCATCCTATGAAGAGAATCCGTTGCGAAGCCTCCCTATTAACTGTGGCCCCTCCTCTCCCTAACCCTCTCCCCCCCGGAATCCTGAGCCTGTCGAAGGACAAATGCGGGGGGAGAGGGGAGGGTGAGGAGGGGGAGTGATGTGCAGGAGGGCTTTTCAATGCATTCCATGACCAAGCGGGAAAGGATGCTGCGGACCATGCGGGGGGAGAAGGTGGACCGGCCCCCGGTCAACTTCTACGAGCTCAACGGCCTCGACGAGAACCCCGCCGACCCGGACCCGTTCAACGTCTTCAACGGACCGACCTGGCGCCCCCTCCTCGATTTGACCCGCGGGCGGACCGACCGCATCGTGATGCGGGGGCCGGAATACACCGACGGCCCGTATTTCCCGACGGACCCCCTCGCGGAAACCGCCGAACGCATGGAGAACGGCTCCTTCTTCAGGACGACGCGGCTCAAGGCGGGTTCGCGCGTTCTCACGTCGCTCACGCGGCGCGACCCGGACGTCAACACCGTATGGACGCTGGAGCACCCTCTCAAGGACGCCGATGACCTCCGGGCGTGGCTCGGCCTGCCGTGGGAGGGATACGGGATAACGCCCGACCCGGTCCCGGTGCTCGAGGCCGAGAAGGTGCTGGGGGACACGGGTATCGTGATGATTAATGTGGCCGACCCACTCTGCCACGCGGCGGAACTGTTCGCCATGGGCGATTACCTGGAGGTTGCCTTCGCCGAGCAGGAACTTTTCCAACGCGCCCTGGCGCGCTTCGCCCGGATGGTTTGGGCGAGGACGGCGGCGGTGGCGAAGGCTCTGCCCGGCCGGCTATGGCGTATCGTGGGGCCGGAATACGCGTCGCCACCCTACCTGCCGCCTGCGCTGTTCGAGGAATACGTGGTGCATTATGACAAGCCAATGGTGGACGCCATCCACGCGACCGGCGGGTGGGCGCGCGTGCACTCGCACGGACGGCTGAAGGACGTCCTTCCGCTGATTGCCGCGACCGGGGCGGACGGGCTGGATCCCGTCGAGCCGCCGCCGCAGGGCGACGTGGAACTCTCCTTTGTCAGGGAAAAATACGGGAAACAGCTGGTCCCGTTCGGCAACATCGAGGTATCCGACATAGAGAACCTTTCGCCGGAGGAGTTTGAAAAAAAGGTCCGGGCCGCGCTTGAGCAGGGGACCGCGGGGCCGGGGCGCGGATTCGTCCTCCAGCCGTCCGCGTGTCCGCTGGGGCGGGAAATCTCCGCCCGGACGATGAGGAATTATGAGGTCATGGTGGAAATGGCGGAGAAATTCGGCTGATAAGACCGGGGATTGTTCCCGTCTCTCCAGTTCCCTCACCCTTGCGGCTTTGCTTGCATGCATCCCCTCTCCCCTTTGGGGAGAGGGGTTGGGAGCGGGAATCACACCTTTTGATATCATGATGTGTCCCAGCCGAAATTGCGGCTGGAGAATGGCCGACATGAAGGAGGACATGAAGTGGCGGTGGCATACCAGATAGCGGTTTGCGCGGGGCTCGTGCCCGACCCGCTCCAGACGCTGGAGCCGGTTTCCATCGGCCCGGTTCCTGGGCTGAAAAACGAGATGATGCTCCCGCACGTCCTGGACCCGTGGGCGGCCTGCGCGCTCTGGGAGGCCTCCGCGCTCGCTTCGAAGAACCCCGGAAGCAAGGTCTACCTGGTTTCCATCGCGCCGAAGGCGAAGCTCCAGCAGGTGATGATGACGGCGGCGCAGAAGGCGCCCTTCGAGCTCGTCGCGCTGGATGGCCCGGCGGGCGGGTTCACCGAGGCGGCTGACGCCGCCGCGGCCATCGCCGGGGCCATCGGGGCGATACCCGGCCTGGACAAGTCCAAGCTCCTCGTGTTCGGCGGCTGGGAGTCGGCCTCCCGCGGGGCCGGCGCGACGCTGCAGATGGCCGGCGAAAAGCTCGGCATCACGACCCAGTTCCAGGGAGTGGACCAGCTCACAATCGGCACCGATGGCTCGATGGAGGTTCTCGAGCGGGTGGAGGGGGGGAAGCACCAGGTTTCCACCTTCAACGCGCTCCCGGCGGTCCTCGGCTGGGCCACCGGCAACCTCCCGGAGCCGCCCAACAATCCGCAGGTCGGCATGGCGAATATGCGCACGGTGATACCCGCGCTCCAGAAGGCGAAGCCCGCCGCGGTGGGCGCGGAGGGAATCGAGTGGGCCAGCGTGGCCCTGCCCAAGCAGGCCCGGCAGACCCGCATCGTCAAGGACGTGTCGACGGAACAGATGGCGGACGAAATCACCGCCTGGCTCAGCCAGGGTTAGCGCCATGGCGGAAACCATACTCATCATCGTGCATCCGGAGCCCGACGGCTCCCTTGGCAAGCCAGCGCGGGAGGCGGTCGGCGCGGGGCGTGCGCTCGCCTCCGGGCTGGGGGCGCCGTTCTCGGTGGGGCTCGTGGGGGCCGACGTCAAGCAGGCCGCGGACGCCCTCGCGGACTGCGGGGCGGCGAAATTCCTGGGGGTTTCCGGACCGGATTTCCGGGATGCCCGTTACGGGAGCGACGCGGCAGCGGTCGAGGCCCTGGCGAAGGCCGCGGGTGCGACAATCGTCCTGGCGGCGGGCACTTCGCGGTTCAGCCGGGTTCTCGCCGGTGCGGCCGGCCGGTGCGGCGGGCGGCTCGATTCGCACGTGACGAAGGCGGCGGTGGAGGGCGGAAACCCCGCCGTCACCCGCTGGTTCTACCGCCAGCGCATCGAGGCGGTCCTCAAGCGGAAGCACCGGCCCTGGTTCATCGCGGTCGACCCCGGGAGCCAGGAGCCCTGGAAGGGCAGCGGCGGTTCGGCGGCGGTGGAATCCGTGGAAGTTTCCCTTCCCGACGCGGCGAAGGCCGTGAAAGTGACGGGAATCCGGGCTCCCTCCTCCGACCAGCAGACCATCCGGCCGGACGCTTCGCTCCTGTTCGTGGCCGGGGCGGGCTGGACCAAGAAGCAGGCCGACGGAAACCGGCACACGGACGAGGCGGCGAAGCTCATCCTGGAGTTCCTTGCGAAATCGCGCGCGTCGCTGGGCGGCTCCAAGTCGGCCGTGGACATGGGCGCCGAGGGCCAGCCCGCCCTGCCGTTCATGTCGCACCTGCACCAGATAGGCCAGACCGGCTCGACGCCCCGCCATCCCAAGGGGTTGGCCACCTGCTGCCACGGGGAGGAGCCGCACGTGGTCGGCTGGCGCTTCATCAACGAGCGGCGCGCGGTCAACCTCGACCCGAACTGCGGCTGGGCCCAGGGCAAGGCCGACGTCCTTTACTTGGCTAACGCCTTCGAGGTGATGGCCAAAATAAACGCCAGACTCGCGCCCAAATAACGGGCAGAAATAATTAGTTATCGGGTCTCGGGGCGGGCTTCTCCGACACGCACGCCGCGCCCCGCCGTGGCGCGGCGTGCTCCGCTGCCGACCTTTCGCTCGCCTCGCCCCTTCGGGGCTCGGCCCCATGGCCGCGAATTCTCCGTCGCGCGGCCGGATGACCGGCCGGCGACTACGAAGCGGTCGGCAGAGGGTCTCCGAAGCCCGTCCCCTCGCCCCGCCATCGGTTTTAGGGGCAGCTTGTAGCATGCGCGGGACTCGTTTTTGCGCGTTTTTCTTGACAGTTTTCGCGGCCCCGGGTTAGATTAAACCCTGCCGTAACGCCGGTAAAAAGGGGGTAAACGCCAATGGAGCGCATTGACGTCAGGAAGCTCGGGCACGGGAAGACCGGGTTCCGTTGGACCGAGCCCCCCGATTCGCTGGGGCTCGGCCCGGGGGACGGTTTCGCCTCCCCCCTGGAAATAGACCTCACCGCCCGCCGCATCGGGGCGGATACGGGGGTGCTGGTGGAAGGCGCGGTTTCCGGAAGCGTATCAGCGGTATGTTCGCGGTGCCTCGAGAACACGGAGAGGGCGGTGAAGGCCAACGTGTCCATCGAGTACCGTGAAGGCCTTCCGCCGGAACGGGAAAAAGATGCGGCCGGGGAAGGTGAATCGGACGTGGGCTGGTATACGGACGCATTCATCGACCCGGCCGAGGACCTGCGGCAGCTACTGCTGCTGGAGGTTCCCGCCTTTCCGCTGTGCCGGGAGGACTGCCGGGGCCTGTGCCCGACTTGTGGGGCCAATTTGAACGAGGGCGCCTGCGCCTGCGGGCCGAAGGCCGGGGTGAAGGCGGCGCAGGTAATAGGCGAGGCCCCGAAAAAACGGAGGAAATGAAAAATGGCCAATCCAAAAAGGCGGTTCTCGAAGTCGCGGACCAGGCGCCGGCGTTCCATCGCCATGCGCCTGCATACCGTCCACGCGACCGATTGCCCGCGCTGTCACCAACCCAAGCTCCCTCACCGCATCTGCCCTAACTGCGGCCACTATGCCGGGAGGGAAGTGCTTCCAGCCGCGGAGTGAGCCGGGCGGAAATCCAGCCATGAAAATAGCGCTCGACGCCATGGGGGGCGATAACGCCCCGCGGAACATCGTGGAAGGGGCGGCCCTCGCCGCGCGGGAGACCAGCTCGGAAATAATCCTCGTGGGCGACCAGAAGCTGGTCCGGGACGAGCTCGACCGCGTGACCCGCGGACGCGTTCCCGCGAACATATCCATCCACCACGCCTCCGAGATAATCGGCATGGGAGAATCGCCCGCCGTCGCCTGCAAGACTAAAAAGGACTCCTCCATCATGGTATGCGCGCGCCTGGTGAAGGAGCAGAAGGCCTCGGCGTTCGTTTCCGGGGGTAATACCGGGGCGGTGATGACGGCCTCCTTCCTCCTGCTCGGCCGGCTTGAGGGAATTCAGCGGCCGGGCCTGCCCATTACCATGCCCCACCAGTTCGGGGTCACCGTAATCATCGACGCCGGGGCCAACGTGGACTGCCGGCCTTCGCACCTCGCCCAATTCGCGGTCATGGGCGAGGTCTACGCCGAGCAGATACTGGGCGTGGTGCGCCCCCGCATCGGCCTCCTCAACGTGGGCGAGGAGGACGGCAAGGGCGGCGAAATCGTGCAGGAGGCCTTCGGGCTCATCCGGTCGACGCGGCTCAATTTCATCGGCAACGTGGAGGGGCGTGACCTGGTGAACGGCCGGGTGGATGTCGTGGTCTGCGACGGTTTCACCGGGAACATAATCCTCAAGTTCGCCGAGGGAATGATTCACGGCATATTCGGGTGGCTGAGGGACTCCTACCGGGAGAGCGGATTGCTTGCGAAACTTGGCGGGGTCCTCAGCAAACCGGCCTTCCGGGGCATCCGGGGCCACCTTGACCCGGACCGGTTCGGCGGGATGCCCCTTTTGGGGGTGAACGGTACCTGCATCATCGGCCACGGCTCCGCCATTCCGCGGGCCGTCAGCAACTCCGTGAAGGCGGCGGAGAAGCACATAGTCCAGAAGGTCAACAGCCTCATCAGGGAGCGCCTGCGGGCGCTGGGCCTGGCGCGCGGGGGGCACGGTTGATCCGCACCGCGGCCTTCGCGGGGACAGGGATGGCCGCCCCGCAGAAAATCCTCACCAACGACGACCTGTCCAGGATGGTGGATACCAACGACCAGTGGATAGTCGAGCGCACCGGCATCAAGGAGCGGCGCATCGCCGCGCCGGGGCAGACCGCCTCCGACCTCGGGCTCATCGCGGCGCGCGAGGCGCTGGAGCGGGCGGGAACCAAGCCGGAGGAAGTGGACCTCATTATTTTCGCGACGATGTCGCCGGACATGCCGACGCCCGCGACCGCCTGCATCCTCCAGGAGAAGCTGGGGGCGAAGAAGGCGGCGGCGGTGGACGTGCAGGCGGCCTGCTCCGGCTTCATCTACGGCCTTTCGCTCGCGCGGGGGGCCATCGTGGGGGGGGAGGCCTCCTGCGTCCTCTTGGTGGCCGCGGAAGCCCTTTCCTCGTTCATTGACTGGAAGGACCGGCGGACCTGCGTCCTGTTCGGCGACGCGGCGGGGGCCGCGGTGCTGAAACCGGCGTCCAATGGAAGGGGAGTGCTTTCGACCGTGCTGGGCGCGGACGGGGCGGGCGCCCGGTTCCTCGAGATACCGGCCGGCGGGTCCCGGGAGCCCGCGTCCCACGAAACGGTGGACGGCAAGCGGCACTTCCTTCGGATGGAGGGGCGGGAGATTTTCAAGTACGGCGTGCGCACGATGACCCAGGCAGTCAAGGACGCCGTCGCCAAATGCGGGGCCAGGATGGAAGACCTGGCGCTTTTCATCCCGCACCAGGCGAACCTCCGCATCATCAGCATGGTCGCGGAGTCGTTGAAGCTTCCCCCCGAGAAGCTCTTCCTCAACGTGGAGAAATACGGCAACACCTCGGCGGCATCCGTGCCCGTCGCACTGCACGAGGCGGTGCTCGGGGGACGGGTGAAGTCGGGCGACCTCGTGTGCATGGTCGCATTCGGCGCGGGCCTCACCTGGGGCTCCGCGGTGGTCCGTTGGTAGGGGCGGAAGAATGAGCGTCGCCGTCGTCTTCCCGGGGCAGGGCTCCCAGCGGGTGGGCATGGCGGCCGGGCTGGCGGCCGGCTGGCCGGGTGCGGCCCGCCGGTTCGCGGACGCTTCGCGCGTGCTCGGCTTCGACCTCCTCAAGCTTTGCGCGGAGGGGCCTGAAGGGAAGCTCACGGAGCAGGCCCAGGCGGCCCTCTATGTCGCGGGATACGCGACCTGGGAGGTGCTCGCCGAGGCGGGGCTGCAGCCGGCCTTCATGGCCGGGCACAGCCTCGGTGAATACACGGCGGCCGCGGCGGCCGGCGCGTTCACCTTTGAGGAGGGCCTCCGGCTCGTGAAGGCGCGTTCAGAGGCAATGGCCGCGGCCGCCGGAAGCAATCCCGGCGGGATGCTCGCCGTCCTCGGCGCCAAGCCGGAAGACCTGGCGGCTTGGGTGGCCAAGGCCGCCACTGCCGGGCTGGTGGTTTCCGCCAACGAGAACTGCCCGGGGCAGGTCGTGCTCTCCGGCGCCCCCGCGGCGCTCGCCGTAGTTGAGGGACTGGCGGGCGCCAAGGCGGTGAAACTCAAGGTGGCGGGGGCGTTCCATTCGCCGCTGATGGACCCGGCCGCCGGGGTCATGAAGCCCGTGCTCGTGGGGGCCCGGTTATCCGACCCGGCCGTCCCGGTGGTGGGGAACGTGGCCGCTTCCGTCCTCACGGGGGCCGGGCAAATCAGGCAGGAGCTGGAGGTGCAGCTGGTTTCGCCGGTGAAATGGGAGGCCTGCGTCCGGGCTATGGCGTCCCATGGCGCGAAGACTTTCATCGAGGCGGGTCCTGGCAAGGTGCTGTGCGGACTTATCAAGCGAATTGACCGGGGGCTGGCGGCCCATCCGACCGACGCGCCCGCGGACATCGAGGCGGCCATCGCCGCCGTCAAAGGAGGCTGACATGGGCCGACTGGAAAACAGGGTGGCGCTGGTCACGGGTTCCGCCCGCGGCATCGGCAACGCGATAGCCAAGCTGTTCGCCCGCGAGGGCGCGCTGGTGGGAATCTGCGACGTGAACGAGGAGGCGGTGAAGGCCGCCGCCAAGGCGCTGGGCGAGGTCGGGAAGGAGGGCGTCGGGTTCGTCATGGACGTGTCGAATCCCGCCTCCGTGGAGAAGGGCATCGAGTCCTTCATCGCGGGGCAGGGCGGGAAGCTGGACATCCTGGTGAACAACGCCGGGATAACCAGGGACGGGCTCATGATCAGGATGAGCGACGAGCAGTGGGACGTCGTCCTGAAGGTCAACCTCTACGGTACTTTCTACTGCACCCGGGTGGCGGTCCGGCCGATGATGAAGGCCCGCTGGGGCCGGGTCATCAATCTGGCCTCGGTGGTTGGGCTAATGGGCAACCCCGGACAGGCCAATTACGCCGCTTCCAAGGGGGCGGTCATCGCCTTCACCAAGACGATGGCCAAGGAGCTGGCCACCCGCAACATCACGGTCAACGCCCTCGCTCCGGGATTCATCAAAACGGCCCTCACGGACGCCATGACAGATAAGGCAAAAGAGGCTATCATGGGGGCTATTCCGATGGTTCGTTTGGGTTCGCCGGAGGATGTTGCGGGTGCGGCGCTGTTTCTGGCGTCGGAAGAGGCCTCATATATCACGGGGCAGGTTATCCCCGTGGACGGCGGAATGGTTATGTGAACCGTCCGCCGGGGACCGGAGGTAATCGTCGTTCAAGTTTTTAAGACAGGAGGTAAAAATGGCGGTTGAAGAAAAAGTCAAGGAGATAATTGCAGAACAGCTCGGCGTCGACGCCGCAAAGGTGGTAACGGGCGCCAAGTTCGTCGAGGACTTGGGGGCTGACTCCCTGGATACGGTCGAACTGGTCATGGCCTTCGAGGAAGAGTTCGACATAGAGATACCGGACGAGGATGCCGAGAAGATTCGCACGGTTGAAGAGGCCGTAACCTACGTAACGAAGAAAGTCGAAGCGAAGGGCGCCTGAAAACCGGATGAAACCGATGAGCCCTCGCCGGGTGGTGGTCACCGGCGTGGGCGCGATTGCGGCCGTGGGCAACGACACGGCCTCCTACTGGGAGGGGCTGAAGAAAGGCGTTTCGGGGATTGGCCCCCTTACGCAGTTCGATGCTGCGGCCTACCCATCAAGAATCGCGTTCGAGGTAAAGGGCTTTGAGCCGGAGAAGTTCATGGAAAAGAAGGAAGCCCGGCGCATTGACCGTTATGCCCAGTTCGCGATATGGGGAACCCAGCAGGCGTTGCAGGATGCCGCCCTCGACGTCGCCAAGATTGACCGCGACAGGATGGGCGTCGTTGTCGGCTCCGGCATCGGCGGATTCCACACCCTCGAGGAACAGCACACCATCCTGGTGAAGCGGGGGCCCGACCGGGTCAGCCCGTTCATCATCCCCATGCTCATCATCAACCTGGGCGCCGGCCTGGTGGCCATGCGATGGAAACTGCGGGGCCTTAACTACGGCGCGGTGACGGCATGCGCGTCGGGCGCCCACGCCATCGGGCTGGCCGCGCGCGCCATCGAGCGGGGGGACGCCGACGTGATGGTGGCGGGGGGGGCGGAGGCGGCTGTAACGCCCTTCGGGTTCGCGGGGTTCTGCAACATGGGGGCGCTATCCACCCGGAACGATGATCCCGCCGCCTGCTGCCCGTTCGACGCGCGCCGGGACGGGTTCGTCATGGGCGAGGGGTCGGGCATCGCCATACTGGAGTCCCTCGAGCACGCCACGGCACGGGGAGCGCGGATACACGCGGAGGTCATTGGGTTCGGGGCGTCCTCCGACGCCCACCATATGACCGCGCCCGACCCAACGGGAGGGGGGGCGGCGCTCGCGATGCGCCGGTGCTTCGAGGACGCGGGAGTCGGTCCGGAGGAGGTCGACTACCTCAACGCCCATGGAACATCCACCCAGTTGAACGACAAGTGCGAGACGGCGGGCATCAAGACCGTATTCGGTCCTGTCGCCCGCAAGCTGAAGATATCCTCCACTAAATCGATGATAGGCCACACGCTCGGCGCCTCCGGGGCGCTGGAGTTCGTGGCCATAGTCCTGGCGACGCGGGACGGGTTCATCCCGCCCACAATCAACTACGCGAAGCCGGATCCGGATTGCGACCTCGACTACACGCCAAACACGGGCGTCGCCAGGGGGGTCAGGGTGGCCATGTCCAACTCGTTCGGGTTCGGGGGGCAGAACGCGGTGCTCATGGTGAGGAAATGGGAGACGACAGAACGAAAGAATTAGTTGTCTACGTAAAAAACGAGCTTGGCATCAAACCGAAGAGCATGGCGCTCTACGAGCAGGCTTTTTTCCACCGGTCCTTCGCCTACGAGCAGGGCATGGCGTCGCACGAGTCGAACGAGCGCCTTGAATTCCTCGGCGATTCGGTCCTGGGGCTGGTGCTCGCGGAATACCTTTGCGCGCGCTACACCACCTCCGAGGAGGGCGACATCTCAAAGATGAAGGCCCAGCTGGGGAGCCGGCAGACGCTCGCCGAGGTGGCGCGCCGGCTGAACCTCGCGGATTTCCTCCGCGTCGGGCGGGGCGAGGAGAAGGCGGGGACGCAGAACCTCCCGTCGCTCATGTCGAACGTGTTCGAGGCGGTCGTGGGTGCCATCTACCTGGACCGGGGCTACCGCGAGGCCGCGGACTTCATCGTGAGGAACTTCGCCCCGGAGTTCGAGAAGGACCTGGTGAGCCAGGACTACAAGAGCGTCCTGCAGGAGTTCGCCCAGCGCAAGTTCCATACGGCGCCCTTCTATCAGATAGTCCGGGCCTACGGACCCGAGCACCACAAGACGTTCGAGATATTGGCGCGGATTAACGGCCGCGTCTACGGTCGCGGGCGGGGACACACGAAGAAGGAGGGCGAGCAGAGCGCGGCCCGCCAGGCCCTGCGGCGGCTCGGCGTCATGCCGGCCGAGCGCGAGCAGCGCCAGTTCCCCTACCGCCAACCGGCCGTAACGGCGTGGCCGGAAGCCGCAACCGCCGAGCCGCGGCGGAGCTTCTGGGCCCGGCTGTTCGGGCGCGGATGAAAATCCGCCGGCGCCGTTCGGGGACGCCATGGCCTCCCAGCTCTACCTAAAGCGCCTCGAACTTTCCGGCTTCAAGTCCTTCGCGCGCAAGGCTGTTTTCACGTTCGACCCGGGGATGACGGCCGTCGTCGGCCCCAACGGGTGCGGTAAGTCCAACATCATCGACGCGGTCCGCTGGGTGCTGGGGGAGCAGAGCGCGCGGGCCCTGCGCGGCGGAAGGATGGAGGAGCTCATCTTCCACGGCTCGGAGAAGGAGAAGATGCTGGGCATGGCCGAGGTCTCGCTCGTCCTGGACAACGAGGCGGGCCTCGTGGCGGGGCAGGGCCCCGAGGTCATGGTGACCCGGCGCGTCTACCGCTCCGGGGAGAGCGAATACCTGCTCAACCGCTCGCCCGTCCGCCTCAAGGACATCACCGATGCCATCCTCGACACGGGCATATCCACGGAAAACTACGTCATCATGGAGCAGGGGAAGATTGACGCCGTGCTGAACGCCCGGCCGGCCGAGCGCATGGCCGTTTTCGAGGAGGCCGCCGGGGTAATGCGCTACCAGAAGAGGAAGGAGGAGGCCGAAGGCAAGCTGGAGGCGACCCTGCGCAACCTGGAACGGGTCAACGACCTCGTGATGGAGCTCCGCCGCCAGCGGGAGGGCCTCGAGCGGCAGGCCAGGCAGGCGGAGAACTACAAGGAAATGCACAAGCGCGGCCAGGAGCTCCGGTCGCGCCAGAAGGCCGGCGAACTGGTCCGGGGACAGAACGAGATGAAGGATACCGAGGTGGCCGTCCACAAGGTGACGGCCCGCCTGGAGGAGGCCCGGAGCAAGGTCGCGGCGGGGCAGGCCGCCCTGCGCGAGGCCCGGGAGAGGCTGGAGCACGACGAAAAGGCCGCGCGGGAGGCGGAGGAGGAGCTGGGGGCGGTTCGGGAGCGGGAGCGCACCCGCGACGATGAGGTCAACTCGATGCGACTCCAGCTCCAGTCCGTCTCCACCACCAGGGACGAGAGGCAGAAGCGGCTTGACCGCGAAGTGGAGGATTTGGCGAAGCTGGAGGCGGAGGAGGCGGCGGCCCGGGAGGCCGAATCCATCGAGGAGGCGGGGCTGGAGCGGCTCACGCCGGAGGCCAAGCGCCTTTTCGACGAGGCGGAGAAGCTGGAGGCGGAGATTGCGGAGCGGCGCGCCGCCATGGCGGGGCGCCGGGAGGAAGCGGCGGAGGAGGCCGGGGCGCTGAAGGACACGGCGGTGTTCGAGGCAAACGCGCCGTTCGAAACGGCGGTTGCCGCCCATGAAACGGGTTTCCTCGAGGAGCTTCGGGCGTCCGTTCCGGCGGCGGAGTGGCCGCTTTCCGCGCTCTTCAGCGTGGGCGAGGCAGAGGGCGCGGCGGTCCTGGCGGCGCTGGGGCCGCTCGCGGACTCGGCCGTGGTGGACACATGGGACGACGCGAAGAAGGTGCTGGGCGCCTGGCGGGGCGCGCGCGACCTTCCGCTGGCCATCGTGGTGCTGGAGGCGGTGCGCGAGCCGGGCGGACGCGGCCCCCTTCCGGAAGGCGCGTCCAAGTGGGCGGACGAGATGGTGACCTGCGCCCCCCGCTACGCCGCGCTCGCCCGGGCCCTGCTCGGGGAAGTGGCGGTGGTGGACGGCGAGCCGGCCGGGCAAGTCGCGGGCGCGGTGGCCTATACCTCGGGGGTGAAGGTCACCTCCCCGGGGGTGGTGTGGTGGCCGGGACGGCCGGCCCGGGCGGGGGCGCCGCGGACCCCTGAAATGGCGGGCAGGCTGGCCACATCGGTTTCGGAGATGTCCACGCTGTCGGTGGAAGTGGCGGCCCGGGAGGCCGCGCTTTCGGAGGCGCGCGCGCGGGAGGCCGACGCGCGGGTGGAATCGGCGCGGCTGGAGACCCGGCTGGAGAACGCCCGGAAGGCCCGCCGGGCCGCCGAGGAGCGGCTGGCGGCGGCGCAGGGAGAGGTGGACGGCCTGCGCGCCGACCTCGAGGGACTCGGGGCCGATGCGGGGCGCATTTCCGGCGAGGTGAAGCGCCGGGAGGAGGAGCTGGCGCGTGACCAGGGCCGTTCAGCCGAGCTGGCGCGGCGGGCGGGGGAACTCGCGGCCCGCATCCCGGCGGCCCGGGAGGCCATATCCGCGCTGGACCGCGGGATGGACGAGGCCCGCGGGGTGGTGGACGGATTCGTTGCGGAACAGCTTGAATTGGAGCCGAAGTTGTCGGCCGCTGCTGCCCGGTTCGATATCGCGCGCGAGGAGTTCGCCCGCGACTTCGCCACGCAGGCCGACCGCCTGGAGGAGCTGGCGGCTTCCTCCCTCTCGGAAGAGGAGGCCGTGGAACTGGCCCGCATCGAGGCGAAGCTCGCGGACGTCGGGCAGGCCATCAACATGGCGGCCATCGAGGAGTTCCAGGCCGTGGAGGCGCGCCTCCAGAACTACGAGACCCAGATGGAAGACCTGCGCAAGTCGCGGGAGTCGCTCCAGCGGGCCATCCAGCGGCTTGACCGGGAGTCCGAGAAAAGGTTCGACGAGGCCTTCGACATGATAAAGGCCAACTTCAACCTGATGTTCCGCAGGCTTTTCGGCGGTGGGAACGCGAGCCTCCAGCTCCTCGAAAGCGAGGAGGGCGAGCGGGGCGTGGAAATCGAGGCCCAGCCGCCGGGGAAGCGCACCCAGAACATCGCCCTGCTGTCGGGCGGGGAGCGGGCGCTGATTTCCACGGCGCTCCTGTTCGCCCTGTTCATGGCCAAGCCCTCCCCGTTCTGCCTGATGGACGAGATAGACGGGCAGCTGGACGACGCGAACATCGACCGTTTCCTCAAGGTGGTGAAGGAATTCTCCGAGCGGACGCAGTTCATAATCATCTCGCACAACAAGCACACCATGGAGGTCGTGGACAACCTCTACGGCATCACCATGGAGGAGCACGGGGTCTCCCGCATCGTGTCGGTCCGCCTCAAGAACCTCGTTCCCGCCGGCAGGGGTTGATCAAACAGGAATGAACTGGAAAAAGCTTCTCTCCGAGGAGCTCAAGCAGCTCCAGGAGGAGGGGTTTTCCGTGGAGGCTGCCCGGGGGCGGCTCCGTAAGGCGAAGGTGCGCGGGGAGGCCGACGCCCAGCGGCTCTGGACCGGCTACCGCCGGCTGCCGCGCCGGCCCGACTACGGTTACCGGGAGCCGGCCGACCACGCCGACCTCCTGCGCCTGCTCCGGACCGGGCTGAAAATCGGGATACGCCCCGCCGAAAAGGACGTGGCCGACCGGCTGCATGGCGCCTGGCTCGGCCGGGCGGCCGGGTGCATGCTCGGCAAGCCGGTCGAGGGGTGGACCGCCGCGCGCATCAAGACCGCGCTGGTCCGCGCGGGAACCTGGCCGCTTTCCGACTGGTTCACCGAGAAGGCGCTGGGGCATGACGGGAAGAAGTTGGGCGTATTGGAACGCTGCCTCAAGGGGTCCATCGCGTGCGCGATACGGGATGACGACATGGATTACCCGATACTGAACCTGCGCATCCTGGAGAAATACGGCCGCAAGTTCACCACCGCGGACGTGGGGAAGACCTGGCTGGAGAGGATGCCCTACATGCTCACCTACACTGCGGAGCGGGCGGCCTACGCCGCGCTCGCGCGCGGCATTAAGCCGCCGCGGACGGCCCTCTTTTTCAACCCCTACCGGGAATGGATAGGGGCGCAAATCCGTGCCGACCTGTGGGGATGGGTAAACCCGGGGAGCCCTTCGCGCGCCGCGGAATACGCCATGCGCGACGCGGCGCTCACCCACGTCAAGAATGGGATGTACGGCGAGATGTGGGTGGCGGCGACGCTGGCGGCGGCGCTGGCCGGCGCCGATGTCCGCGGGGCGCTCAAGGCGGGGCTCGCGGTCATCCCGGAGTCCAGCCGGTTGGCGGAGGCCATCCGCAACACCGCCTGGTGGTGCCAGACGGCGCGCGGCTGGGAGGAGGTGCTCGCTTCCATCCGCCACACCTACGGGCGTTACAACTGGGTGCATACCATCAACAACGCCTGCCTGGTCGTGATGGCGCTCCTGTGCGGGGAGGGCGACTTCGGCAGGACCATTTCCATCGCCGTCATGGGCGGGTGGGACACCGACTGCAACGGTGCCACCGCCGGCTCCATCGCCGGCGCGGTCATCGGCGCGAAGGGCCTGCCCGCCAGGTGGGTCGCCCCGCTGAACGACCGGCTGGAATGCGGGCTCGCGGGGGAGGTCACGCTTTCCATCTCCGCCCTCGCCAAGCGCACGCTGGAACTGGCACTCGACGGAAAGGGGTAGGGCCTAATTCTTGCCCTCTCCCGTTCCCCGATCGGCTGGTTCGCCGAAGGCGAACAATAAATAAAAAAACATTGAGCCGCGGGCGCACGAACGTGCGCCCCCGAGAGGGGAGGGTGAGGGATGAGTTAAAACATAGATGACCGAGAGATTGATTGGAGGTAATGGCATGATTGAAAAGGTAATCTGGCTGGGGCATGCGGGGGTGGCGGCGGATTTCCCGCCGCTGGTGGTAATCGACCCGTATGAGGTCAGGGGCGCCTCCCGGAAGGCGGATGTCATCCTGGTGACCCATTCTCACCACGACCATTGCGACCCGGAGAGCATCCGCGCGCTGGCGGGACCGGAGACCGTCTGCATCGGGCCGGCGGATTGCGCCGGGAAGCTGCCCAAAGGGGCGCTGGCCATCAGGCCGGGACAGAAACTGGCCGCGGCCGGGGTCGAGGTGGAGGCGGTTCCCGCCTACAACACGGACAAGAAGTTCCATCCGAAGGGGAACGGCTGGGTGGGATACATTGTCCGGCACGGCGGGGAGTCCCTTTACCACGCGGGCGACACCGACCTCATCCCGGAGATGGATTCAATCCGCTGCGATGTCGCCTGCCTGCCCGTGGGCGGCACCTTCACCATGACGGCGGCTGAGGCCGCCGAGGCGGTGAAGCACCTGAAGCCGAAAACCGCTGTTCCCATACACTATGGCGCCGTGGCCGGTTCGCCGGCGGACGCGGAGAGCTTCCGCAAACTGTGTCCCCCGGGGGTGGAAGTGCGTGTCCCGGCCAAGGGGGCACTTTGAGCCCGTCCTGCAACCGTATTTCATGGAGAGCGGCCGGGTCTTCCGCGGACCATTCGGCGCTTCGACCAAGTGCGCCTCACTGCGAGCCGGTCTCGCCATCATTCGAGGCGTCCTCCGTTGCACGCGGGACCTGGGGAGGGCCGCTTCCGGCGCTGTCGGCGCAAGGCGCCTGCGCGCCTCCAGCGGCCGGGCCCCGCGGCAACTCCGGATCGACCGGCTCAGCTCCGCTCCAGACCCGGCACGCTCCCATTAATGATAATCACGGGGTGTTGGTCTAATCTTTATGGCGCCGTGGCCGGCTCGCCGATGGACGCGGAGAGCTTTCGCAAACTGTGTCCCCCGGGGTTGGAAGTGCGTGTCCCGGCGAAAGGCGCGCTTTAGCATGGCGGAATCCGGGGCGGACCAGCCGTGAACACGGGCAATCCGGCGGATTTCACCTGCGGCCTGATGCGCGTCCTGGTCTACGGCGACGTGCGGGAGATGGGCCGGGCCGCCGCGAAGCACGTAGGGGGAATTCTCAAGGACGCGGTTGCCTCCCGGGGAGAGGCCTCCGCCATTTTCGCGTCGGCGAATTCCCAGCTGGATTTCCTCGGCTCGCTGGCGGAAATGGACGGGATTCCCTGGAACAAGGTGACCATATTCCACATGGACGAATACCTCGGGATGCCGGAGACCCATCCGGCCAGCTTCCGGAAGTTCCTGCTGGAAAAGCTGGTTACGCGGGTGAAGCCCCGTGAATTCCAGGGCATCCGCGCGGAGGCGGATGATATCGCGGCGGAAATGACCCGCTACGAGGGGCTTCTGGAGCGGGCCAGGCCGGTCCTCACCGTGCTGGGAATCGGGGAGAACGGGCACCTAGCGTTCAATGACCCGCCGGCCGATTTCGAGACCAGGAAGACCATCCATCTGGTCAGCCTCGACGAGAAGTGCCGGCTCCAGCAGGTGGGGGAAGGGCACTATCCATCGCTCGACGCCGTTCCGAAGCAGGCCGTTTCGCTGACCGTGCCGGCGCTCCTGCGTTCCTCGCATGTTGTGGGCGTTGTGCCGGAGAAGCGGAAGGCCGAACCGGTCCGGGCCGCCCTGCTCGGGTCCCTGACCCCGGATTGCCCGGCCTCCATCCTGCGCACCCGGGCGAACGTCACCCTCTACCTGGACGCCGAATCTGCCCGCCTGCTTTCCTCCTGACGCGGCCTTCAGCGCGGGCGGGCGAGCGAACAGCCGATGTTGACCTGCCCGGAACCGCCGGGGGCGGTGCCGTAAAGGTCGCGGCGTCCCATGCCCGGGAGGCGGGTTCCTGCGCCGGTACAGGGGGAGCCCTTCCGGAGCAGGACGAGGTGGCCCGAGAGCGCCGTGAGCCCCGGGTCGGCGCACTTCTCCCCCCTTGATTGGACCAGCGCGGCGAACCCGGGCATGCCCAGGTTCTTCGCGGCCTGTATCTCGAACCGGGCCTTCCCCCCCGTCCGCCAGTAGAGGTTGTTCCGGAACGTGTTGGCGTCCATGGCGAAGGCCGACTTCACGACGGGAATGTCGGAGCCGGAATCGACCACGAAGATGTTGTTGGCGATGAGGTGCCCGGAGGTGTCGCTGGTGAACTTGAGGGGCGAGGAAATCCTGGTTATGCAGGTGTTGTTGTAAGTCACGCAATCCACCGCCTGCCAGAAGAGTATCGCCGGGTAGTCGTTCATCCGACCGTCGTTCACCGACAGGTTGAACCGGGTGACGCACTTGATGCAGGGGGCGTTGACGGGGTCGTAGGAGCAGATAAGGTATCCGGCCCCGTCGTTGTCGTGCGAGTAGTTGTATTGCATAACGCATTCCACGCAGCCGCCGTCGAGGTCGAAGCCCCCGCCGTCCGCCTTGCCGCCCGCGGGGTGGTTGTCGAATGATTCGCAGAACTGGATGATGCAGCGGCGGGCCATGAAAAACCAGATGCCCACCGGGGTCCGCCTCACCCGGCCGATGCCGGTCCGCCACGCCGCGCAGTGCTCAATCACGCCGTCACGGCAGTGCGACAGGACGATGCCGTCGGCCACCATGTCATGGGTGCGGCAGTGCGTGACGCGGAAGTTCGAGTGGCAGCGGTGGAAGCGGTCCATGTCGGCCGAGGGAGGCCAGGGGCCATGGGTGGCTATTCCCGTCCCCGCGTTATAGACCTCGCACCTGGTCACCAGCCAGTCGCGGAACACCGTCCGGCCGGCGGCGCCGGCGGCGATGACGATTCCGGACCCGCTGACGTCGTGGACGACACAGTCCTCAATGACCATCCCCACGGAGGGCGCAGACTGGTAAAGGGCGATTCCGCTGTCGCGGCCCAGCCCTTTGAGAAAAGGGTCGAAGGAAGTCGCGCCGCGCACTTCCAGACCCTTGATGTGCCACCACGACACGGGGCCGTCGTTCGCGACGATGGGGAACACCTTCGACACCAGCCGGGGCTTGGGGCCGGGGCCGTAGGTGCCGAGGGTGATGGGCCGCCCCCTCTTCCCGCTTCCCCTGATGCGCAGGGACTCGTTCCAGGAGCACCCGCGCTTGAGGAGGAGCGAGTCGCCCGGGCCCAGCTTCTGCTTCATGGCGCGGCGGAGGGTTTTCCAGGCTTCCGCGGGGGATTTTCCGGTGTTGCGGTCGTTTCCGTTCAGCGAATCGACGTGGTAAGCGGACATGCGGCCATCATAGCAGGATGAAACCAGCAAGGCGGAGAGGAGGAGCGGGAACGCCGCCGTAACCGGCCCGAACAGCTGTTCCATGGTGTGATGATACGCAAAATAGACGTGGCCCGCTCCCGGTGGTGCAATAATGGCATTGCATATAGCGGACCAAAAAAGGAGGACCCGGATGGCTTTCACCCTCGAGCTCGGAAGCAAATGCCCGGATTTCAGCCTGCCCGCGACCGACGGCAGGGTTTACGGGCCAAAGGACTTCGCTTCGGCGGAAACGCTCGTGATTTTCTTCTCCTGCAACCACTGCCCTTATGTAACAGGGTCCGATGAGGAGACCAGGAAGACCGCGCTGAAATACGGGCCCAAGGGGGCCGCCTTCGTGGCCATAAACTCAAACAGCAGGAACACTTATCCGGAGGACGACTTTCCGCACATGGTGGAACGCATGAAGGAGAAGAAGTTCCCCTGGGTATACCTGCGCGATGAAAGCCAGGACGTGGCCCGGGCCTTCGGGGCCCTGCGCACCCCCCACTTCTTCGTGTTCGACCGCTCGCGGAAGCTTGTCTACACCGGCCGCGGCCTGGATAATCCCCGGGAATCCGCCAGGGCGGATGTCAATAATCTGGACCGGGCGCTGGATGAGGTGACTTCCGGCAGGCCGGTCAGCGTCCGGCTGACCAACCCCATCGGGTGCAACGTGAAATGGGACGGAAAGGACGAGCACTGGATGCCTCCGGAGGCCTGCGACCTGGTGACCCGATAATAGGCCCCTCGCGGGGCCGGGGAACGGGATTTCCCCTTAGTGCTCCGGTGAGGCGGCCACCAGGAAGGCGCGGGCCAGCATGCCGGCGCACTCCAAGGCAAGCGCCTGGAATTTCTGCCGGGCCAGCAGGCCGTTGGCGTCCTTGAGGCGCTCGAGCGACGGGCCGTTGGGATCCTCGGGAGTGGCGCATTCGCTTGTTTCCTCCCACAGCAGGGTGTTGTCGGCCGGCCGGTAGAACCTTGCCCTGACCAGTATTTTCAGCCGGAAGGTCTGGGGGCTGATGGAACTCTTGAAGATTTCCCATCGGACCACTTCCAGGTCGGTCACCGCGGAATTGCCTATCATGCCCGAGAGGCTCCTGTAGATGGAGCGGTCCACGTCGGATGCGTTGTAGGTGAAATTAAGCGGCGCCTGCGCGCGTTCGAGCTCGCCCAGGAATTCGCGTTGTATCTGTTCGGAAGGTTCGGGGACTTGCGTCATGTGGAGGAAGTCCTCCCGGTCATAGGAAGTTCCGCTTGCTCCGGCCATTATCGTGCTGGGCTTTCCCGCCGCCGCGGACCCCGCCGCCAGGCCGATCACCGTGTCGTTGTCCGAGGCCGTCCGGACGATGATGGGCGGGGAGGTGAACCGGAACGCGTGGACGGTTGGCTGGTTCCTGAGCAGGGCGGCGACCTGGGCTGTGGTCATGGTCGTCCGGGTGGGGAGGTTGGCGCACCCGGCCTGCACAAGGGGCGCGACGACAGCTGCGGCCCGCAAGAACCGGGGAATCTTCATGCGCCGATTATACTGCCTGGCCCCGCGTTTTGATGCGCGTAACGGGGGAGTGTATCATCTGTCCATGGCATACGAGGAAGCGAAGGACCAGGAAATAGAGAGGAAAGAGGTGGAAATCGGCGGGCAGAAGTTCGTCGTTTCGTTGAAGTCATACGACGGCGGCGAGCCCAAGGTGGCCATCAATGTCGCCGGCGGAAGGTTCCCCGTGAAGCGCATGACGCCGCTGCAATTGGTGCAGATAGCGGAGGCGATTCGGGACTGGGTGGGAAGAACCGCCTGAAACCGGTTTCCTGCCGGATATAAAGCGCGGGTTGGCGACAGAAAAGGATAGAATCTAGCCATGCTTGCCGGGAAAGTATCTCCCCGTTCCGCCGCGTTAATCTCCTGTGACCCCGAGTCCAGGGCTTTTGCCGCCGAAGAAATCGCCCCCCTTTTTACGCGTTCCCAGCCACTGCAATGGCTGGACGACGGGCTGGCGCTGGCGGAAACGGAAACGGGATTCGACGGTTTTGCCGCTGCGGTGAAGAAGGCGGCACCCGTCTTTGTCCGGCACATCGCCCCGGTGGAGCGTGAAATCGGGCTGACCGCGACGGAAGCCGATATCGAAATGCTCGTCGGCGTGATGGCGGGCCTGGCCGGGAAGCTTGACCCCGCACTTACATTTTCCGTCCAGTCGCGCATCCTGGGGGAGGGCAAATTGCCGTATAGGAAGGTCGCGTTGAACGAGGCGCTCTCCAGGTATTTGGAGGGGAAGACCGGCGCGAAGATGGACGCCCGGGTTCCGGGGCAGGTCGTATCGGTCCTTTGCACGCCGGAGCGGGGCTTTCTGGGCGTGTCGCGGACGGAGCAGAACCTGAGCGACTGGCCCGGCGGCATGCACCGGTTCAGGCATGAAGAGGGACGCATCAGCCGGTCGGAGAACAAGCTCCTCGAGGCGTTGAGCGTGTTCCACTTGGACCTGCCGGCGAGGGGAACCGCGCTCGACATGGGCGCTTCCCCCGGCGGGTGGACGCACGTCCTGCGCGAACGTGGCTTGCAGGTCGTCGCGGTGGACCCGGCGGGGCTCGATGCCCGGCTGGCCGGCGACTCCGGCATCGTCCATGTACGCGCGCAGGTCCAGGCGTATCTCGCCCCCGGCAGGAAGTTCGCGGTCATGGTCAACGACATGAGGATGGGCGCGTTAGAATCCGTCGAAATCATGCTCCAAGCCCGGTCCTGCCTGGAACCGGGCGGCTTGGCCATCATGACGCTGAAACTGGCCAGGGAAGAGCCCTCCCGCACATTGGAGACCGTCCGTAAATCGTTGGCGCGGTTGGCCGAAGGCTACACGGTTTTGGGGGCGCGGCAGTTGTATCACAACCGCAGCGAGGTCACCGTGGCCCTGCTGGGCCCCGGCTCGGGTTAGGGGATACGCCCGGGGTATAGCTTGTCGGCTGGCACCAAACTGCCTGAGGCTCTTAGCAGACTGCTGAAAAACCCCATTGGGATGGCGCCGGGCTCGGGCCGGTCTTCTCCGGACCGCTCGTCCCGGCCCACCGCGCCGGGACTCGCTCCGCTGCCGGCCTCGGCCTCGCCTCATCCCTCGTTCCACTCGGGATTCGGCACCGTGGCCGGCCGTTCTCCGTCCCGCCGCATAATACAAAACCGCGGCTGGACTACGAAGCGGCCGGCAGAGGTCCTACGAAGGCCGGTCACTCGCCCGGCGCCAACTTTTTCAGCAGCCTGTTAGTGCCCCTGGAGATTTCTGGAGGGTCGGTCCGATGGTCCGTCCCGGTCAACCACGGAAAAAAAGCCTAGTCCCTCGTGCGTGGTCAATCCGGCGAGTTTGTCCAGGGCGATATGCGCCCCTGGCCCTTTTGCTGTAATCTCCAGCAAAGATCCGGTGTCCGCGCCGAGGGACATTAAAGACAAGATGCCTTTCCCATCAACCGTGGTTTCGGACTTCCTGACGAGGATAGTGCATTTGAAATCGGAGGCCGTTTCGGCTAATGTCGCGGAGGCCCGCAGGTTAAGGCCGGTTTCCAGGGCGATAGAAACAACCAGTCGATTGGGGCTTTTCCTGATGCCACCCTTGGATTGGCGGGGGAGGGAATCGGCCGAATAGGTCCCGCTTGCGTTCATGGCCGTCGCGCCATCCCGGATTCGCCGTTGCCGACGCCTTTTATCCGCAGGGCTCCTTTCATGGCCGCCTCCTATACATATGAAATACCTGGGGGCGCTAAATTGCAACGGGTGTCAGGGAGGATATTCGAAAATATTCCGGAAGGATTGTACTAACTCTCTTCCAATTTTATTCCTACACCTTGGGATGATAAATATCAAGAAGGGTTTAACGGATAATTCCGGGCCGGTGGATATCTTGCAGGGGGTACCGGGAATATTTCATGCCAAAGGCGAATCAACCAAGGTTCATAGGCAATTATAGTTCCGCTGGCCCCGTCCATTTATTGGCGGTCACTCTTCCATTAGCACCGCGCTTGAAGAGGGGCCCAACTTGATCTTCCCCCCGCAATTCCCGGGTTCCTGCTCTTCCGGGGTTGCCACAACGAGATTTCTGGCGCCGTCCCGCATTTCGACCTCGAATTCCCCTTCCCGCGCCTCGAAATTGGCCAGCACGACGGCGCGTTTTCCGGTCGCTGGATCCGCGAAGACCGAGAACCATTCATGCGGCTTGCCGCCCGATACCACCCGGGCGTCCTGCGTGCCCCGGAATTCCCCGTCCCACAGGAACTTCCGGTACCTTCTGCGCAACGCGTCCATCCTCTTCCCGTATTCAATGGTCAGGGGGAATTCATCCAGCCGCCCCTTGAAGTTGAGCGGTTCGTAGCTGGCAATGTAGCGGTAGAGCAGGCACTGGTTCAGGGTATCCCTGTCGTTGTATCCGGTGACCGCCACCATTATTCCCGCATGCGGGTCCACATACCGCTGGACCGGGAAATGCGCAGGGTTCATGATGCGGAAGTAGGAAACGTGGTATTTCCCGAATGACCGGTCGTAAAGCGCTTCGCCGGAGAACAGGAAGCCGGGGTTGCGCTCTTCCGCGATTCTCCTGAAACCATCCATCAGCGCCGTGTCGCCGGCGAACACGAACGCGGGAATCCGGTGCCCATGGTTCCGGTCGAAGCAGTACCTTCCGTTGCCGTGATGCTGGGCTTCGTCATAAAGAATGCCGTCCGCCCCCAAATCCAGGCTTTTTACGAACTCCGCTTCCGCCGCTTTCCGCCAGTCAGTGCACATCATGCACATGGGGACCAGGCGGCGCGTGTTGATGTCCGACATCTGGGTCACCGTCTGGTATTGGTATCCCGAGTAAACGTAATAGTCCCCGTAGGGGTCCTTGACCGCCAGCCTCAACAACTCCTTCCTGAAGCGTTCCGTGCTCCGGTCGGCCCAGGTGAACTTGTTGAACAGGACCATCTTCACCCCCATCGCCTGTATTTCCCTTATGGCCTGCTTCAGCTCTTCCGCGGTCCCCAGCCGGGGATCCGTGTCGTGCGACGGGTTGTTCCGGTCCTGGCCTCCGGCGTTCCAGCCCGTAAGTTGGATGGCCTTGACCCCGTGTTTCGCGCAATCCTTCCCGTATGTCGGAAGGTCCCGGTATTGGCACCGCAGTTCGTCCTCCGGCGAATTGATGCCGAATTGCTGCCAGGAATGGATGTCCTGGGACCAGGCTGGCTCAAGCGGACGCTTGAACCATGTCTTTCTCCATTCCTTGTAGATGTCGGCTCCCCGGTGCCAGGAGCCCGTGTAGGGGGCCAGGACCAGCGGGGATGTTTCCTTCGTTTCACCGGGGCTGGCGAAGACGAAACTGCAGGCGGCGAACTCCAGGCGGGACAGGCCCGTCCCCGGCGTAAACGTGCCGTTTCCTATTCCGAAGACCCGGTCGAGCCCCGGCTTGACCGTGAATATGAATTGCACCAATTCATTTGCTTCCGTTTCGTGGCAGCCTGCGTAGAGCCCCTTTCCTGCGCCACACGCAAGGACAAAGGGGGCTTCGGGCGTTCCGAGCATGAGCGTCGGATTGTCGTGGCCGAAGTAGTCGCCCCTCCCGATGAACCGGGGCATGAGCGGTATTTTCTCCATGTAACTTCCCGGCCAGAGACAGTTCACCTGCTCCTCCCCGGGGGGCATGGAAACCTCGCCAAGGCAGGGGAAGCAGGCGTATTCGACTGTATATTCCGATCGGTTCACCACCGTGGCCCGGAAAACCAGCTTCCCGTCTTCCAGCGCGATGGAGGCCCTGAACGTGATATCGTGCATCCCCCCGAAGCGGCTGCGCAATTTATCCCACGCCATTTCGAGCCCGCGCCCGTCCCCGCGCACTTTCACGGAAGGGGGCTTTTGCGCAATCCCGTCCACCGGGTTGTTGCGTCGGTCCGGCAGGGGGACCAGCAGGCGGAAGGAAAGCCCGAATTCCCCCCGGCTGATAATGTCCCAGCTTGTTTCCTTGTCCCGGAATTCCATGAGCGCGCCGGTGTCGGCGTCGAACGCCGCCCTTATCCTGCCGTCCTCCAGGACTATCGGTTTCATGCCCACCATTTTCCACTATTGGGGGCAAATAAGTTGGGGAAGGGGCCTCTTTCGGCGCGTTTAACGGCGCGAATGTGTTAATTTCATGGCTAGTATGAATCGGATTAGGCGATGAAAGGCGCGGCTTTCCCGGCGAATTGGTCCGGCGGACAGTTGATGGCTTTCTCCGGGCTGGATGGGACAACGGATTATAAAAACGGCCTTGTGGCCCGGACGATATTGGGGGCAACAGGGCTGGAATTGAAATTGCCCGGGGAGCTGGTCCTGGTGTTTTCCAGGGGAAAACCCGGACGGGCGGTCCTGACGGGGGATTTCTTCGACATCGAGGTGCCGGAGGGCCGGGTGCGGGGGGCGTTTCTTGACGCCTGCCATTTCCTGGTGGAAGGGCCGTGCGAGTCGGGGAAGTCCGATGGGCGCATTGAGGTATTGGGCAAAGGCGGGAAGACCCTGGTCGGCTCAGCGGCGGTTTTCAATCCACGCCTGATTGATTCAACGGTTGGCGATGCAATCAATAAACGGAGCCATTGGCTGGAATCCCTGACCATACCGGGCGAACGGGATGGCGAGCCGTTGCGAAAGGCGTTGTCGATAATGAAGACCCAGGTTTGTTCCCCCGAAGGGGGAATCAAGCACCGCTGGACCACCCCTGACCGCTGGCCGCACCGGGCAATGTGGCTTTGGGATTCGGCGTTCCATGCCATCGGGTGGCGGAATATTGACTTGGAGGTGGCCCACGATGCCCTCATGTCCGTCCTGGACACGGCCCAACCGGACGGGTTCATTCCGCATATGGCGTCACCGGATTCGGTGTCGGGCATAACCCAGCCCCCGGTTTTGGCCATGGCGGCGGCAATGGTGAATGAAACGGCCCCGGACCGGGAATGGCTCGGCAGGATATACCCAAGGCTCCGCGCATACGTGGAATGGGATTTGGCGAACCGCGATACCGACGGGGCGGGCCTGGCTGAGTGGACTATCGAAGGGGACCCGGATTGCCGCAGTGGCGAGAGCGGGATGGACAATTCACCCCGGTTTGATTCAGCCATCCGGCTTGACGCCGTCGATTTCAACTCGTTCCTGGCGCTGGAATGCGAGACACTCGAGCGATTCGCCGTTGAGCTCGGCCGGAAGGAGGATGCCGGCGTCTGGCGGGAGCGGCACGCCAGGCTCGTGACGCTCATCAACGACCGTTTGTGGGACGAAAAGGCCGGGTTTTACTTCGACTATGACGTGCAGGCGGGCAAGCGCATTCCCGTACTGGCTTGCTCGGGATTCATGCCGCTTGCCTGCGGCGTGACGACGCCGGAACGGGCGCGGAAGCTGGCGGAACACCTTGATAATCCCGCGACGTTCGGGGTACTGTTGCGTGTTCCTTCGGTCGCGACCGGGGAGCGCAGTATGGACGAAAAAGACATGTGGCGGGGACCGGTCTGGATCAACATGAACTGGCTGATTGTGCGGGGGCTAAGACGGTACGGCCTGGAAGACGCAGCGTCAAAGATTGAAAGCGAGACCATAGAGGAAATTGAACGCCAGTACGGTAAATACGGGGTCTTCTTCGAATATTACGATGGCCTGAAGGAAATTGACCCGCCGTCCCTAAAGAGGAAAGGCAAATGCGATCCCGCTTCCGGTCCTTATCACCAGGTCATCCATGATTACGGCTGGACGGCTTCCCTTTACGTGGATTTACTGTTGGGTAATCGTCTGAAGCTGGCTTAGCGGTTTCAAGGTAAAACGGGTTTGGGCCTTCTATCCACTCTTACGGATGACGAACGGGGTGACTATGCGCTAGAATCCCTTTTGCAGTCGCGGGGGTGGTGGAACTGGCAGACACGCTAGCCTCAGGAGCTAGTGGGTAACTCCGTGGGGGTTCAAATCCCCCCCCCCGCACGGCCTATTCTTGAAAGTTATCCGTATTCCGCCACCCGATTTCTGATGTTTTCCAGCGCTTGGCTTTATCCAGAACGCGGTCGAGCAGTCTAACCTTGCTGAATACGTGATTCGGGGCTTGCCGCATTCGTACCAATGCCGCTGTTCATCAATCCAGAGATAATCCAGCAGTTCCCTTATGGCCTCAATCGCTTTTGGTTCCATTTTATGTCCGTATCCAGAGCTGGAACTCAGGATATGCGTCCTTGTCATGAAAATCGAGGTCTTTGTCGTCCTGCCAGACGAGTTCCGTATAATTCTGGTCGTCCGCGTTATACCCCCGGCAAACCACTAGGACATTACGGAACAGATTTAGCCGCAGTATCAGTTTGGCAACTGCCGGCGGGATTGATATCGCCATACTCATGACAGTCTATACCTCCCCCTCCCTGAGAATTCAAGATATCCTTTGTCCCTTAGCACCTGAAGTTGTTGCCTGATTTTATCCTTTACATGCCGGTTAGCCGGGTGCCTGTCGCTCAATTCCCTTTCAAAAGCGTATATATCGTTTAGAGTGAAGGCCGTCCGACCAAGTTTATCTATGCATCGCATAACATCCACGGTCCATCCCCTGGATTCCGCTTCCTTTTCATCCCGTAGAAATAAGGTTTTTTGCCATTGACTCCGAACACTTCTCGACGACTGAACAATACCATCCCTTACGAAGTATATTCTTCCTGACGTTGGCAAATCACGAAGTACAATATTACAGCCCACCCATCCGGCACGGCGCGCAGTGGCCGCAAGCGGCTTCCGTTTTTCTATTATATCCGGGACGAAATAGTGCTTTGGCACAACCAGGAAAGAACGGACAATGGAACGTTCCAGATCGTAACTTAACAGGAACAGATTCGGATTCTCGTCACTCCGCAAGCGTTCCATTATCGTTCGATACGCGCCATCGACCACTCGGGTCCCGATATTGTTTTGTTTGCTCTTTAATTCGTAATCCTCCCGGCACTTTCGGCAACAAAAATCCGCTACAGGTTGGTTATTGGGATACTGACTCACGGTTGGATTCCCGCAATTGGGACAATAGACCTGACGTCGAACCCAATCCTCGGATAGGATGCGCGCCTTTTGCGAGTTACTTCTGTAGGCGGTCATTATTGAGGAATTAAAGGCAAGTTTCATAAAGGCCGGACTATAGCGGATTCTACGCCAGCACCTTCCGGGTGGCGTTCAGGATGGAAAGGCCGACAATCTTCCCGTTCCGGAGGCGGATTACCACTCCTTCGTCGGTGATGTCGCTGTCATCGGCCGGCTGGGGCTCGCCAAAACTGATATAAAGGACATCCCCCACGGCATCGTAGGAGAGCTTGGTGCGATCTATCAATTCGGCTTCTGCCATCGTATTTTCCTCCTTAGAAGTTTATCATAGCGGGACACAAAAAAGGCCGTTATCACGAATCCCGCTGATTTCCCGGGCCTGTAGACAACACACAAGTATTTTTCACCTCCCGGAGCCGATTGGCACCGCCTGAGGGTAAGCGATTCGCTTGCCCACCCCTCCACAATGTATTCGGGGTCCTGGAGAACTCCTCGGACCTCGTCCGAATATCCGGCGCCAGTAGCAAACTCAGGATGGCTTATTATTATTTTCCTGTACCACCCGTCATGAGAGAGGCGGATTTCCTCGCCCAATGGGGTCACAGATATCCAAAGAATGTCAGGCATGCCGCAATATCCGCCATGCCGATCGACCCTTCCTTCCTTGCCACACTGGAACCGCCGTTTCAGTTTTCATGGTCCGCCTCCGTTTTGGCTTCCTACCTAATGTATGCGCTGGAAACCGGGCAGGGGATAGGAGGTATTAGGGATTTTTGCCATACGTTGGGCAAAATATCTCATAAAATGGATTTTCAGCCAGGGAAAGTCTGACATTTGGCGTCGTTTTTAGGGTGGAATCCAGACACTTGGCTAGCAGTAACACTGACAGATAGCTTGGTATTGGGGCCTATTACGAAAAAATCCTAAGTAAACACTAAGAAAAAGCAGAGGCCGCATGAATTTCCTTTATTCATGCGGGCCTGCACCAAGCCCTTCGATTATGCCTTGTCCGAAGCGTTGGCGGTGTATTTCTCGCGGCCTCACGTCCTGAGGCTAGCGTGTCTGCCAGTTCCACCACCCCCGCGTTTGTAGAAAGGATTCTAGCGCATACCCGCCCTTTCCGTCATCCGAAGTATTTTGGGCATGCATGCGCGAAAAAACGGAAGGTCGCCCCCTATTTTCCCCCGGTCATGTAGGCCCGGGTGGCACGGGCAAGGTCCCGGCCGAAGGCCCGGGTTCCCCCGGATGAGGTGGGCTCGCCCTTGACGCGCGCATAGGCGAATTCCCCCGAAGAGGCGAGCCGGATTCCGGGGAGGCGGGATGACCAGGAGTGGAATCCGCGCAGTCCCCCCGCACCGGCCCGGTTGGTGTTCCAGTCCTTCCCGAACGGAAGGTTGTCGGAGGCGCTGAACGGCAGTCCGCCGGTCCGGAGCGACTCCAGAAGGCGCGCAAACCGGCCCACTTCCTCCCAGTCCCCCGCATCGTCGATGCCAACGAAGAATATGAGCTCTTCGGACGGGCCCTTGGCATAGGGGCAGTGCATGTCCATGGTGAAGAGCGGACGGCCCGCCGACCAATCCGGCAGGAGCGCCCGGATGGCGCTCGTCTCGGGATATATGCCCTTCTCGTAATCGCGGCCGTGGTCGTGGGGAAGGCGGTTCTTGCCCTGGTCGCCGTCCTCCACTCCGTCAGCGTCAACGAAGGGCACGGCCAGGACCTCGGCGTTGGCGCGATACCATTTCCCGTCCCCGGACCCGTCCAGAACCGCGTCGAGGAAACCCTCCATCTCGTAATTCGCCATCATTTCGCAGGCGTGGTGCCGGGCGGTGAGGAACATGCGGTATTCCGCCCTGCCGTCGAGCCGCCCCGCCCTGAGCAGGGGCACGTTCCGGCCCTTCCGCGATTTGGCCAGCGTATCCACCGCCAGATTCGGGTTGGCGGCATGCCGGGCCAGGTATGACGCCAGCGTTGCCGCCGTATAGGAGGGGCCGAATCCCAGGCGGACGTCCCCGGCGCCCTCCGGGACGCTGAAACGGAAGGCGCGGTCCGTGATGGAATCCGTGCCCAGCCAGTTCCAGGTGTTCCAGCCATCCAGGCTCACCGCCGGCCCCAGCGCGCCCACGCATTCGTCGTGGGTGAAGGTGAATTCGAGCGTCCGCCCCGCGGCGCCCCGGAGGCGCATGTTCCAATAGAACCAGAACCCCTCGGTGTCACGCAGGTCCGGGGCCATAGACACGCGGTCACCCGTGATTCCTTCCACGACGATGTTCCCGCCGGGGAAATCAGCGTCTATCCCGATTCCCATCCACCCAGCCTATCATTGTTGCCGCGGGCAAGACATTGCTTTCCGCTCCATGGTGCCAGCTTTGTCGCCAACCGTTGCTCTTGACGGGCGGCTTCACCCCGCCATGAACTTCTTTATGCCGGTCAGGAACATTTGGATTGCCACGGCGGTAAGAAGGAACCCCATGAGCCGCTCGAAGGCCACAAGCGTGCGCTCTCCCAACCGCCGGATGATTTCCGGCGCCACCAGGAGAATGGCCAGCGACCCCAGCCAGGCGAAGGTGATGGCCGTAAGCCACTCGCCCCAGCGGCCCGGCTCGCGGCTTGCCAGCAGCAGGACCGTCGCGATGGTCGAGGGGCCGGCTATGAGGGGAACCGCCAGCGGGACGATGAACGGATGTCCATCGGGGGTCCTACCGAATATCCCCTCCGGGGTCGGGAAAACCATCCTGATGGCGATGATGAACAGCACGATGCCCCCCGCAATGCCGAGCGATGGTTGGTCAATGTTGAAGGCGCGGAGTATGAACCGGCCCGTGAAAAGAAACAACGATATGACGGCGAGAGCGATGATGTGCTCCCGCATCACCACCCAGGTGTATTGGCGGCCCCGCACGCCGCGCAGTATGGACAGGAAAACGGGAATGTTCCCGACGGGGTCCATCACCATGAACAGGAGCACGGTAGCTGAGAGGCCGGTCATGGAGAAATTATAACACCATGTGGAGAAGTGCTTTGGGGTGGGTCATAATGGTTTCCGGGGAAATGAAATGCCGGTTCGAGTGACCACGCGAATCCCGCACGGGAACGCCGCGGACGTCCTGGTGCGGGAGGCGACGGGCGGGGTTGAGGTCGCCTTTTCCCCCCATCCGATGGGGGGAGTCGAATGCCTCTGGTTCTGCTTCCGGGTTACCGGTTGCGGTTCCCGGCGCCTGCGCGTCGTCATGCGGAACTTTGACAACATACTTTACTGGAGCGGAAGTCCCCGCAACCTGCGGCCCGTAGCCCGGCGGCGCGGCGGGGACTGGGAGAGGCTTGGCCATGGCACGCCGGTCGGCCGTCCGGACGGGCGCACGGACGTCGCCTGGGAGGTATCCCGTCCCGGCCCGGCCCTGGATGTCGCATTTTGTTATCCATACGGCCGTCCGGAACTGGAGAGCCTGCTTGGTCGTGCGCGGGGGCGCCTGCAGGCCGACGTCATCGGCGTAAGCCAGGGGGGGCGGCCCCTCGTGCGGATAAGCAACGGGTTCGGCGTCCGGGGAAGCCGGGCCCCGGGGATTTACCTCTCGGCGCGCCAGCATGCCGGCGAGACCCCGGGATCGTGGGTCCTGGAAGGCGCTCTCGAGGGGCTCGCCGCGGCGGGGGACCGGGCGCCGCTGGTATGGGCGGTTCCCCTCGCGGACATCGACTCGATAGAGGAAGGAGCCTACGGAAAGGACCGGTACCCCTGCGACTTGAACCGCGCATGGACCGCGCCGATGATGCGCCACGAAGCGCAGGTCATTGCGCAGGACGTGAACCGGTGGCGCGAGCGGTGCCGCCCGGTGCTGGCCCTGGATTTCCATGCGCAGGGCGGGGCCTCGGCCACGGGCCTGTACTTCATTCCGTCGGACCACGGGAAAGCGGGACTCCGGCGTACCGCAGCCGGGTGGGAGCGAAGGATTGCGCGTCATCTGGGCGCCCGGCTTATGCCCCGGCGCCACGGAGGCGGGGAGAAGCTTTCGCCGTCCGCGCAGGCCTGGGCCCGTACGGGATACCTGCCGCGCTGGCCAGGCATCCTTTGGACCGACTACTGCATGGATAACGGCATTCCGGCCACCCTTTTGGAGATTCCCTACGCCATGGCCGGCCCCCTGTTGTTCAGGCGGGACACCTACCGTGAAGTGGGGAGGCGGGTTGCCACAGTCCTGCTTAAGGGTTGCGCTGAAATAGACGCCACCAAGGGCCGCGGAATGGGTCAATTCGGCCATCCCCGGCTAAAAAAATAACGGCAGGCGGTTTTCAGGGCACTGTATTATCCCGGTTCCATCAGATACCTCAGGGTGTGGCAACTTTTCAAGTGCGGATGTAGGTGTGAGCTACTTGGACAGGAGGACGGCGAAGATGGGGCTGACGACGAGACGGAGAACGAGGCCCTGGACCAGGAGCGCCACCCCGACCATGAGGAACCACATTGGCCACTGGGCGGGCAGAATCGCCGTTTCGACTTCAGAATCGTAAAAGTCCGCAATCCGTAAAAGCATCTCGTCAAGCTTGCCGGTTTCCTCTCCGGCGGAGACCATCTGGATTACCATGCGGGGGAATATCCCCGCGTTCTTTAGCGGCCCTGATATTCCCACGCCCTCCCGGAGGGAGGCGCGGACCTTGAAGATGGCATTTGCGAAGAGCTTGCTTCCAACCGTCCTGGCTATGATGTCCATCCCGTCGAGGATGGGCACTCCGCTCATCTGGAGCGTCCCCAAAATCCGGGCGAATCGGGCGACGAGAAGCCTTTTCCAGACGCTACCAATGAAGGGTAGACGGAGCAATATACCGTCAGAAAAGCTGAACTTACCCCTGATTGCCCCGGCCAAAATTACCAGCGCCAGGATTATGGCAAGTATAATCCCGGCCGCCTTCACGAGCCCCGCAAAATATTCATACGCCGCGACCAGGGCCCCATTTGATGGGGCTTTCCCAGGTAACGGCGGAACCGCCGCCAACGAGCCCATCGCTCCGAGCATGAGCGCCACGCCGGCGACCGCCGTGAGCAGGGCAATGACGCATGGAACCACGATTTCCTTTCTTATGCTTATCCTGAAAGCATCCTGTTTTTCCAGGTGCATCGAGAGACGCTCGAGGATGACATCCAGGTTGCCGCCGATTTCCCCGGCCTTGCACATGTTTACATAGAGCGGGGAAAAGACGGAGGGATGCTTTACCAGTGCCTCGGAAAAGTTGCCTCCGTGCTGTATGTCATCGCGGATTGAGAAGAGTACAGTCCTGAGTTTGCTGTTGTCGGACTGTTCCCCGATTATGGAAATGGCCTGGGCAAGCGGCAGGCCCGCCGCCTGCATGGTAGCCAACTGCCTGCTGAAGATGACCAACTCCTTCGACCCGACTCCCATAAAGGCACTTTAACAGACCCCGGAAAGCGTAATCAATGTCACAGAAATGTGTTGCATAAAGCAGTATAAATTCAGATGATAAGGTATGTAAGGGGTTAAATTCACAGGGGTCGGTTAAGGAGGACCAGAAATGACAAGAATCAAACAAGTAATTCCGGCAATCGTCGCATTAGCCGTATGGCTCATGCCAGCTGAATCATTGGCTCGGCCCGTCAATCCCGCCACCGGGTGGCTTTCCTCGGTGGAGATGGGAGGTTCCACATTCAAGATGGAATTCGCCAAGGACCCCTATTTCGAATCAGGCTCGGCGAAATCCTACCCCTATAAGGATACGGGTTTGGAGGTCTCCGATATTGCGCAGTCCGACGGCACCATATTTTTCGCGTTGGGTTACGGGTGGCCCCGGTTCGCCCTCGAGCTCCTGCTGGGGAATCGGAGTTCCACAATAGAATGGAAGGAGAAGCTTAACGGAACCCATACAAAGGATATCCGGGCGGAAGGGCTGGGCGGAACTTATTGGGGCGGGCGCGCCGCCGGAACCGTATGGAAGGGCGATATTTTCTCGCTCGCCCTGGGTGCGTTCCTGTCCGTTAGCCCGAACTGGCGGGTCAAGGTTTGGGAACTGCCCGAGGGCGGCGACAAGTATGAATACATGTCCAAGGTTCCGCTGTCCTCCTATGACGCCGCGCTGGTTATGGCGGAGGGCGGTTTAGACATCACCGCTTCCTGGGAACTGGGCGCATGGGTTCCCTGGCTGGCACTGGATATCCGGAAGGAGACCTCCACCATCGGCCTGCAAATCAACACTGCCGGCGTGCCCATTGACGGGAAAGACTATCTCCTGACGCCAACAAAGGGGGCGGCAATCGAGCTTGGAGTGGATTGGCGGTTCACCAAAAGCCTCCTGGCGCGCGTAGCCGTGGAAGCGGGGAATCCGACGGCGGCGCTGTTTTCGTTGAATATTTGTTCGGGGGAACGCCCTTAAGAGCCGGGAAATCCGGCCGCCGTTACAATACCGGCCCATGGATTGGAGGCGGGCATAGGCCTGCTCGTATTCCGTATAGTGGTGTTCCGCTGGAGGAACGGCGGGGGACAGGAAGCCAAAGATAAACCAAGGAGGAAACGGGGATGAACGAACACGCGAAAGATATCGCGAAAAAGCATTTCAAGCGGGACTGGGAATCCCTCCACGAAGTTGAGCGCCACGTCATCGACCATGTCCTGGAAGGGACGACCGCGAGCCGCCTGCCGAAGCACCTGACGGATGAAAAACTGACGTTCGGTCAGCGCCTTGCGGACAGGATGGCTGCCTTCGGTGGTTCGTGGCCGTTCATCGTGATATTCCTGGGCGCGCTGCTGTTTTGGGTGGCGCTCAACTCGCTGGTCCTGGCGCGAGTCGGCCTGGAATTTGACCACTACCCCTACATCCTCCTGAACCTGTTCCTTTCGATGCTCGCCTCCCTGCAGGCGCCGGTCATCATGATGTCCCAGAACCGGCAGGCCGAGAAGGACCGCCAGCAGGCGCTGGCGGACTATGAGGTGAACCTGAAGGCGGAATTGGAGATACGGATGATGCATGACAAGGTGGACGAACTGGTCCAGAAGCGCTGGGCGGAACTGCTGGCCATCCAGGAGGAACAGACCGGCATATTGAGAAAGATGGCCGCAGGGAAGTAGTCCCGGAGGACGGTCCCTGACATTATGCGGTTGCCGGGGTGTGAATGCGCCCCGTTTCACCGCCTTTGCATCGGCAAAAAGGATTCCGGTGCTTAGAGTTCCCCGTAATGCTTCGTCCTATCGCGCCTGCGGGCCAGTTCGTTCGCGTATTTCATTCCTAGGCTGGAGGCGTTCTCCTTCGCCCATTCGCTCAACTTCGTGGTTCCTGCCGGAGGGGATTTGGTGCAGAGCAAACCTGCCATCAGGCCTTCGATTTCGTCGCGGGTTATCAGGACGTCCCCCATCAATCTGCCCATAATGGAACCGGCCAAGTAGCCGAACAGGGGAGGAACGGGCACCAGGAGCCGGGTCTTCCCGATGGCTTTCGCTATCATTTTGACCAATTCGCGATAGGCGAAGGTTTCCGGGCCTGTCGCGTCAATGATGCGGTTTTCCCGCCCTGCTCCCTCTTCAATGGCCAATCGGGCCAGGTCGCCGACGAAAATGGGCTGAAGCCGATAATTGCCCATTCCGAAGATGCCGAAGACGGGCAATCGGCGGAGCATCCAGGCGATATTGTTTATCAGGATATCCTCCTTCCCGAAGAGGACGGCGGGCCGGAGAATCGCGTGCGACATCCCGGATTCCCGCAGGTGGCGTTCGAGGATCGCCTTCCCCCGGAAATATTCCAGCCTTGAATCCTCGGAAGGATTGGTGATGCTGACGTGGATGACCCGCCCGACCCCCGCTTCCCGTGCGGCGTCCAAAAGGATTTTGGTGTTGTCTACGGCCTCGGAGTGCGAGAATCCGGGGGCGTTGAACCGCACCCAGTAAGTGTTGTAAAGAACAGCCGCGCCCCGCAATGATTCAACCAGCGCCTTTCGGTCGCCGAAATTGTAGGGGTATGCCCTGACCTTTCCTCCGAACGGATTGTTCCGCCCCGGCGAATTAGTAAGTGTCCGGACCTTGCGCCCGGCCTCCAGCAGGCTCCGGGCGATGTATTGGCCGGAGTATCCGAATGCGCCGGTGACGACATGGAACCCTTCCATTGTCATTCCGAAAGCCGACCGATGAGCGTCATGTGCAGATTATGGCATGTCTTTGCGGATTGTTATCGTAATGCTTCACGGCGGGGATTAAGGCCGGATTTTGGGCCGGTAGTCCCGTGGATCCAGGGCGGAATCGTAGAGGGTTCGGTCAATTGGAATCCAGTCCGTTTTCTCCACTCCCCGGGGATTACGCGATGCCGGACTTACCGGGAATGCGCTGGCAATCTTTATCCAGCGCGACTGCTCGCGGGAGATCTCGCGTATCTCCCGCGCGACCTCGGAAAGGTCCTGATCCTGGCTGAAAACAAGGGCGACATCGAATTGCCTGTGATGAGCCATGCGAATTATGTCTATTGCTATCCGAACATCAATGCCTTTCTCCTCGCCGGCTAGGTAAGCATATTCGGTTCCATCCGGAAGTCTGATGCGGCGGTTCCGATATCGCAAAGGACGGGAATAGTTTATTACCCCCTGTCTTCCAAGCATCGCCAGTTTGTGCGTCCAGAAATGATTCCAGGCCGGGTCGTCCGACGGATCAGGTATCCCCGTATAAAATCTCACTTCCTCGACAGTCCATCCTTTGCTGGCGCACACCCGTTCCGCGAGTTTTCGAGCATCATAATTGGGAAATGAATAGCCAAATGCTTCCCTGGCCGCGTGGAAAAGGTTCTGGCCGTCCAGGAAAGCCACTGCGCGCTTGATTGGTGGTTCATCCATCAGCGCCCGATGCTCCCCATGAAAACAATAACCCCGCCCGAGGCCTTTCGGCGTGTCGGACGGGGAGCAATTCTGTATTGACTATATCCCTAATGCCTGATTTGTCAAGTGGAATTCCGCCGGGCAGTATGTTCTTACGCCAGCCTGTCCGGGACGGTGCGGAATATTTCCTATCTCGTCCTTCTTGGCTGATTGTTTCAGTTTTCATGGTCCGCCTCCGTTTTGCCTTCCTACCTAACTTATGCGCCGGAAACCGGGCCGGGGATAGGGGGGTTCCGGGAGTTTTGCCATACGTTGGGCAAAATATCTTGCATTAAAGCCGTCACCGGTTAGAACCCATACGTATGCAAGGAGAGATGGGGGCTTGGTGCGATGTCCGGGAAGTGAGGCAGAGCATCGGCGGTAAGAAACGGGGGAGGGGCATGGCCCCTCCCCCGCGAGATTCAACGCCGGTCTATTGCAGGAACGCTTTGCACTTCTCCGCCATCAGCGATGGGTTGAGGCCCGAGCCGATGCCCTCGATTCCTGCGATTATCATGTCCAGCCTCCTCTCATAGGCTTGGACCAAGGTGGTTCGGCGGGACTTTAGGATGTCATTAACGATGGAAACATCGGTTCCGTCGATGGTCATCCTAAGCCCCAGCCGGAAGAGCTCGTCCGAGATGTGTTTCTCGGCGAAGCCGTCCATGGCGATGAGGCCCTCGCGGCGGGCCACCTTGGAGAGCTCAACAAAGATAGGCGCCAGTTCCCCGGCGGTGCGGGCATTGGTCGGTTTCTCCTCGAGTTCCCTAGCCAGTTCCGTCTTCCATTCGCCCACGGGGTAATCACCTCCTTTCAGTATCTCCGGTTCCACTTCCGCAACCCGGTTGGCCGTCCTCAATATCGAGGCTTGGCAGGCCGTTACTGCCGGGTCATTGCGGCCCCTGTTCCCCCAGTCGGTCTTGAGGCGTTCCCGGTTGTTCCGGGACATGTTTTTCCAGAAAAGCTCGTACACCTTCTGCGGCATATTGAGCATGGCAATCGAGATGTCGAGCTGGCTAAGGTCCCGCATTAGGACCTGGATGCCCCGGTTGCCGAGGATGAGCAGGTCTTCCATTGTGTTGAACGGTTGTTTCAAGCCGGCATGCTCAACGGCTTCCTTCATGGAAGCCCAGGTCTTGAACCCGTATTCCATCGCAAGGACGAACTGGGCCTCGGCAAGCGGGATGTCGGCCGCCAGTATCTCCTCGTCGGTTGATTTGGAGAATCGGTGCAGGGCTTTCAGCCTAGCGCAGACGGACTTGTCTCCCTGCTTGTGGGCCTTCAGGATGTCCTTGGCCTGGTTGGAGAGGTGTTCAAGACTGGGGTTGGGTGGCAGGTTTTTTGCCATGACTAGCCTCCTTTCCAAGTTTTACCCGGCGTCTGCTATCACGGGCGGAAAGAAGGTCCATGTTGTACCGGCCTTCTTCTGGAAGGTGGGCTCGGCCCTTTCCGCAGACGAGGCGGCGCCCTTCCGGCGCCTTCACCTTCCTTATAGCACCGAATTCAGTGTGGGAAAAGGGGTCTGACCCCTTTTCGGGGCTATAGTAGGGATGTCATGGCGAACGATTATTCGCGGACCTGGTTCGAGACGTTCATGGGGCCGTTCCCCCGGGAGCGGACCGCCGTCCAGCTGGCGTTCCTGTCGAGGCAGCTGCCCCTGCCCCAATATCGCCGAATCCTGGACGTCTGTTCCGGCCCAGGGCGGATAGCCGGGCCGCTTTCGCGCGGCAAATACGAAGTTACCGCCGTGGAGCGCGACCGGGGGGCCATCGCGGAGGGGCAGGCGAAGAACCCGGAGGTGAAGTTCGTGGAAATGGACGTCCGGAGGCTGGGGACCCTGCCGGGCGAATTTGACGCCGCCATCTGCCTTTGGCAAAGCTTCGGCTACTTCGACTCGTTCATGAACAAGCGGATGCTGGCCGACATGGCGGAAAAGCTGTCGGCGGGAGGCAGGCTGGTCCTCGACATATACGACCTACGGTATTTCTCGGCGCACCAGGGCGTGGTTTCCCAGAAGGTTGCCGGGCGGGAAATCCAGACCCGGCGGAGGGTGGTCGGGAAGCGGCTCAAGACCACCGTCGAATACGAGGCGGGCAGGCTGGAGGAGTTCGACTGGGAGCTTTTCACCCCGCGGGACATAACCGAGCTGGGGATCGGGGCGGGAATCGCCGCCACGCTGGTCTGCGCGGATTTCGATGAGGGGACCCTGCCGGCGGAGGACAAAGCCTCGTTTCAAGTGGTTTTCCAGAAGGGTTGAGCCCGATATTGGCTTTCGAAGCTTCCCATTGAGGGCGGCCGGGCCTTGCGCGGACCGCTCAGCGCCTTGGCCCCAGTGCGCTTCGCTGCGAGCCGGCCTTTTCATCACTGGAAATCCTCCGTTGCACGCGGTGCCCAGGATGGGCCGCTTCCGGCGCTGACGGCGCAAGGCGCCTGCGCGCCTCCAACGGCCGGGCCCCGCGGCAACTCCGGACCGGCCGGCTAGCTCCGCTTCAGGCCCGGTCCGCCCCCCTTTACTTGCCGGCCTTCCCTATCTTCTGGCAAGTTTCGCAGTGAGGATGGAGGCTTCATAGAGGAGATAAGTGGGGATAAAGAGCATGATGGCGGTGAAGGGGTCGGGGCCGGGAGTGAGGAGCGCACAGAGGATGTAGGTGGCGAGGATGGCGATGCGGCGGTTGCGGGAGAGCAGGGCCGGGTCAAGGATTCCCAGGCGGGATGCGAAGAACGAAACGAGCGGCAGCTGGAATATGACGCCCAGCGCGAGGCAAATCATTCCGGTGAATCCCACGTAGGAATCGACCGAGATGAGCGGCTTCATCACCTCATTCCCGCAGGCCAGCAGGTATTTCGCGCCGATGGGAACGAGGACGAAGAACCCGAAGGCGCACCCGGCGAGAAAAAGGACGTAGGAAACGGGGATGGTCCATTTCAGGGCGCGCCGGGCTCCCGGCGCCAGGGCGTCGGTGACGAAACGCCACGCCTGGAACAGCACGAAGGGAAGGGTGATGAGCAGGCCGAGGGCCAGCGCTATCTTGATGCGGGTGAAGATGGCCTCGGTGGGCCGGAGAAAGACGAATCCGCCGGAGGTGCGGGCGAGGAACCTGATGACGGGGTCAGTCGCATACATCGCCGCGGAGGAGGCGATAAGGACCGCGATGAGCGACTTGATGAGCCGGCCCCGGAGCTCCTCCAGGTGCTCGACGAACGGGCGGGGGTGGTCCGGGCCGGGGAGCGGGCGGGGCCGCTCCCAGCGGCGCACCCTAGCCCTTGCGCCTCTTCGCGTTCTTGCCACGCCGTTCCTCCCGTTTTTCCGGCTCTGATTCGCCTTCGCGCAGCGCCTTCTTGAACAGTCCTACGGACTGGCCCAATGCCTTCGCCAGTTCGGGAAGCCGCTTGGCCCCGAACAGCAGGAGTATCAGGGCCAGCACGATTATCCAGTCGCCGAAACCCATGTTGGGAAACATGTCAGACCTCCTTTGAATACTGGGGCTCGGTACTACGTTTCTCCGACATGCTCGCCGCGCCCACCGCGCGCGGCTCGCTCCGCTGCCGGCCTTGCGCTCGCCTCGCCCCTACGGGGCTCGGCACCGTGGCCGCGCATTCTCCGTCGCTGGCGCCGAAGACGGCGCCGCGACTACGAAACGGCCGGCAGAGGGTCGTCGAAGCGTAGTCCCTTCGCCCTCCAGAATGCATACTTAATTCTTACTCGGTCATTTTACAGGACCGACGATTATGGCTTTCGCGGGGGTTTGGGGGCACTTGTTCTGGCAGGACCCGCACCCGATGCAGAGTTTGGGGTCCACGACGGGGCGCCGCAGGATGACCCCGCCCTTGCCACGAGCCTCCACGACCTTGATGGCTTTGGTGGGGATGGGGCACTGCTCCTCGCACACAAGGCAGTTTTCGCTGGTGCTCCACGGGTAGCAGGTAGTCCGGTTGACTACCGCCAGCCCGATGCGGAAACGCTGCTTCTCCGCGAGGGTAAGGTCGCTGATGGCATTCGTGGGGCAGACCTCCCCGCACTTGTTGCAGTTGTATGAACACCAGGCGACGTCGTAGGCCATCGCTGGCGACCAGAGGCTCTCGATGCCCGCCCCCCCGATAAGCGGCTGGATTACATTGGTCGGGCAGGCCGACATGCAGTTCCCGCACCGGACGCACTGGTTGGAGAAAGCGTCGCCGGGGACGGCTCCCGGCGGCCGGAGCGGGCCGGCGGCCGGGGCCGGCAGGGCGCCCGCCGCGAACGCGCGGCGCCCGCGCAGCATGGCGGCAAGGATGGGCGCTCCCGCCAGCGCGAGGAACTGCGCGCGGGTGACGCCGCGACCTTCCGCTTCCGGGGGCCGCTTTTTCCCCGGGGCACGGAACGAGAACCAGGTCTTCCCGATTTTGCAGTCATAAACGCAGTCCATACACAGGATGCATTCGCCCTTCTCGTATTCGCCGTCGTTCCGGATGGCGCCCATGCGGCATAACTTCGTGCAGGCGCGGCAGGAGGTGCATCCGCTGGTCCGCCGGCCGAGCGGGGATAACCGGCCCGTCAGCGCGTAGAGCGCACCCAGCGGACACTGTGACCGGCACCAGAGCCGGGGGAGCCAAAGCGACAGCAGGATTGTGAAGAGGAAAACGGCGAACATGCCGAGCGACGCGGCGGTGCCGTAGGTCCGGTCTCCGCCCGGGAACGACTGCCACAGGTCCCGGAGGAAACCGCCAATAACCGGGATTCCGGCCACGGCCCCAATGAGCCAGCCCAGCACCGTGCTGACTGCCGGGATGAGGTTCAGCGAAACGAAGCGGCCGGCGATGACCATCGGGTCGGGGTGCCAGGCCACTTGCAGGCCCGCCAGCGCGGTTGCCAGGATGGCAATCCAAATCACCAGCCGGATGTTCCGGGCCAGCCGGTTGCCGGATTCGGAGAGCCCGTTTCTCCTCCGGCGCAGGGTTCCCGCCGCGTCGATGAGCGTTCCCAGCGGGCATATCCATCCGCAGAAGAAGCGGCCCAGGATGAGCGTGAGTCCCAGCATGACCAGGGCGGGCGCGATTTCGTGGAGGAGCCCCCATGCCGCTACCGCGGTGAAGAGCATCAGGTTGGGATCGGTTTCGTAGAAAATGTCGTTGGAGAGCCAGCCGGCGGAAACAACGAAAAGCAGGAGGAAGACGCCCTGCGAAATCCTCCGCAGGACGACCCAATTCCGCGGCGGCTGTTTTCTCATGCCGTTGTCCCGGACAGGTTCACGCCTTGGCCCGGACTATCCTTGCGCCTTCGAGCTTGGTGCGGCCGAAACCGCGCTCGCGCGCGGCCTTCAGGTAGGAGACATCCATCGGGTCCACCTGCACGAGTCCGCACGCGAAGGTGTCGACCAGCGACATGTCCGTGGAGGCGAGGACCGTGTTCTTCACCGCGACGTCGGCGAGGTCGCCGCCGGACGGGCCATTGCGGAGCAGGACCCGGGTGGCGTCGATGACGTTGAGCTCCGGCATCAGGAAATCGGCGAGGTCCACCAGCTTCTTCGGCATCCCGATGTGCATCATTCCCCGCTTGCCGGAGCAGGCGCCCATCAGGTTCTTGATGGTGAGGGTGAGCCGCGTCGAACCGTGGTCCTTCAGGACGGGGCAGTTGATGAAGGTGTCGCACTCGACGGCCTCCCGGATGAGCGGCCAGCCCTCCATGCCGCTCTTGTAGGGGAAGCGGGCCAGCAGGACGTTCTTGTGGTCCGGGAAAAAGACCGTGGCGCCCTTTTCCTTCGCCGCCTTGGCGATGCCGGAACGCTCGTAGCAGGCGGCATCCTCATCGCAGGGGACGTCGAACACGTTAATCCTCTTCGCGCCCGCCTTGAAGGCCATCTCGACGAGGGCCGCCACGACCGCCGGTTCGGTATTGGCCGCCTGGGCCGGCGTCCGGTCCCAGCCGATATTGGGCTTGACGAGCACGGTAGAGCCCTTTTTCACGAACCGCTTCATGCCACCGAGCTTCTCCACCGCGAGGACGGTGTTCCTGTAGGGGTCCGGCCCCTCCACTGCGGCGAGGTCGCACTTGGTCGCGGTCTTCCGCCTCGGCCGCGGCGTGCAGGAAGCCTTGCCGTCGAGGGCCTTCTTGGCCCGGGCGCTGTTGGAGATTAGGACGGCGGCTCCCAGCAGGCAGTATTTAAGGAAGACGTTGCGGGTGACGGGGACGGCATTCCTAAGGCGAGTTTCAATCTGGCCGAGCAGTTTGTCCATCGATATTCCTCCCGGGCTTGGCCGGCCCCGGCGATTGTTTGGAACAGTTTAGCAGGGTGCTGACAATAGTGGCTCGGGGTGGGCTTCTCCGACACGCCCACCGCGCCCCGCCGAGGCGCGGTGGGCTCCGCTATCGACCTTTCGCTCGCCTCGCCCCTTCGGGGCTCGGCCCCGTGGCCGCGAATTCTCCGTCGCCAGCTCCGCAGACTTCGCGGCGACTCCGAAACGGTCGATAGAGGGTCGTAGAAGCCCACCCTCTCGCCGCTATGGGACCTGGTCCCCTTATGTCAGTGATTGATTGAAGGGTATAACTGGAACATGGCCAACCGGGGCGGAGGGGTGATTGCGCGGACGGCTGCGGCGCTGGCAGTGGGGGTTACGGTCGCCGGGTGTGGAAGGATTGCGCGGGGGCCAGAAGGGGCGCAGAATGTAGCGCGCATGGATGGATTGAGGGAAAGATTCATCGAGGCGGGAAAGGCGGGCGGGGGAAAGCAGTTCACGGCTTCCGGATACTACGTATTCCTGGGCAAAGGGGACTATGCCGAGGGTCATCCCGTGAGCCTTTGGACGTTCGCGCAATGGGAAGGCTGGATGGACCGTTTGAAGAGGAACGGGCATGACCGGCTGTGGTTCCTGATGAACGGCCATACGCTGGCCTATCCCAGCAAGGCTTATCCGGAAATAATCGACGCGCAGGCCCGGACCGCACACGAGCCGGGGCTGGTGGCCAAGCTGGTCGAGGCGGCCAAGCTCCGGGGCATCAAGCCCTACGCCGTGTTCACCACCGACGGCCACGGCACCGGTTTCGGAAGCCTCCACCACGAAATCGTCTCGGAGATAAAGTCCGGCGCCCCGGATGACTCGTGGGACGCCCTGTGCCTGGAGGAGCCGGCCGTCCAGAAATACATCCAGACCATATTCGAGGAGGTGCTGGCCACCGGCGCCCGGTTTGAGGGGGTGGTGTTCCACCCGACGGAGTCGAATCCGGAGCGCTTCAACAAGGTCACACGCGAGAAATACCTGAAGGAAACCGGCAAGGACATTATGAAGGCCGACCCCACTGAACTGCGCGCCTGGTTCAACGAGGTTTACGCCAAGCAGGCCGCCGAATGGTACCGGTGGTGGATGAAGAAGATACCCGGGCTGGACCCCGTCCTTTTCAATTGCCATTGGATGAACGGACATGAGGAGGTTTACCGGAAACACCTTCCCCCCGAGATCCGGGTGTGCGTGTGGGATTATGACTACAAGCTCGCGGATTGGCGCAAGCGCACACTGCCGGGATGGGTGAAGGCCTTTGGCCCGGGGCGTGTGCTGTTCATGCCCAGCAGTGGCGGCTATCCGGAATTCGGCCGGCCGCCCGGCGAGGAGCCGCTCCGGGGATACGACCGGGAGCTGTCGCTGGCCGCGCACTTCGGCCTGAAAGAGGCCGTGTTCTTTGCTGGATGGGGGACCGGGGGAGAGGAGGAGGAGAAAATCGATCTCGGCTTGCTGTCCGCCTCGGTGGGATGCCGGAAAACGCCGGATGATGCGATGTTGGACGAACTGGACGCCCATTACGACGATGTCCGCTCAAAATCCTGGTGAAAGCATTGGAATCGGGGACTATTACGAGTAGCTCGGGTTCCCTCACCCTTTCGGGCCAAAAACTCCCTCTCCCGCTACGCGGGAGAGGGAGTGTCCTACTGGAGAGGGTGAGGGGACCAGAGCACAAAGGTTAAGTCTGCAATCCAAGCCGGGGGGAGTATCATAACCAGCATGATGAAAGGGGGGAGCGGTCGGTGAGCCTGGAAGCGAAGTTTTACCGGTTTGACGGATATCCGGAGTCGGATTCCTGCTGGTCCTTGTCCACCGGCCCGGACGGGAAGATATACGCCGCGGCCTGCTGCGAAATGAGCGCGGGAAAGAGCGTCAAGGTGGTCCGCTACAACGAGGAAAAGGACTCCCTCGACTACCTTTTCGACGTGGCGCAGGCGGTGAACGACCCGCCCGATTCGGGCCGCGCCACCCAGTGCAAAATCCACTACAGCTTCGCGCCGTCCCGGAAGACCGGAATTATGTATTGCGCCTCGCACCTGTCGGGACCGCCCAAGGGGTGGAAATATTTCTCGCCCTGGGAGTCCTGGCATGACAAAAAGCACGCCTTCCGGGGCGCGGCGCTCGTGGCCTACGACACCAGGGGGGACCGCATCGCCTGGTACGACACGCTCATCCCCAAGGAGGGGTGCCGATGCCTCGCCCTCGACGACGAGCGCGACATGCTCTACGCCATCAGCTATCCGCGCGACCATTTCATCGCCTACTCGCTCAAAGACAGGAGCAGGCGGGATTTGGGGCGGATTGGGAGCGTCAACAGCCAGGGGATTTTCGTAGACCGCCGGCACCGCGTATGGACCACCAGCGATGACGGCCGGTTCGTCCGTTACGACCCCGACCGGGACCGGCTGGAGGAGTCGCCCTACGTGATGCCCTACCCGCGGTTCCAGACCGGCTGGCACTCGGTAATATACGATGTCGCCTCGTGGGACGATTCCGTCTTCTATTACACGACCTGGAACACCGCCCCCCACCTCTATCGGCTATTCACCGAGGAGGGGAATTTCGGAAGGGTGGAGGATTTGGGGGCGGCCACGCAGGACCGGGACACCACCATCCCGTTCAGCATGTTCGTGGACCACGCCGGCGGGCTGGTGTTCGACCGGGACGGCCAGCTCTATTTCGTGCATTCGCGCTGGAAGAACGACCGCGACCAGTTGCATGGCGAGGACCGGCAGTTCGACGCGGAGGGCGTGGTGGTCAAGGTGGACCCCGCCACGCTCAGGCGCGAGGAGGTTCTCATCCTGAGGCGGCCGGACGGCATCGCCCAGTACTGTTCGCGGGCCGCGCGCGACCGGCACGGCGACCTCTTCTTCGCGAACGTGGGGCGCATCCCCGTGGGATTCTTCCGGGTGGCCATGCCGAACCGCACGGCGGGGGACGAGGCGCTCCTGCCGCTCCGGAGCTGGGGATGAAGAAGGGGCCGCCCATCCCGGGATTCGCGGGGCACTACGACGCGTTCGTGCGCGAGGGGCTGATGGTGGCGATGCCGCTGGGCTTCCCCGGCGCGACCACCATGATTCCCGCGGACGAGAGCCGCATAACGGCGCTGGCAATCAACCGCGATGACCATTTCGAGACGGTATGGGGCGGCACCTCGGGCCGGAAGGCGCACCTCTTCTTCGCATGGCTGAGGGGCGTCACCGGGATAATCGTGGACTTGGGCGGCGACGGGGAGTCCACGGAGACGGCGGGGGTCGTGTGCACGGACTACAAGGTGGTGGCCGCGTTGAACGGGCCGTCCGGCGGCAGGCTCATGGTCCGCCATTACCACGAGATTTCCTACGACTGCATCCAGGAGTGGTTCGTGGACGTGAAGCCGTTCGAGCGCGCCGCCGACCTGCCGGGGGAGAGGATTACCGGCATCGAAAGGGACGCGCGGGGCCGGGGTGTGGTTGTGCTGACCTCGCGCGGGCTGGCGTCCTGGGTGCCGGGCAAGCCGGTTAAATGCGGGCCGGACGCGGAGTTGACGGCCATGGCCAGGGACGGGGCCGGAAAGCTCCTCGGGGTCGGGCGCGACGGCGCGATTTCGGAAATCGTGGAAAGCGCGAAGGGAATGCGCATACGGAAGGCGGGGGAGGCGAAGGGCGACTTCCGCAAGCCGGTCTGGAGCGGAGCTTTCCCCGGCAAACCGCTCTACCTTGCCGATGCGCGGGGGACATTATTCGAGGTGACAGGAAGGAAGCCGCCGCGGAAGGTCGGGTGTGCTTTCCTTGCTCCGGTATCATGCATGGCGGTTATCCGCGACGGCCGGCTGTTCGGATTCTGCGGGGAGGAGATATCACACATGTTCGAATACGACCCGGCGACGAAGAAGGTCCGCGACATTGGGGTGGCGCTGTCGCTCCTGAACAGGCGGCGCTACGGATACGAATTCGGATGCGCCACGGCGACCCGCGACGGCCACATATTTTTCGGGGAAAATGACCGCGGCGGCCACCTTTGGTTGTTCTTTCCGAGATTGACCTAATGAGGTTCGCCGAATACAGTGACGCAACAAGTGTTATGGGGAATGGATTGGGATGTCACTGATATATGCGAGGCTCATTAGATGGAGAGGGGCTTGGGGCGGCCCTCTACGACACGCACGTTGCGCCCCACCGAGGCGCGACGCGCTCCGCTGCCGGTCTCGCCCTCGTCCGGGAAGCCTTGAAAGACAAGTCTTCCCGGACACCATGGCCGGGCGTTCTCCGTCGCTGGCGCCGAGGACGGCGCCGCGACTACGAAGCGACCGGCAGAGGGTCTCCGAAGGCCGCCACCAAGCCCCTGTTGGTGGCATCATAGGAGCATGACGTTAATGAAGCGGAAACAGAATATGGCATTCGTAATCGCCGAAAAAGGGAAGAGCGGCTACCGCATCGTCATTCCGCGGAAGGCTTCGAAAGCGCAGAGGCACGCGGCGGAGGAATTGGCGAAGTTCATCCGGCTGATGTCCGGGGCGAAATTGCCGGTGGTGACCGACAAGCGGCCGCCGAAACCGTGCGAAATCCTGCTGGGCGACAACAACCGGCTGAAGCCGTTGGGGATAAAGCCGGACTGGAAGAAGCTGGGGCTGGAGGGCTATCTTCTCCGGACCGCCGGGCAGAAAATCGTGATAGCCGGGTCGCCGGTGCGGGGGACGCTCTACGGAATCTACGGCCTGCTCGACGATGTCTGGGGATGCCGCTGGTATACCGCCAAGGTAAGCCGCATCCCCAAATACAAGAAGCTGGCCTTGCCGAGGCTGAACCAGACGTGGGTGCCCGCGCTGGAATACCGGGAGTCCTACTGGACGGAGGGCTGGGATGCCGACTGGGCGGCGCGGAACCGGCAGAACTCATCCCACGCCCGGCTGGAGGACAAGCACGGCGGGAAGATTACCTACGCCGGCCATTTTGTCCACACGCTCGACCAGATGGTGCCGGTCGAGCACTACGCGAAGCACCCGGAATACTTCACCTTCCGGAACGGGCGGCGCCATGACGGCTCCACCCAGCGGTGCCTGACCAACCCGGACGTCCTCAAGCTGACCATCGCAAAGGTGCGGCAGATACTGAGGGCGAACCCGAAGGCTAACATCATCTCGGTCTCGCAGAACGACAATTTCGACTACTGCGAATGCGAGAAGTGCAAGGCGCTGGACACCGCCGAAGGCTCGCACGCCGGGACGATGATTACCTTCGTGAACGCGGTGGCGAAGGCCATCGAACGTGAGTTCCCGCATGTCGCGGTGGACACGCTGGCCTACCAATACACCCGGAAGCCGCCCAAGACCGTCCGGCCGCGCCACAATGTCATCGTCCGGCTGTGCTCCATCGAGTGCTGTTTCTCCCATCCGCTGGACGGGTGCCCGGAGGATTCCAACACCTCGTTTGTGCGGGATTTGAAGGGCTGGGCGCGCGTTCACAAGCGGCTCTACATCTGGGATTATGTCACCGACTTCGTCCATTACCTCCTGCCGTTCCCGAACCTGGATGTCCTCGACAAGAATATCCATACATTTGTAACGAACGGGGTTGCCGGGATGTTTGAGCAGGGGAACTACTCGAAGGGCGGCACGGGGGCGCACTGCGACCTGAAGCTCTGGGTCATCGGACGGATGCTGTGGGACCCGAAACTGAAGGTGGCACCGCTCATCGCGGAGTTCGTCCGGGGGGTTTACGGCCCGGCGGCGAAGCCGGTGATGGAATCGCTGAACCTAATCCGGAAGGGCATCAAGCGGAGCGGTGAGCATGTGCGGATATTCGACGGGCCGATGCGCAAATACATCACGCCAGCCATCGTGCGCTCCTGCGACCGCCTGCTGGGCAGGGCCGAGGACATCGCGAAAAAGGCCGGGGACCGCGCCCTCCTTTCACGGATTGAGCGGATGCGGATGCCCATCTGGTACACGCAGACCGCGCAGGTAAAGGAAAAACCGGAAGTGCTGAAGGTTGCCATCCGGAGACTTCACCGGGCGATAAAGGCACAGAAACTGACCCACATCACCGAATGGCGTCCGCTCGAACCAGACATCAAAAGGATGTATTTGGCGGCCATCAGGAAGCCGGTAACCCCGGAGGTGCCGGGGACCATCGTGGGGGAGGACAACCTTTTCACCTATTTCGGAGGCATCGAGGCGCTTACGGTGGTGGCCGACAAGGACGCCGACGATGGGGTGGCGGCGCGCCAGCCGGGCGCATGGAAGAGCGGAAGCATCCAATGGGACGTGCCGGGGGAGCCGGCCGGGAAGCGGTTCCGCCTGCGCGCGCGGATAAAGGTGGAGAAGCGGAACGACAAGGGCCCCGCCTTCGGCGTGGTCCTCTACGACGCCGTGACGGGGAAGAACGCGCTGGAGCTGTCCAAGGACGCCATCCATGTCCCGAACGGCGAATACCGCTGGCACGATGTCGGCGAATTCGTCATGCGTCCGGGGCTTTTCGTGTGGGTCGCCCCCTGCGGGAACGACGCCTCCATCATCGCCGTCTATACGGACCGGATTGAGCTGGTGCCAATAAGCCGGAAGTAATATTATAAGATTCTCTTGGAAAGAATTCATTTCAGCATAGTTGACCTAGTTCGTGGAGGATATCCCCCGTGATGTCCTTCTAGATATGTCCTTCCGGTCGCCGACGGCAGGAACATGCGCTTCTCCTGAGGTTACCTTGAATACGACACGATACTTTCCCACCCGAAGCTTCCAGTAACCGCGCAGGTTCCTGCGCGGGGGTAACCACACTTTAGGAGATACTCAGCGCTTTTCCAGTCCCAGCCTCTTCCGTACTTCCTCCAGTGAAAGCGACTTCCGGTAATTAAACGTCCGTTCCCGCTCCATGGCCAGCAGGCCAAGCGCTTTATCTTCATGGATTTCGCTGGTCTCCTCGGGCAAGTTCCTCATTCTACGACTTCCTGACATATTAACGGGCGGACGCGGACACCAAGCCGAGTTCCCTCCCCGCATTGTAGAGATCCCAGGCGGCCTGAAGGTTCATCCAGAACTCCGGCGTCGTGTCGAATTCACGGGCAAGGAGCCAGGCGGTTTCCGCGGTCACCCCCCGCTTGCCGTTAATCAGGGTATTGATACGCTGAATCGGCACATGGAGCCTTTTGGCCAGGTTCACTTGGGACAGGCCTTTCGGGTCAAGGAATTCAACCTGCAGGATTTCTCCCGGATGCGTCGGTGCACGGTGTTTCGGAATCATCGTTGTCCTCCTGAATGATAGTCGGTTATCCGAACTTCAGTCGCGTTCCCGTCCTCGAAACCGAATACTATTCGATATTGGTCGTTTATCCTGATGCTGTATCGCCCCGACTGCTTCCCCTTCAATGCTTGCAGCCGGTTGCCCGGCGGGCTCTTCAGGTCCCGCAGGTCGTGCGCCGCTTCCAGCATGTCGAGTTTCCTTGCTGCCACTTTCCATGATTCCCGGGGTATGCGCCGCGCCGCGGGCGTATTCTCCCCGTCAAAGATGTCCTGCGTTGCCTGGTCATAGAAGCCGGCTATCACGCATCCATATTACCGCTTGCACGGCATATGTGCAATGCGTCTTTTTGGTATGGGGGGATTTCCGTGCTGTCGGCGGGTCAGCGGCGGGGGAAGTTCGCGGAGGAGCGGGGAGAAAGGTCGACGGGATGGCCGAATATTTCCAGCGAGACGGGCGCCGGGCCATCGTTCCTAACGACGACTGAGGAAGGGGTAGCGTCCACCCGCAACAACGCGCCGCGCCAGCGGAGGGAGTAGCGCATCCGCTTCCATTCGCGTGGAACACGGGGTGAGATTGAAAGCCTCCCATCAGTCACCACTGCGCCGCCGAAGCCCCGGATGAGCGTCTGCCAGTTCCCGCCGCAGGAGGCGATATGCATTCCCTTGTCGGTGTTGCCCTGCACATCATTCAGGTCGGTGAAGAGCGAGGTGGCCAGGTAGCGCAGGGCGTGGGAGCCGGCGCCGAATTCCAGCCCGGCCCGGGCGTAGGTGCAGGCGGACAAAGACGATTCATGGAGGGTGCGCGCCTGGTAGTAATTGAAGTTCAGGATTTTCTGTTCGGGAGTGAACTTGCCGGGGAACATCATCATGACCAGTACGACATCGGCCTGCTTACTCAACTGGGTCTTCTGCATGTTGTCCCCGGTGACGCCGCGGGGCCGGACGGGCATCCCGTGCCGGTTCTGTCGGGTTATGCGCGGGTCCCAGAGCCTGAAGTAGCCGTCAAACTGCTCGACCAGCTTGCCGCCGCCGAACTCGGTGTTGGCGATGAGCGGGGCGATGCGGCGCCATTCGGTCATTTCGCGGCCGGTCACGCCCAGCCGCGAATTGCCGAGCCGGGCAAGCAGTTCCGCCGCGGTTTCCAGGTTCCACCGGGCCAGGCAGTTGGTATAGGAATTGTTGTTGATGGCGACATGGTATTCGTCGGGGCCGATAACCTCGTTTATTTCGTAACGGCCCTTGCGCCGGTTCCACTCGACCCGGCTGGCCCAGAACCGGGCCGTCTCAACAAGGAGTTCCAGCCCGCGGGGATTCATCAGCGCATCGTCGCCCGTGTTCTGCCAGTAGTTGACCAGCCCCCAGGCGACGTCGGATGTGATGTGGTGCTGGTATTTCCCCGTTTCGAAAAGGTAAAGCGAACCGTCGTCAAGGGGAAACCAGGGGGTAACCTCGGAGCCGGTGCGGCCGGACTCCCACGGGAAAAGCGCGCCGCGATAGCCGCGGCTCCGGGCGTTGGCCTTGGCCGCGTCCAGCCGGTCGAGCCGGTACCTGACCAATTGGCGGGCCATGCCGGGATGGTTCATCACATAGAAGGGAAGCGTGTAAATCTCGGTGTCCCAGAACGAGTGGCCACGGTAGCCCTCGCCGGTCATTGACTTGGCGCCTATTCCGGCGGGCGTTCCCGAGTCCGTGCCGCAGATGAGCAGGTGGTAGATATTGAAGAGCGCCGCGCGCTCCAGTTTGGGCGCGCCCGCGAGCGAGACCGCCGAGACATCCCAGAGCTTCGCCCAGGCGCGTTCGTGGGCGGAAAGCGCGGCGGGCAGGCCGCGGCGCAGGATTCCTGCGAGTCCGAGTGTGCAGTTCCGCTCCAGCGACGCCGCGGGGAAGTCGAGCGAAGAGGCTGTCCAAGCGACGCGGGCGAGCGAAACCGGCCGGCCCTTGCGCAGTTTCATCCTCAACGGCTCCGCCGGGAGCACCGGCCGCGATCTGACCAGCGTGGTCCACGCATAGCCGACGCCGATTCCGCTCTCCAGCATGCGCGCGCGCAGGAAGGAACATTTCTTTCCTGGCCGGATTGCCTCGACGGCGTAGTGGCGCTTTCGCCCTTCCCATGTGCTGTCGGTATTGACCTCCCCCAGCCCGAAGTCGCCGGAAACCATCGCGTCGAAGTCCCCATCCACCGAGGAAAAGGTGGCGCGCAGTATTGCGGCGCACGGCTCCGCCCGGGAGAGGAACCGCTCCGTGCGCAGTTCGAAGCGTCCGCCGCGGCCGCCCCGGAACACCGTCCGGCGCAGGAGGACTCCCCGGCGCATGTCGAGCACGCGTTCGTGCGCGATAACCGGGAGGGTGTCCACCGACAGCGCCTGGCCGTTCACGAAAATGCGCAGTTCGAAGAAGTTTGGCAGGTTTACGGGGTCGTCCACAACGGAGCCGGCCGCGTCGAAGACGCCCGCGAGGTAGGTTCCCGAGGTCGCGTGGCGCGGGGATTCCTCCAGGATTGACCGGCTTCCGACGCGGCCGTTGCCCAGCGCCAGGACGGTGGCGTAGTGGTTCTGCCGGTTCTCCTCCCAGCCCTCCTCCCGAATCAGCCAGCCCTCGGGGGAGAGGCGGGAGAAGAAGGAACGATTATGGCGGGATTTCATCTCAATAAGCCCGCGGCTTCATCGCGAGGGTTTGCCGCAAACAACTCCCTCTCCCGCGAGCGAGAGAGGGAGCGCCTTGCCCGCGAGGGTGAGTGATTTGGCGAATTTGGTTCATGAGACTTTCACCACCCTCACCCTCCCCTCTCCCGCGGTGCGGGAGAGGGTAAGAATGGTGTCGACCCACTTCGAGGCAAGAATCATGCAGAGGGATTCCGGAAGAGAGCTTCAACACGGGGCAGGTCCGCCTCGGTAAGGTCGCTTACCACGATATCGGCCTTCACCAGCCGGCCCGGGTCGTTGTGGCGGTCAATGCCGATGCACTTCATGCCGCCGCGCCGGGCGGCCTCGACGCCCTGGATGGCGTCCTCGATGACGACGCACTTGGCGGGCGGCATGGCGAGCCGCTCCGCCGCCAGCAGGAAGACCTGCGGGTCGGGCTTGCCCTTCTTCACCTCGGTGCCGCTGACGATGGCGTCCCAGATGTCCTCGACCCCCGCCGACTTGATGATGCGCGGCAGGTTCTTGCTGGAGGAGATGAGCGCCGCCTTGTGGCCCGAGGCCCGGACGGCCTTGATGAAACGGACCGTGCCTTCGTAGGCGGGGACCTTTTCCTTGTCGAGCGATTGGAGGAAATACCCCTGCTTGATTTCGCACGCCTTTTCCAACTCGGCGTCGGACAGCTCCGGCAGGATGGCCCGGGCGCCGTCACGGCGGGGGATGCCGTCCACCTTGGCCTTGTAGTCATCGAAGGTGAACTTCTTGCCGTGCTCCTCGAACATGCGCTTCCACGCGTTGAAGTGCATGTGGACGGTGTCAACCACCACCCCGTCCATGTCGAATATGGCCGCCCAGTCAGCCACGCCCGCCCTTCCTTTCGTTGCCGGCATCCGCCCTTTTCATCCCGGTTATTTTACACGGCCCCTCCTGGAATTACGGTATACGCTTGATAAGTATTTATCGTTTGACACGCGGCAACTAACGGTAGGAAAATGCAGTTTCGTAACGGTAATCCACAATTCAAAATAAGGAGTAGAAAATGAAAATGATAAAAGTGTTGATTGCGTGTTCGCTTGCCATGGCCTTCATAGCAGGGTGCAAGTGCGCCCCCGCTAAGACGGAAGCCCAGCCGGCCGCGCAACCCGCGGCGACTCCTGCTGCGGCCCAGGCGGCTCCCGTGGCTCCTGCCGCGGCTCCTTCGGCGACCCCGGCGGCACCGACGAAGTAACCTGGCAAGCGTTAGTCGGTAAAAGGCGCGGGGCGGGGAATCGCGGCTGAGGCCGCTCCCACACCCCGCGCCGACTATTTTGGTGGGAATCAGCCGGGGGTTCCCCCTGTTTCTGGTACTGCGGTTACAATGGATGCGCCCATGAAGAAGAAGAGGACGGAAGCGGACACGGGGGACCTTTTCGCGCGGGAGCCGGTGGCGGATTCGGCGGCCCCGGAGAGGCGTATTTACACCGTCTCCGAAATCATGTCGGAGGCCAAGTCCTTGATGGAGGAGACCTACCCGGATGTTTGCGTGCGGGGGGAGGTCACCGGATACATGATGGCTTCCAGCGGGCACATCTATTTCGATATCAAGGACGAGGGGGCGCTCCTCCGCGTCGTCTTTTTCAAGGGCAACCACCGCAACCTGAAGTTCACCATCGAAAACGGGATGGAGGTCCTGGTGTCCGGAAACCTCTCGATTTATGAGGGGCGAAGCAGTTTCCAGATGAAGGCGAGGATGGTAGAGCCGGCCGGCCTCGGGGCCCTGCAAATGCGCATCGAGCAGTTGAAGAAGAAGCTGGAAGCCGAGGGGCTTTTCAGCGTGGAACGCAAGCGGTCCATCCCGGATTTCCCGATGTCCATCGCGCTGGTGACTTCGCCGGAAGGCGCGGCGGTGCGGGATTTCCTTAAGGTGACCCGGCGGCGGTTTCCCGGCCAGCGCATAGTGATATTCCCGGCGCTCGTGCAGGGGGACGAGGCGCCCCGCGAGATAGTCGCGGCCATAGAAGCCGCCAACGAAATGGGCGGGTTCGATGTCATGGTGGTCTGCCGCGGCGGCGGGTCGCTGGAGGACTTGATGGCGTTCAACGACGAGGGGGTGGCGCGGGCCATCGCCTCCTCGGCGGTGCCGGTGGTCACCGGAATCGGGCACGAGCGTGATTTCACCATCGCGGATTTCGTCGCGGACGTCCGGGCGGCCACGCCCTCGCAGGCCGCCGAATTCGTGACGCCCAGCCGGGAGGACCTTTTCCTCCGGATGGAGGATTTGACGGTGCGGATGGGCGGGTTCGTGCGGAGCCTGCTGGACGACCTGGCGCAGGAACTGGACGACGCATCAGTGGAACTCAAGGATGCGGTTCGGGGGGTGTTCTCCGAAGTCTCCCGGACGCTGGGAGAACACGACGCCAAACTGCGCATGCTTTCGCCGCGCAAGGTGCTGGCGGGCCGTAAGGACCTGCTGGCCCAGTTGGCCGGAAGGCTGGCGGCGGGGGCCAAGGCGCGCGGTAAGGCGGTACGGGGTACGCTGGAGGCGTTCGCGGGAAAGCTTCACGCGATGTCGCCGCTGGCGGTCCTGGGCCGCGGATACAGCATTTGTTTTACAATGCCGGAACGCCGGATAGTAAAGGAAGCGGGGAAGGTGGCGCCGGGGTCGGATGTGCTGGTCAGGCTCTGGAAGGGGAGCCTCAAGGCTACCATCCGTTCCGCCGATGAAGAGGAGAAATGAAATGAAGGAAAAGGAAAAGGAACCGGAAATCAGGTTCGAGAAGGCGCTCGAGGAGCTCAAGGGTATCGTGGAAAAGCTCGAGGGAGGCGACCTTGAACTGGAGGAGTCCCTCAAGATGTTCGAGCGGGGTGTTCGGTTGATGGCGGTCTGCCAGAAGAAGCTGGAGGATGCCGAGCGCCGGGTGGAAATCGTTTCAAAGGGGATGAAAGGGGGAGTAAAGCCATTCGAGGAGGAAGCGGGGGAGGAAGGGGAAGAAAAGTGAGCATGCCCGGAATTATTGATTGTGGGCGGCCGGGCCTTCCGCGGACCGGTCGGCGCTTCGGTCCAACTGCGCCTCCCTGCAAGCCGGCCTTTCCATCAATGGGAATCCTTCGTTGCACGCAGGGCCCAAAGAGGGCCGCTTCCGGCGCTGTCGGCGCAAGGCGCCTGCGCGCCTTCAGCGGCCAGGCCCCGCGGCAACTACGGACCGGCCGGCTCAGCTCCGCTCCAGGCCCGATCCGCCCGCCATTCTTTTCCCCGAGAGTGAGGGGGGAGGAGTAGTCCTTGACTAGTGGGGTGGAGGAATACCTGAAGGGGAAGGCGGAGGCGGTCGAGGCCGCCCTCCGGGGTTTCGTGTCGCCGGAGGCGGGGGTTCCGCGGAGGCTCCACGAGGCGATGGCCTACAGCGTTTTCGCGGGCGGGAAAAGGCTGCGGCCCGTCCTCGTGATTGCCTCCGCCGAGGCGTGCGGCGCGCCCATGGAGAAGGTCATGCCGACCGCGTGCGCGCTGGAACTCATTCACACCTACTCCCTCATCCATGACGACCTGCCGTGCATGGACGACGACGACACGCGCCGCGGGAAACCGACCAACCACAAGGTGTTTGGCGAGACCCTGGCGCTCCTGGCGGGCGACGCCCTGCTTACACACGCCTTCAAGCTCATCGCCGACAATGGCTCCCTTCCGGGGGTGCCGGCGGGAGCCGTCGCCGAGGTGACGCGGCTCGTTGCCTGGGCCGCGGGGCCCGCCGGAATGGTGGGCGGGCAGGCGGACGACTGCATGGCGGAGGGACGCACTGTCTCCGCCGACGAGGCGGCCTCCATCCATCTCCGCAAGACCGCCGCGCTCATTCGCGCCTCAGTGGTTTCAGGCGCGGTGCTGGCCGGGGCGCCCAACCCCATGCGGGAAGGGCTCGCAACCTACGGTGAGAAGCTTGGGCTCCTCTTCCAGCTGACCGACGACATCCTCAATGTGGAGGGGGACGCGAAGACCATGGGGAAGGCGGCCGGGTCGGACGCCCGCCGCCGGAAGGCCGCGTATCCCGCCGTGGCCGGCATTCCCGCGTCCCGCCAACGGGCGGAATCACTGGAAGCGGAGGCGCAGGCGGCCCTCTCGGCTCTCGGCGCGCGCGGTGCTATACTTTCCGGGCTGGCCGAATACGTGCTAAGGAGGAGTCACTGAAATGCCGGTAATCGACGCACTTGTTTCGATGGTCACGCACAGGAATTTCCTGGTTGTGCTGCTGGCATGGACCATCGCGCAGGCCATCAAGCTCACCTGGCACTGGATGCGCACGGGCAAATGGTACTTCCACATGCTGGTTGGCACGGGGGGCATGCCCAGTTCCCACATGACGCTCGTATCCAGCTTCGCCGCGCTCATGGGACTCCAGCAGGGCTGGACTTCGCCGGCATTCCAGTGCGCGCTGGTCCTGGCGCTCATCGTGATGAGCGACGCGTGGGGAGCCCGCCGGGCTGCGGGCCGGCAGGCGTCCGTGCTTAACCGGGTTGTCTCCGATTTCTACCGCAATTCCCGCTCGCAGCCGCGCCACCTGCGGGAGTTAATCGGGCATACGCCGCTGGAGGTGCTCGCTGGGGCGCTCCTCGGAACCACGGTGGCCGCCCTGTTTTGGAAATAGGGGAAATGGGCATCCTGGAACGCGTCAACCAGCCAGCCGACCTCCTGCGGCTTAACATCCGCGAGATGGAAACGCTCGCCGGGGAGATAAGGGAAACCATCCTCAAGACGATGTCCACGACGCAGGGGCACCTTTCCTCCAACCTTGGCATCGTGGAGCTGACGCTGGCCCTGCACTACGTTTTCGAGAGCCCCCGCGACCGCATCATCTTCGATGTCGGCCACCAGTGCTACACCCATAAGCTGATAACCGGACGGCGCGACAAGTTCGCCAATATCAGGAAGTTCGGCGGGCCTTCGGGTTTCCCGCGCCCGTCGGAAAGCCCGCACGACGTGTTCCAGACCGGGCACGCCGGGGCGTCCATCTCCACCGCTGCCGGGCTGGCCGCGGGCCGGGACCTTAGGGGGGAGGATTACCGCGTGGTCGCGGTCATCGGCGACGGGTCCATCGGGAACGGGATGGCCTTCGAGGCGCTCAACCACATCGGCCAGCTGAAGTCAGACCTGCTCATTGTCCTGAACGACAACACGATGTCCATCTCCAAGACGGTGGGCGCGCTTTCATCCTATCTCTACCGCATCATGACCGGCGGCTTCTACGAGCACACGCGCGAACGGGTGCAGAAATTCCTGGGCAAGTTCCGCCGGTTCGGTCCCGTCGTGGCGCGGCTGGCCAAGATGGCGGAGGAGGAGATAAAGAGCCTTTGGGGGCCCGGCGTCCTCTTCGAGGAGCTGGGCATCCGATATTTCGGGCCTGTTGACGGCCACGACCTCCCGGGGCTCATAAAGCAGTTGAAGCAGATCAAGGCGGTCCGGGGACCGCGAATCGTCCATGTCGTCACCAAGAAAGGCAAGGGCTACGCCCCCGCCGAGGCGGACCCGGTGCGCTACTATTCGCCCGGCCCCTTCGACGTCCCTACGGGCCGTATCGCCCCGCGCGAAGCCGGGCCTTCCTCCTGGTCCGACCAGTTCACCGACGCGCTCATCAGGCTGGCCGAGACCGACGAACGCGTGGTGGCGGTGACCCCGGCCATGCTGGAAGGGACGATGCTCAAGAAGTTCCAGGAGCGGTTCCCCGGCCGCATAACCGACGTGGGCATCGCGGAGGAGCACGCCGTGGGGCTGGCGGCGGGGCTGGCGGCCGCCGGACTGCGGCCCTTCGTGGCCATGTATTCCACCTTCCTCCAGCGTTCCTACGACCAGGTCATGCATGACGTCTGCCTCCAGGGCCTTCCCGTGGCCTTCGTCATCGACCGGGCCGGGCTCGTGGGGGAGGACGGACCGACCCACCATGGGGTGTTCGACTTCGCCTACCTCCGGCACCTGCCCAACATGACCGTGATGGCACCCTCGGACGAGAACGAGCTCGCGAAGATGCTTGCCACCTCGCTAACCCTCAAGGGACCTTCATCAATCCGCTTCCCGCGGGGGGGCGGGACGGGGACGGCCGTGGAGGCGCACCCCGAGCCGCTGGTTCCCGGCAAGGCGCGGACCGTCCGCGATGGTAATGGAATCGCCCTAATCTCGATTGGGACGATGCTCCCGGTGGCACTCGAGATAGCCGACCGGCTGGCCGCCGAGGGAGTCAGCGCGGCCGTGGTCGATGCGCGCTTCGTGAAGCCGCTCGACGAGGACATGCTGGCCGGGCTGGCGGCCAGGTGCGGCCGGCTGGTTACGCTGGAGGAGCACGCGCGGCTGGGCGGGTTCGGCAGCGCGGTCCTCGAGGCCCTCGCCGCGCAGGGGCTGGCGACGCCGGTCCTGCAGGTCGCCCTGCCCGATGTATTCGTCGAGCACGGCGCCATCCCCAAACTGAAGGAACTTTATGGACTGGCGGCCGGGCCGGTGTTCGAGCGCGTCCGGGCATTCATCAAGGGCGGAAAAGTCACCGGGGGACCCGCCTGACCCGTTCGACTCGCTTACTTACCCATTACTTGGCAAGGTATTACGATTCAGTCCTAAATGACGCTCGCGGGGCACCGGGGTGCCCGCGGCCAAGGGCCGAACAGGGTTAATGGGGACATTAACGCAATGAAACCCGATAAGCCCGCCTGGGCTCCCGCCCGCTCGTTGCGCGCCCTCCCGCCCGGCACCGTGCTCCGTTGGAGGGGCGCTCCCCCCGCCGACTCGCCCTCGCCCCGCGCCATCCGTTCCAGCCTTCACACCAGGGTCCTCGGTCGGACCGCGGTGTGCCTGCGCCGGGCTTCCTCCACCAACGCCGTGGCGCTGGCGTTCGCGGAGGGCGGCTGTCCCGACGGATGCGTGGTGACGGCGGAAGAGCAGACCCGCGGCAGGGGCCGGCTGGGCCGGTCCTGGCATTCCCCGGCGTCGGGCGGGTTGTGGTTTTCCGTTGTCCTTCGCCCTTCCGTGCCGCTCTCCCGGGCCCAGATCCTGACCATGCTTGGTTCGGTGGCGGTGGCCCGGGCCCTGCGTGACCTGCACGGGATTACGGTGGAACTCCGGTGGCCCAACGACGTGATGGCGGGAGCACGCAAGGTGGCCGGGGTGCTGACCGAACTGGCGGGCGAGCAGGGAATCATCCGGCACGCCGTCGTGGGCGTGGGGCTCAACGTGAACCTGCGCGGCCGGGAGATGCCCGGCCGCCTCCGGGAGGAGGCGGTTTCGGTGGCCGACCTGGCCGGGGGACCGGTCGAACGCATCCCGCTCCTGCGCGCCATCCTCGAGGGCATGGACGCCCGCTACGCGGTTTTGAGCAAGGACACGGGGGCGGCCCTCCTGCGCGAGTGGCGTTCACTGACGCACATGGTCGGCACGATTGTGCAGCTCCAGCAGTCCGGGCGGACCGTGGAGGGGACGGTGGCGGGGGTCGGCCCGGACGGGTCGCTCCTGCTGAGGATGGCCTCGGGAGTGGTCCAATCCTTCAGTTCGGGGGACGTCACGGTATTGAGGTGAGGCTGGAATAGCCCTTGGATGTTACCGGGGGCTCGGGGCCACGCTTCTCCGGACCGGTCGCCGCGGCCCACCGTGCCGCGGCGACCTCCCCTGCCAACCCGGGCCTCGCCCCGCACCAATGCGCAGCGCATGGTACGGGGCACCATGGCCGGCCATTTTTTGCCGCCGACGCGCAAAAGCTGGCCGACATGAGTCGGCCGAGGAACGCCGCGGCGGCTCAAAAAGGGTTGGCAGAGGTCCTGCGAAGCGTGGCCCCCTTCGCCCCTTTATAACCGGATAATTCAGGCAAACTACGGAAGAACCTATAATGATGCCCGGGATGCTATTCACAGCCGATTTTGGAAACACGCTGGTCCATTGGACGGTGTTTGACGGGAAAAGGGCGGTCCGGCAGGGAAGTGTGCCGGCGGCGTCCGTGAACGCCCGTCGGCTCGCCGCGGCGCTGGGCACGCTCCGCTTCCGGGTGCGCGCGGCGGCATACGTCACGGTGGTTCCGGCGAGGGAGCGGTCCTTCCGGGCCGCGTTGCGCCGGCTTTTTGGGACGGCGCCGCACCGCATCGACCACCGCTCCCCGCTCGGCATGCGGGTCGCCTACCGACCGCCCCGCGCTGCGGGCGCGGACCGGTTGGCGGCCGCGGCGGCGGCAGTTGGCAGGTTCGGGGCGCCGGTCATTGTGGTTGATTTCGGCACGGCGGTGACCGTGGACGCCGTCTCCCGCCGCCGGGAATTCCTTGGCGGCGCCATCGCTCCCGGCTCTTCCCTCATGGCGGATGCGCTCGCGCGCGGGACGGCGAAGCTTCCCCGGGTGGTCCCGGCCCGTCCGCGCGCGGCCATCGGGCGTGGAACCCGCGAGTGCATCCGTTCCGGCACGGTGGCGGGCTGCGCCGCGCTGGTGGACGGGCTGGTGGAACGGATGCGGCGGGAAGTCGGAAGAAGCGCGCCGGTGGTGGCGACCGGGGGGGGCGCGGCGCTGGTGGCGCCGCTCACCCGGCATGCGCGGAAGGTTGTGCCCGGCCTCGTCCTCGACGGGGTCAGGCGGGTGGCCGTCCTCCATGGAAGCCGTGAGGAGTCGTGAATATGTGGTCAAGCTGGTCAAACCCTCTCCCGCGAAGCGGGAGAGGGGTGGGTGAGGGTGGCGGAGCCCATGGTGTATACTCGAACTCATCCCTCACCCTCGATGCCCAAGACTCCCTCTCTGGGGCGCATTCGCGCCCGCGGCTCAAAGGTAGTTATTCATTGTGCTCCTTCGTCGCACCGGCCGATCGGGGAACGGGAGAGGGAGTCTTATCTAAGAAGGGGGCGGAAGGTTTGCGGAAGGGGCCAAGCTATTTGTTGTGTCTTATTGTGTGGTCAGGCGCATTGCTGGCGGCGACTACGGTGAGCGCAAGCGGCCGGTCCGCTCTCAAGGCCCTGCTGGGGGATGACGGGGTCATCACGGTCCTCGAAAAGGGACGCACCGTGGCCACCATCACCGTCGAATTCGCCGGGCCCGGCTGGACCGCGCTTCCGGTCCGGGAAACCCGGAAGGTTCCCGCCGGTGGCAGTGGAAGGACGCTCCTTTTGGAGGGCGGCGGAACCGTGACGGTTTCCGCGGAGGCGAGCCGCTCCGAAAAGGGCGTGCGGGTACGCTACTTGCTGGCGACCACGGCCACGATTGAAGTGGAGTCAATCCATGCCGCCATGAACCTTGCGGTGGAGGACTGGGTGGGCGCCCCGTTCGCGCTGGCGGGTACGAAGGGCCGGGTGCCGGCTTCCGAGGGCGGAGTTGTCCTGGCCGCGGGCGCGGGGAAACTGGCGCTTGGCCCGGCAAGGGAAAAAGGATTGAAGCTGACGGTGGCACCCGCCTCTCCCTCTCCGCTCCTGCTCCAGGACAGCCGGCGGTGGTATCCGGGGCTGGATGTCCGGGTCCAGGCGGACCATGCCGGGCAAGCGCCATGGGAATGGAAGGCGGGCCGGGAGATACTCCTGGATTTCACCTTCGGGTTTGGCCAGCCAATGGAATTTTCCCGGGACAGGCCTGTTGTCATCAAGGAGGGACGGGACTGGTACCGGCTGTCCGGCGGGCCGGAAGTGGAGGCGGGGTCGGTCCTCGACTGGTCCGGCCAGCGGCTGACCCGGTCGCCCGCGGGAAGCCAGGGCTGGCTGGTGGCGCGCGGGCCGCATTTCGAGTTCGCGGACACGCCCGGAACGCCCGTGCGCTTCTACGGGGTGAACATCGGCACGGGCGCGTGCTTCCCCTCGCCGGCCGAATCCGAGGTTTTGGCGGACCGGCTCGTCCGCCGCGGGTACAACACGGTGCGCATCCACCACTACGAATCGGCGCCATGGATCCCGGACCAGGGGATGATGGACCCGAACTCGCGCGGCGGCATTTCCTTCAACGAGCCGAACATGAAGAAGTTCGACGCCTTCTTTGCGGCGCTCAAGAAGCGCGGCATCTACGTGACGACCGACCTGTATGTGAGCAGGCTGGTGCCCGCCTCCGTGGCCTGGCCCGGCGACAAGGGAAACCTCGCCTACAAGTTCAAGCACCTGATTTGCGTGAGCGACGACGCCATGGAGAACTGGAAGGGATTCTGCCTGTCCCTGCTGACGCGGGTCAATCCGCATACCGGGCTGGCTTACCGCGACGACCCGGCGCTGGCGCTGCTTTGCCTCGTTAACGAGGGTAACCTCGCCAACGACATCGGGGACCTGCGCAGCGACCCGCGGGAGGCGAAGCTCTGGGAGGACGCGTTCGCGGAATGGAAAAAGCGCAACGGGGTGGAGGGAGATTGGGGAGGCCCGGAGTTCCACCGGTTCCTTTGGGATATCCACGCGGAGACCGAGGCCAAACAGGTGAAATTCCTGCGGGAGGAAGTGGGAGTGAAGGCGCTCCTGACGGACCTTAACGGCTGGACGGATGAATGGGGGGCGCAGGTCTGCCGGACCGCTTTCGATTACGTCGACAACCACATGTATTGGGACCATCCCAACTTCATCGAGGCCCAGTGGCGCCTGCCCGCCCGGGGAAGCAGTGGCGGCGGGTCCGCCATCCGCGCGGCCGGCACGGGCCACGGCCAGGCGCTCTCCCGGCTACTGAACCGCCCCTTCACCGTGACCGAATTCCATTTCGTCCCGCCCAATCCCTTCCGCGGTGAATCCGGGCTCCTGTGGGGGGGATACGCCGCGCTCCAGGACTGGGGCGGCCTCTGGCGGTTCTCCTATTCCGGTGACGCGGTCGCGTCATTCCGGATGGGATCGCTGGGCTGGTTTGAAACGATAAACGACCCGCTGACGCAGGCGGCGGAATACGCGGCCGTCGCCCTGTTCCTGCGTTCCGACCTCGCGCCCGCGCCGCACGTGGTTGCCGTGTCCGGCCCGGAGCCCATGTTCCGGCGTGAGGGCGCGACGGGCATACCGGGGACCCTGGGGCCGCTGGGTTGGTGCGCCCGGGTGGGGAGCGAAGTGGAATCCACGGCGCCCGCGCCGCTGCCGGCGGACGCCGATATCGTCGACTTCGCGGCATTGCGGGACGGCGGCGTGGTGCAACGGCTTGTCGCGGGCATGTTCACCCGGGGACTGCTGGGGCGGGGGAACGCCACGGCCCCGGCGCGGGGAATATGGGAGGCGCCCGGGGGCACGGTGAAGGTGGAATCGCGGGAGGGCGTCCTCACCGTCAAGACGGCGCGCACCGCGGGGGTGGCGGGCCCGGCGGGGACCAGGCGCAAGGCGGGGCCGCTGGAAGCCGAGTTGAAAGGCTTCTGGGCGGCCCTGTGGGCGTCGAGCGTGGACGGAAAGCCGCTGGCGGAGAGCGGGCGCATCGCGCTGTTCCACCTGACCGACCTCGCCAATTCCGGCGAGAAGTTCGCGGGCGAGAGCATGAAGGTGCTCCAAGAGTGGGGGAGCCTGCCCTGGCTGGTGCGGGCGGGCACCGCCGCGGTCAGGCTCAAGCACGCGCGGGCCTCCTCCCTCGGGGTGTGGCGGCTGGACATCACCGGGAAGCGCGTCGCCCGCGTCCCGGCCAGGGCCTCCCGCGGGGTCCTCTCGTTCGAGGTTGACACCGCCACGAAGCCGGAGGCGACGATTTTCTACGAGGTGGCGGGGAAGTAGGGGGGGCGATCGGACCTTTGCAGGCAGAATGACAGGCGTTCGGGTTGGCCTTCTCGCGTACGTTCGGCGGCCCCACCGCGGCCGCCTCACTCGGATTCGGACCTCGCCCTCGCCTCGTCCCAGGAGGGACTCGGCGCCATGGCCGGGCGTTCTCCGTCGCACGCATGTAAGACCATGCGTGCGACTACGAATCGGTCCTCATACGACGCTCGAAGGCCAACCATTCACGCCTGCTTTATTCAGCTCCGCTTCAGGCCCGGCACGCCCCTTATAGGTACAGAGGAGGGAGGCAACCTTCGTATGTGGTCCGCAGGTCTATTCCTTCACCTATAATATGTTCCGTCAATGGATGAACACCGCGTTCTAGCGCTGAAATGGAGGCCGCGCCGGCTTGATGACATCGTCGGACAGCCGCACGTCGTGCGCACCCTCAAAAACGCGCTTTCATCGGGGAAGGTGGCGCACGCCTACCTGTTCGCCGGGCCGCGCGGCGTGGGAAAGACGACGACGGCGCGCATCCTTGCCCGCGCCGTCAACTGCGAGAAGGGCGTCGGGCCGGAGCCGTGCGGGGAGTGCCCGACCTGCCGGGACATCCTGGCGGGGCGGGCACTCGACGTAATCGAGATAGATGCGGCGTCCACGGGCAAGGTGGACGACGTGCGCGACCTGCGCGAGGTGGTGAGGCTGGCCCCGGCCCGGGCCCGCAAGAAGGTGTTCATCATAGACGAGGCGCACGCCCTGACCGCCGGAGCCTCCAACGCACTGCTCAAGACCCTGGAGGAGCCGCCCGCGCACATCATGTTCATCCTGGCCACCACCGAGGCGAGCGAACTCATCCCCACCATCCTTTCGCGCTGCCAGCGGTTCGACTTCCACCCCCTCGGCCCAGCCATGGTCATCGCGCACCTCAAGCGCATTGCCGAGGCGGAGGGAATAAAGGTGGATGACGACGCGCTGGCGCTCATCGCCAAGGCATCGCGGGGCGCCATGCGGGACGCCCAGACGCTCCTCGAGCAGGCCTCGGCCTTCGTGGCGGAGCGGGTAACGGCGCCCGAAATACGGTCGCTCCTCGGGCTGGTGGAGCGCGAGTGGGTCGAGCGCTTCATATCCGTCCTGAAGGAGCGGGACGTGAAGGGTGCGATGTCCCTCCTGGACGACCTGATTGAGGCGGGCCGGGAGCCGAGGGAATTGCTGGAAGAGATACAGGAGGAGCTTCGGGACGCGCTCATGCTGAAGCTGGGGGCGGAGACGGCGCCGCTGGGCTCCGAATCGTTCCTCGCTACGCCCGAACGGCGCGACTGGTTCGGGGAGGAGGAGCTCCTGACCCTTCTCGGGCACATCCGCCGGGCCGTTGAGGAGCTGTCCTGGCGCTCCGTTGCGCATCCCCGCGTGGCGGCGGAGGTAGCGGTGGCGCGGCTCATGAGGAGGGAACGGGCGCTTTCATGGAAGGAGATTGAGGAGCAGATGGCGAAACTGGAGGGGATTGCCGGGGGGACGGCAACGGTCCCGCCAAGCGGGCAAGTTACGGCGGCGAAGCCGGACCCGGTTTCCGTCCCGCTTACGCCGCGGCCGGCCGCCGCCCCGCCAATTCCCCTCGCGGACATCCAGAAGAGATGGCCGGAACTGCTCGAGAAGGTGCGGGTCTATTCCCCCGGGACGCACGCCTACATCCAGTCAGCCAAGCCCGTGGCGCTGGAGGGGGGGACTCTCGTGCTGGAGGTGCCGAACGGATTCCAGCGCGAAGGGCTCAAGGGCGGCGACGCCAAGGCGAAGCTCGAGGCCGCGCTGGAGACAGCGCTGGGTGCGCGGATTTCGGTGGCCGTGAGCGAAGGCAAGGGCGGAAACGGGAATCCCCCCCCGCCGGCCCGTACCGAACCGGCTCCGGGGCAGGCCCGGCCAGCCGCGTCCGGCCAGCCGGCCTATGCGCGGCATCCTGCGGGGACCCCTTCCGTCAACCCGGCCGCGCCGCTGCCGGCGGCCGCTCCTGATTGGGTTGAGGATGAGCCGCTCGTCAAGTCGGCCCTGAAGGTTTTCAAGGCACGCCTTATCGAGGCGAAACGCCCGCCCGGGCCACGATGACCCGTCGACTCGCTCACCTATGTTCGGTCAATGCGCGGCACTGGTGTTCAACCCTGCTCGACGCTCGCTCAGGGTATACCCTTCGACTCGGCACAATACTAGAGGGCATTGCAAAACTCAGTCGCACGGCTTGTCGCCCCCCTCACCCCGCCCTCTCCCCCCGCAATTGCGGGGGGAGAGGGATAGGGAGAGGAGGGAACGCCGCATGGAGAAAGGTTCTGCAATGTGCTCCAGTCATTTGGCTGATGGCGTCTGTGGCGATTGCGGCGGCGGCTCCGGCCCCGCAATTGCCGATGTTTCCTGGAACGGTCGCTTCAACCCGGACGGCCCCGGGGCGGCCGGTGGCCGCCACGGCCGCACCCGCGCCGGTCTCCTCCACGGTGGCCGCGCCCGTGGCCCTGTCGGCGACTCTCGCCGGTAATCCTCCGGCCAGTTCCACGACTCCTGCCGGGGTCCAGGCCATGCCGGCGGCCGGAGCCACGCTCGCAGGGGAGGCGGCTTCCACCGTATACATCCCGGCCGCGATAGTCCTTCCGATGACGGCGACCCCCGCCGGGGCGGCCCCGCTGACCCGCAAGCTTCCTTCCGAGGACGAACTGCACAAGCGCGCCGTGTTGGTCATGCTTCCTTCGTCCTGCGCGGCGCACTATGACGGGGGCACGGGGGCCAACCTCAATATCTTCATGGCCTGGTACATCGGGACTTTCTACAACGAGAAGGGGCTTTCCATCGCCCCCATATCCACGCTCCTGATTGGCGGTGACGCCAAATGGTCCTTCATCGAGGACCGGAGCTGGATTCCCTCGGTGGCGGCCGGATACTACGGCGGTTTCGCCCTTCCGTTCGTCGGCGGCGCGGTCCAGGCTACGGGCGTGGCGAAGGTCAAGCAGACCGACTTCCATAACGTCTCCGGCATAATCGGCAAGCGATTCGGCCCGATAGCTCTTTCAACGGGGGCGCTCTACGGCATCAAGAGGGCCTTCCCGCGGCTGATTCCGATGCTCCGGAACGCCTCGTTCACCACCAAGGTTGTCCCGCAATCGCAATCGATGTGGACGGCTTATGGCGGGCTGGACTTCGCGTGGCGGGAACAGCATTTCAAGGTCGAGGCCATAACCCTGCCGGAGGAAACCGTGCTAAGGCCCTGGCTGGTGCAGACGCATTTCGACGGGTTTCTCGGGTTCGACATCGCCTACCTGAAGGATGTAATAGGCTACGAGGTCATCGGATACTACCAGTTCTCCTTCTTCCGCTGGCCGGACAAGCGGCAGTTTGAGAAGGAGCGCGAGAAGCTGATCGAGAAGATCCAGCAGAAACAATGAGCCCGGGATTTTCCGCCTCCTTCGAGCGCCTGCTGGCCGAACTTGAAAAGATGCCGGGAGTAGGGAGAAAGACCGCCCAGCGGCTGGCGTTCCACCTCATGAAACTGCCCGATGCGGAAGCCGAGGCGCTGGCGGCCGCCATCCGGGACGTCAAGAAGAACGTGAAGCCGTGCTCGCGGTGCTTTTCCATCACCGAAACCGACCCCTGCGCCATCTGCTCGGACCCGAAGCGCGACGGGGCGGTTATCGCGGTGGTGGAACAGCCCTCCGACGTCCTCGCACTGGAGAAGACCGCGGATTTCCGCGGCCGTTACCACGTCCTGATGGGGGTGATTTCCCCGCTCGAGGGGCTGACCCCCGAGGACCTGAAAATCCGGGAACTGCTGGCCCGCCTCCGGGACGGGGCGGTCCGGGAGGTCATCGTGGCCACGAACCCGGACCTGGAGGGGGAGGCGACCGCGCTCTACCTTTCCAAGTTGATAAAACCCCTGGGCGTGAGGGTAACCCGGCTCGCCCGCGGCCTCCCTGTCGGCGGGGATTTGGAATACGCCGACCAAATGACCCTGTCAAGGGCGCTGGAGGGTCGCAAGGAGATTTAGGCGTATTCCAAACGGCCGAGCGAAAGCGAGGCCGCGCAAGCGAGTGGCTATGCCACCGCTTGCGGCAGTATTGTAGGCTAGGCGGGACCGCTTGGCGGTCCCGCAGTTCACATGGATAAATACGCGGACCAGATGACGCTATCCAGGGCGCTGGAAGGCAGGAAAGAGATATAGAATCGGGGGTCATTTTGCACGGCGGGACAGGACGAGTATAATTGTCCAAAATCCAGATTTCAGGAGGGCAATAAGATGAAGAGGATGTTGCTTTTGGCCGCTTTAGTGGCGGCCGTGGCGGCCCCAGCGATGGCTGCCAAGGGAAACATAGAGATTTCCGGGATGGGGATTGGGATTGGCGTGGACGCCGCCGACTTCCGGGTGGAACTAAGCCCGCGCGACGCCGTAGGGGTGACAATGCAATTCGCCACCCTGAGTGGCGATATGGACGGGAGCCAATTTGGTATTGGATTCAACTACCTCCACCGTTTGGCGGAACCCAAGCCTGTGGCGATGCATTTCATCGGCGGCCTGATGATCAACTCCTACGACAAGCTGCCGTTTGATTTCTTCGGCACGCCGGCCGTGGGTGCGAAGTTCACCATGATCAAGCTCTATGGCGGCATCGGCGCTGAATATTTCTTCCCCGGGACCGACCGGTTCAGCATCGAAGGCAACACCGGGATTGGCATCGTGAGCGTGAGCGGGGACGGCAAGGGCACCCTGTTCGGCATCGCGCCGGTGCCCAGCAGCCTGGTGATGTTCCGCTACTACTTCAGCAGGTAGGGGAAATCCGGCGAGGAGGTCGACATGGCATTACCCGAATGGACTCGCAGTAACTGGTTCAAGAACACCGCGATAGTCCTGGCCACGGCGCTCATCGCATACCTCATGGTGTGCGCCGAGATAGTCCATCGCGCCAGGCGCGAGTTCAACGAGGGTGAGAAATACTACCGCTGGTACCAGTCACCACAGGTGAAGGCTACTGAACTCACCGACCTCAAGACCAGGAAGAAGATGTCGGACAACGAGTACGAGCACCTGATGGAAGAGGACATGTACAAGGAAGCGGTGGTGTGGTGGCAGACCGTGGGCGACTTCTACTACCTTCCGCGTTCCCGGTGGGTGGACCGGGCCGAGGAACGCATCTGGACGACCGGACAGGAACACGAGAAGGCCGGCCTGGGCAAGGGCATGAAGAAAGGGCGGGATGACCTCGAGCACGCCCTCATGGCCTACAAGGCCATTGCGGATTCGTTCAAGCCGCTCCATGGCCGGCGGGCGGGGAGGCACCTCGAAGAGGCGCAAAAGAAGATAACGGAACTGGAGGCTAAAGGGCTTCGCTGGCCCTGAGGCAGTGAGCCTGGAACCCGGAGTCACGCGGAACAACGCGGACACGTCGGATACCCCGAGCCGGGCCGTCCCGGCGGGGGGCGGGCGCGCCGGCATCAGCGGCGCGCCCGATGCCGTTCTGGGGAGGATATACCGTCCCATAGCGGGATCGCTGGCGCGGGCGGAGCTCGCCATGCGCAGGACCGCCTCCGAAAGCCACCACCTCGTCAGGTACATGTCCAGCTACCTCCTGCGCCGGCCCGGAAAGCGCATCCGGGGCGCCCTGGTCCTTTTTTCGGCCCGGGCCGGTCATGCCGAGCCGGGGAAGGCGGCGAAACTGGCGGCGATTGTGGAGATGCTCCACCTCGCCAGCCTGGTCCACGATGACATCATCGACGGGGCGGACCGGAGGCGGGGGTTGCGCGCGCTTCACGCGGTATGGGGCATTCGGCCGTCCATCCTCATGGGCGATTACCTGTTTTCGCGCGTCGCCAACCTGCTGATAGCCGGATTCCCCCCGGGAGTCCTCAAGCCCATACTGCGCGCCGCCGAGGCGATGTGCGACGGGGAGATAGAGGAGGAGGCGGTGGCCTTCAATTCCCGCGTGGACATGAAGCGGCACCTGGGAATCCTGAAGCGCAAGACCGCGGAACTCATGGCGGCGGCCTGCGAGGCGGGCGGCATCCTGGGCGGCGCGTCCCCGCAAGAGCGCCGGGCCCTCCGCAACTACGGGCTCGCGTTCGGGATGGGATTCCAGCTGACCGATGACGGGCTGAATTTCTCCGGGACCGAGTCCGAGCTCGGCAAGCCGGTGAAAAGCGACCTGACGGAAGGGCGGTTCACCTGCCCCCTGCTGTTCCTGCGCGGGAAGCTCCGGGACGCGGAGCGCCAGAGGCTGCTGGGACTGCTGAACCGCCGGGCGCTCTCCAACGGCGGCGTAGCCCGCGTCGAGGAAATGGTCGAACGGAACGGCGGGGTGGCCCGCACGCTGGAGCTCGCGGCTTCCTTCTTCCGGCGGGCCCGCAAGTCGCTCCGGGGCGTCCCGGCTTCCGCCGCGGGCCCGCTTGCCGATCTGGCACGCTACGCCGAGGGGCGCCGCCGCTGATGGGGGACATGGCATGACTCCCCGGGCCGACGCTGCGCTGGAGGAGGAAGTCCGCAAGCGCGTCACCGTAACGACGTGGAACGCCATCCTCGATACCGTGGAGGATTTCGCGTCGTGGGGGCGCCGCTCCTCGATTTGGCCGCTGGTTCCGGGAACGGCCTGCTGCGCCATCGAGTTCATATGCGCCGCGGCCTCGCGCTTCGACATCGCCCGGTTCGGCGCCGAACTGCTGCGCGCCTCCCCCCGGCAGGCCGACGTCATGATCGTGGCCGGGACGGTCACCAAGAAGATGGCGCCCGTCCTGGTGAGGCTCTACGACCAGATGGCGGAGCCAAAATACGTCATATCCGTGGGGGCATGCGCGAACGGCGGCGGCCCGTTCAAGGAGGGGTACACGGTGGTGTCCGGCCTGGACGAGTTCCTGCCCGTGGACGTGTATGTGCGGGGATGTCCCGCCACTCCCAGCGCCATCCTGGACGGGCTCATCGAGCTGCAGAAGAAGATGGACGCCGAGCGCTTCCTCAGCACGTGGCGGTTCGGCAAGCGGACGGAACTGCCGGTCCCGGTCCTTGGTCCCGACATCGTGGACGTGCGGCAGGCGGGGGAAATCGGGGCGCTCCTTGGAAGGAACGAGCCGCAGCGGCTCAAGCCTCCCCGGGAAGTCCCGAAGGCCCGTCCGGCCGCGCGCGTGGCCGACGCCGGCCTGGCGGACGCGACGGCCCAGGTGAAGGCGGTCGCGGCGAAACTGGCCTCCAAGTTCGGCGGCGACCGCATACAGGCGCACGCGGGCGGGGCGCTGGTGGTCGACCGCGGCATCTGGGGCGAGGCCGCCAAGTCACTCCGGGACGAATTCGGGTTCGACTACCTGGCCAATCTGACGGCGGCGGACTACTCCGACTGCCTCGAGGCCGTCTATCACATCTGCGGAATCGAAAAGGCGGTTCCGCGGATGACGGTGAAGGTGAGGGCTCCCCGGGAATCGCCCGAGGTGCCCTCGGTCACCCCGGTCTGGGCGGGCGCGAACCTGCAGGAGCGGGAGGCCTGGGACCTGCTGGGGATGAAGTTCACGGGGCATCCCGACCTGCGGCGCATCCTGACCTGGGAGGGGTTCCACGGACATCCCCTGCGGAAGGATTGGATGGAGCCGTATTACGAGGAACCCGTCAAGCCGTTCTCGATCCGCTGGAGGGAAGGGCGCTATGTTCCGGCCGAGGACCGCAACCGGTGGCACCGGAATGTCATGTATCCGGCGGGAGCCAAGCTCGACGGGGGGGCCGCGGAGCCGGAACCGTGCGACGAAGAGGCGGGCCTCCTGCTGAGCATGGGGCCCCAGCATCCCTCGACACACGGGGTCTTCCAGATGCGCGTCCTGCTGGACGGGGAGCGCGTCAGGAAGCTGGAGCCGGTGCTCGGATACCTTCACCGGAACCACGAGAAGATTGGCGAACGCAACACCTGGCTGATGAACATGCCCTTCACGGACCGGCTCGACTACTTCACTTCGATGTCCAACGGCCTCGCCTACGCTTCCTCGGTGGAGAGGCTGGCGGGCCTCAAGGTCCCCGAACGGGCGGAATATATCCGCGTCATCATGGCGGAACTGACCCGCATCATCAACCACCTGCTGGCCATCGGCTTCCAATTGAACGACCTGGGGACATGGTTCACGCCCCTCCTGTATGCGCTCGAGGAGCGGGAACTCATCATCGACCTGTTCGAGGCGGTTTCGGGCTCGCGGATGATGTGCAACTACATGAGGTTTTCGGGGGTCGCCCGCGACCTTCCGCCGGGCTGGCTGGAAGAGGTCAGGAAGCTGGTGGTGGAGCGCCTCCCGCGCGGCATCGACCAGCTGGACAACTTCCTGACGAAGAACGAGGTGGTCTACATGCGCCTCAAGGGCATCGGCGTCCTGTCGCGCCAAACCGCGCTGAACACCAGCGTGGCGGGGCCGGTCCTGCGGGCCTCGGGGGTCAAATACGACATCCGGAAGGCCGAGCCCTACTCGATATACGACCGGTTCGAGTTCGATGTCCCGGTATTCACCCATGGGGACTCCTATGACCGCTACCTCGTACGCCTGGCGGAGATGCGCCAATCGCTCCGTATCCTCTCCCAGGCGCTCAAGCAGATACCGGACGCCGGGCCGATAATCGACCGGAACCAGTACCTCCTACGCGTGCCGGAGGGGGAGACCTACGGGCGGTTCGAAAACCCGAAGGGGGAGCTGGGTTTCTACCTCGTTTCGGACGGCGGGATGAATCCCTACCGCTACCACATCCGGGCGCCCTCCTATATCAACCTGACCCCGCTGGAGGAGATGTGCAAGGGCCACCTCGTGGCCGACGTCGTGGCCATCCTGGGTTCCGTGGACATCGTAATGGGGGAGGTGGACCGGTGAGCTTCCTCGGGTCGTTCGTCCTGCGGGGGTTCGGGATAACCCTCCGGCACATGTTCGTCACCTACACGGAGGCCGCCCGGCGCATGCTCGGCAAGCGCACCAACGGGCGCCGGGGGCCGGGGGCGAAGGGCATCTTCACCTGGCAGTATCCCGAGGAGCGCGTCCCCCTGCCGGAGCGTTTCCGCGTCCTGCCGGTCCTCCTTTACGACGAGGAGACCGGGGCCATCCGCTGCACCGCGTGCGGCATCTGCACCAAGGTCTGCCCGCCGCAGTGCATCTGGATAGTCCAGGCGAAGGGCGATGACGGGAAGCCCCGGCAGAAGCCGGAGGAGTTCACCATCGAGACGAACGTCTGCATGAACTGCGGGATGTGCGCCGAGTTCTGCCCGTTCGACGCGATAAAGATGGACCACCGCTTTGAGCTGGCCGGCCGGGAGAGGAAGCCGGGCGAAATCCACCGCCTGCCGGACCTGCTGGTTTCCACGGCATACTACGCGAAGACCCATCCGGGGGACTGGGGGAGGGAGGAGGAAAAGCGGAGGGCGAAAGCGGCGGCGAAGCAGTAAGGGGCTTTTTAGGGCGACCGGGCCGGGTTTTCCCGGCCCATTTATTTTTTCGGTTATTTTCTTGGAAATTATTGAGGAATAGGGCGGGGGTGATAGCGACCAAGCGGCAAGGTTGTATTTTGGTTCGTGAGGAGCGCAGACCCGCCCGCCTGGCAGTTGGCGGGCGGGGCGAGCAGGCACGAATTCACTTCGTGCCTGCGAGGTCGCGCGGAAAGGGGGCGGCAGCCCCCTACCGAGAGCTTATTCCATCAAGAGTCTTGAGGCGGTGTCGATAAACGTCGAGATGGCCTGGCGGGCCCCCGTTCCCTGGAGCTTGAGGGACTGGACGTTGGCGAACTGCTGGAGCAGGTTTGCGGGCAGGGAGGTTCCATAGAGTATTTTCAGCAGTTCGAGCGAAGAGGCGGTGCCCAGTGACCGGAACCCCCGGGCCGCCAGCAGCGCCTTTACGACAAGGTGCATGGGTTCCAGCACGGCGGTTCCCATCGCGGCGCCGTCCGGCAGGGTCTTCCTGTCCAGCTCGTTGTATTTCGCCTTGGCGCGGTCAAGCAGGGTCAGCGCCTCGAAGCGGAAGGAATCTCCGCATTCGACGGTCTGGGCCAATGCGGGTGGAAGGCCCGCGAGGGTCTGCTTGAAGTTGTTCCGCAGGGAAACCATTGAGTTGCATTATTTTCCATGTGTCGGACGCGCGCGTCAAGCCGCCACGGCGGCGCCGCTTTCCGATAGAATCATCGGTGTCAATTGCAACATGAAAAGTCCCGCCCATACCACTTTTTTGTGCAGCAGGGCCGGCGCCCGTGACTGAACCGGGCATCCCGCGCCGTCCGGTCCCGCCGGAGGTTCTCGCCGCGTTGCGCGGGGTGGTGGGACGGGAAGGCGTTCGCGATGCGATGGAGGATTTGCTCGCCTACGAGTGCGACGCCATGACCTTCCTCCGGGGGCGGCCGGACCTGGTGGTGACCTTCCGTTCCACGGATGAAGTCGCGCCCGTTGTGCGCATCCTCGCCGGGGCGGGCATCCCGTTCACGCCGTGGGGGGCGGGCACCGGGCTGGCGGGGGGCGCGGCCTGCCTGAGCGGGGGCGCCCTGCTCGTGCTCTCGCGGCTCAAGCGGATAATCAAGCTTGACCCCCTGGAACGGTGGGCGCTGGTGGAGCCGGGCGTGGTCAACCTGGACATTTCGGAGGCCGCGATAGCCTACGGCCTTTGCTTCGCGCCGGACCCGTCCAGCCAGACGGCATGCACCATCGGCGGCAATGTGGCGGCCAACTCGGGCGGGCCGCACACGCTCAAATACGGGGTGACCACCGACCATGTACTGGGCCTCGAGGCCGTCCTGCCGGATGGGCGGACGGCGACGCTGGGGGGTCCCTACGAGGACGCGCCCGGGCTGGATTGGCGGGGACTCCTCATCGGCTCCGAGGGGACGCTGGGAGTGGTGACGAAGATCTGGGTCAGGCTCGTCCCCCTTCCGGCGTCGTGGAAGACCATCCTGGCGGCGTTCCCGGAGTTCGAGGACGCCAGCCGGGCGGTGTCCGACATAATCGCGGCGGGGATGGTACCGGCCGCCCTGGAGATGATGGACCGCCGGCTCGTCCGGGCCGTGGAGGAATCATTCCATCTGGGGCTGCCGCTCACCGCCGGGGCGGTGCTCATCGTCGAGCTGGACGGGTCTCCGGAGGGGCTGGACCGCGCGGGCGACCGGGCGGTGGAGCTCTGCCGAGGCCGGGGGGCCTTCCAGGTCAGGGTGGCGCGGAGCCCGGAGGAACGGGCGTCGCTCTGGGAAGGAAGGAAGAAGGCGGCCGCGGCGGTGGGCCGGCTCGCCCCCTCCTATGGCACCCATGACGTGGTGGTGCCGCGGACCCTGCTTCCGGAGATGGCCAGGAAGGTGAAGGAAAGCGAACAGCGCCATGGCCTGCGCATCGGCATGCTGGCTCATGGCGGGGACGGGAACCTCCATCCCCTGGTCCTTTACGACCAGCGGATACCGGAGGAGGGGAAGAAGATGCACGCGGCATCGGAGGAGATAGCGCGCGGCGCGGTGGAACTTGGTGGGACCATCACCGGCGAGCACGGGGTGGGCGCGGAGAAGGTCGGGTTGATGGCGGTGCAGTTCTCGCCGGTGGACCTGGGCGTGATGCGCGGCCTCAAGAAGCTGGTCGACCCGCGGGGGCTTTCCAACCCCGGCAAGGTTCTTCCGCCGGAGGAGATGGCGGAGTGAAGCGCTTCGATGGTTTCCACGGACAACCTGATGGCCCGGGGGAGAATTTTACGCATCTCTCCCGCCTATTCTCAAGGAGCTTCGACTTGAACTTGGAAAGCCCACCTGCGAATGATGATGAAAAGTCCAACTTCATTCCGTTCCAACCGGCCGGAACCTCCCTCTCCCGGAACCCTGAGCGAGTCTGCGAGTCGAAGGGTTCCCCGGGAGAGGGAGTCCGGGCCAGGGGGGGTGAGGGATGAGTAAAAGGCTATGCCGTGCTCTCGGGTCCCCTCACCCTCCCCTCTCCCCTTACGGGGAGAGGGTTCAGATGGGAATTCCGCAATGACTTCCATGCAGGAGCCTCAACCGCTTTCACGGCTGAAGCCGGGGACGGTGGTGGAGCCATCGTCGGCCGAGGCCGCCTGCGCGCGGCTCCGGGACGCCGCCGCCTCGGGGGCCACGGTCCTGCCCGCGGGCGGCGGCTGTTTCGTCGACCTGCCGGGGCCGCCCGGTCCGGTGGACATTCTCCTGCGGATGGGCGGAATCTGCCGGCCGGTCTTCTACGAGCCGGAGGAGCTGGTCGTGAAGGTGGAGGGGGGGATGACGCTGGCGGCGCTCGCGCGCCTGCTCGCGGAGAAGGGACAGGAGGTGCCGTGGGACTTTCCCTGGCCGGAGAGGCAGACCGTGGGAGGCATCCTGGCATCGGGACTGGCGGGACCGCGGCGGCTGGGCGCGGGCGCGCCGCGCAACCATGTGCTGGGGATGACCGTTGCGCTCGCGGACGGCCGCGTCCTCCGGACGGGCGGCCGTGTGGTGAAGAACGCGGCGGGCTACGACCTGACCAGGCTGATGGTGGGCTCGCACGGTACCCTGGGCGTAATCCTGGAGGCGGCTCTGCGGGTCCGGCCGAAGCCGGAGGACTCATGGGCGTTGACGGCAAAATTCAAGGAACCCGGGTTGGCCCTGGGAGCGGCCCTCGTCGTGGAGGCCGCCGGCTGCGAGCCGGCGTTCCTCGAGGTGCGGGGCCGCCGGGGCGAATGGACGCTTTCGGCCGGGGTCGAGGGATTGCGCGAGGCCGTGACCGCCCAGCGGGAACGGATACTTGCCATGCTCGGCGAAAAGGTCAACGTCGGTCCGGAGTTCCGGGGCAACGAAGTAGCGGGCCACCTAGCGGAATTGGCCATGGGGCCCTGGGCCGAGCCCGGCCCGGTATACCGGGTGGGCGTTCCGCGGACGAAGTTGCTGGAAGCGCTGGCGGAGGCGCGGGAGCGTGTTTTCGCGTCCGCCGGGAACGGATTGGCGCGGTTCGCGCCGGGACAGGAAGTGAACGGCTCCGCCGCGCGCGAACGGTTAGGGGAACTGGCCGCACTGGCGCGGAAACTGGGCGGCTATGCGGTCCCGGAAAGGTGTCCCTTCGGCGGCGATGAAGCGCTCGATCCCGTGGTGGGGGAGCTTAACCGGGGCGCGCGGAAGGTTTTCGACCCAGCGGGGATACTTTCAAAAGGGAGGGGTTTAGGTGGATAGGGAGAAGAGATGAATCCGGCCCCGGGGCTCCACTGCCCTCACCCTCCCCTCTCCCGCTTGGCGGGAGAGGGTGGATGCGAACGGATGACCTTCAATGAACTCGTGACGGAGGAAAGACTGCTCAAGTGCATCCACTGCGGGCTTTGCCTCGCGGCGTGTCCCACCTACGAGGTTCTTTCCGACGAGGCGGATTCCGCGCGCGGCCGCATCTGGTTCATGCGGGCGGTCGCGGAGGGCCGGGCCGGCCTCACCGCGGAGGTCCGCGAACACCTCGACCGGTGCCTCGCCTGTTTCGCCTGCGAGACGGCCTGCCCTTCGGGCGTCCGTTACCGCGACCTCATCGAGGGCGCGCGCGCCTGGGCGGGCGAGAACATGCCCCCGGCTTCTCCGCCGCTGTGGCTGCCGTTCTTCCGCAACGTCCTTACCTCGCGGAAGGTGATGCGGCTCGTGTCTTCCCCCGCCTGGGCGGCCCGCGCGCTGGGGCTGGAGGGGGTCATGCAGGCCGTCGTCCGGCGCCTTCCGCTCCCATGGCTGGCGCGGGCGGTGGCGATTCTGCCCGACCGCATCCCGTCCCCACTGGAGCCTCCCCATCCCCGGGTCGTCCCGGCCCGGGGGGAGCGCCGCCTGCGGGTGGGCCTCCAGATAGGGTGCGTCATGGACGCCATGTTCCCGCGGCTGAACGCTCTTTTCGCCGAACTCCTGGCGACGCTGGGTGCCGAGGTGGTGATTCCCCGCACGCAGGGCTGCTGCGGGTCGCTCGCCATCCACCAGGGCGAGCGCGGGCTGGGCATCAGGCAGGGGCTCGCGCTGGTGGACGCGTTCGCGGGGACCGGCGTGGATTATGTCGTGTCCACGGCGGCAGGCTGCGGCGCGGTGATGAAGGAATACGGCCACCTCCTTCCGGACGGCCGCGGGACGGATTTCGCTGGACGCGTGCGGGACGTGACGGAACTTGTCCTGGAGCTCGCGAAGAAGCGCCCGCCCGTCCGGGAGCTTCGCGCGCGGGTCGCCTACCACGAGGCCTGCCACATGCGTAACGCGCAAAGGCTTTCCGGCCCGCCGCGGGAGCTCCTGCGCTCCGTGCCGGGACTCAGCCTGGTCGAGGTGCCCGAACAGGAGTTCTGCTGCGGGAGCGCGGGGGTCTATAACATCCTCCGGCCGGACATTTCGGACGAGCTCAAGGCGCGGAAGGTGAAGGCTGTAATGTCCTGCGGGGTGGATTTCATCACGACGGCCAATCCGGGGTGCCTGCTCCAGATGGGGTCCGGTTTGCGGGGAGTCCGTGGCGCGCCGAAGCTGGTTCACCTGGCGGAAGTGCTGGCCCACGCCTGGGGCCTTGGCCCCGGTTTGACAGTATAATAATGATGCGGTCGTGAACATCAAGAAGTCCGAATCCAGCGCGTGCCGCCATGTTTTCCGCGTCGAGCTCGGCGGGGAGGAATTTTCCGCCATGCGGGCGCACGCTTTCCACCATGTCGCGGAACACGCCAACCTGCCCGGTTTCCGGAAGGGGAAGGTGCCCCAGGAAATCCTGGAGAAGCGGTTCGGCCGGGAGGTGGAGCAGGACGCCGTGGACGAGGCGGTCCGGGCGGCCGCCTCGCAAATCCTGGAGAATCCCGAGCTCATCCCGGTCCGGAATCCCACGGTCTCCGCCATCAGCCGTTCCGCCGAAAGCCTTACCTTCACCATCACGGTTGAAACCGCGCCGAAGGTGGAACTGGGCGAGTACCGGGGGCTGGAGTTTGACCGGGAGCCCGCGGTGGTGCGGCCGGAGGACGTGGACGCCGTAATTGAGGGGCTGCGCCGGCGCCTGGCGGCACATGAGAGCGTGAGCAGGCCGGCCCGGTGGGGGGACATGGCCGTAGTGGATTACGAGGGGACGGTGGACGGCAAACCCATCGAGGGCGGCGCGGCGAAGGACGCCATGGTGACCATCGGGGGCGGGAATTCCCTCCGCTCGCTCGAGGAGGCGCTGGTGGGCCGCAAGGGGGGCGACGTCTTCGAGGTGTCCATGCAATACCCGGCCAACTACTCTGACAAGGGGCTGGCGGGGAAGACCGCCAAGTTCTCCGTAAGCGTCAAAGAGGTAAAGGAGGGGAAACTCCCCGGGCTCGACGACGAGTTCGCGAAGTCGGCGGGCGGCCATGCCGGCCTCGCGGAAATGCGGTCCGCGGTGGTCCAGCGCCTTCGCGTGGAGCGGGAGAAGGAGGCCAAGGAGCGCCTCCGCGAGACGGTGGTCGAGCGGCTCCTGAGGTTCGCGCCGCCCGAGGTCGCCCCCTCGCTGGTGGAGGAGGAGATGAACCTGATGGCGGTCCGGCGCCTCGAGGAACTGCGGGGGCAGGGCCTGCGCTCGCTCGAGGACCTGCGGCTCAAGCCCGCGGACTTCCGCGAGATGTTCCGGGGCGCCGCGGTGCGCGGCGTCCGGGAGGCCTTCGTGCTGGACGCCATAACGCGCGCGGAAAAGATACAGGTGCCCGAGGAGGACATGGAAAAGGAGGTCCGGGCGAGCGCGGGCGGCAGCAAGGCGGAGGCGGACAAGCTGGTCGCCACGCTGAAGGCGGACGGGCGCTGGGAAAGGCTCCGGCACCGGTTCGCGGAGGACCGGACGCTGGACTGGATAATCGGGCAGTCGAAGGTTACTGAGCGGGCGGTCTGCCCATGAAGTGGCTCGGTCAGGGCCTTTCGGACACGCGCGTCGCGCCCCACCGAGGCGCGCCGCGCTCCGCTGCCGACCTTGCCCGGCCGCGAGTACGCGGCCCGCAGACTACCGCCTCGCCCCAGACGGGGCTCGGCACCATGGCCGGGCATTCTCCGTCGCCTGCCCGGGGGACCGGGCGGCGACTACGAATCGGTCGGCAGAGGGTCCTCGAGGCCCTGACTCTCGCTGATCCGAATGAGAGTAATAGTCCTATATGAAAATCGTCAAAAGGAATATGCGGGGATTGAAAACAAGGAGGATACAAAAATGGGATTGATACCGATGGTGGTCGAGCAGTCAAACCGCGGAGAGCGGGCGTTCGACATCTATTCGCGGCTCCTCAAGGACCGCATCATTTTCGTGGGGTCGCCGATTGACGACGACATCGCGAACCTCGTCATCGCCCAGCTGCTGTTCCTGGCGGGCGAGGACCCGGAGAAGCCGGTCAACCTCTACATCAATTCGCCGGGTGGGGTGGTGACGGCCGGGCTGGCCATCTACGACACCATCCAGTACGTTAAGCCCCCGGTGTCCACCATCTGCGTGGGGCAGGCCGCCAGCATGGCGGCGCTCATCCTGTGCGCTGGGTCGAAGGGGCGGCGCTACGCCCTGCCGCACTCGCGCATCCTCATCCACCAGCCGCTGGGCGGGGTGCAGGGGCAGGCCACGGACATCGACATCCAGGCCCGGGAGATACTCCGGATGCGCGACCGGCTCAACGAGATTTTCGTCTTGCACACCGGCCAGGCGCTGGACAAGATAAAGAAGGACACCGACCGCGACTTTTTCATGGGGGCGGAGGAGGCCAGGGAATACGGGATCATCGACGAGGTGTTCCTTCCCAAGAAGATCAAGGACATAAAGGAAGGCGGCGGGGAAGCCGCAAAGAAGGGCTGAGGTGTGGGCGGTGGGGTCTTTCGCGGACCGCTTGGCGCTTTACCTTGATGGCGCCTCGCTGCGAGCCTGACTTGCCATCAATAGGCATCCTCCGTCGCACGCGGGGCCCGGAGAGGGCCGCTTCCGCTGTCGGCGTAGCCGACTCACCGGAGGTGTCCGCTGACGGCGCAAGGCGCCTGCGCGCCTCCGGCGGCCAAGCCCCGCGGCGACTCCGGACCGTCAGGCCCAGCTCCGCTCAAGACCCCACACGCCCTGTCGAGGGGGGAAATATATATGAGCACTGAAGAAACCCCAATCCGGCTTCCGGCGCGATACCCGCTCGTCCCGCTGCGGGACGTGGTGGTGTTCCCGTCGATGATAGTGCCGCTCAACGTCCAGCGGCCGCTTTCGCTCCGGGCGATGGAGACGGCTATGGCGGAGCAGGGCGGGCGCATCATCCTCGTGGTACAGAAGGACGCGTCCGTGGAGGAGCCGGGCCCGGACGACGTCTACGATATCGGCTGCATCGCCGAGATATTCAAGGTCCTGCACCGCTCCACCGACAAGTCGTTGCGGGTGATGGCGGAAGGCTCCACGCGGGTCAAGATAAAGGAGTTCCACCGGATGGACGGCTACTACGCGGTGGACGTCGAGCCGCTCGAGGACTCGGAGGAGGCGCCGAACCTCGGGGTGGAGGCGCTTTGGCGGACGGTCCAGAAGCAGTTCGACGAGTTCAGCCGGCTGTCCCGCCGCATACCGCAGGAGATAACCCAGTCGATGGTAAGCGTGGACGACGCCGCCAGGTTCTCCTTCATGGTCGCCTCCTACCTGCCGTTCAAGGTGGAGGAGCGCCAGCAGGTCCTGTCGATGCTCACTGCCTCGGCCCGGCTCGAGCACCTTTCCGCCGCGCTGGCGCGCGAACTGGAGATACTGGAGCTGGAGCGCAAGATACAGAACCGCGTCCGCAAGCAGATGGAGCGGACCCAGCGCGACTGGTACCTGTCGGAGCAGATGAAGGCCATCCAGAAGGAGCTGGGCCAGAAGGACGAGGCTGAGGCGGAGGCCAACGACCTCAGGAAACGGATCAAGGAAGCGAAGATGCCCGAGGACGCGGAAAAGCGGGCCCTCAAGGAGGTCGAGCGGCTGACCAAGATGGCGCCGGTGTCCGCCGAGGCCACGGTCATCCGGACCTACCTGGACTGGCTCATCGGCGTCCCCTGGTCGGTCCGCACTTCCGACAACCTTGACCTGGCCAACGCGCAGAAAATCCTTGACGAGGACCACTACGGGCTCGACAAGGTCAAGGAACGCGTCGTGGAGTTCCTGGCGGTGCGCGCGCTCCAGGAGGAGAGGAAGGACAACGGGAGGAAGAAGAGCCCCATCCTCTGCCTCGTCGGGCCGCCGGGCGTCGGGAAGACCTCGCTGGCACAGTCAGTGGCGCGGGCGCTGGGCCGGAAGTTCGTGCGGGTTTCGCTGGGCGGCGTCCGGGACGAGGCGGAGATTCGCGGCCACCGGCGCACCTACATCGGGGCGCTTCCGGGAAAGATAATCCAGGGCATGCGCAAGGCCGGCTCGCGGAACCCCGTCTTCCTGCTGGACGAGGTGGACAAGATGAGCACGGATTTCCGCGGCGACCCGTCGTCGGCGCTGCTGGAGGTGCTCGACCCGGAGCAGAACAAGGCGTTCACCGACCACTACCTGGAGGCGGATTTCGACCTCTCGGAGGTCATGTTCATCACGACGGCGAACACGCTCTATGCCATCCCCTGGCCGCTCCAGGACCGTATGGAGATCCTGCGCATCCCGGGCTACCTCGACATCGAGAAGGAGCGCATCGCGACCAGGTTCCTGATTCCCAAGCAGACGATGGAGAACGGCCTGCCGGCCCGGGTCCTGAAGATGGGGACCGATGTCCTGCGCGCAATAATATCCGAATACACCCGGGAAGCCGGCGTCCGTAACCTCGAGCGCGAGATAGCGACGGTCTGCCGGAAAGTCGCCCGCGAGCTGGTGGAGAGGGGGCTCAAGAAGGGAGCAAAGAATGTTGCATCGTCCGGGCATTCAGCGGGGGGGGGAGAGCCCTTCGACTCCACCCGCCAGGCGGATGTCGCTCAGGGCGACCACCGCGGGACTGGCGGTCGGGCGGGTGCACGCTCCGCGGTGGTCGTTACGCGGAAGAACCTGGCGAAATACCTCGGTATCCCCAAGTTCCCGCGCAATGAGACGCTGGGGAAGGACGAGGCGGGCGTCGCCACCGGGCTCGCGTGGACCGAGGCGGGCGGCGAGGTGCTGGCGGTGGAGGTTTCGCTCATGCGGGGACGCGGGAACGTCACGCTCACCGGCAAGCTGGGCGAGGTGATGAAGGAATCCGCGGCCGCCGCGCTCACCTACGCGCGCTCCCGGGCCGATGCGCTGGGCATCCCGGCGGACTTCAACCGGCGGCTCGACATCCATATCCACATCCCGGAGGGGGCAACGCCCAAGGACGGCCCCTCGGCGGGAATCACCATGGCGGTTGCACTCATCTCCGCGCTCACGAAGCGGCCGGTCTGGCGGAAGACCGCGATGACCGGCGAGATTACCCTGCGGGGGAACGTCCTGCCCATCGGAGGGCTGAAGGAAAAGCTGTTCGCGGCCTTCCGGATGGGGTGCCGCGCGGTCCTCATTCCGGAGCGCAATGTGAAGGACCTGGAGGAGGTGCCCAAGGAACTGCGCGAGGGGCTGAAGATAATCCCGGTGAAGCACATGGACGAAGTGCTGGGGCACGCCCTCTACCCGGCGAAGCCCCGGAAGCGGGCGCGGCTCCCGGCCGTGTCAGACCGTCGTCCCGCGCAGCCCGCCCCGCATTCCCGGGCGGACGCTTAAGGGAAGGAAGTGGCCGCTCCGGCTACCATCTTGGGGGGGAATGGCCGGAATCGTAAGGAAATCCAGCTCGACATGTCCCCGCCCACCATTATCGGGTTCGCCTGGGCTCATATCGGCTGGTTCATTCCGGGCGTTTCCCTCTCGGTTCTGCGCGTCCTGTTCCTGGCCCCCCTCCCATGGTTCTTCAAGGTCATCATCGACAAGTACGTTCCCACGGGCGACATCAAGGGAATCCTGTTTACCTGCGGCGGGTTCGTCGGCCTCCTCATCCTCCACTACTTCGCCTCGGTGGGCGGTGCGCGCCTGATGGCTCGCGCGATGTCCGTGCTCCTGATGGAGATGCGGGCGCTGGTCTTCGACAAATTGCAGGTCATCAGCTTCGGCTACCTGGACAAACAGAGGACCGGAAAGCTGTTTTCCAAATACGCCTTCGACAGCCAGAGAATCGAGGGGGCGGTGTGGCCGATGATGAACCAGTTCCTGCCCAACATCGTGTATAGCGGAGGCACCATCGGGATCCTCCTGTTCATGAACTGGAGGCTTGCGCTGGCCCTCGCGCTTATTGTCCCGCTCTACGGTCTCATCAGGGTGAAGTTCCATAACAGGCTGCGCCGGAGCAACCGGGAAATCCGCCTCGCGCAGGAGCGGCTGGCCGGAACCGCGACTGAATACATCACGGCCCTGCGCCTCATACGGAGTTTCGGCGAGGAGGAGCAGGTTGGCGGGCACCTCGATGCCACCAGCCGCAATTACGCCGAGCGCCGGGTCGAGCTGGCCACCATCAGCATGATGTTCGGGACCTTTTCCTACGTGACCGCCCAGGTGCTTGGCCTCGTCGTGGTGGCCGGCGGCGCCATCCTCGCGGTGCAGGGCAAGATGACCATGGGGACGCTCACCGCCTTCGTTTCCGCGCTCCCGGTAATTATGATGCCCATCCAAATGATTGCCCACCTCGGGGAACAGTATTTCACCGGGCAGGAGGGGTACCAGAGCCTGCGGGAGCTCCTCGAGGTGGAGTATGTGGAAAATTGGGGCGGCAAGGACCGGCCATCCGGGATGCGGGGCGGGGTGGAGTTCGAAGACGTCACCTTCACCTACGAGGGCGGAACCCATCCCGCCGTCCGTGATTTCACACTGACGATAAACCCGGGCGAGCACGTGGCATTCGCCGGGCCGTCCGGGGCGGGCAAGAGCACGCTGGTCAACCTCATGCTGGGCCTTTACCGGCCCGGGAAGGGGACCATCAGGGTGGACGGGGTTCCGCACGACCGGCTGGACATGCGCTGGTGGCGCCGGCGCAAGACGGCGGTGGTGATGCAGGAGACCCTCCTTCTTTCCGGGACGGTCACCGAGAACATCCGGTTCGCCAAGCCGGAGGCGACCGAGGCGGAGGTGCGGGAAGCCGCGCGGCTGGCCAACGCGGAGGGATTCATCCGGGAACTGCCCGACGGATTCAACACGATGGTGGGCGAGCGGGGGGTGACGCTGTCGGGCGGACAGCGCCAGAGGGTTTCCATTGCGCGGGCCATCCTGCGCAACCCCTCCCTGCTCGTCATGGACGAGCCGACCTCGGCGCTGGACTACGAGAGCGAACGCTATATCCAGGAGGCCATCAAGACGCTGGCGGGGGGGCGGACGATGATAACCATCGCGCACCGGCTTTCGACCATCAAGGACGCGGACCGCATCGTTGTCATGAGGGAAGGTTCCATTGTGGAGCAGGGAAAGTATGAGGAGCTGCTGAAGCGGGGCGGATTTTTCAGCGAACTCGTCGGCGCGCAGGCGCAGGTGGGGACATAGGCCATACGGAAAGGAGGGGGAAATGAGGAAGGGTGCGGCAATGCTGGTGATGATGGGGATTTTGGCCGGGGGATGTTGGATGAGGTCGCTTCATCCGTTCTATCTCGTGGACGAGCCGGTGTTCGAGCCGGGGCTGGCGGGGACCTGGCAGGACAAGGAGGGAAAAATCACCTTCATTGCGGAGAAGGGCGCCAAGGGGGGATACAACATCGTATACGTGAACGGCGACAAGCCGGCGCTGTTCACCGGCCATCTCGCGAAAATCGGCGGCCAGCTTTACCTCGACATGGATATCGCGTCGCCGGGGAGCCAGAACGACCTTTACAGCTGCTCCATCGTGGGGACCCACTCGCTGTTCAGGCTGGAACTGGGAACGAACAAGCTCCGCTATTCCTACATCCTGTATAAGTGGCTGGAGGAGGGGTTCAAGTCGGGCAAGCTGGTGATTGCGCACGAAACGCTGGAGGATAACAAGGGCGTGGTTATAACCGCCTCCACCACGGAACTGCGGGAATTCGTCGGGAAGCATGCGGAAGACAAGGGCATGTTCTCCGAACTTGCGGAGCTGAAGAGGATAAGGTAGGGAGGGCGGCGGCCGCGGAGAAGGAAGGTCCGGGTTTCGCGGTATTTTTGTAAAATATTTATCACGCTTTCCGATTCCGGCGCCGGGCTTTGATATCATAGGCGTTCATGGATAAAAAGGTGAGCGCCGGGGAAGTTCCGGATACCGCGGCCGGCGGTGCAGCCTCCCCGGTAACGGCGCGGGCGATCTGCCTGGGCTTTTTCCTTTCCCTCGTCATCGACCTCTGGATGGCCTACAACGATTTCTACCTGAACAACAGCCTGATGATAGGAAACCATTTCCCCTTCGTTTCCATCGTCGCCGTAATCCTCCTCGTGCTGGGCGTGAACACCGCCGCGCGGAAGTGGTTCGGGAGCCCCGGGCTTCAGCCCGGGGAACTGCTCCTCGTCTGGGGGATGATTGGGATTGCGGGGAGCGTATGCTCGGCGGGGCTGGTGCGCTACCTCCTGTCCTGGGTCGCGGTCCCCGCCTATTACGCGAACGGCTCCAACGAATACGACATCTACGTCATCAAGCACCTGCCGTCCTGGATGCTTTTGGCCCGCGACCCGGCGGACAAGGCGCTCCGCTGGTTCATGGAAGGACTGCCGCGGGGGGAGAGCATTCCCTGGGGGGCCTGGGTAGTCCCCTTGACCGCCTGGTTCACCTTCGGTCTCCTGCTCTGGTCGGCGAACTTCTCGATGTGCTCGGTGTTCTTCCGGCAGTGGTCGGAGCGCGAGCGCCTGATTTTCCCGCTCGTGCATCTGCCGGTGGAGGTGGCGCGCCAGCCGGAGGGGAAGAACCTGCTTAACTCGTTCCTGTCCAACCGGCTGACCTGGATAGGCGCCGCCATCCCCTTCATCATCTGGGGCGTAAACGGGTTGCGGACCTGGATACCGGGAATTCCCCAGTTCCCGCTGAGCTGGCCGATGTGGGGGCTGTTTCCCGACCGTCCCTGGAGCGATTTTTCCCTTGACGGCGCCAACATCTATTTTTCCGTCATCGGCATGACCTTCCTGCTTACCACCGAGGTGGCGTTCTCGCTTTGGGGTTTCTTCGTCCTCTACAAGCTGAGCTTCGTATACGTGGCCTGGCTGGGCTCAGGGGCCACCGGCTTCTGGGGGGGATGGGACCAGCGGGTGGCGGTGTTCGATTCGGCGGGCGCCATCATCGCGATAACGGTGTTCCTGTTCTGGACGGCGCGCCGTTCGCTCCTCGACTGGCTGGTCCGGGCAATCAAGGGAAGAAAAGGGGCTGAGCAGGACCCCATTCCGCCGCGGCTCGCGCTGTTCCTGGCGGTGGCGGGGATGCTCGGGATGGCCGGCTGGATGGTCCTGGCGGGCGCCCAATGGTGGGCCTCGGCGCTCGCCGTGGCGCTGTATGTGGCCATCCTGTTCGTATTGACGCGCATCGTGTCCGAGGCGGGGCTCCTGTTCGTCCAGTCGTCCGTGGTCCCCTTCGACGTCATCTCGGGACTCTTCCCGCCCTCCTGGTTCGGCGGCACCACGCTGGCAACGATGACGATGCAGAAGGGCGTGATGATGAGCGACCTGCGCGAGACACTGATGCCATATGTCATGAACGGGATGCGGGCCTGCCGGTCAGCCCGGCTTAACATGACCAAGGTCATGGCGGTTTTCGGGGTAACCGTGCTGTTTGCGCTGGCCGTTTCCGCCTACGCCCGCATCGCCACCAATTACAAGTATGGGGCGGTCAATATGGACCAGTACGCCACGGTGCAGTCGCCGTCGGAGTTCCTCGGCCCCCTCGCCAATTACCAGAAAAACCTGCCGGAATTCGAGAAGATGAAGCTGGGGGGAAAGGACATCATGCCGGTCAACCTCGCGCACCTGGCGGTCGGGGCGGCCCTCTCGGCGGGGATGCTCGTGATGCGGGCCAAGTTCCTCTGGTGGCCCCTGCACCCGTTCGGGCTGGTGACCTGCGCCACCTGGGCGATGTCGATGATATGGTTTTCCATATTCCTCGCGTGGGTGGCCAAGACCTGCGTGATGACTTTCGGCGGGGCCGCGGTATACCGCCGCGTGCTCCCGCTCTTCCTTGGGATGGTCCTGGGCGAGAGCCTGATTGCCGCCACCCTGATGGTGGCGGGCATTATCACGGGACGGCCCGGTATCCCGGTGCTTCCGTATTGATATGGCCAGGTCCAATCTGTCCGCGTCAGATAAGGGCCGTAAAGAGGCGATGAAGCCCTTAAACTCATCCCTCACCCTTGTTGCCCATGACTCCCTCTCCCGGGGAACCCTTCGACTCGCAGACTCGCTCAGGGTTCCGGGAGAGGGAGGTGCGGGCCGTTGGTGGATTGTAGGGACAATTATTGCGTCGGTCGCCCTTCTCGCCGTCTTCCGGCTCTGGGCGCGTCCCTACCTGCGCGTGGAGTCGGAGGGGACCATCCAGATAGGCCCCAAGGCGGTGGCCGGGGTAGCGGCGAGCGTCAGCCGCGAACGGCTCGAAAAAACCGTGCGCGACCTGGCGGGTTTCGGGAGCCGCCTCACCGGATCGCCCGGCTGCAGCGCAGCGGCCTCCTATCTGCGCGCGCAGCTCGGGGAAATCCTCGGCGAGGGGGCGGTGCGCGAGGAGACCGTCGAATTGGAGGCCCCCTTCGACCTTGGCACCGTGATGGAGGCGGGAAGTGTTGGGCCCTTCGACTCCGCGCAAGGCGCGAGCGCTCAGGGCGCCCCCCGGAGGACCGGCGGGTCGTTCCGGGTCCACCCGATGTGGGCTCCCGTCACGGGAAGCTACCGTTTGCCGGAAAGCGGCCGGGGCCTGGGAACGGTTGTCCGGACCAGCCTGGCCGGGCTCGTGGCGGGAAGTTCCGCGCTGTCGGGCGCCGCGGTGGCCATCCCGGTTCCTACGCCGGCCGAACTGCGGGCGATGGCGCGGGAGGCCGCGCGAAAGGGCGCCTTCGCGGCCCGCCAGCGCGACCCGCTGACGCGCGGGGAAAAGGCCGGGCTCGAGCGGGCGAAGCCGGAGAAGGCCGACGAATTCGTGCTGGACGTCTTCGTGGAAAAGCACCAGGAACAGCTGGCGGACTTCATGTTCGAACGGGCCAAGGCCGCCGGGGTGCGCAGCCTCCTGTTCGTCGAGCCGGGGCCGGGCTTCCGGGTCAGCCCCCGCTCGTTCTCCGACCGCATCCTCAAGCACCCCTCCACGCTTCCGCGCTACCTGGTTCCCGCGTCGCGCGCGGATGCACTGGCGGAAGGGGCGGAGGTCCGGGTGCGCCAGGCCCCGGCGGAGTTGACGGCGGATGACGGGTTCGCCACACGGGTCTGGCCGCTGTGGCCGAACCTCGTGCGCACCTGTTCGACTCCCCGCGGCGGCCTGCGGGGGAAACTGGTATGGGCGGGAAGCGGGAACCTGGACGAGGTGCGGGGGAGGGATTTGCGGGGCGCGATTGTCCTGATGGACTACAACTGCGGATACCGCTGGGTCGAGCTGGCCGATTTGGGGGCGTCCGCCATCCTGTTCGCCGAACCGGATGAAATAATGCGCGGGGAGTCGGAGGCCAAATACCTCAGCGTCCCCGCCGACATCCCGCGGTTCTGGATTCCACGCTCCGAAGTGGCGAAGGTCAAGGCGATGGACGGCCGGACCGTCAAGCTGGATGCGCAGGTGGTATGGGAGCGGCGGCCCGCGCGCATCGTGACGGCGCGCCTGCCGGGAACCCAGCCGGGCGGGGAAAACGAGCCGGTCATCATCGAGGCCTATTACGACTCCGTTTCGGTCGTTCCCGGCATCGCGCCGGGGGCGGAGCAGGCCGCGGGCGCCGCGACCCTGCTGGAACTGGCCCGGGTGCTGGCGCGGCATCCGCTGAAGAAGCCGGTGCTGTTCGTCCTGATGCCAGGGCATGCGCAGAACATGCGCGGCTGGGCCGAATACCTCTGGCGTCATACGCTCCGGTACCGGGCCGACCGGAGGGCGAAGCCCGCCCCGGGCATGGAGAAGCTCGAGCCGGCGTTCGTCGTCCACCTCGACCTGACCACCAAGTCGCGCCGGCTGGCGCTCTTCTACAAGGGCTACCGCTATGACCATGGGGAGTGGGCCTCCAGCAAGCGCGTCTATTCCAGCTTCGCGAAATACCACTCGGGTGCGGCGCAGGAAGTGGCACAGGCGCTTGGTTACGGGCCGGATTTCGTTGTGGACGCTGTCAACGCGGTGGAGGGCCGCACCTGGGATTCCTACGTGCCGGGCCGGTTCGCGCTGGAGCAGGAACTCACGCTGAACGGCGGCGTCTACGGCATCGCCTGGATGACGCCGGACGACGAGCGCGCCCTCGTCGACACCCCGCAGGACACGCCCGACCGCTCCGATTTCGGGTCGCTGGCGATGCAGGCCCGCGTCATGGCGTGCACCCTTCCCAACGTCCTGAACGTCGGCGCCGCGTTTTCCGCGGCCCGGGTGGACAACTACTGCACGACCCTGCGGGGCCGGGTGGTGGAATTCGACCCGCGCGTGGCCTACCTGCCCGACCGGACGGTTTCCGGGGCGCTGGTGTGGGTGCACAGCGCCGAGCCGGACCGGAGCATGAAGGGGGTGCGGGGCGACTGGTTCGTGGAGGCCCGGGGCGACTCGGGACAGGGCGGGGCGCTGTTTGAGCTCCACGACCTGCCGCGCGCCGACTGGCTGGCCTCGGGTGCCCCCGCGCACATCACCTGTGAGGCGTTCGAGACGGACCCGATGGACGGGGAGGTGCGCTACGCGCCGGACCGCGGCCCGCAGGGCACCCAGCAGTACATCGTGGAGACGGACATGAATGCCGCGCTGAAGGAGCTGATGCTGGTGGTGTTCCCGTGCCGCTCGCTCCTCATGTACGACCTTACGGACCCGCTTTCCTACGGGGCCTTCGCCCGCATGAGCGTCCTGGACGCCAACACCGACTCCGAGCCGCCCGTGTTCGGGCAGTCCCTCCCCGAGGCCAACTGGTTCTCGTCGCGGGTTGAGCCGCTGGCGGTGGCCTACGCGCCGGAGGGAATGAAGGGGAAATTCACCTTCGTCGTCAACATGATGGGCAAGCGGGCCGCCCTGGTGAACGCGGCCCCGGGGAAGCCCGAGGGGACCGGCTATTCGTTCGGCGGGGCGGGCAGGATAAACTTCACCGCCCTGCGCGTCGCCAGCGACCTCCAGGCGCTGAACGAGCTGCGCATCGGGAACCTGAAGCGGCACGGAATCGTGAACCATTTCATGGAGGACCTGCACGCGGCGGCGGGGGAGCACCTCGCGACCGCCAAGCGGGCCATGGAGAAGCTGGACTGGCGGCCCGCGGTGGCGGAGGCCCGGGCGGCCTGGGGGCTGGCGGCGCGGGTGTATCCCGACGTGGAGACCATGGCGAAGGACGTGGTGACGAGCGCGATGCTCTTCCTCGCCCTCCTGATACCGTTCGCGTTCCTGGCGGAACGGCTCCTGCTGGCGTTCCCGGACGTGACCCGGCAGGTGGGCGGCGTGGCGGCGGTGTTCCTCGCGATGTTCGCGGCCCTCCGGGCCGTCCATCCGGCGTTCCAGATTGCGCTCACGCCGGTGATGATCCTGGTTGCCTTCATCCTTATCGCGCTCTCGCTCATCGTCACCGGGATAATCGGCGCGCGCTTCTTCGACTTCCTGCGCGAGGAGCGCGAGCAGTCGCAGGGGACCCACCGCGTCGAGGTTTCGCAGGTAAGCGTGGGGATGGCCGCCTTCTCCATCGGGGTCTCCAACATGCGCAAGAGGGTCCTGCGGACGGCGCTGACCTGCATGACGCTGGTGGTGCTGACTTTCGCGGTGCTCTCGCTGACCTCGGTGCTGACGACGATGAAGCAGCGCAAGTTCCCGGTGAACGACCGGCCGGCCTACACGGGGCTGATGTTCCGGTCGCCGCTCTGGGCCGCGCTGGGGGAGCCGGTCCTGCGCCACCTTGAGATTGAGCTTGGCGGGAAGGCCCGTCCGGTGGCGCGGGCCTGGCACGTCTCCTACGTGCCGGACAAGCAGAATTCCGTCGAGGTGGTGAACGGCGACCGGGGCCGGGCCACCGCCGTGGCGGCGCTGGGGCTGACGGACCGGGAGCCCTCCGTGACCGGCGTGGACCGGACGCTCGTGGCCGGAGAGTGGTTCCGCCCGGGCGACGAGCGGGCCTGCATCCTGCCGGCGCACCTCGCGGCGGCGCTCAAGCTGGGGCCGGAGGACGTCGGGAAAACCGAGGTGGTCATCTTCGGCGTCAGTTGCGTGGTCCGGGGGCTGTTCGACGCCGGGGCGTTCGGGAAGCTCCGCGACCTCGATGGGGAGGGGCTGGCGCCGGTCAACTTCGAGGTCACCGCCCGGCGCGCGCGCAATGAGAACATCGTGATGAATCCCGAGGGCCGTCTCCCCAAGCGCTACGACCACCATGACCCGACCCAGACGGTCATCCTTCCCTACGCGACGCTGATACGGCTGGGCGGGCGGCTGGCCTCGGTCGCGGTGCCGATGCGCGGCGACGGTGAGGTCAAGTCCGCCATCACCGGCCTGCTTTCGCGGCTCGGCCTGCTGGTTTACGCGGGTCTCGAGGGGCGGACCTGGGCCTACAGCGCCATCGGCGGCACCACGGCGGGCGGACTCGACTTCCTGCTGGTCCCGGTCCTGGTGGCGGCGTTAATCGTCTTCTCGACCATGCTGGGAGCGGTGCAGGAGCGGACCAGGGAAATCGGCGTGTATTCCTCGGTGGGGCTGGCGCCCAACCATGTCGCGGTGCTGTTCCTCGCCGAGGCGTGCGTCTATGCCGTGCTCGGGACGGTCGTCGGGTACCTTTTGGGCCAGGCCTTCTCCCTGCTCATCGTCCATGGCGGCATCCTGCCCGGCCTCAACGTCAACTACTCCTCAAACTCCACCATCATGTCGGTCCTCATCGTCATGGCGGTGGTGCTCCTCTCCACCATCTACCCGGCCCGGCTGGCGTCACGGCTGGCGCGCCCGTCGCAGGTCACCGGATTCGTCATGCCCGCGCTGGCGGGTGACGAGGTTAACCTCGAGCTGCCGTTCTCCTTCAACGCGCGCGATGCGCAGGCCGTCACCGTGTTCCTGGCGGAATGGTTCGACGCGCACGCGGAGGCGTCCGCCGGCGACTTCTCCTCGGGAAACATGAGGATGAAGGAAGCCCGCGAGAGGGGCCGGAGCTCCTGGGAGCTGAGGCTGGACGTATGGCTGGCGCCCTATGACTTCGGGGTGAGCCAGGAGCTCGTGTTCCGGGTCCGCGAGGGCATCGGCGACGAATCGTCCGCGATGCTGGCCATCATCCGCCATTCGGGCGACCAAGCTTCGTGGCGCCGGGTGAACGCCCGGTTCCTGAAGGCGATACGGAAGCAGTTCCTCATCTGGCGTTCGCTGGGCGAGCCGGCGCGCGCGGCGTATTTCAAGAGGGCGGCGGCCGCACTGGCGGCCGCACCCGCGGGAAGGCGCGGCGGCGCGGCCAAGCAGGCGGGACAGGAGGTATAGGCTATGGCGATGCGGGAACGCGGCGGCTTCGAGGACGGGTTCAACTGGAAGACGGTGGTGGGCGCCTTCTTCGTCGGCCTCGTGATGATGCCGGCCTCCATCTACATTTCCCTGTTCTCCGGCGCCGGGATGGGACCCGCCGCGCAATGGGTGACCATCATCCTGTTCGCGGAACTGGCGCGGCGCTCCATTTCCACGCTCAAGAAGCAGGAAATGTACGTCCTCTACCACGTCGCGGCGGCGCTCACGGGCGGCGGCATTTTCAGCGGGCTCATCTGGAACCAGTACATGCGCCAGTCGCGGGAGGCCGCGGCGTTCGGCGTCGCGCAGGGGATGCCCAACTGGGCCGCGCCGGCCGCGGACTCGGCGGCCGTCCTGACACGCCACCTGTGGGATGCCCAGTGGCTCCCGGCCATCGGGCTCGTGCTGGTGGGCGCCGTCCTCTACCGGCTCAACATGTTCGGGCTCGGCTACGCGCTGTTCCGCGTCACCTCCGACGTGGAGCGCCTGCCGTTCCCGATGGCGCCGGTCGCGGCGGAGGGCGCCACGGCGCTCGCCGAATCGCCGGACCGCAAGGTCTCCTGGCGCTGGCGGGTGTTCTCCGTGGGGACGATGCTCGGCGCCGGCTTCGGCATCCTTTACATCGGCATTCCCGCGGTTACCGGGCTGGTCCTCGCCAAGCCGCTGTTCCTGTTTCCCATACCGTGGGTGGATTTCACCGGCTCCGTGGAATCAATCCTGCCCGCCGCCACCGTCAACATATCCTTCGACGCGGGCTCAATCATCTGGGGGATGGTCCTGCCCTTCTGGATGGTCATCGGCCAGTTCGCGATGTGCATACTGACGGCGGTTGTGGCCAACCCCATCCTCCAACATCTGGGGCTCCTGCCGACCTGGAAGCGTGGCATGGGCATCATCTCGACGATGGTCGCCAACGGGTTCGATTTCTGGATGTCCATCTGGATAGGCGCGGCGCTTTCCGTGGCGGTCATCGGAATATGGCAGCTGATCAAGGTGTTCCGGAAGAAGAAGGCGGGAGAGATGACCGAAAACGAGATGCTCACCGGGAAGAGGTCGGCGGCGGCGCGGGAGCAGGGAGCGAAGAAACCGCCGAAGGGCCGCGGGGATTTCCCCATATGGGTGGCCGTGGTGCTTTTCTTCGTCTCGACCACCGGCTACGTCTGGCTTTGCCACTACCTGGTGCCGAAGTTCCCGCTGCTCCTGCTGATATTTTTCGGGTTCATCTGGACGCCGCTCACCTCCTATATCTCGGCGCGGATGATAGGCCTCACTGGGAACGGGGTCGGATTCCCGTTCGTGCGGGAGGGCTCGTTCATGCTCAGCGGCTACAAGGGGGTGGACGTCTGGTTCGCGCCAATTCCGCTGAACGACTACGGCTGGGTGGCCGCGTGGCTGAAGCAGACCGAGCTGACCAAGACGAGTTTCATTTCCATCATCAAGGCGGAACTTCTCCTGCTGCCCATCAACGCGATATTCTCCTTCGCGTACTGGGCGTTTTTCTGGTTCCTTTCCGCGATACCGTCGTACCTCTATCCCTTTGCCCAGAAGATGTGGCCGTTCAATGCAATCAACTCCAGCCTGTTCATGACCGCCACCATGGAGGGCCGGAGCTGGCTCCTGGAGGCGCTGAAGCCGGCCTGGATGTCCGTGGGGTTTGCGGGCGGCCTGGGCCTTTACGGGCTGATTGGCTTCCTGAAGTGGCCGCTGTTCGTCTTCTACGGGGCGATGACCGGCATCGCGTCCACCCCGGACGGGCCGCTCCTCATGATTACAGGGGCGCTGCTGAGCCGGTTCTACTTTGAAAAACGGTTCGGCGAGGAGCGCTGGCGCAAGTGGACCCCCGTCCTGGGCGCGGGCTTCGCCGCAGGAGTGGGGCTCATCGGCATGCTGGCGGTAGGACTCATCATGGTGACCGGCTCGGTGGTCACGAAGTCGTTTTAATGGGTGGATTTACATTCAAGCCGGGGTATGGGGTGACGGTCGGTCGGGCCCATCGCGGACCGCTCGTCGCTTCGACCCTTCCTGCTCCTCGCTGCGAGCCGGCCTTTCCATCAATAGGAATCCTCCGTCGCACGCGGGGCCCAAAGAGGGCCGCTTCCGGCGCTAGCGGCGCAAGGCGCCTGCGCGCCTCCAGCGGCCAGGACCCGCGGCGACTACGGACCGGCCGGCTCAGCTCCGCTCCGGGCCCGGTCCGCCCATCCAATGGTGGAATAGAAATATGACTGCAAGGAAACGGGTCCGCCGCATACCGGTCCCGACCGAAGACTCCGGGGACGCCCCGAAGCGGCAGATAACCCTGCCGCTGGGACGCGCCGTCGAGATAGCGGTGCGCTCGCTCATGATAAGGTTCTGGCGCTCGCTGGTTACCTCGGCGGTGGTGTTCCTGGCAGTGGCGTTCCTCGTTTACATCCTGTCGGTCGTCCCGGTCACCGCGAAGCTGGAGATGGGCGAGGTTATGGAGAAGACCACGCGTGTCCAGCAGTTGTGGGTGGCCCTCATTTCACTCGTCGTGGCCGCGGTGGGCATAACGAATACCCTGCACATGTCGGTGGCGGAGCGCTACCGCGAAATCGGGACGATGAAATGCCTGGGGGCACTCGACCGGTTCGTGGTGGAGCTCTTCCTGCTGGAGGCGCTGGCGCTGGGCGCGCTGGGCTCGGCGGCCGGGTCGCTCGCCGGCACCATCCTGGCGATGCTTCCGTGGTTTTTCCGCGGGCAGGAACTGGCTTCCGCGGGACTGCCGTGGGCGGCGCTGGGCATCAATTTCCTGATTGGACTGGGGACGGGAATGCTTTTGACGGTGATTGGCTCGCTTTACCCGGCTTACCGGGCATCGCGCATGGTGCCTGCCGAGGCCATGCGGCGGGACGTGTAATGAGGCGCGGCCGGGTCTTTCGCGGACCGCTCGGCGCCTTAGCTCTTGAAGCGCCTCGCTGCGAGCCTGACTTTCCATCAACAGGAATCCTCCGTCGCACGCGGGGCCCGCAGAGGGCCGCTTCCGGCGCTGACGGCGCAAGGCGCCTGCGCGCCTCCAGCGGCCAGGCCCCGCGGCGACTCCGGACCGTCAGGCTCAGCTCCGCTCAAGATCCGGCACGCACTTCTGTGGGTGTTTTCAGGGATTCACTTAGGTTTTCTGTGCAATATGGGGAGCACCTACTTTGTCATCTTCCCCTCGCCCCCCGCGTAGCGGGGGGAGAGGGGGGGGTGAGGGGGGTTAACCGAAGGAATGATGATTTCGTGCATCGAGAGAAAATAAGTAAGGGGGTGAGTTGAAGATGGCGGAGAAGGAAGTTAAGCAGAAAGGACGGTCGGAATACACGGTCGTTTGCCGCGACCTGGCCAAGGAATACCGGATGGGCAAGGTCATCGTGAACGCGCTGAAGAACGTCAGCCTGGAGATAAAGCGGGGCGAATACATCTCCATCATGGGGCCTTCGGGCTCCGGAAAGTCCACGCTTTTCAACATGATAGGCGGGCTGGACCAGCCCTCCAAGGGAAAGGTGTTCATCGACGAGGTGGACATCGCGCAGTTGGACCCCTACGAGCTGGCGTGGCTCCGGTGCCGGAAGATAGGGTACATTTTCCAGACCTTCAACCTCATCCCCGTGATGAGCGCGCTGGAGAACGTGACCCTGCCGATGATATTCGCCGGGCTCACGCCGGATAAGTACCTGCCCAAGGGCGTCAACGTCCTGAAGGCAGTCGGGCTGGGAGACCGGCTCCACCACAAGCCGACCGAGATGTCGGGCGGGCAGCAGCAGCGGGTGGCCATCGCCCGGTCGCTGGCCAATGACCCGGCCATCGTCTTGGCGGACGAGCCGACGGGGAACCTCGACCTCAAAACGGGGAGGGAAATCATCTCGCTCCTGCGGCGCCTGAACAAGCAGAGGGGCGTTACCGTCATCTCGGCCACCCACGACCTCAAGATGATAGACGTCTCCGACCGCATCTTCTGGATACGCGACGGCCGCATCGCGAAAATCGAGAAGCGCGGACAGGTCCGCATGTCGGTGGGCTCGATAAAGGAATAGGGGCATCGGCTGTCGACCAGACCGGCACGGATGCAGGTGATATGATGCGGTTTATGGAGAGGGTGGCGAACAAGCGGGGGGTTTTCCTGGTGCGGGCCGCAAGTGCGTTGGCCATGGCCCTGTCGGTGTTCCCCTTTGCGCGGTGCGAGGCCATTCCGGGGACGGTGCCCTGCCCTATGGAATTACTCTGGAAGGATGAATTCAGTTCCTATGGAGGTTCGGGGTGTCTGGCCGTTGCCGCCGATTCGTCGGGAAACATTCTGGCCGCTGGTTTCACGAAGAGCAATATTGAAGGATACGCCATTGTAAAAAAATACAGTTCAAGTGGTTCGATATTGTGGAGCCGGACCTACCAAACCACCCCAGGGGGGTGGACTACAGCAGAGGGCGTGGCTGTGGATGCCTCCGGGAACGTTGTTGTTGTCGGGGATGCAGACGGAAATTGGTTCGTCAGCATGTATGATTCCTCGGGCAACTATGCCTGGGTGAGGACCTTCGACGGGGCCGTAAGCTGCTCCGACTCTGCAGCAGCGGTGGCATTCGACGCCCGGAACGGGAACGTGGTCGTGGCGGGAACGGAATGCACCCACTACACGGCCATGTGGTCGCGTTGGCTCATCAGGGAATATAACCCTGCCGGTACGCTCCAGTGGAGCCGGACATATGAGAGCGCCGGGGGCAATTTCGGGTCCGCCGTTGCGGTCGCGGTCGATTCGACGGGCGGAATCGCGCTGGCCGGTTATGAGAACAGGCGCGACATAGCCTTGAACGAGGGGTGGGCGTGGCTGGTCCTTCATATGGACGAAACCGGGGAGCTGGAGTGGAGCAGGACCATTTACACCCCCGGCATTAAATATGACATGGCAGACAGCGTTGCCGTAGCGGCAAACAACGATGTTATCGTGGGCGGCGTTATAGGGGATTGTGCCGGCCAATATGTGCCGCCGGAATGCGAGAGTTATTGCACCGGCAAAGGACTGTTGGTGCGCTATGCGGCGGATGGTGACATTGTTTGGAGCAAGAACGTCGGTAATGCCTGCCATTACTGGCCCGGCAACGAACCCACCCCATTGGTTCCCCTCGTCGATACTCTCGGGAACATATGGCTGGTGGGGGGTAATCGCTACGAACAAACGATGTATACGACGGGAATGTCATTTTCCAAAATGGATGGACTCGGCAACATCATCTGGACGGAGGACCTGCCTCATTCCGGGGCGGCCGCGCTTTGCGCGGACGGAAACATCGCCGTCGGCACATTTGGCTCGTATTATCCGGGTAGCTGGCTGGCCGGGAAAATCAAGAACGAACGCCCCAAGCCGTGCATACAGGACCTGCCCTCCGACAAGGTCGTGGTGTTTCCCAATCCGATTCCGGGAGACAGCGCTTCGCTGGCGTTCGATATTGGGGAAGGGGCCAAGGAACTGACGGTAGAGGTGTATAACCTGAGAAGGCGGCTTGTTTACAGGGGGCGGTGGAAGGATGTTTCGAAGCAGGACGGAGGAGTGACCATTTCGGGATTCAAGAAATGGGCCAAGGGGGTGTATTTCGTCAAGGCCAGGGCAATACTGTTGGATGGAAGCGAGAGGAAATACGATTTTGGCAGGCTGATTGTGAAATGAAGAGACTCCTGGCGGCCAGCGCAATGGCGGCAATTTTGGCGGGGGGCACCGGTATTTCGGCGACGCTCGTCGATGAGGAGACGTTTCCGGGGGCGAAGATATCCGCCGATATATTGTCTTTCGGGCCGGGGGCCCGGGCGCAGGGCATGGGGGAGGCCTATACCGCGATTGCGGACGATGCATCGGGGGCAGGATGGAACCCGGCCGGCATCGCCCAAAAGGACACCTGGGCGGTTTCCGCGTCCCACCAGATGATTATGGATGGCGTTACACAGAGCGACTTTGGTGCCCTGATTCCAGCCGGGCCGGTGGTCCTGTCGTTGGGGGCGGCAATGTTCGATTCAGGAAAATACGAGGATAGGGATAGCTCCAGCAAAGTAACAGGAAAAAGAGATACGGGTGACCTGGTGCTCGATGGGGCAATTGGTTTGCAGAATCCGTCATTCCTGGGGGGGAAGGGCTGGAGCGGATTCGGCGTCAAGCACGCGGACGGAAACAACGCCGCCGGCATCATGGTATTCGACTTCGGCACCATATATCCGGTCGGTGAAAGCACCCGGATTGGGGCGGTTCTGTTGAATTTCGGCCCGGGCCGCTACGGTTTTTCCACTCCGGCGGTGGCCGGCATTGGAGTCGCCACCAACCCGCTTGACGCCCTTCTAGTGAGCGTGGACGCCGGTTATGAAATAGCCTACAAGCAGGCCCGTTTTGGCGGTGGAGTGGAATACACCGTTGGAGGGCACTTGCCGCTGAGAATCGGTTATAGAAGGTCGCTGGCGGATGGAACCATTGATGTCATCAATGGCCTCTCCCTCGGAGTCGGGGCCTACGTTTCATCGCTGGCTTTTGATTACGCCTACAGTCCCGGCGAAGAGATGGGCGCCAGCCAGCGGTTGTCGCTGAGCTGGGGGAGGGTTCCCGCCGCGAAATAGCGGTCAGTGGGCGGGCTTTCGGCGGGCGGAACGCAGGCCAATCGCGGCAATAGCCCCGGCAACGGCGAGAGTCGCCGCCAGCAGCAGGAAACCCCCGGAGAAATCCCCGGTCAGCGCCTTGGCCCGCGCCATCGCGGAGGGGCCGACGAACCCGCCCAGGTTCCCGATGGAATTGATGAGGGCTATGCCGCCCGCCGCGGCGGTTCCCGTAAGGAATTCCGTGGGCAGGCTCCAGAAGGGGCCCATGATGGACCAGATCCCGGCCGCCGCCACGCAAAGCGCGGCGATGGTTAGGGCGGCCGGTGCGTGGGGGAGAAGCCCCGCCAAGAGGAGGGCCAGCGCCGCGGACCATGTGCACACGGCCAGGTGCCAGCGCCGCTCGCCGGACCGGTCGGAGTGGTGGCCCACCAGGACCATCGCAATCGAGGCGGCCAGGAAGGGGAGCGCGGAGACAAAACCGGTCAGGAGATTGGAGAGCCCTGAAACCGATTTCACGATGAGCGGCGTCCAGAACGTCATCGAGTAGAAGCTGATGATGATGGAGAAATAGAGGATGCAGAGGAGCCAGACGCGGGGGTGAACCAGGGCCTCCAGCAGTGAGTGGTCGTGCGCTCGCCGCGTGGCGTCATGCTCCGCCCCGATTCGCCGGGTAAGCCAGGCGCGTTCGCGCGGTTTTAGCCACCCCGCGGCCGCCGGGAGGTCGTCCAGGTACCAGAGCACAGCGAATCCGCAAATTATCGAAGGTATGCCCTCCAGCAGGAAAACCCACTGCCAGCCCGCGAGTCCGGAGACCCCCTGCATTCCCAGAATGGCGCCCGCCAGCGGGCTCCCAATCACCCCCGATAGCGAGGTCGAGGTGAGGAACAGCGCTGAGGTCGCCGCCCGCTCCCGCTGGGGAATCCAGTGGGAGAGATAGTAGAGGATGCCGGGGAAGAAGCCCGCCTCGGCCAACCCCAGGAGGAAGCGGAGCGTATAAAAGACGGGGGGGGTCCGGACGAACATCATGCAGGTCGAGATGATTCCCCAGGTAACCATGATGCGAGCAATCCAAAACCGGGCGCCCACCCGGGCAAGGATGAGGTTGCTGGGAATTTCGAAGACCGCGTAGCCCAGGAAGAAAATCCCCGCACCCGCCGCGTAGACGGCGTCGGAAAATCCAAGGTCGCCCTTCATTTGGAGGGCCGCGATGGCCACGTTGGTCCTGTCGAGGTAATTCAGGATGTAGCAGAGGAACAGGAAGGGGATAAGCCGCCACTTCACCTTGCCGACGATTTGGGCTTCCTGCATTTCCGTTATTTCCTGGTGGTCGAATCGAATATCCCCGGACGGTTAGATTTCAAATACCGCCCCGGTGTCAGCTGACGTCACGAAGTGCGCGTATCTCGCGAGCCAGCCGTGCTTCACCTTCGGCTTGAAGGCGGGTAGCTTCTTCAGCCGCTTGGCCATTTCCGCCCGGGATATCTTCAGGTTGATGGTCCGTTTCCTGGCGTCTATGGCGATGCGGTCGCCGGGGCGGACCGCCGCGATGGGGCCGCCGGCCGCCGCCTCCGGCGAGATGTGGCCCACGCACAGCCCCCGCGTCGCCCCGGAGAACCGGCCGTCCGTTATGAGCGCCGCCCGGATGCCGGCGCCCGAGAGCGCCGCCGTGGGGGAGAGCATTTCCACCATCCCGGGGCCGCCCCGCGGCCCCTCGTACCGGATGACCACCACATCGCCGTCCTTGACGCGTCCCTTGATGATGCCTTCGAAGGCCGCGTCCTGCGAATCGAAAATCCTGGCCGGACCCTCGAAGACCATCATATCCGGCTCGACCCCGGCGACCTTGACCACTCCGCCCTTGGGGGCGAGGTTGCCGTGCAGGACGGCGAGCCCGCCGGTCTTCGAGAAGGCCTTTTCAACCGTCCGGATGACGTCGCCGTCAGGCGCTGGCGAGGAATTGATGTAGTCGGCCAGCGGGCCGGCGACCGTCGGGACGTCCAGCTTCAGCGGCGTCCGGGCATTCGTGGCTATTTCCTTCAGGATTGCCCCCACGCCGCCCGACCTGTTCACGTCCTCGATGTGCACCTCGGCGCGGCTGGGCGAAACCTTGCATATATTCGGCACAAGGTCGGCGAGCTGGTTCAACCGCTTCAGGTCAAATTTCACCCCGGCGGCGTTGGCGAGCGCGAGCCCGTGCAGGACCGTGTTGGATGAACCTCCCATGGCCATGTCCAGGACGAAGGCGTTGTCGAGCGACTGGCGTGTGACGATGTTGAGCGGCAGGACCCGTTTTTCCATTACGTACTTGAGCGCACGGGCCGCCCGCTTTGAGAGCTCCGCCCGCTCCGGGTTCGGTTCCGTCTGCGTCTTGTCGTTGTCAGCCCACCGCTCAGCCGGGACGGTGCCGTTGCCGGGCACCGCCAGGCCGATGGCCTCGGCGAGGCAGTTCATCGAGTTGGCGGTGAAAAGCCCCGCGCACGAGCCGCATCCGGGGCAGGACTCCTCGGCCAGTTCGGCGAGTTCCTTCTCGGTCATCCTGCCGGCGCTAAGCTTGCCGACCCCCTCGAAAACCGTGTTGAGGTCGTTCCCGTTCCGCCCCGCCAGCATGGGTCCCCCCGAAAGGTAGACCGCGGGAATGTTGATTCGTGCCATCGCGTTGAGCATTCCCGGGACGATTTTGTCGCAGTTGGCGATGCCCAGCCACCCGTCGCAGGGGTGGGCGCCGATGATGGACTCAATCTGGTCCGTTATGAGCTCGCGGGATGCCAGGGAATACTTCATCCCGAAGTGGCCCATGGCGATGCCGTCGCATATGGAGGCGCCCACGTTGGCGTACCAGACGTTGAATCCGAGCGAACGGAGCTCGTCGCAGACGATGGCGCCGATGCGGTCGAGGTGGGCGTGGCCGGGAATCTGGTTCGTGAACGAGTTGATGACCGTAACGAAGGGCTTCTTCAGGTCGGCCAGGGATTCGATGACCCCTTCCGCCTTGAGGAGCGCGGCGACCCCGAACATCCGGGGCCCCTCGGCGACAATCCTGCTTCCGTTCTTCCTTATCCTTTCAATTCCCGGGTTCATGTCTTTTTGGCTCCTTATGGCGCCCCATCCCTGGGGGGGGGGTGCCCAAAATCCTGTCGGGCGGATATTGCGCTATTTCAGAACCTTTCGGGGCGGAATGCAAGGGGCCCGGGCCGGGATTGCAGTGTGCTGAAGCCGTTGCTACACTTCAATCCGGGAGAGGAAATGGGACCAACAGACACATCCAACGGCAAGGCCAAACTGCCCGATCCGGAGCAGGGTATCTCCGCTATCCTCAAGGATTGGGAGATGATAAAGACCCTGAACTACCGGCATACCAATTTCCGGAAATGGAAGCAGGTGGTGGAGACGGCGCTCAACGTGTACGTCGGGCCGGTGCATCCGAAGACGATGGAATTCCTCGCCATCGAATTCAACGGCCCATTCCCGCGCTCGCCCATGGAGCCTCCGGTAACCGAAAAGGACAAGAAGATGTATGCCGAGGGGCTGGACAAGACCAAGGCGATACTCGAGGCGGTCCAGGCCGAGTTGAAGGTCCAGGCCGAAGCCAAGGCGGCCGAAGAGGAAGCGAATGAGTTGAAGAACGCCAAGGAAGGCACGGGCTTCCAGTTGAAGAGGGTCGCCGTGCCGAAATCGCAGGCGCCGGCGCCGGGGGGGCGCATCCAGGCGACGTCCGCGATGGACCTGCAACGCCACGAGTCGGTGCCGACGGGCGGACTCAAGATAGTTGCGCGCGCAGGCGGGATAATTCCCACGACGATGGAGGATTTCATTAAGACGCTTGACGACGACCATGAGAAGGAGCTGGCCTTGCTCCTCCAGCAGGTTACCGAAAATCCTGAGGCGACCTGGAACGACGTGAAGAACGTCCTTGCCGAGATATGGTGGTACAGGCGGGAGTCGGTCCAGAAAATCATACCCGTCATCCTCAAGAGGTAGGAACGGACCAGAGTGAACCTGTAATGGACGGTCAAGCCCCCAACGCGGAAAGAGCGTCATTGCCTGACGGAGTGAAAGCTTTCACAGCCATTGCCAGGGATATCGGGCTGGTGTTCCACTTTGATTACCGCCACGAGACCTTCAAGAAGTGGAAGCATGTCGTGGAGACCGCACTGGAATTGTATTTGGGCGCCCTGCACCCGATAACATTGGAATTCCAGGGGGTGCAGTTCAAGGATCCCTCCTCATCCGAAGCTCCGGCGGGACAGCCGGTGACCGCGACCGACGAGCTTATGTATTCGAACGGCCTGGAGACCACCAAAGGACTGCTCGAGCGCGCCCGCGATGAGGTGAAAGTTTGCGAAGACGCCGAAGCCAAGAAGGTTGAGGATGCAAAAAAGGCGAAAGAAGGGAAAGGCCTGAAGGAGTTGGGAGAGGGGAGCCTTATAAGCGGGACTCCTCCAGCCGGAGAGCCGGCCGCGCCGCCGCCCGTGACCGGAATCCGCATCGTCAGGACAAAGGTTGACGAGGACATGGCGGAACCGGGGGAGGAAACGGACAAGGCCGGGAAAGGGGGAGGGTCGGGCCTCATCCAAAGGCAGGCCTCCGCCACTCCCGCTTCCAAGCCCGGAGGTGCCCGCAAGGACACCCTGGAAGGGGTGATCAAGGGCATGCAGGACCCCGCGGAACGCGAACTGGTAATCAGGTTGACCGAACTTTTGGATGAACCTCGCCCGGAATGGAACGACATACGCTCGACCCTCCTGGCAATTCATACTATCCAACCGGAACTGGCGCAAAGACTCTTTCCGCTCATTTTGAATCGATAAGTTTAGCTGTTAGCCCTTCGACTCACTCGCTTCGCTCGTTCGCGATGCGCTTTCGCGCATGCGGCCAAAGGCCGAACAGTGCGCGCTACGCCTGCGGTTAGCCACAGGAAGCGAAAAGAACTGCACTTTGGTCTCCCCTTTCCTTTTCTGCCGGCTTATAGCTTATGGCTAACAGCTATTAGCCGCGCGGCCTTACTTCACATACAGGGGATTTGTCCAGGCCAGCTTGCCATTCGCGTCCTTAAGCTCGAACCTCACCCAGGTAGTCCCCTTCCACATGCATTTCGACCGGTCCAGTTTCCAGGATCCGCTGGCTTTGCGGGAGAACCGGACCATTCCCGCACCGACGCCGTCAACCAACGCGCGAACTTCCACCACCGGCGAACAGCGGATGTGGAAATAGTTCCCGCGGACGGAGAAGTCAAGGAGCCTCGGACCCTGCGAGGAGTAGTAGGAACCGTCCTTGAGCGCCTTGAGCACGGCCGGTTGGGTGAGCTTGGGCGCGCGAATCATGACCCAGCCGCCGTCGTATTCGGGGCTCCACTCCGAGAAGTGGGCGTCGTCGTCGGCGAAGCCCCAGAGGCGGCGGCCGGAGCGCAGGAGCAGGTTCCAGTGCATGTCGCCGTAGCCGGTGGCGTTCTCGTATTCACAGCCGTGGTTGTAGGTTTCCATCGCGTTCACCGGCCAGGCCCGCCGGACTTCCGCCATGGTGTGGTTGGACCATTCGGGGTGGCAGAGCACGACGAACGACTTTTCCTTGCGGGCGTATTTCAGCGCGCTATTCAGCGACTTGAAGTCGATTTTCCCGTGGGCCTTCGTCCCGATGAGCAGGAGGTGGGGCCAGGATACTTCCACGTTTGGGATGAGGAGAACGCCGGGAAAAAGTCGGGGCGGAACCTCGGTTACACGGCCATGGTCGGAGATGCCGACCACGCGGCACCCCTTGGCCGCATAGGCGGCCACCGCCTGCCGGGGCGTCAGTTTCCCGTCGGAGCAGGTGGTGTGGATATGGAACGCGCCCTTGTACCATTGGCCGCGCGCCCGGTAGGGATTATGGAGTGCGGGGAGCCACTTCTTTTTCATACCAATTAGGGTACTCCGTATATTCCGGTGAATCAAAGGAAAAGGGGCGATGTATAATCCAATCGATAAATGACGCCGAAAAACCCTGCAATTCGAATTGGCACTTGCGGATATTCCTACGACGACTGGAAGGGCGTTTTCTACCCCGAAAAGACTCCCAAGGGGAAGTTCCTGGAATATTACGCGGAACACTTCGACACGGTGGAGCTGAACGCCACCTTTTACCAATTGCCCGCGCTTAAAACGCTGGAAGGGATGGTCAAGCGGACGCCAGAGGGATTTTCCTTCGTGATAAAGGCGCACCAGGCGCTGACGCATGCCCGTCAGGACGCCGAGAAGGTTCTTCCGCTGTTCCGGGAGGCGCTCAAGCCGTTCTCCAATTCCGGGAAACTCGGGGGGGTCCTGCTCCAGTTCCCGTATTCCTTCAAGCCCTCTCTGGAGGCGTCAGCGCATGTGGAAAAGATGAAGGCAGGCTTGGGGGAGGCTGGAATCGTGGTGGAGTTCCGCCACAGGGCCTGGTTTACCAGCCAGACATTGGAATGGCTGAAAAGCCGGGAATTGTCACTGTGTTGCGTTGACGAGCCGCAGTTACCGGGGCTTCCGCTTCCCTCGGCGGAGGTGACCGGGCCGGTGGGATACGTCCGTTTCCACGGCAGGAACGCCGAGGCGTGGTGGGGAAAAACGCCCGCCCCGGCGGCGGGGGAATACATCGTCCACGACCGCGGGGACGGGCCCGACCCGAGCCCTTCGACTCGCCGGAACGGCTCTCGGGGTGCGGGAGCGCCCGCGGCTGGGAAGCCGAGCAGGGCGGCGGACGCCAGCGCCCGTTACCGATATCTATATAAGGAAGAGGAATTGAAGGAATGGGTGCCACGGGTGCGGGAGATGGGGAAGAAAGCCAAGGTGGTCTACGCTTTATTGAATAACCACCCAGATGGCTACGCGATTCGTAATGCAAAGGATTTCCAGCGGTTAATGGGCGCGGGAGAGGTGGCTGGGTTATAGTATCGGGGGGAGCGCCCCTCCCTACGACATATTTACCTCAAATGAGTAGGGGGGAATTGGGCATGACCCTGCTTACCCTCTCCCGCAAAGCGGGAGAGGGGAGGGGGAGGGAGGCGGAGTCCACTGAAAATCCGTAAACTCATCCCTCACCCTCGATGCCCATGACTCCCTCTCCCGGGGAACGGGAGAGGGAGGTACGGGTCAAAGCGCGGAAAATGTAGGAGGAACGGGAATGAAAAAGATTATCGCCATCACATTCGTTTCGTTATTTTTATCCCCCCTGGGAGGGGCGGCGGACAATCCGGCCAAAACAGCCACAAAGAAGCCCGCGACAGCCGCCGAGGCGCCGGCGAAAGAGGCCAAAAAGGCCGTATATGTGCTGGTTCCCAAGTCGGTGGTGCATCCCTATTGGGCGCGGTGCCGGAAGGGAATGGAGAAGGCGGCCAAGGCACTGGGGGTTAGGGCCATATTTGACGGCCCCCCCAACAACGATTTGGCGCGGCAGATAGAGATTATCGAGGGATACATCACAAGGCGTGTCCAGGGCATCGCCATTTCGCCCAACGACTCCCGGGGCGTCGAAGAAGTCATAAAAAAGGCGGTGCGGCGGGACATACCGGTGGTCACCTTCGACTCGGATTCGCCGGGAAGCGAGCGCTACATGTATATCGGGACTGTGAACCGGGAGGCCGGGAGGGCGGCGGGCCGGGCGATGGTGGAGGCCACCGGCGGGAAAGGTGAGGTGGCCGTTTTGCACGGAAGCCTGACGGCGATGAACCTGCGGGAGCGGCTGGAAGGGTTCCGCGACGAGGTCAGGAAGGCCCCGGACATGAAAATTGTGGCATTGGAGGAGAACCGGGACGACGCCTCGCTGGCACTGTCGCAGGCCGAAAGCATCCTGACGAGATATCCGAAGCTGGCTGGATTCTTCGGAACAAGCGTTACCGGGGCACCGGCGGCGGTGGCGGCCCTGCGTGCCAAGAGCATGCTGGGCAAGGTGAAGGTGGTGGGGTTCGACCTCGACAAGGAGAACCTGGCGGCGGTCCGGAAGGGCTGGATAAACGCCATCATCGAGCAAAGGCCGTCGCTGATGGGGGAATTGGCGGTGCAATGGCTCCACAAGCTTCACCACGGCATCAAGCCGGACCGGACCATCCTGGACACCGGGGTAGAGGTGGTGACGAAAGCCAACGCTGACAAGGCCGCGGAACTACTTAAATAGGATTAGTTCATAGCTATTTCATGGAGGGCGGCCGGGTCTTCCGCATGGCCGGGCGCTCGGGCCGACCTTCTCACGTACGCTCGCCCGCCCCACCGTGGCAGGCTCGCTCGGATTCGGACCTCGCCCTCGCCTCGCCCCACTCGGGGCTCGGCACCGTGGCCGGGCGTTCGCCATCGCTGGTGCGGAGGACCGCACCGCGATTACGAAACGGTCCTCATACGACGCTCGAAGGTCGGCCACTCGCGCCCGAATCCCCAGCAAGCTCCGCTTCAGACCCGGCACGCCCGTGCTTTGCGGAAGAGGGTAAAGAAGGAATAATGAACCAGATGAGGATGAGGATATGGGATGAGGCGGGGATATTCCTCGCATTGGCCCTTCTGGCAGGAGGCCTGGCATTGGCATCCCCGGTGTTCTGGACGGCGGACAACCTGCTGACCGTGGCGAGGCAATTCTCGGTCATCGCGATAATCGCGGTGGGAATGACCTTCGTCATCGTAGCGGGGGAGATAGACCTCTCGGTCGGCTCGGTGCTGGCGCTATCCGGGGTGGTGACGGCTTCGCTGGCGGTTGACCATGGCTGGCCGCTGGCGGCGGCGGCGGCGGCGGGAATCCTGGGCGGAGCGTCAGCCGGTTTCATCAACGGTTTCCTGACGGTCGCGCTGGATATTCCCTCCTTCATCATCACGCTCGGGATGATGAGCGTGGTGCGCGGGCTGACCTATGTGCTTACGCAGGGGGCGCCGGTGGCGGGACTGCCTGACTCGATGCGGTTCCTTGGATACGGAACCGTACTGGGATTCCCTTTCCCGGTTGTGACGATGCTGGCAGTGACGCTGGCGGGCGGCGTGGTGCTGGCATTCACGAGGCTGGGCCGCCATGTTTACGCCGTGGGCGGCAATCCGGAGGCCGCGCGGCTGTCCGGCATCCCAACTGGCGGCGTGCGGGTCTTCGTATTCGCGCTCACGGGAGCGCTGGCGGGGCTGGCCGGAATAATCAACGCGGGATGGGTCACCATCGCCCAACCGGTGGCGGGGCTCGGTTACGAACTGGATGTAATCGCGGCGGTCATCATCGGGGGGGCGAGCTTTTCCGGCGGCAAGGGGACGGTGCTTGGAACCTTCCTCGGCGCCACGCTAATGGGCGTCCTGCGCAACGGGCTGGTCCTGCTTGGAGTGAATGTCTATTGGCAGCAGGTCGCCATCGGGAGCGTCATTGTTCTCGCAGTCGCGCTGGACCGGCTGAGAAGGAAGCAGGGGGGGCTGACGTGACGGGCCAGGCGGCGGTGGTTGTTTCATTTGCGGTCCTGTGGGGAGCGCAGTTGTGCTTCTCGTATGGATGGGGTGTGGCCGGGGGGGCGCTCACCATTGCCGGGTGGGCAATCCTGTGGTTTGGACGCAAGGATGCCGGAAACGAAATCCAGAGATGGGACAAAAGCCGAACGGTGACCTTGGCGGTTGCGCTCTTGCTCGCCGCACTGGCCCTGCGGCTATGGAAGCTGGGCGGGCATCCGCCGGTGTGGTGGGACGAGGGCGTGGAGGCTTATGACGCGCGTTGCCTCGCGGCGGGCCTTCCGCTGGAGGGATTGGGGGATATCTCCTATCACCGGAGTCCGCTCTGGTCACGGCTGGTAATGCTGGCGGGCGCGGGGGGCCATTGGACGTTTGCGAGCATGCGTTTGCCTTCGGCTTTGACAGGCTCGGTGATGGTTGTGCTGGCGGCGGTACTTCCCGCGTATGGCCGGCTGGCCGGCCTGTTGGCCGGGCTCATCCTCGTATTCCATCCCTGGGCCATCCACATGTCCCGGGTGACGATGGGGAACATCCTGGTGCCGGCGGCCGGCGCGGCCGTCGTCATAATCGCGGGGTTCACCCGGCTGTCCCTGTTGTGGAGGGCGGCGGCGGCCGGAGCCATCACCGGCATCGCCCTTTATGGCTACGCCGGAGCGTTGCAGCTTCCCATCGTGGGCATATTGGCGATTTTTCTTTTGTCCGGGCGGGAAACCCTGGTGCCGCGCCGCCTGCGGGCCCTGGCGGTTTTTGCCGCGGTCACCATCGCCGTAATCGCGCCATACCGCCTTTTCAGTCCGGGCCTCTTTGACAAGACGGCGAATGTCAGCGCGGTGGGCAGCCCTTCCGCGATTCTATGGAACATCGCTGATACCGTTCCGATGTTCAATGTCCGGGGGGACAACGACTTGCGCCACCAGTTCCCGGCCGGGGCGCCGGTGTTGGGGGATTTCCTGGGGCCGGTTTTCCTTCTCGGGCTGGGATTGGCCCTGCGGAATATCCGCGAACCCGTTTCCCTCATGGTGCTTGGCTGGCTGGCGGCGGCGCTCCTCCCCGGAATCGCCTCAGCGGGCGGGTCGCGCAACCTGTTCCGGATGGTGGGCGCGCTGGTTCCGATGGCCCTCCTCTGCGGGGCCGGCGGGGCCGCATTGTGGCGGGCGCTGGGCCGGCGGCTTGGTGCGGCGCTGATTGCCATCATGTGGACGTTGGCGGCACTGTCCGGCGCCCGGAGGTATTTCACCGATTACCAGGCCGACCCGGGCGCGAAGTCCTGGTTCAGGACATATAACATGGAGGCAGCCGGGGACCTTGCCGTAATGGCGGGACGCGGGCAAATCACCATTGCGCCCCCCCTGACCCTGGCCTACGAGCCGCTGGAGAAGCTCGCGCTCTTTGATGTAGCCCGGTCAGGCAAAGTCCGATATTCCCAGGGATCCTGCTCTGGGGCGTCGGTGGTCAGGAAGGTTTATCGCGATGCGTTCGGCAACACGCAGGCCGTAATGCGGACGAGCGCACGGGGTGATTGCGTCGAATACCGGACGGTACTCAGCCTTGGCATCGAGGGCGACTCACTCGTGGCGTCCGGGCACCCGGGGGAGGCGATACGGCTGTACTCGCGGTGGGACGCGTTGGTGGGCGGCTCGGTGTTCCTGCGGGAGCGGATGGGGTTCGCCGAGCTCAAGGCAGGGAGGCCCAAGGAAGCAGAAAAGGCGTTCCGTAAAGCGATTGGAAACGGCCCGGGGACGGCCGCAGCCTGGGACGGGCTGGCGGCGGCATTGTTGCGGCAGGGGATGTATGATGGGGCTGAGAAGGCGGTTGAACGGGCGATACAACTGGAACCGGAAGCGGAAGAGTTCGCGAGGGACCTTGCGGAAGTGAGGAAGGCGAAGGCCGCGGCCGGGAAAACCGATAGGAGGGGTTGAGCGATGCCGAAGAAGAGGGCGAAGAAGGGGGGAGGATTGGACAAGAAGTGGGTCCTGCTATTAGGGCGGGTGCTCATCGCGGTGCTGTTCCTGGCGACCGGGTGGCAGAAGTTGTCCGGCCTGGCGGCGGCCGCGGAAACACTGAAGAAGACGAATGTCCCACTGGCGAGCGAATGGCTTGCCGGGGTGCTGGGCGTGATTGCGGTCGTGGCCGGCTTGGCCATTCTCGTCGGCTGGTATACCCGGGCGTCGGCCATCGTGATGGCCGTATACTTCGCGCTGGTGACGTGGTTCGTGCACCTCGCTCCGGCGTGGAAGATGACGGCCGGAGATGGCAGGAGCGCGGAGATCATGAACGTATTGCTGGGGCTGGCGTTGCTGGGTAGCATGCTGTTGCTGACTGTCACCGGTCCGGGACGGATATCCCGGGACAAGCGGTAGAAAGTTGTTGCCGGGCGCGCGGTGCGCGCCCGGCCGGCATCATGATGAACGGTTCATTGAAGGTGATATGCGCCGGACTTGGTGTGGCGCTCCTTTCCGCCCCGGCGTGGGCGGCCTACGACCGCATGCCGCGTTCGGTCTATCCGGTGAGCGTGCCGTGGGCGCCGACAGCGTCATTACGGAGGGGGGTTAATTTGTGGGCCAACGCGGAGAAGAAGCAGGCGCTGGCGGCGTTTCGCGCCGCGGTGAAGACCGCCCCGCGGGATCCGCTGGCGTGGCACAACATCGGTGTGGCAATCCTGCGTACCTCTACCTTTTACGACGATGCGCTTGACGCCTTCCGGCACGAGCGATTCCTGTCGCCCACGGCACCGGGCGCCTATTTCGGGATGGGCGAGTGCCTGATGGCGCTGGACCGTCCGATGGAGGCGGAGAACGCCTTCGTGATGGCGGTGGTGGAGTGTCCCTCGGAATGGCGGTATTGGAGCGCGCTGGCGGAGGCGCTGCGGGCACAAGGGAAAAGGGACACGGCGACAGTGGCGGAACGGAACGCGGCGCGCCTGAAGCCCCGCCGGCAACACCAATTCCAGGGCTTCGAAACCACGCGACGGGAAGTGCTCCGGGCTCCGCAGGCGCAAATCCCAATACATAGGGCGGTTTTTGGGGGGGTCTACTAGATGTGGTGGTACTTTAGGGGCGGTTTTCCATGAAAAAAAGGCTTAAAATAGCGAGATAAATTTGACTAGGGTCGTAAAAAAATGTAATTTATGGGAAATACGACCCTATGTTAAAAGAAGCAGGCCCTCTCGATAAGAACAATCCGGGATTCACGGAGCATCTGTTGGATCCCCGTTGGCGGCTTTCCATTCCCACCCAGCATCGCGCAGACATAATCAAGGATAACCAGGTAGTTCTCGCCGCCGGCTACAAGGGTTCCCTCGCCATCTGGAATCCCGACATGTGGGAGAAGAAAGGCGGACGGGCTGGAGACGTTCCCCCCGAGGAGCGGGCCAGTTTCGAGGACAGGTTCATCGCCAAGGTCACCCATTGGATAGAAAAGGTTGATTCGCAGGCGCGCGTCCAGTTGCCGGATTTTCTCCGCGATTTCTGCAAGCTGCCCCGGCGCGAGGTGGTGGTGGCGGACGCCGGCGACCACATCCTCATATGGGACAGGGAACGCTGGAAGGAGTTCCTCTACCAGGAATTTTCAAGGCTTGAGAAATCCAACAAACCACCCGGCCCCTGATTCCGGTCCGGGGGGACGCTTGAAAGGAGGGACGATGTGATAGGGGTTAGCGAAAACGATGGGACGGTGGTGCTGGAAATGCAGGGGGATTTTACGGACGCGGTGATGGATGAGCTGGGAGGGCTGATCGGAGAGTTGGTGGACAGGCGGAAGGTGAAGGTGGTGCTGGGCGTAAAGCGGGTAAGTTGGGTGACGTTAAAAGGTATCAAGTGGCTGGCGGGCAACCTGCGCAAGCTGCGCCAGCGCGACGGCGACATGCGGCTGGCGGGGCTGAGCCCGCACTGGACCAGCCTCCTCGAGTTGACGGAGAACCAGAACCTGTTTGCGATATATCCCTCGGTCGAGGAAGCCGTGGCCAGTTACCGCACGCGCCCGGGCGTGTCGGTTCCAACCGGGGCCGGATTGGTCCCCTCGGCGGCCGGCTGAAAGCGCCGCCCTGATGGTCCACCTCGGCGGCCCGCCGGGGGCCGCGGCCGGGAGTCTCCCGGCCGCTGCCCCCGCTTCTCTCCACGAAACCGTCCTCGTATCGGAAGTCCTCACCCTGCTCGCGCCGCGCCTGGACGGCGTCATGGTGGACGCCACCGTGGGGGCGGGGGGACACGCCGAGGCGATAATGGAGGCGTCGTCGCGGGTGACTGTAATCGGGTTTGACCGCGACCCGGCCGCGGTCGCGGCCGCCCGGGCGCGACTATCCCGTTTCGGGGCACGCGCCAGGGTGAGGATGGCGAATTTTTCCAACCTCGCGGAGGAGACGATGAAGGAGGGCCTTGACCCGCCATCGGCGATACTGCTGGACCTGGGGCTCTCCGACATCCAGATAAACGACACAAGCCGCGGGTTCTCGTTCCAGCGGGTCTCACCATTGGATATGCGAGTCGGGCCGGACGCGCCCCGGACGGCGGCGGAGCTCCTCACGCATATGAGCGAACGCGACCTGGCTGACCTCATCTTCAAGTACGGCGAGGACCGCAACGCCCGCAAGATTGCGCGGCGCATCGTCGAGGCGCGGGAGCACGGTGCCATCGGCTCAACGACGCATCTCGCGGAACTGGTGGCTGGACCCGGATGGAAGGGAAGCGGGCCGGAACGGATCCATCCGGCGACCCGCACTTTCCAGGCACTGCGGATGGCGGTGAACGGGGAGGAGGCCGCGCTGGCGGCGGTCCTTCCGCAGGCGCTCGGGATACTCCCATCCGGCGGACGGCTGGCTGTCATTACCTTCAATAGTTTGGAGGATCGGCCCGTGAAGCAGTTCATGGTGCGCGAGTCGAAGGGATGCCTGTGCCCGACCGACTTCCCGGAATGCCGGTGCGGCCACCACGCCAGCCTCTCCATCCTCACGAAGAAACCCGTGACGGCGGGCACCGCGGAACTCAGCCGCAATCCGTCCGCCCGGAGCGCGAAGTTGCGCGTGGCGGAGAAGCTGTGAGGATGCCACCCTCCCTGCGGACCCGCTGGTGGGCATGGGTGGCTGGCGGCGTCGCCTGGGGCCTGCTGTGCGTGGGGGTGCGCGTGGTGGCCGTGGACCTTGGCGGGAAAATGAACGGGCTGGTCGCGAAACGGAACGAGCTCATAGCCCGCACCCAATACGCGCGGGAGAGGCTTGACGAGGTGAGGCAGTTGGAGCAGATGGAAAAGCGGGCCGCCGAGCTCGGGTTCGTGAAGCTGGGGCAGGCGCATATCATCATCGTGCCCCCGCCGGAGAGCGCCGGATTCTTCGCGCGGATTTTCGGAAGCCATAACGCCCCTCCGCCCCCGGCGATTTCGCCCCCACCCCCCGACAACGGCGCCAAAACTCCGAAGAAAACCGCTGGCAAGCTCCGGCATGCCGCCAAGGGAGGGGGCCGCCGATGATGATGATGAACGGAATGCCCGGCGGATCCTATCCCGTGCCCGGACGTGGTGTCCGGTTCAAGCTCTCCGGACTCCTGCACCGGAAGGGCCATCACGCCTTGAGTCATGCGCACCACGGCGGACTCGAGAGAAGGAAGGCCATTGCGCATGCCCTGGACCCGGACGGCGGACGGGCGCGGATGCGGATAGCGTGGCGCGTAATGGTGGGGGTCGCGGCCGTCATCATCCTCAAGCTTTTTGTGGTGCAGGTGGTGTTGCATTCCTATTACAGGAAGAAGATTGACATCCAGGCTGGCGGTGAATACCACGTCGGAGTCACGCGCGGAGTGATCACGGACAGGACGGGTCGCCCCCTGGTGATTTCCAGGATGGGCTCGGCAATCTCCATGAGTCCCAAGTGCTTCCTTCGAAAGAATCCCAAGGCATGGTCGGATATGCGAACCATCTGTTCCATCCTCGGGCTTTCCGCAGTTTCGACCTGGCGCGAGGCTGGACACGGGGAATTCATGCGCCTGAAACGGCAGGCGTCGCCGGCCGAACTGGAGAAAATCCGCGGATTCCTGCAGCGGCGCAATTTGTCGGGGATTGAGACCGAGCCATTATGCCTGCGCGCCTACCCGGAGGGCAGGATGGCGTGCCAACTGCTCGGGGTCGCCAACGACCGCGGCGACGGCCTGGAGGGACTTGAATCTAAGTACGACGAATTCCTGCGGGCCGAGGCGGAGGACCTGCCAGTCCTGCGCGACAACCACGGCCGCCTCATTTTCTCGAACGGGGGACCGGTGAACGAGGCGCAGACGGGCGCCTCGCTCACCCTGACCATCGACGTCGGGATCCAGCGCGCGGCGGAGCGTGAACTCGAGCAGGGAATGGCCCGCGTGGGAGCCAAATGGGGATGCGCCATCGTGATGGAGACTGCCACCGGCGAGGTGCTCGCGCTTGCCAACGTTCCCCGCTATCACCCGGAACGTTTCGCGGCCGTGCCGGCGGAGTGGCGCGTGAACCGGGCGATCTCCACCACGTTTGAGCCGGGCTCGACATTCAAGCTGGTGACACTCGCCGCCGCTCTCCAGGATAACTTCGTGAAGGAGGACGCGGTCTTTGATTGTGAGCACGGCGCCTACCTGATCGGGGACGAGGTAATCCACGACACCGAGCCCCATGGCCTGCTCCCGGTCAGGGAGATGCTGGTGGAGAGCTCGAACATCGGTTTCGCGAAGATGGGGCAGAAGGTGGGGAGTGAACGCCTTTACCATTGGGCCAGGCGCTTCGGGTTCGGGGAGTTCGTAAAGGCCGGCCTGGCCGGTGATGAGAAGGGGATACTCGGCAAGCCGCGCGACCTCTTCTCGCTGTCGGCCATGGCATTTGGACAGGGAATCGGCGTCACGGCCATCCAGCTTGCGGCGGCCTATGGCGCGATAGCCAACGGGGGAATCCTGATGCGCCCCTGGGTGGTCAAGGAGGTGCGGGACTATACCGGCGTCGTCCGGCTGGAGAACCGGCCCCAGGCGGTCCGGCGGGTGGTTTCCAAAAGGGTCGCCCGGACGATTACTTCCATGCTTGTCGGCGTGGTGGACCGGGGTACCGGACGGGCCGCGGCCATCGGGGGATACCGGGTGGCGGGCAAGACGGGAACGGCCCAGATCAGCGACGGCAAGGTATATAAGGATGAAAAAATCGTCACTTTTATCGGTTTTCTGCCTGCGGAGGCGCCCCGGCTTCTCGTGCTTGTGGCGATGGACCGGCCCAAATATGGGAGCGGCGGGGGGGTGGCCGGGCCGGTTTTTCGCGAGATTGCGCTGGCCGCCATCCGGCAGGCCGGCATCCCGGCTTCCACTCCGGGGACGGTGGCCCTGAACCTGGGAGGGGAGGGGGCCCGATGACCCGCGCCGTCCCGCTGGCCGACCTCCTGGGCGTCCTGCCAGGTTGCCGCGTTTCGCGGCGCGTGGATGGGGTGGTGGCGCGCGATATCACGGCTGATTCGAGGAAGGTGCGGCGCGGCTCGGTTTTTTTCTGCTTCAAGGGGTCCCGGCACGACGGGCACGACCATGTTCCGCAGGCGGTGCGGGATGGGTCGGTCGCCATCGTTGCCGGGCACCCCGTCAGGGCGCGGGTTCCGGTGGTCCTGGCGGGGAATATGGCGGACGCGCTGGCGCGGACGGCCGCGGCTTTCTGGGGGTATCCATCGCGGCGCCTCGATGTGGTGGGGATTACCGGGACGAACGGCAAGTCGACGGCCGCCTGGATGGCCGAGGCGATATTCGGCGAGGCGGGCGTCCGGACCGGCCTGGCCGGGACAATCCTGTGCCGGCTGGGTTCCCATGAATACCACCAGATTCATACCACTCCGATGGCGGATGACCTTCAAAGGATGATGGCGGACATGGTGTTCCGCGGGGCGCGGGCGCTGGTGATGGAGGTTTCCTCGCACTCCCTCGCGCAGGGCCGGGTCACGGGCACCTCGTTCCGGACCGGCGTTTTCACCAACCTCACGCAGGACCACCTCGACTTCCATATCAATATGTCCCGCTACTTCGCCGCCAAGGCTCTCCTTTTCGGGATGTTACCGGCAAGTGCAGAGGGCGGAGTGGCGGTGCTGAATTGGGACACTCCGCGGGGCCGGGAGCTGGGCCGCAAGACGCGGGCCCGCGTCCTGCCGTTCTCGGCGGCGAAGAAGGGGGCGGCGTTCGGGAAGGGGGCGGGATTGTGGGCGACGGGAATCCGGGCGACGGCGCACGGGACGGAGTTCACCATGAACGAAGGGTCCCGGAACATCCGCATCCGGCTGGGGATGCCAGGCGTGCATAACGTGGAGAACGCGCTGGCGGCGGCCGGAGCGGCCCGGGCGCTAGGCATCGGCCTGGAGGAAATACGCCGCGGGCTGGAAAGGCTCGAAGTCGTGCCGGGCCGGATGGAGCGGGTCCCCCTCCATGCGCCCTTCACCGTGCTGGTGGACTACGCCCACACGCCCGACGCCCTGGAACGGCTGCTCTCCGCGGTGCGGCCGCTGGCCCGCCGCGACATGACGGTGGTATTCGGGTGCGGCGGCAACCGCGACCGAGCCAAGCGGCCCCTCATGGGCCGCATCGCCTCCCGGAAGGCGGACTTCACCTGGCTGACCTCCGATAACCCGCGCGACGAGGAGCCCGATTCCATCATCCGGGAAATAGCCGCCGGCATGGGCCGCCGTGAAAGATACGAGGTTGCGCCCGACCGCCGGGTGGCCATACGCCGCGCGCTCGCTTCCGCGCGTCCGGGCGACGTCGTGGTGGTGGCGGGCAAGGGGCACGAGCGGCTGCAGGTTGCGCGGGGACAGGGCAAGCCGTTCCACGACCCCGCGGTCGTGCGGGAAGAGTGGAAGAAGCTGGCGGGGGCGAGGGCGTGATGGCGTCAAGCGCCCCCACGATTTCAGATTTGGCCCTGGCCATGGGCGGCCGCCTGCTTCAGGGCGATGGAACCCGCACCTACCGCGGCGCGTCCATCGATTCACGGTCCTTGAAGCCGGGCGGCGTGTTCTTCGCCCTGCGGGGGGCGCGCACGGACGGGCACAAGTTCGTCGGCGCGGCGCGGACGCGGGGCGCCGCGGCGGCGGTGGTGGAGAGGCGCGTTCCCGTCCCGCGCTCCTTTCCCCTCATTCGCGCGGACTCGGCTTCGGCCGCCTTGCGGGCCGGGGCGGCGTGGCACCGGCGGAGGTTTTGCGTACCGCTGGTCGGCGTCACGGGGAGCAACGGCAAGACGATGACCAAGGACCTGATTGCACACCTGCTGGCCAGGTTCGGCGTGGTGGCGTCCACCAGCGGGAACCTCAACAACACGCTGGGGGTTCCCCTGACGCTCTTCAAACTGGGGCAAGCGGTGCGGTCGGCCGTCGTGGAGATGGCGATGAACCGGCCCGGCGAGATACGCACGCTGGCGCGGCTGGCCGCGCCCACGGCGGGGGTCGTGCTCAACGCGGGCCTCGCTCACGCGTGGAAGTTCCGGTCCAGGCGCGCCATCGCCGGGGAAAAGGCGGACCTGATCCGGGGACTGCCCCGGGGCGGGATGGCCTTCCTCAATGCGGATGACGAGGCCGTGTGGGATTTCCGGAATTCGACCGGGGCGCGCGTCCTCGGGTTCGGGATGAAGCGGGGCGAAGTCCGCGCGGAGAAGGTCAGTCTGGACCCGGCGGGCCGGGCAAGGTTCCTGCTCCGGACCCCTTCCGGCTGCGCGCGGGCGCATACCCGCCTCCTCGGGGCGCACAACGCGCTGAACGCCATTGCGGCGGCGGCGGTGGGCTGGGCCTTCGGCCTGGGGACCCGGGAAATCGCGGCCGCGCTGGGCGAATTCCGCCCGGTGGCCGGGATGCGGATGGAGCGCCGCCGTTTTCGGAGCGGCGGCGTAGCCATCGTGGACTGTTACAACGCCAACCCCGGTTCCGTCCGGGCCGCCCTCGAGTTCCTGAAGGCGACGCACGTCCGCCGGCCGGTCCTGGTGCTCGGGGAGATGAGGGAATTGGGGGCGCACTCGCCGGCCGAGCACGCCTTCGCCGGCAGGCTGGCGGCCTCGCTGGGACCGCGCCTCCTCGTCGGGGTGGGACCGGCCTCCCGGCCGCTGGTGGCGGCCGCGGTGAAGGCCGGGACCCGGGACGCCCTTTGGGTGCGGGACGCGATGGAGGCGGCCGGAGAGGTCGCGGCCGCGCTGGGCCGGGGTGTCGTGGCGCTCTTCAAGGGCTCTAGGGCCGTCGGCCTGGAGCGGCTGGTGGAAAGCCTGGAAGGGGGGGGATACCGTGCTGTCTGAGCTGCTCTTCTCCCTCCACCGCTCCTTTTTCCCCTTCAACGTGTTCCGCTACATCACCGTCCGGGCCGCGGTCGGGGCGCTCACGGCCTTCCTGCTTTGCTGCATATTCATGCCCGCCTGGATACGGTATGTCCGGCGCCGGCATATGGGGCAGGTCGTCCGGAAGGACGGGCCGAGCACGCACCGGAAGAAGGAGGGAACGCCCACGATGGGCGGACTGGTGGGAATGGGCGCGGCGGTCGTTTGCATACTGCTGTGGGCGCGCCCGCAAAGCCACCTCGTCTGGCTGTCGCTTTTTGCCATCATCTGGTTCGGCGGAATCGGGCTGACCGACGACCTGCTGAAATTCACGCGGCATTCCTCCGGCGGGCTCTCCATGTCCGCGAAGCTCCTCTGGCAATCCCTGGGGGCCTTCGCGTTGATATCCGTTTACGCCGTTTTCGAGCCCTGGGGATTCGAGCACGCCAGCCTCATCTCCCTGCCGTTCCTGAAGAACCCGATCTACTGGGGTTTCGCCGCATACCTTTTTCTGGCGGCGCTGGTGATAGTTGGGACGACGAACGCGGTGAACCTCTCGGACGGCCTTGACGGACTGGCGGCGGGATGCTGCACGTTTGCGGCGGCCGGGCTGGGGATATACGCCTACCTGGCCGGCAACCGGCAGTTCTCGTCGTACCTCCATATCTTCTATGTTCCCGAGGCGGGCGAACTGGCCGTCATCTGCGGAATCCTGGTCGGGGTCTGCCTCGGCATATTGTGGTTCAACAGCTATCCGGCCGACGTGTTCATGGGCGACGTGGGCGCGCTCGGACTCGGCGGCATCCTGGGGACGCTGGCGGTCTTCATAAAGGCGGAGGTGGTACTGGCCATTTTCGGCGGGGTCTTCGTGGCCGAGGCGCTGTCCGTCCTGTTCCAGGTCGCCTCGTTCCGGTTCTGGGGCAGGCGCATCTTCCGAATGGCGCCGCTGCACCACCATTTCGAGCTGCGGGGGGTGCCGGAAACCAAGGTAATCGTGCGTTTTTGGATATTCTCCATCCTGCTCATCATTGCCATGTTGAGCACGCTGAAGCTGCGGTGAGGGCCGTCATGGCGGAATATTCGGGGTTGAAGGTGACCGTGGTGGGCCTCGGGCGGAGCGGCAAGGCCATGGTCAGCTGGCTGCGCAAGCGGGGCGCGCGCGTGAGCGTTTCGGATTCCCGGCCGGAGTCAGCTTTTGCGGACTGGCTGGGAAGCGAGGGGAGCGGCCTGGAGCGCGCCGAATTCGGCGGGAATTCGGCCTCCCTGCTTTCGTCCTCCGACCTCATCGTGGTTTCCCCGGGCGTGCCTCCTTCCTCGCCCGCGCTGCAGGAGGCGTCCCGGCACGGCGTTCGCGTGGTGGGCGACCTGGAGGTGGCGCTGGAAGGCTGTCCCGCGGCCGTCGCCGCGGTGAGCGGGACCAACGGGAAGTCGACGACGACGGCCCTGCTGGGGCACCTCCTGAAGTCGGCCGGCCGGGAGTGCGTGGTGGCTGGCAATATCGGGATTCCCGTCGGAAGCGTGGTCGATGGGCTGACCGCGAAGCACGTCCTCGTTCTCGAGGTTTCCAGCTTCCAGCTGGACACGGCGCCGTCGTTCCATCCCCGGGTGGCCCTCCTCCTCAATGTGACCCCGGACCACCTCGACCGGTACGCGAGCTTCGAGGAATACGCGCAGTCCAAGGCCCGCCTGTTCGCCCGGCAGGGCCCGGCCGACCTCGCGGTCCTGAACCACCGGGATGCGCGGTCCGTCACCATGGCGGCGGGCCTCAAGGCCCGGGTGAGCTGGTTTGACGCGCACGAGCGGGCGGACGCCCCAATGCCGGCCGGGGCGGGAATCCGCCATGGCTGGATAGTCCTGCGAGGCGGGTCCGGGGAGGAGCGCGTAATGCGGGCGGAGGAGCTTACCATCCGGGGCGCGCACAACCTCGAGAACGCGCTCGCCGCCTGCGTCGCCGCGGCCGAGCTTGGCGTGGGGCCGGCCGCCCTGGCGTCCGGATTGCGCACCTTCCCGGGCATTCCGCACCGGCTGGAACCGGCGGGGCGCGTGGGAGGCGTGGAATTCGTCAACGACTCGAAGGGGACAAACGTGGACGCGATGGAGAAGGCGCTTCGCTCGTTCCCGCACCAGGTCGTGCTCATCGCGGGCGGGCGGGACAAGGGCGCGGATTTCGGGGGCGTGGCGGCGCTGGTCCGCGAGAAGGTGAAGGCCGCGGTGCTCCTGGGCGAGGCGGCGGACCGGATTGAGGAGGCCTGGAAGGGGGCGGTCCCGGTAATCCGCGTCGCGGGGATGGGCGAGGCGGTCCGCCGTGGCCTGGAACTCGCCGGGGGAAGCGGGACGGTGCTGCTCTCGCCGGCGTGCGCGTCCTTCGACCAGTTCCGCGATTTCGAGCACCGCGGGGAAGTCTTCAAGGAGGAAGTGCGGCGCCTCGGGGGAGGGAAGGCATGACGCCGTCCTGGCGCCGCGGCATGGCCATGGTGACGATGATGGCCATCCTTATCGGCATCGGCTGGGTTATGGTATTTTCGACCTCGGCCATCCTTGACCTGGTGGTGGCGCAGACCAGGGGGGGGCGGGGTGTTTTCCACCACCTCGGCCGGCAGATCCTAGCAACCGGGCTGGGCGCGCTGGCCATATGGGCCATCGTCCGCCTGCCCGTTGCCGAAATGGAGCGCTGGGCGCTTCACGCGCTCGCGGGAACGGGCGCGCTGATGCTCGCGGTGTTCATCCCCGGGCTGGGCCACACGGTGGGCCATGCGACCCGCTGGCTCGTGCTCGGCCAGCTGTCCTTCCAGCCGGTCGAACCCTTCAAGCTGGCGGTAGTCCTTTGTTACACCGTCATCCTCGCGGGCACGCGTCCGCAGGAGTCCTGGCCCGGCGTGGCCTGGCTGAAACTGGGCGGACTGGCCGCCATTGCTGTGGTCCTCCCCCTGGTCCAGCGCGACTTCGGGTCGGCCGCGCTCCTCATGGCCCTCGGTTTCATGGTGGTTTGGCTGGCGGGAGGGAGGGCGCGCTATCTGGCAGTTGCCGGGGGGGTGGGGCTGGCGCTGGCCGTCGGCGCCATAGCCGTGGAACCGTACCGGCTCAGGCGCATTACCGATTTCGTTTCGCACCTGACGGGGGGCGGTGGGGCGTACCAGACGCGCCAGTCGCTCATCGCGCTGGGGGCGGGAGGCGTTTTCGGGAGGGGGCTGGGCGAAAGCATCCAGAAGCTTTACTACCTTCCCTCTTCGCACGCCGATTTCATCTTCGCGATTCTTTGCGAGGAGCTGGGGTTCCTCTTCGGGGGGCTGTCCGTAATCATGCTTTTTGTGTTCCTCCTGCGCGAAGGGACCGGAATCGCCCGGGCGGTCAACGGGCGGCTGGCCTACCTGCTGGCCTCGGGGATGGCGTTCCTTATTTTCATGCAGGCAATGTGGCATATCGCGGTAGTGCTGGTGCTGGTGCCGACCAAGGGGCTGGCTCTCCCGTTCATTTCCTACGGGGGGAGTTCGCTTATTGCGTCGATGATGGCGGTGGGGATTATTCTCCGGTGCGCGGCGGAACCGGCGGCAGGGCAGGCCGGGCAGGCGCCCAGGGTGGTGGCGTGGACTCCGTCGTCATAGCCGCGGGCGGCACCGGCGGCCACGTCTATCCGGCGCTGGCGGTGGCGGCCGAGCTGGCCGGGATGAGCCCGGGCGTCCCCATCACCTTCGCGGGCACGTCCGGGGGCCTGGAGTCCCGCGTGGTTCCCGGGGCGGGGTATCCCTTCGAGGCGGTGCGGACGGCGCCCTGGCGGCGGGGGAGGCCGTGGACCATATTCTCCGCCGCGGCGCTGGCTGCGCTCGGGTCGATGGAGGCCAGGCGCATGCTGGCGCGCCGCCGGGCGGGCGTTGTTTTTTCGACGGGCGGATACGCGGCCGCGCCCGTCCTCCTTGCCGCGTTCCTTGCGCGGATTCCCATCGTCCTCCATGAGCCCAACGCGCGGCCCGGGGTGGTGACCAGGCTGTTCGGCCGGGCGGCCGCGCAGGTCACGACCGGCGCGGAGGAGGCAGCTCAAGCCTTCCCGCCCGGCCGGGTCCGGGTGACCGGCGTCCCGGTGCGGCGCTCCGTGCTGGCGGTCCCCCGGGAGGAGGCGCGCCGCAAGCTGGGATTGGGCGAAGGATTCACCGTGCTTGTCCTGGGCGGCAGCCAGGGCGCCAGCGCGCTGAACGCCGCGCTGGAGGGGGCCATCCCGGCGCTGGGGGAGGCGGGAATCCCGCTGGCGCTGGTATGGCTCTGTGGGAAAAGGGATTTCGAGCGGTCCTCCGCGGCGGCGCGCGCCGCGCGCCTTGCAGTGAAGGTGTTCGCCTACCTGGACGACATGGGCTCCGCGCTGGGTGCCGCCGACCTGGTGGTGGCCCGGGCGGGGGCGGGGACGGTCGCCGAACTCCTGGCCGCAGGCCTGCCCTCCATCCTTGTGCCATATCCGTATGCCGCGGCCGACCACCAGGCCAGGAACGCCTCCGTGCTGGCCGGGCGGGGCGCGGCGCGCGTGATGCCGGAGACGGAACTCAGCCCGGCGGCCCTGGCCGGGGCGATTTCCGCGCTGGCGCGTGACGGCTCCTCCCTCGCGGCCATGGCGGAGAGCGCCCGGGCACTCTCCCGCCCGGACGCGGCGAGCGTGGTGGCGGGCGAAATCCTGGCGGTGCTTACTGGAGTGGGCCCTTCGACTCGTCCAAGGGACTCGCTCGGGGCGAAAGGAGCCGCATGCTGAAACACCGCGTCCAGCCCTTCGGCTCCCGGCCGCGATTACGCGGCGCGCGAAACGCGAGCGCTGAGCTCGGTCGCGGGCCGCAGGTTCGTGCTCTGGCACGCGCCGTGTCCTCACGGCCGCGGCCAAAAGGCCGAACAGGGTGGGTGGAAACATGCTGAAACATCGGGTCCAGCGCATCCATTTCATCGGCATCGGCGGTTCCGGCATGTGCGGAATAGCCGAGATACTCCTTTCGCTGGGCTACACGGTCAGCGGATCGGACCTCAAGGTCAGCGATACGACCGAACGGCTGGCGCAGAAGGGGGCGCGGGTGGCGGCGGGGCATGCCGGTGCGAACCTGGGGGACGCCCAGGTGGTGGTGTATTCCTCGGCCGTTTCACGGGACAACCCGGAGATGGCGGAGGCGCGCAAGCGGGGCCTGCCGGTCATAAGAAGGGCGGAAATGCTGGCGGAACTGATGCGGCTGAAATACGGGGTGGCGGTGGCGGGAACGCATGGAAAAACCACGACCACCTCGATGACGGGGCTCATCCTTACGGCCGGCGGCCTTGACCCAACCGTGGTCATCGGCGGCCGTCTCCACAGCCTGGGCGGAAACGTCCGCCAGGGCGGCGGGGATTACATGGTGGCGGAGGCGGACGAGAGCGACGCCTCCTTCCTTGTCCTCGCCCCGGTTATAGCGGTCATCACCTCGATTGACGATGACCACCTTGACCATTACCGCACCCTCGACAAGCTGAACGCCGCCTTCGTCGAATTCGCCTCCAAGGTTCCCTTCTACGGCGCGGTGGTGGTGTGCGCGGACGACCCCGGCGCGCGCCGCGTGCTCCCGGCGCTCAAGAAGCGCGTGGTCACCTACGGGTTCGGGCTCGACGCGGCGGTGCGGGCGGAGAACTACGAACCGGGGCCGGACGGTTCGCGCCTCTCCATCGTGGCAGGGGGCGCGCCCGCGGGCGAGCTGAAGCTCGCCGTGGCGGGCCGCCACAACGTGCTGAACGCCCTGGCGGCCGTCGCAACCGGGCTGGAGCTGGGCGTTCCGTTCGCGACGGCCGCGAAGGCGCTGGCGGACTTCTCCGGCGTGGACCGCCGCCTTCAGCTCAAGGGCGACCGGGGCGGGGTGGTGGTGTTCGACGATTACGGGCACCACCCCACGGAGGTCCGCGCCGCCATCGAGGCGATGGTGCCACGCGCCCGCGCATCCGGGGGCCGGCTCCTCGTCCTCTTCCAGCCCCACCGCTATACCCGGACGAACCTCCTGCGCGAGGCATTCGGCGGGGCGTTCGGGGCGGCTGATGCCGTCGTGGTCACGGAGATTTACCCGGCGGGCGAGGACCCCATTCCGGGCGTCACCGGCCGGACCGTTCTCGACGCGGTGATACGCCATGGCCGCCCGGCCGCGGAGTTCGCCCAGGGCCTGGAGGAGGGGTGCGCGAAAGTGGTGGCGATGGCGCAACGGGGAGACGTCGTTCTCACGCTCGGGGCGGGGGACGTGGGGAAGTGCGGCGACCGCATCCTCACGCTCCTGGGCGGGAAACAGTGATGGGCCTTATGCCGTCGAGCCGGATTGCGGGGCCCCTGGCGGGGAAGCTGCGGGACATCCTCGGGGGTGCGGTCACTCTGGGCGAGCCGCTGGGCGGCCACGTTTCGATGGGAACCGGCGGGCCGGCCGACGCGTTCTGCCGCGTGGGGAGCCGGGAAATCCTGCGAAAGCTGGTGGCCCTGCTGGACGAAGAGGGCGTTCCCCGGCTCCTCCTGGGCGGTGGAACCAACATCCTGCCGGCCGACCGGGGATTCCGCGGTGCGGCGATAAAGCTTGAAGGCGGCCTGGCGGAGGTTTCCTTCGAAGGCCCGCGCGTCCGCGCCGGCGCGGCGGCGCCGCTCGCGGGATTGCTGGATGGCGCCGCCTCCCGGGGCCTGGGCGGCCTGGAGTTCGCCGCCGGCATTCCCGGTTCGGTGGGCGGCGCGCTGGTCGGCAACGCGGGTACTTCCGGGGAGGCCGTGGGCGACTTCGTGGAAACGGTCGATGTCCTGTCGGGCGGGCGCGAATCAAGCAGGCCCCGCCGGGACGTCCCCTTTTCCTACCGGCACAGCGGCCTGGGGGAGGGGGGCGAAATCGTGCTGGGTGCCTCGCTGGCGCTCGTACCGCGAACCCGGGAGGAGTCGCTCGAAAGGATGAAGGGCTTCCTGGCGAAAAGGAAGGAACAGCCGCTGGCCCTGGGAAATTCCGGGTGCATGTTCAAGAACCCGGAGGGCCGCTCCGCGGGGGCGCTGGTGGAGCAGGCCGGCCTCAAGGGCGCGCGCGCCGGGAAGATGGAGGTGTCGGAACGGCACGCGAACTTCGTGAACAATCTGGGAGGCGGCACGACTTCCGAGGCGCTCGAGCTGATGGCGCTGATGCGCCGGGAGGTCCATGCGAAATTCGGCGTATGGCTGGAGCCGGAGGTGCGGGCAATCGACGAATACGGCCGGTCCGCCTTTCCCGGGGGGAAGGCATGACGGTCGCCAAGGATACCCGCATCCTTGTCCTGATGGGCGGCTGGTCGGCCGAGCGGGAGGTTTCGCTGGCGAGCGGGGGGGCCGTCCTCGCCGCGCTTTCGGCGGGGGGATACGCCGCCATCGGCTACGACCTTGCCCCGACAGAGGACCGGAAGACCGCCGTCGCTTCCCTGCTGGGGAAGATAACCGAAGCGCGCTCCGACGTCGTATACCTGGCGCTCCATGGCACCTTCGGCGAGGACGGATGCGTGCAGGGACTCCTCGAGGCGGCAAACGTCCCCTATACCGGTTCGGGGGTCCTGGCCTCGGCCCTGGCGATGGACAAGGTGGCGGCGAAACTCGTCCTGGTGGCCAGCCGGATTGCGACGCCGCGGTTCGAGGTTGCGTCGCGCGGAAACGTGCCGGCGAAGCCGCCCTTTCCCCTTCCCGTCATCGTCAAGCCTCGTGCGCAGGGCTCGTCCGTGGGCGTGACGCTCGTTGAGAAGGAGGAGGATTTCGGCCCGGCGGTTGAGAAGGCGCAGTCCTTCGGCGATGACGCCCTGGTGGAAGTCTACGTGAACGGGAGGGAGATAGAGGCGCCCGTGCTCGAAGGCGAGCCGCTTCCGCTCATCGAGGTGACCCCGAAAAACCGCTTCTACGATTACGAGGCGAAATATACGCCGGGAATGTCGGAACACCGGGTCCCCGCGCCGATTCCGCCGCGGCAATACCAGGCGGCGCAGAAGCTGGCCGCTTCCTCCCATCAGGCGCTGGGATGCGAGGGGGTGACGCGGGTGGAAATGATCGCCGAGGAGACCGGGACGCTCTATGTTATCGAGGTCAACACCCTGCCGGGGATGACGGCGACCAGCCTCGTGCCCGAGGCGGCGCGCGCGGCCGGGATGTCGTTCCTGGACATCGTCGTCCGGCAGGTGGAGCTGGCGCTGAGGCGGGGAACCAGGAAGGAGGGCGTGCGATGAACGTCGCGGTGCGTGCCATCGGTGTCCCGGCGGTTTCCCGCGGCAGGAGGCCCCGGGCCGCGCTCGTGCTGGCCGGATTGGCGTTCGTGTTGCTCGCCGCAGCTGCGGCGTTTTCCTTCCTGCCCATGAGGGTTAGCGCCATTGCGGTGACGGGTTCCCGCCACTTCACTCCCGCCGAGGTGTCCAGGCTCGCGGGCGCGGCTCCCGGCGCCCTCCTGGGATGGCGGGAGTCACGGGAAATGGAAAGGAGGCTCAGGGCGCTTCCCGCCTTCGTTTCGGCGAAGGTCGGGCGGAGCTTCGATGGCACCCTGGCCATCCGGGTCATGGAACGGGAACCGGAAGCCTGGCTTCCGGCGTTTGGATGCGCCGTAGCCGGCGACGGGCGTCTGCTGATCCACCTCACCGTGCGGGATTCCGCGTGGGCATCCGTTTCCGGGGTCATGGCGGCCGCCGGGAAGGTGCTGACTCCAGCGGACATCGCCGAGGCGGTATCCGCGGACCAGCGCATAAGGCTTGTGGCGCCGGGGTCAAGCGGGACCTGGCGGAAAGTGCCGGGAATTCCGGGGTCATGGGAGTGGGAGGCCGGCGGACGGAGGTTGGCCTTTTCAAGTCCGGTTAGCGATTCGGAAATCAAGCGTCTGGAGCGCTTCCAGCGCGAGTTCCCCCGCGAGTGGGGGCGGAGCCGCGTGCTGGACCTGCGTTTCGCGGACAGGGTGGTGATCAAACAATGAACCAGGACACGGGAGAAGAGATACTGACGGCGCTCGACCTGGGCGCCACGAAGGTTTGCGTGCTTCTCGGAGTGGTGAGGGAAGGCGCGGTCACGGCCATTGGGATGGGCAGGGTGCCCTGCCACGGCGTCCAGAAGGGCATCATCATCGACGTCGAGCCCACCATCGAAGCCATCGTGAACGCGGTCAAGGAGGCCGAGAAGCAGGCCGGGGTCAGGGCCGGGCCGGTTTTTGCGTCGGTTTCGGGAAGGCACATCCGTTCGATGACTTCGGACGGCTCCGTGACCATCCACAACCGGGAGCACGAAATCACCGACGAGGACCTTCAGAGGGTGATGGAGCAGGCGCAGGTGCATGCCGAGCTGCCCTCGGACCACAGCGTTTTGCACACCATTCCGGAGGAGTTTTCCGTCGACGGGCAGGACGGAATCCGGAACCCCGTCGGCATGTACGGGAACAAGCTGGTGGCCAAGGTGCGCGTCATAACGGGGGCGGTGTCGTGCATCCAGAACGTCCTGCGGTGCATCGAAACCGCCGAGCTCTTTCCCCGGGGGCTCATCGTCCAGTCGCTGGCGACGGTGCGGGCGGTCCTGACGCCCGAGGAGCGCGAGATGGGGGTGGTGTGCCTGGACATCGGGGGAGGGACGACGGACATGGCCCTCCTGGCGGGGAAGTCGCTGCGGCACACCGCGGTCATTCCGATGGGAGGAAACCAGATAAGCAAGGACGTTTCCATGGGGCTGCGCATCCCGTTCGAGGTGGCCGAGTTGATCAAGCGCGAAAACGGGTGCTGCCTGGCGACGGAGGTCCGCGAGGACGAGGCAGTGCAGATTCCGGCGTCCTCCGGCCGGGAGGCCCGGGCGGTTAACCGGCGGCTCCTGGCGCGCATCGTCGAGGCGCGCGTGGAGGAGATACTCGAGGCGGCGAAGGGCGAATTGGGGCTGTCCGGCTTCACCGAGGACGCGCTTTCCGGCGGGCTCGTGCTTACGGGCGGCTGCGCCCACCTTCCTTTCATCGTCAGCAAGGCCGAGAAGGTGTTCGAGAGCCTCGCGGCGCGCGTGGGCGAACCCTCGGGTGTGGCGGGCGCATCGGATGAGCTAAGGAGGCCGGAATATGCGGCGGCGGTGGGGCTCCTCCTCGAGGCGGCCGAGCACCGCAAGCGGGCTCCAGCCGCGCGTCGGCAGCAACCGCTCGGAAACTTTTTGAAGGGGATAAGGGACTGGTTGAAGGGTAATTAATGGAATGGCAAACGGCATGAAACAGGACGCTCTCACGGCAGGAGGAAAGCAGTGAACATCACGGTTCCGCAGAATGATCTGGGCAGGATAAGGATAAAGGTCATCGGCGTGGGCAACGCCGGCGGCATGATAGTGAGGCGGGTGGCGCGCGAGCGGCTGCCCGGGGTGGAGTGCGGCGTAATCAACACCGCCATGAAGGACCTGGAGGCATGTCCGGAAGTGCGGGCCCTCCAGATTGGGGCCAAGGTAACGCACGGGATGGGGTCGGGGTCGGACCCCGACGTGGGAAGCCGGTCTGCCCAGGAGGATGCCGACCGCATCAGGGATTTCCTGGGGGTGAACGACCTGGTCTTCCTGGTGGCGGGATTCGGGAAGGGAACCGGCACGGGAGCCACCCCGGTGGTGGCCGACCTGGCCAGGCAGGCCGGGGCCCTGACGGTGTCACTGATCACGAAGCCGCTGGAGTGCGAGGGGGAGATGAGGGCGCAATCGGCCGAAGCCGGCCTGGCCAGGCTGGCCTCCCGGACCGATGCCTTCGTTCCCCTGTCCAACCAGCGCCTGGTCGGGATACTTCCGGATGGCGTGGGATTTGAGGCCGCGTTTTCCTGGATGGACGAGGCCGTCCTCGGCGCCGTCCGGGGGATAGTGGACGCGCTGATCCGGCCGGGGCGGATAAACCTGGACCTGGCCGACCTGCGGGGCCTTTTGAAAGGGGCGGGGCTGACTTCCTTCGGGGTCGGCGCCGGCAAGGGGGAGGCCCGCCTGGCCGATGCCATCCGCGGGCTGACCGAATCGCCGTTCCTCGCCGATCCGCAGGTGCACGAGGCCGGTGGCCTCCTGGTTTCGATTACCGGGGGGCTTGACCTGGGGATGAAGGAGGTAAACGAGGTGGTCCGGCAGGTGCGCGGGATGGCGGGGGGAAATCCGCGTATCGCCTTCGGGGTCACCATCGACGAGGCGCTTCAGGGGGAAATGCGGGTGATGCTCCTGACCGTGGGGCTGAACGTGCCTCCGTCCGAAGAGGAGGGAAGCGAGCTTTTCCCCGAGCATAGGGCGGCCCCGGCGCGGGAAACCCTCTACCGTCCCGAGCGGCTGGCCCGAGGGCAAATCCGCCCGGCGCAGGAAACCCCGGAAGGCAACCAAGCCGTCGCGGAAAACATCGATACGCCCGCCTACCTGAGGCGCCGTAACAAGAGCGGTCCGCCGGTCGGCCGGGGTTGAAGGCGACGGTACTACTTCCCGCCCTTCTGGCGGCGGCGGCGGCCGCGGCCGCCGCCGAGGCGACCTTCACGCTGGAACGGGGGGGCGTGCGCATTCCGCTCCCCGTCGTGGTCCGTGACGGCGAGACGCTGGTGCCGCTCGGCGCCGAAGCAAGGGGGGCCCTCGAGGGACTGGGGCGCGTCACGCTCCGGGTGCCGTTCGTGACCATCAGTTCCGAGGGGCTCGACCTGCGGGCGGCCTGCGGGCTGACCCGGGCGTCACTGGGGGATGGCCGGACCGCGTTCCTGCCCGATCCTCCGCGGATCGAGGATGGCGTGCCCGCGCTTTCCCCGCGGTCGCTGGCCGCCGCGCTGTCACTGCTGGGATTGAAATGCTCCTGGGGTGAACCCGGAACGAGGCTCGTGCTGGACGCGCCGCCGCCCCCAAGGCCGGAAGCGATGGCCGCCGCGGGGAAGGCGTCCGGCGTGCCGCTGGCCTCCCCGGCCCCGAAAGTTCCGGCCGCGCCGGCGCGGACGGCTCCCGCGCATATTGTCCTGGACGCGGGCCATGGCGGGGAGGATTGCGGGGCGCGCGGCACGCACGGGCTTTGCGAGAAGGAGATAACGCTGGACCTGGCCAGGCGCCTGCGGCGGCTCCTGGAGGGGCGGGGGATTCGCGTCACGATGACGCGCGATGACGACCGCAAGCTGGCCCTGCCGCAGCGCGTGGAGATTGCGGCCGAGGCGAACGCGGACATGTTCGTGAGCCTGCACGTGAATTCCTCTCCCAGCAGCGCGGCGCGCGGCGTGGAGAGCTACGTTTATGGGGCTAATGTCACCAGCCGTGACGTCGCCGAGCTGGTGAGACGCGAGAACGCCGAGACGAATTACGTGGACATCATCGTCAACGACCTCCAGCAGCGCCTCCATCATGACGCCTCCATCCGGGTGGCCGGGTCGGTCGAGGACGAGCTGGTTAGGAAGCTCCGCGTGCACGGACGGAGCGGCATGCGGGTGAAGGAAGCCCCGTTTTACGTGCTGGCGCGGGCCCGCCGGCCGGCGGTCCTGCTGGAGATAGGGTTCATCAGCAACCCGACCGAGGAGAAGAAGCTCCGCGACCAGGCGTGGCGGCAGCGGGTGGCCGAGTCCATAGCGGGGGGAGTTGCCAGGGCGGTGGGAGGGGAAATGCCATGAAACCGGACAGCTCCTTCGTGCCCGGGACGGCCGGGGAATTGGGATACTTCACGGCCCGGAACCTGTCCGGACTGGGGCAGTTCCGGCACTGGTTCCTGACCCGCCGCACCGGCCGGAGCACCGGCCCCTTCGCGACGCTGAATTTGGGGTACGGGAACGGGGACGATGACGGCGTGGTGGCCGGGAACCGGAAGGCGGCCTGGACGGCCCTGGGCCTTTCCCGGGAACCCCTGGGCCTTAAACAGAGCCATACGGACGGAGTGGAGGTGGTCGGGGAAGGCTCCGCGGGAATGCTCGCCGGGTCGCCGCCGCTGGCTGACGCTTTTATCACCGCCGAAAAAGGAACGCCATTGATGGTTCTCACGGCGGATTGCCTTCCGGTTGTCGTGTGCGATGCCAGGACCCCGGCATTGGGGGTTGTTCATGCCGGCTGGCGGGGAACGGCGCTGGGCATCACCCGAAAGGCGGTGAGCCTCATGGCGCGTGAATTCGGGACCAAACCGGGGGAATGCTTCGCGGCGGTGGGGCCGGGAATCGCCCCGGAGTGCTACACGGTGGGCGAGGACGTCCGCGCGGCATTCATCCGCGGCTTTCCGTGGGGGACGGAAGTCCTTCGACCCGCGGAGGGAGGGGGCTGGAAGGCCGACTTGCGCGAAGCCAACTTGCGCCAACTGGTGGAGGCGGGACTTCCGGCCTCCGCGGTGGCCGTCTGCCCTTACTGCACCCATTGCGAAACGGAGCATTTCTTTTCGGCCCGGCGGGACGGCCCAAAGTCCGGCCGTCAGGCTTCCGTGGCTATGCTCATATGAGGCGTCAGGTTGGGACCAGCCTGCTCAGCCTTCAGGCTGCGGCCGCTCTTGCGGCCCGCGAGCCCTTCGACTTGGGCGCTTCGCGCCCTCGCTCGGGGCGAGTCGAAGGGCTTATATGAGGAGGATGGCCGGCTCCCGCCGCCCGCTAATAGCGGCGGTCTTCGGCGATCCGGTAGCCCACAGCCTGTCGCCCGCGATGCATGGCGCGGCGTTTCGCGCACTCGGCCTTCCCGGGATTTACCTCAAGTTCCGTGTTCCGGTGGCGGCGCTTTCGGACGCGCTGGCCGCGGCCGGCGCCATCGGGTTCCTCGGCGTAAACCTGACCATTCCGCTGAAGGAGGCGGCGTTCCGGCTGGTCGACTCCCTCACACCGGAGGCGCGGCGGGCCGGTTCGGTCAACACGGTCACCTTCGGACGGGACGGGCGGACCGAGGGGCATACCACCGACGGCGGAGGCTTCCTGCGGTCCCTGCGTGAAGACCTGGGGATGAACGTGAAGGGGAAACGCGCGGTCCTGCTGGGCGCGGGCGGGGCGGCGCACGCGGTGGCCTTCGCGCTGGCCGGCGCGGGAGCGTACTCCCTGACAATCTTGGACACGGAGCCGGGGCGGGCGCGGCGGCTGGCCGGCGCGGTGCGGGCCGGGTCCGGGGTGTCCGTGGAATGGCGCGCCGCGGACCGGCGGGTGCGGTGGCGGGAGGTTCTCGCCGGCGCGGACCTGCTCGTGAACGCGACTCCGGTCGGGATGAAGGGGGGGGACTGCCCCGTTCCCCCGGCTGAATTGGCCCCTCCGCTGGCTGTGGCCGACCTTGTTTACAACCCGCCGGTAACTAGGCTGGTCCGGGAAGCCCGCCGCCGGGGAGTGCGCGCAATGAATGGCGAGGGGATGCTGGTTAACCAGGGCGCGCTCTCCTTTGAGCGATGGACGGGGATAGGCGCGCCCGTCGGCGTCATGCGTCGCGCCCTGCGGGCGGCCCTGCGGAGGGTAAAGTGAGCGCCTCGTTCTGCGCAGGAAGGGCGGCAGGGCTGTCGCCGATCCGGCGTGTGGTCGGGGCGGTGAATGGGGTAAAATCTTTGGAGGCAAATAAGTGCCCGTAACGCTTGAAGCCGTGCTCGAGGACATGTTTAGGAAGGGGGCGTCCGACGTCTACCTGACGGTCGGGTTGCCGCCCACCTTCCGCATCAACAGCCGGCTCGTTCCGATGGAGACCGAAAGGCTCACTCCGGAAACCAGCCAGAGGCTGATCTATAGTTTCCTGACCGATGAGCAGAAGGAGATATTCGAGCGCGAATGGGAGCTGGACCTTTGTTTCGGCGTCGCCGACCGCGCCCGCATCCGGTCGAACGTGTTCCGCCAGCGGGGGGCCATTTCCTCTGTCCTGCGCAATATCCCCTCCAAGATTCCCACTTTTATGGAACTGGGGTTGCCCAAGGTGGCCGAGGACATCGTCAACCTGCCCAAGGGGCTGGTAATCGTTAGCGGCGCCACGGGTTGCGGCAAGTCAACCACGCTGGCCTCGATGGTTGACTATATAAACATACGGGAACCCCTGCACATCATCACCGTGGAGGACCCCATCGAATACCTGCACCCGCACAAGAAGTCGATCGTCAACCAGCGCGAGGTGGGGGACGACACCCGGGCGTTTTCCAGCGCCCTCAAGTTCGCCCTGCGGGAGGACCCGGACGTAGTGCTCATCGGCGAGATGCGCGACCTGGAGACCATCGAATCGGCCCTCGTCATCGCGGAAACCGGCCACCTCGTCTTCGCGACCCTGCACACCCCCGACGCAATCCAGGCCATTAACCGCATCATCGACGTGTTCCCGGCCCACCAGCAGCCGCAGGTGCGCGCCCAGATGGCGTTCGTCCTGCAGTGCGTCATCTGCCAGCAACTGGTTCCGACGGCGGACGGGCTGAACCTTACGCTGGCGGCCGAGTTCCTCATGCTCACGCCGGCCATCCGGAACCTCATCCGGGAAGAGAAGGTGCACCAGATCTATTCGCTCATGCAGACCGGATCGGAGCACGGCATGCAGACCATGAACCAGGCGTTGAACGGGCTCCTGAAGGAGCGGAAGGTGACCCGGGAAACCGCCTATGCCTTCTCGCCGAACATCGAGGAGCTCGAGAAGCTGGTGCGGGGCTTGTAGCCGTGATGACCATGGAAGGCCTCCTCCAGACGATGTTCCAGCGGAACGC